>Ga0209075_1000743_pt1 | contig 31473 bp, 28 predicted proteins | sample Stecom2011_FD_187523 | JGI IMG/M metagenome (GOLD analysis project Ga0209075, IMG submission 187523) | Agricultural soil microbial communities from Utah to study Nitrogen management - Steer compost 2011 (SPAdes) (version 2) | ecosystem: Environmental > Terrestrial > Soil > Agricultural land...
GCGTACATCTTGCGCTTAATAGTGACGATTTCTCCGTGGATTGGCAGAGATTTGCTGAGGCGCTAACGGATAAAACCCGTTTAGTGATTATTAACAGCCCACATAATCCGAGCGGTGCTTTACTCAGTCATGCGGATTTAAATCAATTGGCTGAATTGATTCGTGAGCGTGATATGTATTTGCTCAGCGATGAAGTTTACGAACACTTGGTCTTTGATGGCCAATCGCATAGCAGCGTTTTAGCCCACGAAGAACTGTATCAACGGTCTTGTGTGGTCAGCTCTTTTGGCAAAACCTACCATGTCACCGGTTGGAAAACAGGCTATATGGTGGCGCCGGCAAAACTGACTGCAGAACTGCGTAAAGTTCATCAATATGTCAGTTTTTGTGCCGTCACACCGATGCAGCATGCGTTAGCTGATTTTATGCAGGCGCAACCACAGTATGTTGATCAGCTGCCAGCGTTTTATCAGCAGAAACGTGATCAGCTGTGTCAGGCTTTACAGCACTCACGCTTTAGCTTTACGCCCAGCGCCAGTACCTATTTTCAATTGTTAGATTACCGGCAGATCCGTGATGATCTAAGCGATGTTGAAATGGCGCACTGGCTGACTGTCGAGCATGGTGTTGCCAGTATTCCTTTATCGGTTTTCTACCAACAACCACCTAAAGACCAATTTTTACTGCGGGTTTGCTTTGCTAAGCGTGAGGATACTTTGACTCTGGCTGGAGAGGTATTATGCGCGATTTAAGTATTTTGCCCGATTTGCGTTTAGCTTTGCTACAAGGTCCATTGGCTTGGCATGCTGTGCCGGAAAACTTGGATTACTTCGGGGCGTTGCTGGCAAATCTTGAGGTTGTTGATCTAGTGTTGCTGCCGGAAATGTTTAATACCGGTTTTAGCATGGATTCTGCTGCGCAAGCAGAGCCAGAAATGGGGCCAACAACGCAATGGTTACTCGAACAAGCGCAACGCTTAAATGCTGTGGTCTGTGGCAGTTTGATTGTAAAAGTAGCAGAGGGCGATTACCGCAATCGTTTGATCTGGGCGCGTCCTGATGGCAGCTTGGCGCATTACGATAAGCGTCATTTATTTCGTATGGCCGGTGAGCATCATCACTTTACTGCGGGCGAGCAGCAGTTGCAGGTTGAGCTTAAAGGGTGGCGCATTCGTCCGTTGATTTGTTATGACTTACGCTTTCCAGTCTGGAGTCGTGACGCAGAAAACACCGATTTATTATTTTATTTAGCCAGTTGGCCAGCTGCGCGTCGCATGGCGTGGAATCGTCTTTTGCCAGCCCGTGCCATCGAAAATCTCTGCTATGTGGCGGCAGTCAATCGCACTGGCACTGATCAGCAAGGTTATGCCTACAGTGGCGATAGCCAAGTCCTTGATTTTATGGGCGAGACACTGCTCAATGCCGGCGATCAGGATGGCGTTTTTTATGTGTCTTTGCAGGCCAATAAACTCGCTGAGTTTAAACAGCGTTTCCCTGCGTATTTAGATGCTGACAGCTTTAGCTGGTAATTGAACGGAGCGTGCTATCCAGCTACGTTGCTAATGAGGCTCTATTTGCTTAGAAAATGCGTTTTAGTAACGGTTAATAGCGATTTTGAGTTTTTTGTTAAATTTATTGAGCAGTTGGCTGGCGAATCATATTAGTTTTGCCATTATCTTTGTTAATATAGATACAGATCATGGAACACTGAGGCTGTTTTCTGTTCCAACTTATCGAATTGATTGTTAAGTTATAGATAGTTTGAGTTTAATGTTAAGAGTGTGGTGTGATGTTGCGCAGATGATTGTGAGCAAACGTCACCTTTGTAGGGTTGTGAAGCCCTTTTTTATTTGTGATAGGAGTTAACGTATCTCATGGATATCGGTTTGCGTGAATGGTTAGTGGTTATCGGCATTATCGTTATCGCTGCTGTTTTGTTTGACGGCTGGCGACGCATGAGCGGCAATAGAAATACGTTAAAATTTCGACTCGATCGCAACCTTGCCGATTTACCTGATGAAGATAATCCTGAAATTGTCGGACCGGCTCGTGTGGTTAAAAAACAAGAGCCTTCGATTGATATTGATAGCGAAGATGAAATCGATTTTGGCTTGCATGCTGATAACGACCGCGTCAGCTCAAAAAGTCGGGAAGCGGTGCAAGGTGCGTTGAAATTAGATGATCCGCAAGTGCCGACCTTACTCAATCCTTTTGATGATGGCGAAGAAGACTTTGCTACTGAGACCGAGACTGATGCAGCCGACTATGAAGAGATTCTTATTATTCATGTCGTCGCGCGTAATGAAGAAGGTTTTAAAGGCCCTGCATTACTACAAAGTATTTTAGAAAGCGGGTTACGTTTTGGCGCGATGGACATTTTCCACCGTCACGAAAGCATGACCGGTAATGGCGACAAGTTATTTTCCATGGCAAATGCGCTTAACCCAGGCACATTTGATTTGGACGATATGGATTTGTTTAGTACCCGTGCAGTGTGCTTCTTTATTGGTTTGCCAGGGCCGCGTAATACTAGGCAGGCTTTTGATTTGATGATTGCTGCAGCACGCAAGCTGGCGAAAGAATTGGATGGCGACCTTAAAGACGATCACCGTAGCGTCTTGACCGCGCAGACCATTGAGCATTACCGTCAACGCATTGCCGATTTTGAGCGTCATAAGCTGACACAAAAAGCATAATTATTATCAATCTGATAATTTGAAAGGGCAGCTAAGGCTGCTCTTTTTATTTGGATACCCGTCATGAGTTCACAGCACACTATTGCGACACGCATTGCTCAGTTGCGTCAGATTATTGCGCAGCATGATTACAATTATTATGCCTTGGATGCGCCGACTGTTCCTGACAGTGAGTACGATCGCTTATTTGCTGAACTGCGTGAGCTTGAGCAGCAGCATCCTGAGTTAATCACTAACGACTCGCCGACACAGCGCGTGTCGGGACAAGCGTCCGCGGCATTTACCCAAGTAGAGCATCAGGTACCGATGTTGAGCTTGGGCAATGCTTTTGCTGAAGAGCAAGTGTTGGAGTTTGCCTTGCGCGCAGAACAAGCGCTGGGTGCAGATCAATCACATAATGACTTGTTTTCGCCGGCTGTGACTGTGGAATATTGCTGTGAGCCTAAGCTTGATGGTCTGGCGGTCAGTATCAGTTACGAGCAAGGCGTTTTAGTGCGTGCGGCTACTCGTGGCGATGGCCAGACGGGTGAAGATATCACTGCCAATGTGCGCACCATTCGTAATGTGCCATTAAAGCTACAAGGCGAAGGTTGGCCTGAGTTTTTAGAAGTGCGCGGTGAGGTGTATATGCCCAAAGTTGGCTTTGAGGCACTTAACCAGCGTGCGCTCGCCGCCGGTCAAAAGCCTTTTGCCAATCCACGTAATGCCGCGGCGGGTAGCTTGCGTCAGTTAGACTCAAAAATTACCGCCAGTCGACCGCTTGAGTTTTGCTGCTATGGCAGCAGTACAGAGGGTTTGGCCGATCGCCACAGCAGCACTCTGCAGCGTTTGCAAGGCTGGGGCATTATGATCAGTCCCGAGATGCAAGTGGTGGAGAGCATTCAAGGTTGCTTGACGTACTACGCTGATATTGGCCAACGTCGTGCGCAGTTGCCCTACGATATTGATGGTGTGGTGTTTAAAGTCGATGCTCTTGAGCAGCAGCGTAATTTAGGTTTTCGTGCGCGCGAGCCGCGCTGGGCGTTGGCCTACAAGTTTGCTGCACAAGAAGAAATTACTGAATTGTTAGATGTGGAGTTTCAAGTGGGGCGCACCGGTGCAGTCACCCCCGTGGCACGGCTTAAGCCAGTGCATGTTGGCGGTGTAATGGTTGCTAATGCCACCTTGCACAATATGGATGAAGTGGCGCGCTTAGGGGTAATGATTGGTGACAGCGTGATTGTTCGTCGTGCCGGTGATGTGATTCCACAAATCACTCAAGTGGTGCTGGAGCGACGTCCCAGTGATGCACGCCCAGTGCAAACGCCCAGCCATTGTCCTGTGTGCGGTTCGCAGGTTGAGCGCACCCAGTTAGTGCGTCGCAGTAAAAATAAACAGGTAGTCAGTGATGGCGCAGTCTGGCGCTGCATGGGTCGCTTAAGCTGCCAAGCGCAGTTGCAGCAAGCGTTGATTCACTTTGTCGCCCGTCGCGCCATGGATATTGATGGCTTAGGCGAGAAAATTATTGAACAGTTGGTTACCACAAAGCTGGTTGCTTCACCGGCCGACTTATACCGCCTCAGCTATGAACAAGTGCTTGAGTTAGACGGCTTTGCTGATCTGTCGGCGCGTAATTTACTGAGCGCCATTGCCGGCAGTAAGCGGCCACGTTTGGCGCGCCTTATTTTTGCTCTGGGCATCCCTGATGTCGGAGAGGAAACAGCTAAAGTGTTAGCGCGTGCTTTAGGCTCTTTGCAGCGTGTGCAGCAGGCTTACCCTGAAACCTTACTCTGGTTGCCGGAGATTGGTGCAGAGGTTGCCCATGAGATTGCTAGCTTCTTTGCTGACAGCCATAACCAAGCGGTGCTTGCTCAGTTAGCTGAGCTGGATGTGCATGCGGTGGATGAAGGACAGCCTGATGTTGAGTTTCAAGCATGCACAACTTTCGCAGGCTTTATTGAGCAGTTTCAGATTACTGGGGTGGCGAGCACCAATGCGCAGCGTTTGGCTGAGCACTTTAAAACGCTAGAGGCTTTATTTGCAGCAGATTGGTTGGATCTGAGTAGCATTGTTCGCATGTCGAAAAATACCGCGCAAGCTGTGCAAGATTTTATTAAGCAAGAGGGGCAGCGTCAGCGAGTCTTACAGCTGGAGCAGCAGTTAATTGATTTTGGTATGCACTGGACCTGTCAGCGCGAGCAGGTACAAGCAGCGCCATTGGCGGGGCAGACCTGGGTGCTTACAGGTGGCTTAGAGGAGTTGACTCGCGAGCAAGCGAAAGCACGCCTAGAGTTGCTGGGTGCCAAAGTCGCAGGTTCTGTTTCCGCTAAAACTAATTGCGTTGTTGCCGGTAGCAGTGCTGGTTCAAAATTAACTAGAGCACAAGAGCTTGGTATAGCGGTGTTAGATGAAGCTGAGTTTATAGCAAAGCTGGCAGAACTCGAAAACCAGTAACCAGTAGTCATATTTCGACTGTATAGACTTTTGTTTAATGGCTTAGTGTAAGATTTAAGCTATTCTGTAACTCGTCTACCTCCTGCGAGAAGACAGATTCATGCGTAAAACATTCCTCCCCCGGGATGTTTATTTGGACGGTCATTGTGACCGTCTTTTTTTTGCGTAAAATTTGTCAAATTATGCTTTTAACTCTAGGTCTTGCCAGATCACTTGCACTTTAACTTAATTACCTAGTGATAAAATGTGCTGCATGCCTGTTTTTAATCAAGTGATTGAGCGCGCACTGGATACTGACAAAAATAAAAAGCGTATGCTTAAATTTACCTAGCTAACAGTTGGAGGGTGATATGAGCGAGCAGATACAGGTTGAGCATAATCCACAAAACCAGTGCTTTTCAGCCGTAGTGGATGGCCATCAAGCCGTTTTAGAATATCGAACCGTGGATGAGCAGACATTGGATTTTTGCCATACCTTTGTTCCCGATACGTTGCGCGGTAAAGGTGTGGCTGCAGTTTTAGCTAAAGCAGCTTTTGCCTATGCTAAAGAGCAGCAGTTGAAAGTGATTCCGAGTTGCTCTTATATCGCAACCTATATTCAGCGTTATCCACAGTAAAGGTTTGCAGTAATAAAAACGCCCTGCATGAACAGGGCGTTTTTTTTTGTTACTTTTGCTTAGCTGCGTTGACGTGCTGGCAGTACGTCTTTGAGCTTTGCATGCATGCTGCGAATACTTTTTTCAGTGGTATCCCAGTCAATGCAAGCATCGGTAATGGAAACACCGTACTTAAGTTGACTCAAGTCTTCACAGATTGACTGATTGCCCCAGCCTAAATGGCTTTCGATCATCAAGCTGCTGATTGACTGGTTGCCATCAACAATTTGATTGGTGATATTGTCCAATACCAGCGGCTGCAAAGCAGGGTCTTTATTGGAGTTGGCATGGCTGCAGTCGATCATAATGTTGGTCGATATTTTAGCTTTTTTCAGTTCTTGTTCACAGACGGCAACACTGACTGAGTCGTAGTTTGGCTTGCCGTTACCGCCGCGCAACACCACATGACCGTAGCGATTGCCTTTGGTGGTCACAATAGAAACGCCACCTTTTTGATTGATGCCTAAGAAACGGTGTGGGCTGGAAACCGATTGTAGCGCGTTAATAGCAACAGTCAGGCCGCCGTCAGTGCCATTCTTAAAACCTACCGCAGATGATAGACCTGAGGCCATTTCGCGGTGAGTCTGTGATTCAGTGGTGCGCGCACCAATGGCTGACCAGCTGATTAAATCTTGTAGATACTGTGGCGAAATTGGATCAAGTGCTTCAGTTGCAGTCGGTAAGCCTTTCTCGGCCAGGTCCAGCAGTAACTGACGGCCAATGTGCAGGCCATCTTCAATTTTAAACGAGTCGTCCAAGTACGGATCGTTGATTAAACCTTTCCAACCAACGGTAGTACGTGGCTTTTCAAAGTAGACGCGCATGATTAAAAACAGCGTGTCCGAGACTTCATCGGCCAAGGCTTTTAAACGATCTGCGTATTCATGGGCGGCTTTTAAATCATGGATAGAGCAGGGGCCGATCACGATAAATAAGCGATGATCCTTACCGTCTAAAATATCACGCACCACTTGGCGGCCGTGGGAGACAGTTTGCTGTGCTTTGTCGCTCAGCGGTATTTTCTTTTTGAGTTGTTCTGGAGTGATTAGTGTCACGTTAGAAGCAATATTCAAATCATCGATTGGTAAATCAGCCATCGTCGTATTTATCTCACTCGCAGATCAGGAAAAGTAAAAGGCTAAAGCATTCGGCTTAGCCCGTTGAATAACTAAAAATACAGTAAACCATACCGTTTTATCCGCATGAACGAAAGTCCCTACAGCTTCTAGTATACGCCAGACAGCTTGGCTATAGCGGATTTACGGCGGATAAAGCGGTGGTAGCTGATCATCATTGCTGTTGTTTTTCGGTTGTTGAGCAAAAGAGAGTTGGCTAATGGCTAGCCATAAGTTTTTACCTTGCCAATCACTGTCGCTCTCACTATAGAGTGCGCTATTTAAATCATCTAGCGCCAGGCTCAGAGTTTCATCGCGAGCTGCCATATCAGCTAGTGATTCAGGATGCTGGCGAGCCCAAGCGTCGAGTGCTTGGCGCGTGCTCATAGGGTCATTGGCTAAACAAGCTTTTTTCAAGTCGTCTTGTAAGCTGCGAGGACTTGGGCCATTGCTCGTGGCAATGACGACTGCTGGTTGATGCCGTGCACGCCACCACAAAGCAAAGCCACACATACTGAGTAGGCCTAATACTAGGCTTAAACCTTGCCAGATCCGCAGTTGCAGGGTGCTTACCGGATCGTTGCTGATGGCGCCAGGCAGTGCGGCATTATTGGGAGTGCCGTTGCCTAAAGCTGCTTTTACTTTGAGAGTCTGCGCTGGTAACTCAGCATATTCTAATTGGTCCGTGGTGGTGTTCCACCATGGCAGCTTGATCGCCGCTAAATTGTTTTGTCCTGCACCTTCAAAGACCAAGGCTTGGCGTTCTTCACGACGACTGACCACACCATCGTCTTCATAACGGCGACTGAGTGAAGGTTTATCAACATAGACCTTAAAGGTACTGGAAGCAGGAGAGCTGATGGCCGGTAACTGTGCATCGGTCAGGCCTTCAGCCTGTAGATTGATAGTGCGAGTCAGCGCTGAGCCGACAATCAACCCCTCTTCGAGCGCTGGCGTCCACTGCTGTTCTAGGGTGACTTTGCGTGCTGGCAACCAAGTTGCCTGTTCTGGATAGCTGTCAGGAATTGCTTTAACTTGCAAAGGAACGCGTGCGGATTTGACTTCAATGCGCTGGCCGGGGCGAGCACTAAAAGGTGTCAGTGATTGTGGATCATAGCCTGCTAAGGTGGCAGAAAAAGTCTGCGCTGGAATTTCCAGTAAGCCACTTTGTTGTGGAAATATTGCGTAACGCACTTCAATCACGCCGTGGCGCACGCCATTAATATGTTGTTCAAAGGTGCGAGGTTTGCCCAGCGCTTCAACCCGCGCATTGTCCAGTAGCAGCGGCGTTAAATTGCCATCGGAAAACAGCGGGATAGCATGGTAAATACGCAGTGTCAGCACTGCTTGCGCTTGAATGTAGACCTGCTCTTGATCGAGTTGTGTGTCGATATACACAGGCGCAAGCTGTGGCTGCAAAGTAGCAGGAGTGTCGCGAATATGCAGGTTAATCGGTGCGCTTTGCAGCGTCCCCAAGCTTAAAGGCGGGATGACCAGAAAACCGCTTTGCTTGGGCAATAAGGTTAGAATCCACTGGTTAACCGGACGAGCTTGGCCGCCTAGAGTGCTAAAGCGATTGACTTGCTTGCTGGCTAATAACTCAAAAAACGGCTTCAGTGGCGTTAAATCTGGCGCGGAAAAATAACTGGTGTCATCCGATTCCAAAGTTAACTCGACGCTTTCACCAACGTTCAATTGAGTGCGATCAACTGAAGCGGTAAAGGACGCGGCTGACACCGATGAGGTTGCCAAGATCAGTAACCAGAGCCAATACATAAAAGTTTTTTGCAGGCTCATTGCTGTGTCTCCTGACGCTGCTGTTCGTACCAGAACTTACGCTTTAAAAGCTCGCTTGGATCATCTGGGATTTGTTCTAACCAGCTTTCTAAATCAACAGTTGGCGCGCTGGGCTGCTCTGCGCTACTGGCTAGTGATGTGTCGCTTGCTTGGCTGCTCGGTGTTGAGTTGATCTGCGTTGGTGGCAGTGCACTAGCTGTTTGTTCTGAGATCTTATTGCCATTGCTTGGTGTTTCTACATCAGCACTTGCTGGGCTGTTGCTGTCGCTGAGATTGTCGGATGGAGAGCCTGACACTGCTTCGCTATCATTTTCTGAGTTGGAAGTGTCTGCTGGCTGGGCAGCTTTACTGCGCTGCAGTATTTCGGCAACGACATCATAATTGTATTGCGCGGCAAGCATCTCTGGCGCATCCTCGAGCGCCTGTTGATAGGCTTCGAGTGCCTCAGTTAAGTTGCCGGCCAAGGCGAGTGCGTTACCACGATTGTAATGCGCCTCGGCGCTGTCGAGCAGGGCAAAGTTTTCTGCGGCGCGCTGATAGTCTTTGGCGAGATACAAGGCGCTGGCACGCCAAGCTGGGTCATTAAAGCGCTGCGCAGCTAGGGCAGGCTGTTGTTGTTCAAGAAGTTTTTGTCCTTGCTGGTCAGGACGCAACCATAAATCGTCGAATTCAAATGCGTAAGTTGGCGTAGGTAACATTGGCAGTAGCGCAGCAATAATGATGAAGGCACTACCGCGACGAGCGAAACTTGCCGCTAAAAGTAAGAGCGGCAAAATAAACCAATAACCTTGATCTTGCTGCGTACTGCTGTTGGTGGCTAAAGACGTCTGCTGCACACTGCTGGGGCTGTCGAGTAAACCCAGTTGCTGTAGATCCTTGGTGTTGCTACTGAGGGTTGCATAAGGACTTGCGGATTGTTTGCTGAGTAATTGCAGTGAGGTTGCATTAAGGCGACTGATCATGATGGCACCTGCTGCGTCGGTGAGAAAATCACCTTGGGCCGAAATGGCCATCGGCGCACCGACAGCAGTACCAACGCCAAGGAGATGCAACTGGGCTGGCTTTTTTTTCAGAATCTGCTCGATTGTCAGTTGTTCGTTGACTGTGACGCCGTTGCTGATCAGGAGAATTTGCCCTCGGCCTTGTGCGCCTTGCTGCAGTAACTCGATGGCGCGTTGTACCGCTAGGTCGGCTCGTTGCCCTGAAACAGGCATCAGATCAGGGTGCATGGCTTGCAGTAAGTTTGTACTGGTCAGTAAATCATTGCTCAGTGGTACTAAAGTGTGTGCGCTGCCGGCATACACGACTAATGCAGTTGCTGCGTCATCGCGACTTTCTAGAAGGCTGATAACTTTTTGACGAATCTGGTGTAGACGACTGGGCGCAAGGTCATTGGCTAAAACATCAGGGGTTAATTGAATAGCAATGACTAAAGCAGGTTGCTGCAACTTTTTTGTTGGTGTTTCTTCGAGGGTTAGCCAGCTTGGGCCCAGTAACGCAAGCAAAGCACACAGCCAAGCTAGAGCTAAGGCTAAAATGGTCCATTTACCTTTGTTTGGCGTATGTTGCTTAAGCAAAATAGCATGAAAAGCCACAGGTAAAATGGCGTGCCAGTCTTTACTGTGTTGACGCGAATGATACAGTGCCCAGAGTAAATAGACGGCGAGCGGTGCAGCAAGCAGCCAGTATAAGCGGCTCCATTCAGGCCAATGATCAAGTAGAGAAAGCATCAGTTGGTGTCCTCTACGCGTTGCTTGTATTGATAAGCATGATAAACCCGCTGTGAGACCAGAAGCATGCTGAGCAGCCAAGCTAAAGCTAAAGGCCAGTGGTAAAACTGCTTGCTCAAGCGTTGCGGTTTGTGCAGTTGCGCAGCAGGCTCAAGACGGTTTAAAGCGCTATGGATATCTACCAAGTCAGCGGTTTGCGTAGCGTGAAAATAGAGCCCTGAACTGATCTTAGCTATGTCCTGTAAACCCTGCTCGTCTAGATCTAAGCTAGAGGTGTCGTGCAAACTATTGGCTGTTTCTGCTTGAAGTTGATGACCAATACCCACAGTGTAAATCTTAATTTGATAGCGCGCGGCTAATTCTGCTGCGGCCAGCGGTGACATGACACCGCTGGTATTAGCACCGTCAGTAATCAGTAACAGTACGCGGTGTTCGGCCGGACGCATGCGCAAACGTTTAATGGCTAAACCTATGGCGTCACCCATTGAAGTATTTGCTCCAGCAATACCAGGCTGAGCTTCATTGAGCCAAGTTCGCACGCTGTGATGATCGTAGGTTAGCGGGGCTTGTAGATAGGCTTGGCTACCAAACAAAATCAAGCCTAAGCGGTCACCGTGACGCTCACTTATAAAAGTGTTTAGTAACTGCTTTACAAACTCCATACGCGAGATGCTTTGTCCTTGCAATTCCATATCGCCGTACAGCATCGAACTGGATACATCGACGGCAATTAGTAGGTCGCGACCGGTGGTGGGTTGCTCCAATAGCTCGCCTTGTTGCTGTGGGCGTGCGCCAGCAGTCAGCAGCAACAGCCAGATCAAAACATAGACTGCCGTGTGGCTGCGCCAAGCAGGTACTGAGGATTGTTGCGCCATAGCCAAGGCATGTAAATCGTTAAAAAAAGGTACACTGAGTTCGGCCTCGGGTTTGCTTACTGCCGGCAGACAGCGGCGCAGCAGCCATGGCAAAGGCAGCAGTAAAAATACCCATGGCCAAGCGAATTCAAACATGTTTGCGAATCCAGATATCGATGGCTTGTTGCAATTGCACAATGGCTTTGTCGTCGAGTCGGCAATCAGGCTGATAACTGCCGTTAACCAAAATCATCCAGCGGGTTAAACCTGCTGCAGGGCAACGGCTGTCTAAAAAAGCTAACCACTCACGGCCGCTTAACGTATGGCTGGCATAGTCAGGGTAGCGTACAGCACACAGACGTTTCAGTAATTGGTTGAGTTGCTGTAACCAAGGGCCTGCCTGTTCTCCATTAAAAGGTTTGGGCAGTGAGTGCAATTGTTGTAAGGCGCTTTCACGTAACGGGTCGAGCGCAAGGGTTTGTTGTGCTTTTTGACCTTGTAAACGTCGATGCTTAACGTAACGCCACAGCAGTATAGCGATCAGTAGTGTTGCCGCGAGTAACCACCAACCGAGCGCAGGTGGCCACCACTTGATTGGCTCAGGTAAGACAATGGGCTGTAACTGTTCAATAGTGATCATGGCGTACCTGTCAAGCTAGCTTTGCCAGGTATAGAAAGAGCTTGCAGTTGTTGCAACAAAGGCACTGCCGTGGACAAAGGTAATAAGGGTGCACCCAGTTGCTTGGCGAGGGTTTGCCAAGCGTCTTGTTGTGCTTGGCCTTGCTGACGCCATTGCTGACGAAGTGCTTTTTGCCCAGTGTCTAAGGTGATGCTGCGTTCACCCATGCTAAAAGAAGCTTGCGCTAAGGCTGGCAGACGATGCTCAAGCGGGTCGCTGATCGGTACTAAAATTAATTCTGCATGCTCATTAAGGCGTCGCAGTAGTTGACTATTGTCTTCATCGAGGTGACGTTCGTTGCAAATCAAAATGATTAAGCCGCCGGGGCGCGTCATCCGCCGGGCTTGTTGTAACGCCGCAGGAAGAGGATTGGCACTCTCACTGAGAATAGGTTCCTGTAGGGCTTGATTCGCCGTAGCAATCGCTTGCAGCAGCTGTAACACGCTGTGCTTGTTGCGGTGTGCGGGGATGTGCTGGAGTTGCGTGTCGGTAAAAACTAAACCGCCGACGCGGTCATTATGTTGTAGACCTGCCCAAGCAAACAGACTGGCGATTTGCGCAGCTAACACTGATTTAAAACAACCGCTGCTGGCAAAAAATAAATGTGCACTTTGCTCAACCATAATAAATATAGGTCGTTCACGCTCTTCATGGAAAACTTTGGTATGCACTTCGCCTGTGCGTGCGGTAACACGCCAGTCGATACTGCGAGCATCATCGCCAGATTGGTAGGCGCGCACTTGGTCAAAATCCATGCCGCGACCGCGCAGGCGTGATTGATGCAGGCCGAGCAAAGGGCTGCGCTGCAAAGGGGTGCTAAAGAGTGCAATTTTGTGCAAGTAATGACGCGTCGCTAGCAGATCCTGCAGGTTAATATGGGTACGCTCTTGCACGTCCATTAGGCGACCGCGACAACATCAAGTAAACGCTGCAACACTTGGTCTTGATCAATACCGGCAGCTTCTGCTTCAAAAGACAAAATAATACGATGGCGTAAGGTATCGAAGAGCACCGCTTGAATGTCTTCCGGGCTGACAAAGTCGCGCCCAGCCAGCCAAGCATGCGCGCGTGCGCAACGGTCAATGGCGATTGAGCCGCGAGGGCTGGCGCCAAAACGAATCCACTTGGCTAAGTCGCTGTCGTACTTGCCTGGTGTGCGCGTGGCAATCACCAGTTGCACCAAATACTCTTCCATCGCATCGGCCATGTACAGATTTAGAATTTCTTCGCGGGCGGCAAAAATTGTACTTTGATCAAGTTGCTGGGGAGGTTTTTGCTCGCCATGTAAAGCAATGCCGCGCGCTTGCTGGAGAATTTTACGTTCAATGTGGGCGTCGGGGAAACCGATTTTCACATGCATAAGAAAGCGATCGAGCTGCGCTTCTGGCAGAGGATAAGTGCCTTCTTGTTCAATTGGGTTCTGCGTGGCCATTACTAAAAATAAGTCAGTCAGCGGGTACGTGCTATTACCGACGCTGACTTGATGCTCGGCCATCGCCTCTAGCAGTGCTGACTGCACTTTGGCTGGAGCGCGATTGATTTCGTCAGCAAGAATTAAATTATGAAAAATAGGGCCGTGCTGGAATTCGAAATTAGCATTTTCTGGGCGATAAATATCAGTGCCCGTAATGTCTGAAGGCAATAAGTCAGGGGTGAATTGAATACGCTGAAAACTGGCCTCTAGACCGTCAGCCAAGTATTTAATTGCTTTGGTTTTTGCCAGTCCCGGGGCACCTTCGACCAATAAGTGGCCATCGGCTAAAAGAGCAATCAGCAAGCGATCAATCAGGCGTTCTTGGCCTAAAATCTGGCTGGTTAAATAGTTGCGTAACGCGAGTAAGGCTTCATGAGGTGACATAACAGGCCTGTTCAATGCAAGGTGCTAAGGCGCAGTGTAATGCATCTGTGTGGCCGATGGATATGCATGACAACTGACTGATGAATCGATCACAAACCGCTTTAGAAAGGGGCTGGACAGGTGAAATCTAAACGCTGCTTAGTGTCTGGATGAGTGAAACTCAGTGCGCTGGCATGCAAGCATAAGCGTGGCGCTGCCTGTAACGCTTGTTCATGAGCGTAAAGACCGTCACCAAGCAGTGGGTGACCAATAGATAACATGTGCACGCGTAACTGATGGGAGCGGCCAGTGTAAGGGGTGAGTTCGACCCGAGTGGATTGCTCGCCACGTTCGAGTACACGCCAGTATGTTAAAGCATGCTTGCCTTGCTCATGGTCGACCACGTGGCGGGGCTTAGTCGGTGGATCATAGCGCAGCGGTAATTCAATTTTCCCTTGATCATCACTTGGCTGACCCCAGCACAGTGCAGTGTAGAGTTTATCCACTTCACGATCATGAAACTGGCGTGACAGTTCACGGTGGGTATCTGCATCACGAGCGAGGATAATCAGCCCTGAAGTTTCCCAATCTAAACGGTGCACGATGCGTGCGTCAGGGTAGCCGTTGTCTTGTAGCCGAGTTACCAAACAATCCTTATTGTCTTCCGCCCGTCCTGGGACTGAAAGCAACAGTGTGGGCTTGTTGACCACTAATAAATAAGGGTCTTGGTAAATGATGGCAATATTGGACAGCGGCATAAATAACCTTATAAATACATTTGGCGGCCCTGAGGCCGCCAAATGATGACTGCGTAGCGATGCTAACTTAGCGATCTGGCAGAGTAATGTTTAACTCAAGAATCGAGCAGCTACCTTGGTTTTCTAGAGCAACTTGCACTTGGTCTTGATCGATATTGACGTATTTACGAATCACTTCGACCAATTCTTTTTGCAAGGCAGGTAAGTAATCTGGCTCGTCACGTTGACCGCGTTCGTGCGCCACAATAATTTGTAGACGCTCTTTGGCAATCGATGCGGTAGGGGCTTTTTTACGGGTTCTAAGAAAATCTAAAATGCTCACTCTTTACCTCCGAACATGCGCTGGAGGAAACCTTTTTTCTGCACTTCGAGAAAACGGTGCGGCACCTCTTTACCCAGTAAACGATCAACGGCATCACTGTAGGCTTGGCCGGCATCGCTCTCTTCATCCAGGATCACCGGTACACCTTGGTTCGAGGCTTTGAGTACCGCTTGTGATTCTGGGATCACACCAATCATTTCGATTGATAGGATTTCTTCGACGTCTTCAACGCTGAGCATTTCGCCGCGAGCAACGCGCTCTGGGCTGTAACGGGTCAGTAATAAATGCTCGCTGACAGGTTCGCGACCTTCTTCGGCGCGTTTAGATTTGCTCGAGAGCAAACCTAGCATACGGTCAGAGTCACGTACTGAAGACACTTCAGGGTTGGTCACTACGATCGCAGCGTCTGCTAAGTACATGGCCAGGTGTGCGCCTTTTTCGATACCAGCAGGGGAGTCACAAATCACATACTCAAACTGTTCAGCCAGTTCAGTAATAATTTTTTCCACGCCTTCTAAGGTTAGCGCATCTTTATCGCGAGTCTGGCTGGCAGCGAGAATGTAGAGGTTTTCAATGCGCTTATCTTTGATAAGGGCCTGATTAAGCGTGGCTTCGCCATTGATCACGTTAACAAAGTCGTAGACCACTCGGCGCTCGCAGCCCATGATTAAATCAAGGTTACGCAAACCGACATCAAAATCGACAATAACAGTACGGTGTCCCCGTAATGCGAGGCCAGTGCCAATTGCAGCGCTGGTAGTAGTTTTACCAACGCCGCCTTTACCTGATGTAACAACAAGAATCTTAGACAAGCGGATCACCTTATGAATAGAGTAAAGGGTGGTTGATGGGTTGATTATAAAGTGTTCATCAATACAAAGGTATAGATCAGAGCTCAGAGATCTCTAACTGTTCCTCATTTAAACAAGTTTGCGAAGCTTTTCCCCATGCAGGGTCGCGACGCAAGTCTTCGGCAACTTTATATTGCCCTGCGATTGAGAGTAATTCAGCGCCCAACTGTTGGCAAAAAATACGAGCTTCACGGTTACCGTTAATCCCAGCCAAAGCGCGGCCACGTAAAGGGCCATAGACATGAATATTGCCATCGGCTAACAGTTCGGCACCGGCGCTGACCGCTGCCATGACAATTAAATCGCTGTTTTTGGCGTAAATCTGCTGACCGCTGCGTACCGGATGAGTGATAACCCTTGCCGGTATTAAGCTTGGTTCAGCTGGTGTTTCAGCGGCTGGCGCAATGGCTAATGGACGTTCACGTGCATCACTGGGCGGGATAACCGCAATGTTTAAAGCTTTAGCAGCAGTTAAGTCTGCAGGCCGGTCACTGCGAATAGCCATGGTGCTTAAGCCATGCTCGCGGCAGATGGTTAATAGCCGCTCGAGATCCAAAGGCTTGGTATCATCAGTGCATTTATCTAAAGCTAAAATAATCGGTGCATTTTGGAAAAACTGCGGTGCCTGCTCAACTTTTTCTGTCAGTTGTATGGCTAAAGCGTCCAAATCATTGGATGAAAGCTCGAGGATGGTTAAGGCAAGCATGCTGCCTTTAAGTTGAAAGACCGGTGCTTTCTCAAGAAGATCTGCTTGGTTCATCGGTGACTCTATGAAATGTAAAGATTAAAAAGGTTTATAACGTTAAGCATGGCAGGCTGCAAATCAATAAGCCATGTAGAATACGATTTTTTATGCTGTTTGGTATGTATATATGAAACATTCTGGGTTTTCGTTGAGTTTCCTTCATCCGCGATTCTGGTTGTTGTGGTTCGGACTCGGCTTGCTATGGTTGATCACGCAGCTGCCTTATAAAGTATTGCTCTGGCTGGGGCGCGCATTAGGTGCTTTGATGTTGCGGGTGGCTGACAGTCGCCGCCGCATTGTTACGCGCAATATTGAATTGTGTTTTCCAAAGCTTACGCAAGGTGAGCGTGAAGAGTTGGTGCGCGAAAATTTTGCTTCAATGGGTATCGCCTTTTTTGAAATGGCCATGAGTTGGTGGTGGCCGAAAAAGCGTCTGAGCAAATTATTGCAAGTCGAAGGTTTAGAGCATTTGCAAACAGCGCAAGCGCAAAAGCAAGGCGTCATCTTAATGGCGATCCATTTTACTACCTTGGAAATTGGTGCGGCGTTATTAGGTCAGCGGCATACCATTGACGGCATGTACCGAGCGCATAAAAACCCCGTGTTTGACTATGTGCAGCGCCGCGGCCGTGAGCGCCATAATGCTGATGCTCATGCTATTGAGCGTGAGGACGTGCGCGGTATGCTCAAAGTATTGCGCCAAGGGCGGGCGATTTGGTATGCGCCAGACCAAGACTATGGTCCAAAACAGAGTGTTTTTGTGCCGCTGTTTGGTGTGCCAGCTGCTACAGTAACCGCTACCAGCAAGTTTGCTAAGCTGGGGCGTGCGCTGGTGATTCCTATGACACAAATACGCTTGGCCAATGGCTGTGGCTATCTGATAAAAATCGAAGCACCGCTGCAGGATTTTCCTGGTGAAACTGACGAGCAAGATTGTTTGCGGATTAATCAGTGGATTGAGCGTGCGATTGAGGTGCAGCCAGAACAGTATTTATGGGCACATCGCCGTTTCAAAACCCGACCTGAAGGTGAGGCTAAGCTGTATTGAAAACAGAGGAACAGATCCCTTCGCCGAAGCCGCTGCTCAATGGCAAAAAAGACAGTGCTGTGACTGGCTTGATTTTATCAGGCGGTGGTGCGCGTGCGGCTTATCAGGTGGGTGTCTTGGCGGCAATTGCTGACTTGTTGCCCGAGTCAGCGGAAAATCCTTTTGAAGTGATTGTCGGCACCTCAGCCGGCGCGATCAATGCGGTCAGTCTGGCCTGTGGCGCTTTGGACTTTCAGCAAGCAATCCGCAAGTTAACCAGCGTTTGGCAGGGTTTTCGTACTGAGTTGGTGTATCGCACTGATTGGTGGGGAGTTCTTCGCCAAGCAGGGCGTTTCGTTGGACAGCACTTGCTCGGCCTAGGGCGTGGGCTTGCGCCTGTGGCTTTATTGGATAACTCGCCGCTGCGTGATTTATTGCTAAAGGAACTGGACTTTTCTGGAATTAATCTTGCGGTGGCGCGGCGTAAGTTGCGTGCGGTTGCGATCACAGCGTTTGCCTACCAGTCAGGGCAAGCAGTTACTTTCTATCAAGGGCGCGGCAATATTGATCCTTGGCTGCGCCATCGGCGTCATGGTTTACCTACACGTCTACGTATTGAACACTTGATGGCCAGCTCAGCCATTCCTTTGCTGTTTCCACCGGTACGTTTGAATAATGAGTATTTTGGTGATGGCGCTGTGCGTCAGGCTGCGCCCATCAGTCCGGCGTTGCACTTAGGTGCTGATAAAGTCTTAGTGATTGGGGTGCGTAGCCAAACGCAAGAAGAGCAAATCATTCCAATGACTGCGCGCCCACCCAGTCTTGCGCAAATTGGTGGACACCTACTTAACAGTACCTTTATCGATAATTTAGAATCAGATCTGGAGTTGCTTGGGCGTCTGAATATGCTTGGGCAAATGCTGCCGGAAAGCGAGCGTAAAAAACATCTAGGGCTTGCTCCTGTGGATGTTTTAGTTATTTCTCCGAGCAAGAAGATTGACGAAATTGCCGCCCGTCATCGCCACCAATTACCGGCGTCGTTGCGTTTGTTTTTACGTGGGCCGGGAGCAACACGCGCCAGTGGCGGTGGGGTGTTGAGCTATTTACTCTTCGAGCGCAGTTATTGTAACGAGTTGATTGAGTTGGGCTACCAAGATGCGATGAGTAAGAAAGATGAGCTCATCGCTTTTTTAGGTATTAGCCCGCCTGCAGCTCAGTAGTGTTTAATCAGCTGTCATCTGCCGTGCGACGCTTGCTGGCGCTGGCCACTTGTGGAGTGCGGCAGTTTAAGTAGATTGAGCTTTGTAGCCATTGCTGGTCAGGATACCAAGAAAACATAAACTGGCCGCCTTTGAGTTTATCAATCACAGTGCGAGCAATTTCTGGACGTACAGCAGGGCAACCTTGGCTGCGACCAATACGGCCTTGAGTCTTGATCCATGCTGGATTGACGTAGTCGGCAGGGTGAATAACGATGGCGCGCTCACGGGCACGGTCATTAATGCCAGGCTCTAGACCGTCCATGCGTAATGAGTAACCGTGCTTACCTTGATAGCTTTCTGCAGTGCGAAATAAGCCAATGCTGGATTGGTGGCTGCCATTGGTATTGGAAAAGCTGGTGGCAAAGTTATCGCCAGAACGGTTGCCGTGAGCGACAAAATCATGCAAAACCAATTGTTTGCTTTGTAAGTCAAAAATCCACAAGCGCTTGTCACTGGACGGTAAAGAAAAATCAATCACCGCCAAACGTTGAGCGGGTTCTGCGCCGTGGCTGAGAGCACATTGCATCGCACTTAAGGCGGTATTGAGTACTTTGCTGTTTAAATTGGGTGCTGATTGTTTAAGAGAGTGAGCAAGCTGTTGTGGGTAAGTGGCGGCATTAACAGTAAAGACGCAGAAGCTCGATAGAACAGCGAATAATGATTTAAATAAAAAACAACGAAGCATACAAATACTCTCAGTACAGCACAGTATGTGCTTTTAAAAATAGGCGGTTTGTCCGAGTTAGATCACAGCATCTTGGCATGTGTTGTTTTTATAATTGTGATACAACAGTCGCTACCTGCGTCTAACCTTATTGAAAGCGGTGATGCATCTTATAACAGCTCTCTGAATGGATCCAAACCCTTGTTTAAAAAACACTCATGGTTAGCTTTAACAATTGCTATGACTTGCAGCTCCTTGGTTTTGGCGCAGCCCAGCAGCGATGCGCAAACACTGGCTGAAACGCTAAATGCATTGCCACAAGCCTGCGTTACATCGACAACGCACCGTTTGTCGGAACAGTCGATTCAGCAGCTGCAAATACTCTATCAGACAGTTAACTATGTGCCGATGTGGCAGGATGCCGCTCAACGCCAGCAGCTACTTGAGCTGATTAACGATACTCAATACGACGGTTTAAAGCCGCAGATGTATCAATTGCAACATTTGGCGGCGTTGCAGCAACCCGCGTCTGAGCAGCAACACATCTGTGATGAACTGCTGGTCAGTCATGGTTATTTACAAGTGCTTACGCATTTGCGCGATGGCGTGCTCGACTCTCAGCAGGTCGAGCCTTATTGGCTGGAAGCCGCTGCTATGCAAGCACCCATAACCTCGATTATTGAGGTGGCCGCAGTAGGGCTAAATAATTTACCGCAGGTGTTTGCTGATGTGCGTCCGCAGCACAGTGCTTATCAAAAGTTACGTGAGATATTAAAAAGCAGCTATTTATTAGCCCAAGCCGACTGGGGCGAAGTAGCAGTACAAGGTAAGTCGCTACGAGTGGGTATGCTCGATCCGCGAGTGCCGGACTTGCGTCAGCGTTTACAGTTGGCGGGCTACATTAAAGACAGTCCTGAGAATGCGCTGACCCCGGTAGAAAATGTCACTGGCGATATCGTCGCGGTTGATTCGTTGTTGTATACAGATGAACTGTCGGCTGCGGTTAAAGCGTTTCAGCAAGATCATTATTTAGAAGATGATGGCATTGTTGGTCCAGCAACCTTGCGTGAGATGAACATCAGTCCTGAGCAGCGCTTGCTACAGGTGCGCGCTAATCTGGAACGACTGCGTTGGCTCGATCAGTTGCTTGAGCCAACCATGCTGGTGGTGGATATTGCTGGCGCGCGGTTATTATATTTTCGTGATGGCGATATCGTTTGGCGCACACGGACTCAAGTGGGTACGGTAAAGCGTCAAACCCCTTTGTTAAAGTCGCGCATTACGCATCTCACTATTAATCCCACTTGGACAGTGCCGCCGACAATCTTGCGTGAAGATAAGTTGCCAGCCATTCGTCGCGATCTGGGCTATTTAGCCCGTAGCAATATGAGTGTGCTTGATTATCAAGGAAATGTGCTGGATCCCAGCAGCATTAACTGGCATGCGCCCTCAGGCATTATGTTGCGTCAAGGCCCAGGGCCAAGCAATGCGCTGGGCTTGGTAGCAATCCGTTTTGCCAATCCTTTTAGTGTGTATTTGCATGATACCCCCAGTCAGCATCTGTTTGGACGTGCAACGCGTACGGTCAGTTCTGGTTGTGTTCGAGTTGAGGAAGCACAAAAGCTGGTTGATCAACTGTTGTTTGATGCTTCAGAGCAAGAGCTTGAGCGCATTGCCCTGATTAAGGCCAGTGGCAAAACCCGTAATGTGAATTTACCCAAGCCGATTCCAGTGCTGTTAGCTTACTGGACTGTGGAAGTAGATATAGACAATCGTTTACGTTTTCGTAGTGACAGCTACGGCCATGATCAGAAAATCATTAGAGCGTTGCAGGCCGTACAGCGTTAGGGCGCTTTGCATATACCGCTTAAATGAAAAAGCCGCGCCTGGGTAAGGGCTGCGGCTTTTTTGTTGCATGTTATTCAGCAGGTGAATCGCTGTTGGCGTCTAAGTCGAATGACCGTTCTAGCCAAAGCGCATTAATAATCGCCATGCTGCAGGCTAAAAGTACGCCTAAAATCCAAGTAAAATACCACATATAAAACCCCTTAAATCATAGTGTGAAGCAGCGTGCTGGCGCATACCTAGGGTAGTGGCCAGCACGGCCATACAGCTGTCGATCAGTACAAACCGTGCGGATCACCATCGATATCTGCGACTTTTACTGTGCCCCACATCTTGATATAGCTCCATAAGGTGTAGACCAAGATAATAGGTACAAAGATTGCTGCTGCAATAAACATAATCCCTAGTGTCTTATGACTGGATACCGCATCCCACATAGTTAAGCTTGATGCAAAATCAATGCTTGAAGGCATCAAGAATGGGAATAGAGCAAAACCTGCGGTGCAAATTGTTCCGCTAATGGCCAAGGATGAGCCTAAAAAGGCTAAAGCAGAGCGATTAATGGTTGCACCTAAGAGCGCTAATACACCACCGATAATACCGACAATTGGTGCGATGCGCATGATGGGGTATTGTGTGTAGTTAGCCATCCAGCCAGGGTTGTTTTGCTCGACCACTTTGCTTAATGGATCAATTGCACCATTAAAATCGATCACCGAGATCACGCTATAACCCTGAATGCCAAACCATAACCACAGGCCTGCCGCGATAAAGGTGATCAGGTAAGCCGTTGATAAAATCTGCGTGGCGGTTCTTGAGCGCTGCAGAACTTGCTTGTCTGTTCGCATCATCAGCCAGGTTGCGCCGTGAGTCATCAGCATCGTTAGGCTGACGAGGCCAGCGAGAATAGCAAACGGATTGAGCAGTCCCCAGAAGTTACCGGTGTAACTGATACGCATGGTGTTATCCAGCATAAAGGGTACGCCTAAAAACAGATTGCCGAAGGCCACGCCAAACACCAGTGCCGGTACAAAACTGCCTAAGCACAGTGCCCAATCCCAGCGCGAGCGCCAGTTTGGATTATCCAGTTTGCTACGATAGTCAAAGCCTAAAGGACGGGCAAACAAGGCGAACAATACCAGCATCATCGCCCAATAAAAGCCTGAGAAGGAGGCCGCATAGACAATTGGCCAAGCGGCAAATAGTGCGCCTGCAGCAGTGACTAACCAGACCTGATTGCCTTCCCAATGTGGGCCAATGGTATTGAGTACGACACGGCGTTCGCTGTCAGTACGACCAATCAAAGGCATTAAAATAACTGCGCCCAGATCAAAACCATCGGTTAAAGCAAAACCAATCAGCAAAACGCCAACCAGCACCCACCAGATGAGTTTTAGAGTTTCGTAATCAAACATTTCGTCACTCCTTATAGGTTTTTAGTGGTGTTTTGTTCGAAATGGTAACGACCGGTATGCAAGCAGCTTGGTCCTTTGCGAGCAAAGCGGATCATTAAGAACATTTCAATGATAATTAACACCGTGTAAATAACCGCGATAGTAATAATCGTGCCTAGGACATCACCGCTTGACAGTGATGAGGTGGATAAGAAAGTTGGTAGCACTTCACCAATCGACCAAGGCTGGCGACCGACTTCGGCAACATACCAGCCTGCTTGTACGCCAACCCAAGGCAGTGGCAAACTCAATAAAGCAAAGCGTAATAGCCACGTCTTGTGTTCTTGGTTGTGCTTTGTCGAGGCCCAGAAAGCTAAGACAAATAGCAGCAACATTAAGAAGCCTGCTCCTACCATGAAGCGAAATGCCCAAAAGATACTGGGCACATGAGGGATGGTGTCGGCAGCGGCAAGCTTGATCTGCTCTTCAGTCGCTTCGGCAATATTTTCAGTGTATTTTTTCAGCAATAAGCCATAACCAAGGTCTTGTTTAACTTCATCAAACAGCGCTACGTTTTCTGCAGAGCGATCTCCGTCACGCAGAACCTGCAAGCGTTCATAGGCCAGCATGCCGTTACGAATACGCACCTCGTGTTGAGCAATTAAGTCCTTAATGCCCGTGACTTCTGTGTCTAAAGAACGCGTCGCCATAATCCCCATTGCATAGGGGATTTTAATGGCATAGTCGGTGCTCTGCGTTTCCATATTGGGCAGGCCCACTAAGGTAAAGGCTGCTGGTGCTTTCTCGGTATGCCATTCCGCTTCAATTGCCGCCAGTTTGGTTTTCTGTACATCACCAATTTCATAACCAGACTCATCACCCAATACGATCACTGAGAGAATTGAGGCCAAGCCAAAGGCTGAGGCGATGGCAAACGAGCGACGGGCAAAACCAAGGTCACGTTTTTTCAGTAAGTACCAACTGGAGATCGCTAGCACAAAGATTGAACCGGTCACATAACCTGCCGCCACGGTGTGGACAAATTTTACTTGAGCGACTGGATTGAAGATCAGTGCGGCGAAGTCGGTGACTTCCATGCGCATGGTTTCATAGTTGAACTCGGCACCGACAGGGTTTTGCATCCAGCCATTGGCCACGAGAATCCACAGCGCTGAAAGGTTAGAGCCGATCGCTACCAACCAGGTAACGGCTAAGTGCTGACGCTTACTCAGGCGCTCCCAGCCAAAGAAAAATAAACCAATAAAGGTTGATTCTAAGAAGAAGGCCATTAATCCTTCAATCGCTAGCGGTGCGCCAAAGACATCGCCGACATAGTGGCTGTAATAGGACCAGTTGGTGCCGAACTGGAACTCCATGGTGAGACCGGTAGCAACACCAATGGCGAAGTTAATCCCAAACAGCTTACCCCAGAACAGAACCATGTCTTTGTAGACTTCTTTGCCGGTCAAGACATACACCGACTCCATAATAGCCAGCAAAAATGCTAGACCAATGGTCAGGGGGACAAAAATGAAGTGATACATTGCTGTCATCGCAAATTGAAAGCGTGACAGATCAACAAGGGTTTCCGAGATCATTGCGCATACTCCTCGGGAGTGGATGATACAGATATTAGGCTTGGCAAGGATAAACTGGTGGACTCAGACATTGGCCAAGTAGGCTGCAGTTGTTTGTAAGAACTGACAAAGTGGGTGCCCTACAAATACATACGATATTTGTAGTATGTCACTTTTTTATTGACAAATGACAAGAAAATAGCGGTGACCAGTTGTCGCAGCCTGTGCTAGCGCAACTTTGCTGAGGGGGTTGTTGTGAGTAACGGTGTTGGGCAAAGAGAAAAAAGATTGCCCGCTCGTAGAGATTGAGCGGGCATCATCAGCGTTTAGTGTTCGTTAAGGGTGAAAGCAGTCAAGGTGAAAGTCGGCACACCGATGTCTTGCATCAATTGTGAGCCTTGTAGCTCGGGGAGATCAATAATCGCCGCCACTTCGTAGACGCTGGCGCCCATTCTGCGGATTAAGCGTGCAGCAGCGATAAAAGTGCCACCACTGGCGATGATGTCATCAATCAGCAGGACTTTATCACCTTCACATAGGCTGTCAGCGTGCACTTCAAGAGTTGATTGCTCGTACTCTGTGTCATAAGGCTCGCTAAGAATATCCGCGGGTAACTTACCTTGCTTACGGAACAGCACCAAGGGTTTGTTCAGTTCATAAGCAATGGTTGCGCCCAATAAAAAGCCGCGTGATTCAATTGCGCCGATATGGGTGAAGTCACTTTCAACGTAACGTTGTACTAAACCATCAATCACCATGCGCATAGCGCGCGGAGATTGAAATAAAGGCGTGATGTCGCGAAAAATAACACCTTTTTTAGGGAAGTCAGGAATAGGGCGAATCAAAGACTTAATTACAAATTCGTCAAAAATCATAGCGTGAGCCTCTTTCTTGAGCCTGCTGAATCAATTATCGAGATTACCACCTGCCAGAGCACAGATTTCAATCAGGTTGATCAGATTGACTTCTTTGCCTTCCGCTTCTAACAGACCACTTTGTTGGAAGCGAGTAAACACTCTGGAAACAGTTTCGACTGCTAGACCTAAGTAGTTACCAATTTCGTTGCGCGACATGGCTAAACGAAACTGTTGCGGAGAGTAACCACGGGCACGGAAACGGGCAGACAAATTCACCAGAAAAGTAGCAATGCGTTCATCGGCAGTTTTCTTCGATAGCAGCATCATCATTTGCTGATCATCGCGAATTTCGCGACTCATAATGCGCATGAGCTGACGACGCAGTTGCGGCAAGCTGGCGCTTAACTCATCCAGTCGGTCGAAGGGTATTTCGCAAATCGAAGTGGTTTCTAAGGCAATCGCCGAGACGGGATACAGTTCAGTGTCCATGCCCGATAGACCAACAAACTCGCTTGGCAAATGAAAGCCAGTAATCTGCTCTTGTCCGCAATCGGTGACGCTAAAAGTTTTTAGGCTGCCGGAACGCACGGCATAAACTGAAGCAAATGTATCGCCTTGGCGGAATAGGAAATCGCCTTTTTTCATAGGACGGCTGCGTTTAACGATATTATCAAGAGCATCGAGATCTTGCATATCCAAAGACAGAGGTAAGCAAAGGGTCGCTAAACTGCAATCTTTGCAATGCGCCTGATGCGGATTGCGTGCACTGATTATTTCTGCCATGCCATGATTCCTAAGCAAAGGAGCGATTCAAACTAACTAGGCGTAAGGTTACCTTAGCCAGCCAGAAGCTGCCAGTGCTGCAGAGGATGGTTTTCATCGAAGCCTGCAGATGTCTCGCTACTTTGTTGGCTTTGCTAAAGCCATTTACATCATCTGAACTAAGGATGGTGTTTGATTAGTGTCTTGCGCAAGGTAGTCATCAAATAACTGGCAGACAGTCAAAGTGTATAAGCGCCCTGGTGCGGTGATGCTCAGTTTTTGCTCGCTCAGCTCTAGTAAGCCATTACTTTGCATGCGCAGTAGTTGCGGCCATTGGGCCGCGAAATAGCTTGCAAAATCAATCGCAAAGCATTGCTCTATGACGCTGAAGTTGACTTCGAATTGACAGGTTAATGCTTGAATGACAGCGCGATGAATTTGGTCTTTTTTAGTGCACAGCACGCCCGTTGCTGGCGGTAACTGTTGATTACGGCAAGCTGTTTGATAGCTATTGATGTCATGGCTGTTGTGGTAGTACAGGTTGCCGAGTTGGCTTACCGCAGACACACCAAAACCTAGAGTGTCACAGTTAGCGCTGGTGCTGTAACCCTGGATACCTTGTTGTAAGGTGCCGTCTTCTTGGGCGTAGGCAAAGTCGTCATCGGCTAGGGCAAAATGGCCCATACCGATATAGCGGTATCCAGCTTGCTCTAGTTGCAGCTGCGTGCCTTTGAGCATGGCTTCAAGGTTAGCTATTGAGGGTAATTCAGCGGCATTAATGCGTTGTTGAATTGGATGTTTGTCAGGTTGATGTTGATAGCCTTGTAAGCTGATTCGGTCCGGTGCCAGTTGCAATACATCCTCTACAGCTTGGGAAAATGATTGCGTTGTTTGTTGCGGTAAACCGTAGATAAGGCTGATGCTGACAGTGCGAAACTGTAGTGTGCGAGCGGCTTCAACAATCGCTTGGGTTTGTTCAATGGTCTGTAAGCGGTTAATGGCTCTTTGTACTTTTGGGTCGAGCCCTTGCACTTCGATATTCACCCGATTAAAACCGATATCACGCAGTACGCCCATGGTTGACCAGTCGGTTTCTCTTGGGTCTATATCGATGCTGTAGTGGGTAAAGTTATTGCTGGTGATGTTGAAATTGTCTTGCAAGCAGCGCATCAGTTGGCGCAGTTCAACTGGGTTTAAAAAAGTTGGCGTGCCGCCACCAAAGTGCAACTCTTCAATATTGCGTTCGCTGGCAATATGCTGGGCAACGGTTTGGATTTCTTGCTCTAAACATTGCAGGTATTGAGCGGCGCGACTGCGATCTTTTGTCACTATGTTTTTTTTGCTGCAGTAGTAGCATGCGTTTGCACAAAAAGGAATGTTAACGTTCAGGACAAGAGGACGCTGCGCTTTGCGACTGTCACGTAGCGCACTAAAACGTTCAAAAGCACTGATGTTTTGTTGAAAATGTTCCACGCGCGGGTATGAGCTGTATGGCTTATCAAGATTATGATAAAGATTAAATAATTTTGAGCTCCAACCCATGGTGTTAAGCATGACACATGACTCCCCAAACGCTAGCAAGTGATGCGAGTATAGGGGGGGATCAGACTATGCCTCTTGATCTGTATCAAGCGTATTTCTGCCTGTGTAGAAACTTACTTAGTGACCCATCAACCAGTGCTGATGTGGACCTGGCAGGGTCCATAAGCCGTAGAGGATCACTAGTAGGCCGGCTGCATGGCGTACGTTTTTCTTGCGCAAGAACGCTGTCACCTGTTCTGCCGCGAGTCCTGATGCTAAAAGCACCGGCCAAGTGCCTAAGCCAAAAGTAAACATCAGTAGGGCGCTGGTGCTGGCTTCGCCTTGGCTGGCGGCCCAAAACAGCGTGCTATAAACCAAACCACAGGGCAACCAGCCCCACAACATACCGAGCAGTATCGCGTGGAATGTACCTTTTACCGGTAGTAGACGACTGGCAAAAGGTTGGATGTGCCGCCATAAGTAGCCGCCAAGTTTTTCAATCCGGGTCAAACCATGCCACCAGCCCGCCAGATACAAGCCAAGGCTGATTAGTAATAACGCGGCGACCACGCGCAAAGCATTGGCGGCAGGCGTTTGCTCAACCGCCCAACCAAATAGACCAAATAAGAATCCTGCTATGGCATAACTGCTGACGCGACCGAGGTTGTAGCCAATGATTAAGCGTAAGCGGCGGTTGTGCTGCTCAGCTGGAATGCTCATGGTCAAAGCACCCATTAAGCCACCGCACATACCAAGACAATGCCCAGCACCCAATAGACCGAGAATAAATGCTGAAGCCAGTAATGGGATAAGATCAGCCATTGTGCTGATCTTCCCCGTCAGTTTTTTTGCTTGGTTGGTGTTTCATTCCTGCTTTGTGCATAGGGTCTTCGTCATCAAATAAAATGCTATGCGCAGGACTGTCGAGGTCTTCGTACTGGCCATTATCAACGGCCCAAAAAAACAGTTTAATGGCTAGGGCAACAATGATCATTGCCACGGGAATCATTACATATAAAGCGGCCATAACAACATTCTCTATAACAGCGCGAAACTCATTCGTGGGTACGAGTGAGGCGTAGTGCATTGAGCACCACTAAAAGAGAGCTTACCGACATACCCAGTGCTGCCCAACCAGGTGTCACCCAGCCAATGGCTGCAAAAGGAATGATGAGTCCATTGTACAGGGTTGCCCAAGCTAAGTTTTCAATAATGATTTTACGAGTGTGCTTGGCAACACTGAAAGCGCTTACCAAACTGCTGAGCCGATTCGATAAAAGAATCGCGTCAGCACTGGTTTTAGCAAGGTCAGTGGCACTGCCCATCGCAATACTGATATCCGCTGCGGCCAATACCGGCACGTCATTGACCCCGTCTCCGAGCATTAATACATGACGGCCTTCGGCGTGCAGGCTTTTCAGTACATTGAGTTTATCATCTGGGGTGAGGCCGCCACGGGCATCATCAATGCCTAACTCCTGGGCGATCTGCTGCACCATGGGTGAGCTGTCGCCGGACAACAGTAAAACCTGCCAGCCGCGCGCACGACAGGCTTGTAGCAGTGCTGGAGCGTCTGGGCGTAACTGATCATCAAGAGCAAACCAAGCCAAGGCTTGCTGAGTATCGCCGAGCAGTAACCATTGGCCTTGCTCGCTAGGCATGGCTGGGGCAGGGTAGTTGCCCAGTTCGCTGACATAGTCAGGACGGCCAATACGCAACTTGCGTCCATCGACGAAGCCTTCTAAGCCTAGACCGGGCATGCTGCTGACTGCATTAGCGGCCATTACCGTACGCCCGAAAGCGCGGGCGATAGGGTGTTCCGAGTGGCTTTCTAAGGCCGCCGCTAATTCTAAACATTGTTGCTGATTAAGGTCGGCACAGGTTTGTATGCTTTTTAAGGTGAGCTTGCCTTCAGTTAATGTACCGGTTTTATCAAAGATCACTGTGTCAACTTGGTGCAGACTTTCTAAGACATGCCCTTTGGTGATCAGCAGCCCTAGTTTATGCAGAGAGCCAGTGGCTGCAGTCAATGCAGTGGGCGTGGCGAGTGATAGCGCACAAGGACAGGTGGCAACCAATAAGGAAAGGACAATCCAAAAAGCCCGAGAAGGATCGTAATACCACCAGATGCCTCCCACTATTGCAGCAATCAATAACACACTGATTAAAAACCATTGCGCGACTTTATCCGCCAGTTCCGCCAGCCGCGGTTTTAGATTTTGCGCGCGTTCGAGTAAACGCACGATGGCTGAGAGTCGCGTTTGTTCGCCCAGGGCTAATACTTCAATGGTCAGCGGCCCTTCAACGTTCAAGGTGCCAGCAACCACAGTGTCGCCCGGTACTTTGTTTAAAGGCAGGTACTCGCCGGTGAGCAAGGACTCATCAATGCTCGATTGACCGCTTAAAATACAGCCGTCTGCTGGAATAAGACTGCCGGGCGGTACTAATAGATGCTCGCCCAAAGACAGTTCGCTGAGCAAGATTCGCTCATGGTTACCTTCTGCCGTTAAGCGCAAGCAGGAGGCCGGTAGTAAATTGACCAATTGCGTGGTGGCTGCTGCAGTGCGTTCGCGTGCGCGCCGTTCTAAATAGCGGCCAGATAAAAGAAATAATGCAAACATGCCAGCAGCGTCAAAATACAAGTCGCCTTGTCCGGTAAGTGTTGACCACACACCGGCGGCATAGGCACCAGCGATGGCCAAAGAAACCGATACATCCATGGTCAGATGGCGGGTGCGCAAGTCACGCAGAGCACCGCTGAAAAACTCGCTGCTGCAATAAAAGACGATGGGCGTGGTCAGAATTAAGCTGGTCCAACGCAGCAAGCCATCCATGCCTTCGGATAAATCTAGATTGAATTCTGGCCAAGTGGCCATGGAAGCCATCATCACCTGCATCCACAGCAAACCTGCTACGCCGAGTTTGCGCAGTGCACGGCGGTTATCAGCCTGCATTTTTTCACTGACGGTATCAGGTTGCCAAGGGTGCGCGGCATAGCCGATATGACGGATGGTTTTCAGTAGTTCAGACAGCGCCAGTTGCTCGGCATCCCAGCGCACACTTAAGCGGTGATTGCTTAGATTGAGCGACACATCGATCACGCCAGACAGTTTTTTTAAGTGCTTTTCAATCAGCCAACCACAGGCCGCGCAGGTGATGCCTTCGATGAGTAGTTTGGTTTCGCTGATGTTGCCGGTTGTATTGACAAAAGGTTTTTGAATGTCTTCGCGATCGAGCAGTAATAACTCGTCGGGCAATACGCCGGGTAAGCTTTCAGGGTTTGCTGACGGTTCGCTACGGTGCTGATAGTAACTTTCTAGACCGCCGGCAATAATCGCTTGTGCCACGGCTTGGCAGCCGGGGCAGCAGAATACACGAGGTTTTTCTAAGACCACTGCGCTGAAGGCATCGCCGGTCATAACCGGCAAGCCGCAGTGAAAGCACGCTAAAGGAGCAGCCATGTCTGTCAGCTCTCTATAAGAAATACAGTGTCGCTTGATTGCAGATAGGCATCCACATCAGTAGATCAATCGCCCAATTCGGAGGATTGGCCATTGACCAAGGTTTTTTCTTCAAACAAACGCCATTCCTCACCGTTCTCTTCGCCTAGAACTTCAACGAAGCGACGACCTTGGATGTCTTCTTCGAGCAAACCACGGTAGACATCGGTGCTGACCGGCTGCAATACAATGCGACGGTCGCGCTCTGGTTGAGTGGGTGAGATTAAGTTGAGTACCAAGTGTTGCGGTCTGCTTTGTCCGGCCAGGGTCAATTCAACTTGACCGAGCTCAGCATCTAAACTTAACACGCCATTCATCTCAAGCTGTTCAGCCAGTCTTTCACGTTCCAGCGAGGTGTTAATTCCTTTGCCGGCATCATAGTAGTTATCCACTACCAAACTGTCGGCATTACGGATGGAAATCGTCAGTAAAGACAGCCCGAGTACCACAGAGAAACTGAGCATACCAATGATGAACCAAGGCCAAAACTCTTTATACCAGGGTAAAACATTGTCTTCGGGCTGCATGAGATGTCCTTTAATTAACGAATGGTTGGGCCGAGGAATCGGCTTTCAGCGGTTCTGTGGATGCT
>Ga0209075_1000744_pt1 | contig 31462 bp, 28 predicted proteins | sample Stecom2011_FD_187523 | JGI IMG/M metagenome (GOLD analysis project Ga0209075, IMG submission 187523) | Agricultural soil microbial communities from Utah to study Nitrogen management - Steer compost 2011 (SPAdes) (version 2) | ecosystem: Environmental > Terrestrial > Soil > Agricultural land...
CCGGCATCGCCGCACATAGCGAAAAGTCAATCACCGCGTGCAGATCAGGCTCATTAAGGTTCCAACTGCCCTCGATATCGGTGTTTGAACAAGACGTGAGAATGGCAATGGTAAACAGGCCAATAACGAGATGGAATTTAATTAATTTATTTTGAGAATTCATATATATGCTCCATTTTATGCAACCTGAATACATTATTTGAACGTCCGAAATACCTATAAGCTTTCAGTTGGCTTATGAAAAATCAACAGCGGCGACGTCTTTATCTGGAGTGAGGCCCTCGGGGCCTCGCAGAGAGTCATTTGCTTGCCAGCCCCAGAGGGGCCGGCTCCGAATTAAGTGAACCTACTGAACGTTTACTTCGCGCCATTTATTGCGCGACGTCATCCACCTCCCCACCCCGCCAAACTCGCCGTTGTACAATCGCGCGCGAACGCATTACAAAGGTGGGACTCAAATGGGCCTGCGACGGACCCATTTTATTTGGCCGACGACCGATCCGGTGCTCCCAACGCTGTTATTGCCCCACGATTTACTTGAAACGAACGCCTCTATATATCCAACCGTTTATCGCACTGATGCTGCTCGCAATGATGAGCACGACGCTCGGTTGCGGCAAAAATCGTCCCGTGGCGCAGTGGAATGACAAGGTCCTGGCGGTCGGGCGCGCGCATGATGCGGGCAAAACCGACCAGGCGGAGCGCGATTATCTGCGCCTTTTGCAGAATCCGCCCAGCGAAGATGCGCGCCGCTATATTCTCACTGAATTGGCCGAGATCTCGCGCCAGCGTGGCGATTGGGATCAGGCGCTTAAGCGCTATGAACTGGTTTATGCCGAGGGGATCGACGACGAGGCCAGCGCGCTTGCGCTCTATCGCAGCGGGTTGATCATTGGCGATCAATTTGGCGACCTGTCACGGGCTCGCCAGATTCGCCGCGATACGATCACGCGCTTTCCCGGCTCGGTGGCTGCCGAGATGGCGGTTGCCGACCACGCCGCCTATTATCGAGAAACCGGCGACTACGAGGCGATGAAGCGCGATTTCGACCAGCTCGCCGCAAAGGTTGACGGTACGCCGACGATGGGAACACTCTTATTTGCGGCGGCGCAAAACCTTCAAAAGTCGGGCGATGAATCCGCTGCCCTCCCCTATTATCGACGCATCTGGACCGAGACCCCCGAGGGGGCGCTGGCCGATGACGCGCTCTGGGAGGCCGCGCAGATCTACGACGCGCGCCAGGACTGGCCCAACGCCATCAAGATCTACAGACAGGGTGCCTCCCGGCTGATAAGTTCCTGGTTTATGGGCAATGAGAACTCCGAGTGGGCCAACGACGCGCGCCGACGGATCGCCTATATTTATATGCTTCATCTCGAAGATTACCCAGCGGCGCTGCGCGAAATTGACCAATACCTCGAAGACTTCCCCGACGGGTTTATGACCGATGATGTCGCCTGGGATCGCGTCCAGCTTATGCGCCTGATGCACGGCCAGGCCGCCTTTGAAGACGCGATGCGCGACTTCGCAAAGGCCCATCCCGAGAGCCGTTATATGCGCCAGGTCAAACGCCATCTCGGCGAGGAGGCGGTGCAGTGATTCGAGTCGAGAATATCAGCAAAAGCCACCTCGGACGCCCCGTCCTTCGCGATATCAGCTTCGTGGTCGAAGATGGCTCAAACCTCGGGCTTATCGGCCCCGGCGGCTCGGGCAAAACCGTGCTGCTCAAGATCATCTGCGGGCTGATTCGCCCCGATAGCGGCAAGATCTTCATCAATGACGTCGACGTCATGAGCCTCAAAGAGACCGAACTCGCCGAGCTGCGAAAAGGTCTGGGCATGCTCTTTCAGAACTACGCCCTCTTCGACGATATGACCGTCTCGGAGAATATTGCCTTTCCGCTTCGCCAGGCGGGCACGGCGAGCGAAGAGGAGATTCAGGGCCTCGTCAAGGGTTTGCTCCAGGAGATCGGGCTGCCCACGGCGGCCGAAAAATATCCCAACGAGTTATCGGGCGGCATGAAAAAGCGCGTAAGCTTTGCCCGCGCGGTCATCCACCAGCCGCCGATCCTCTTCTATGACGACCCCACCGCCGGGCTCGACCCGGTGACCAGCTCGAAGATCTTTCGCCTGCTCACCCAGATGAAGGCCGAGCACGGAACCACCTCCATCACGGTCAGCCACGATATCGACGGCATCAAGGAAATCTGCGAGAATTTCGTCATGCTGGAGCGCGGCGAACTTATTTTTTATGGCAGCCGCGAAGAAATCGAAGCCACCGATATCAAATTTGTGCGCCAATTCTGGGACGCCTCCAGCGACGACGAGCTCGGGTAGACCATGATCAATCCACTTAAAAAAATCGGCGCGCAATTTCTGGATTGGGCAGACACCGTCGGCGGCCTGGTGGTCATGATGGGCCGGGTCTTTGCCAACGCCGCGCCCTGGAAGCTCGACGGCCCCCAGGTCTGGCGAAGCCTGTACCGCATCGGCGTCAACAGCTTCCCCATCGTCGTGGTCACCGCGCTTTTGACCGGCGCCATCATGGTGATTCAGGCGGGTATGTTTATCCAAAAATACGGCGCCTACGGCCTTTTGGGCTGGGGCGCCGGCTATAGCATCTTGCGCGAGGTCGGCCCGATCCTCATCGGGCTGATGTTCTCGGGGCGCGTCGGCGCCAATACCACCGCCGAGCTGGGGACCATGAAGATCACCGACCAGGTCGACGCATTGCGCGCCCTGGCCATCGATCCGGTGCGCTATCTGGTGGTCCCGCGCGTCATCTCCATGGTCTTTATGCTCCTGGTCCTGGTGATCATCGGCGACTTCGCCGCGCTCTTCGGCGGCGCCATCACCGGCCAACTTCTGCTGGGCGTCGACTGGAAGTTATTCGTCTGGAGTATCATCGAGTATATCAAACTCGAAGACTTCACCCACGGCTTGTGGAAGGCGCTGGTCTTTGGCTACTCCATTGGCATCATTTCCTGCTATTTTGGCATGCGCACCAGCGGCGGCGCGATGGGCGTAGGCCGCGCGGTCAACGCCTCGGTCGTGGGAAGCGCCATCGCCATCTTCGTCTTCGACTATTTTATCACCTACGCGATGCACTAAACGATTCGCTGATTTTAGCCTGAGCGACACGCATTATGGCCGCCAAGACCACTCAAAATCCGAGCGTCGAAGTCGACGAAGAATCGCCCGGCGCCGTGCAGAATTTTTTGGCCGGATTGGGCGGGCCGATCGTCGCGCTCTACGCGACGCTGCGCGATATGGTGCGCATCCTCGGGCTGACATTTTATTATATTATTAACGGGAAATGGGGCGCGCGCAGGCGGCGCGACATCCTGCTGCAGATGTACGAGGTCGGAAATCGCTCGATCGTCTTCATCGCGGTGACACTGGGCTTTCTGGGGATGATTCTCATCTTCCAGGCGGGCTTTCAGGCCAATCGTATCACCGGCGACCTCTCGCTTTTGGGCGCGCTCTTTTTGCAACTTCTGCTGCGCGAATTTGCCCCGACCATCACCGCCATGATGCTCGCCACGCGCGTGGGCACCGGCATGGCCGCCCAGCTCGGCAGCATGGTGGTCACCGAGCAGGTCGACGCGCTTAGAATGAGCGGCGCGCAGCCGGTCGACTACCTGGTCGTGCCGCGCTTTGTCGCCGCGCTGATCATGATGGTCGTGCTCACGGTCTTTGCGATTATCGTCTCATTTATCGCCGGCGCGATTACCGCCAACGCATTTTACGGCGTCAACCCGCGCACCTTCGTCGACTTTCGCATGCTCACCTGGTTTGACCTGTGGATCGGCCTGGCCAAAGCTGTGGCCTACGGCATCGCGGTGCCGATCACCGCATGTCAGGCCGGCCTCAGTGTGGTCGGCGGCAGCGAAGGCGTCGGCCTTGCCACCACCAACGCCGTCGTCAACGCGAGCCTCGCGGTCATCGTGCTCGACTTCCTCATCTCGGGCATCGGTTATGCGATTCTTTCGATCCTCTAAAATTCATCTCAACCCCGACGTCCACGATTGAATATCCATTACTGCTATCATGATGCCCCGCGCATAATATCCCCGGTTTTCGGCCTTCGACTGCTGCTCGCCCTGCTCTGCGCGCTCGCGTTCGGAATCCCCAACCTGCACGCCCAGGAGATCGCCCTGCCCAATGACGGGCGCCAGGCGTTCACCCTCGGGCTGAGCCTGAATCCCGGTATCTTGCACGACCCCGGCGCCGCCGATGCGTTGACCGGCGCCGGCATGGGCCAGATTGGTCTGACCCAGATTATCAATTCAAACTTTTTTATGTCGGCCGAGGCCCATGCCGGCGTGCAGTGGATGCGCGCGCATTCTGCGGCCAAAGACGGCGCCGCGCCCAGCGCGAGCCACTTCGCCTGGCAGGTCGGCGTTTACGCGCATTGGCTCCCCTTTGCCCAGGAGCACGGCTGGGTGCTCAACGCCGGGCTGCATCATTTTCAGGTGCACCTGGACGACGCGCCCCTGCAGGTCATGGGCGGCGAGGTGCGCCTGGGGCGTTATCTGTGGAGCGAGGACGAGCGTTTTTTGCTCGTCCAGGTGGGCTATTCCCTCCCGATTATTCAGGGATTATCGCGCCCCGACGAGTTCGATAATGACGACGCCTGGGCCGATGAGAACTGGTCTTTTCACCGGTTTAGCCTCGGGTTTTCATACGGTTTTTAAGGCCGCGATTAAACGGAGCGAAGATGGGAACAATCGAGTTCAAGGATATCTATAAAAGCTTCGGCAAAAAGCACGTCTTGCGCGGCGTCACCCTCAGCGTGAACCCCGGCGAGGTCTTCTTTGTGATCGGGCAATCCGGGGCGGGGAAAAGCGTGCTGGTCAAGCATCTGGTCGGACTTCTGCGCCCCGACAGCGGGCGTATTTACCTGGATGGCGCCGACATCACCGACTATAGCGAAAAGGAGTATTATCCCATCCGAAAACGCTGCGCGATGGTCTTTCAGAACTCCACGCTTTTCGACTCGATGACGCTGGTCGAGAACGTGATGCTCCCGATCAGAAAACACCTGGACGTCACCAATAAAGAAGCGCGCGAGCAGGCCATCGAGCTATTGAAAAAGGTCGGCATGCACCAATATGCCGACCGCTTTCCGTCAGATTTCGGCGACGGCATGCGCAAAAAAGTCGCCATTGCACGCGCGCTGAGTCTGAGCCCGGAATACGTCATCTTCGATGAGCCGACCACCGGCATCGACCCGATCTCGGCGGCCATGGTCGACAAGCTTATCCGCCATCTTTCGGATAGCCTCGGTGTCACAAGCATCGTCATTTCCCACGATTTGCGCAGCATCTTCGGCATCGCCGACCGCATCGCCATGCTCTATAAGGGCGAGTTGATGCTCGACGGAAGCAAGGAGGACTTCAAGAACTCAAAGAACCCGGTCGTCCAGCAATTTATCACCGGCCAACCCGACGGCCCCATGGAAGAGCCGAACTAGACACGCGCCGCGCCCCCCAAAAAAAACCGCGCCCACGCCAGCAATCTGGCATGGGCGCGGTTTAGGTTTCGGAGCACCCAATATCAGGCCGCTTTCACCGAAAACTCAACCGTCTCGAGTACCGTGCCCGAGCCGTCCTGGATCTCAACTTTCCAGTCCCCTGCCCAAACTTTGCTCTTTGACCAGGTGCGCCAGCGCCAACTCTGGCCGATTTCGATATCGACCGTGGTGACCTCCTTGTCGTTGGCAAACCAGACCATTTTGATATCGCCCGCGCTCTCCGTATTGCGAATCGCCGCCCAGATCGTGACCTGGTCACCCGCGCTGAAGGTCGACGACTCATCGACCGCCTCGCGCTCCGTCACGCCGCCGGCAGCCTTGGCCTCAACGACCTGAAGCCCGCCCGCGCCGGCAGCCGAAGCGCGCGCTGTTTTCTGGGCCGGCGCCTCGACTTTCTTGACCGGCGCTTCGGCCTTCTTGGCCTCTTCTTTCTTCTCTGCATCCTGCTTTGCGGCCGCGGGCTTCTCCCCACTTGCACCCTTGGCGTTGTCCTGGGCGAGCGCCGGAACCGCCAGCAGCATCAGTGCTCCGACTAAATAGGCGATGAAATTGCGCTTTCGGGTCTTCATAACCATCTCCAAAATTGAATGAGTTATCGAATCAAACCTGCGAATACCTCGCCCGCATCCCGAGCAAAACGCGACGATATTATCGGATAAATAAACTCGGAAACCTCGGCTTAATCCGAGTCTAGCAAATCATATCCATCAGCACCAAGGCCAGAAACACAACGTAAATATATTTCCACGACAGCTATTTTTACTCAAAACCATTAACTTCCTAATTCCCCCTGCGCGCGCTTTATTGCGGACGAGAATGTCGACAAATGACCCGCCACACCCACTTTAGCGCTGCGCACCGCAAATTTTTCGCACTGGTTGACATCAAGGGCCAACCGGTGGAATCTTTTCATTCGCCATTGTCAGGACGCCGCACATACAAGCTCACGCAACGTCCTTGGCACCGTTTACGATGTTTTCTACAAGTTCAAGGTATCTACGATGCGCTTATTCATGATGACGATTCTTATCGCAGCATTTTCGATCGGCACGCTCGCGTGTGATAATAAACCCGACACCGCCGGCGAGAAGCTTGAGAATGCCGCCGAGGAAATGGGCGAAGGTGTTGACGAAGCCGCCGACGAACTGCAGGGAAAAAGCGAGCTTGAACAGGCCGGCGAGGAAGCTGGCGAGAAGCTGGAAGAAGCGGGTGAAAAACTCGAAGATGGCGCGCAGAAAGTGGGCGATGAGATCGAAGAAGGCGTGGAGAATGCCGGCGATAAGATCGACGAAGCTACGGAATAAATCGTCTTGAATCCCGGTTAACGGTGCCACGCGCGGGCTTTGTCGCGCGTGGCATCTTTTTATTTCCCCCTGCCTTTTTGAGAATAGTCATGCCGTCCAACGCTGCTTTGATCCTCTTTCGCATCGTCGCGATCACCGAAGGCCTATCCTGGCTCGTGCTCCTATTTATCGCCATGCCGCTGAAGTACCTCGCCGATTCCCCCGCGATGGTCTCCATGGTCGGGCGCATCCACGGAGGTCTTTTTGTCGCGTTCGTCGCCATGGGAATCATCGTTGCCTATAAGTATGAGTGGACGCTCAAACTCATGGCCTATGCCTTTCTCAGCTCGCTGCTCCCCTTTGGCACCTTCTATTTTGATTATTGGCTGCACCGACCGGCTCAAAAATGGGCAATCGGGGCGGATAGCGCTTCTTAAGCGTTGTTGACCTGAGCTAAAAAATAAAAGAGCCAGCCCTCTTCTGAATCAGAAGAGGGCTGGCTCTTTTTAATTTCATCCCCAAAAGATATCAGGGAAAAAGGTGCCGGCTCATCTGGCGGCACAGCTTCCCGATTTACTCGAAGCCTTTTCCGTCGGGCGCTAGCACGCTGATACCCACGAAGGTTCCGATCGCCACGACGCTCACGCCCACGATGGTCGCCACGGTCTTCCAGGTGCTGAACTCCTGGACTTCCGCGCCCTTGACCTGGTCGAGGCTCATCAGCAGGTCATACTCCGGCGAGACGATCTGCTGGTCGCTCATCATGAAGTTGAAGGGAGTCACGCGGAAGGTCTCGCCTTCGGTCGACACCACGTTGACGGCGTTGGCGGTCGAAACCGGAACACGCGTGCAACCGGCGCGCTCGACCGGCGCTTCGCCGCCCACGGTCGAGGTGGCGTCGGAGGCCGTCTCAGCGCCCTCAGCCTGCGGAGCCGCGTCGGCCGGCACAGCCGCTGCCTCAGCCCACATCGTGCCGTCCATCTGCACCGCATTGGACGCGCTCGCCGCGTCGTTGCAGTCGCCATAGACCACCACGACTTCCTGTTGCTCCACCTGACTCTCAAGCTTTTGAAGCTCAGGCTTCTGGATAAAATAGGTATTATAACAGGCAAACTGGCTGAATGCCGCCACGGTTGCCACTGCAATAAGTCGCTTATTTTTCAAAACCATCCAAACTACCTCTTAACACACGGTTGCTGCCGCACGATTTATTTTGACCGTCAAACGCGTCGAATCCTAGGTCATCCCGCGCCTATGCGCAACCTCAATTCAGATCCCCTGCGCGTCGGGTCATCAAACATATTGTGAGCCGAGATCTTTATTGATAAGGATCCTCAAATAGCCGACTGAGATAGCCGACTACGTTGCACACCGCGAAGCCTCCGATCCTGCGTGATCAGGGCATTAAACACCCTATTCCTGCCTCGTTCCTACCTCGAATAGTTTTCCCATGACTCAAGACGCAAACCAATCGAAAGTTCGCCAGGCGACATCGCCCAGCTTTGCCGAGTTATTCACCCCAAAACTGATTACTGTGCTGCGCGAAGGCTATACTTTGGCGCATTTGCGCAAAGATGCCATCTCGGGGCTCACCGTGGCGATTGTCGCCCTGCCGCTGTCGATGGCCATTGCCATTGCCTCGGGCGCTACGCCCGCCCAGGGGCTGTATACCGCGATTGTCGGCGGCTTTCTGGTCTCACTATTGTCGGGCTCGCGGGTTCAGGTCGGTGGCCCCGCCGGGGCGTTTATCGTGTTGGTCGCCGCGACCGTCGCCCTTCATGGGATGGACGGGCTGATCCTCGCCACGATGCTCTCCGGCGTGATGCTTGCGATCGCAGGTTTTTTGCGGCTGGGCGTCTTCATCAAATTTATCCCCTATCCGGTGACCGTTGGTTTTACCGCCGGCATCGCGATCATCATCGGGGCCAGCCAGATCACCGATTTTTTCGGCCTCACCATCGTCAACGAACCTGGCGAATTTTGGGCAAAGATCGTCGCTATCTGGGATGTCCGCGCGAGTTTGACCTGGCAGGCTACGGCCGTGGCCTTGGGGGCACTGGCCATCATCGGCGGGCTGCGTCGCTGGCGGCCCCATTGGCCGGGAATGCTGATTGCCATTGCGCTCACGGCAATCATCGCAGCGATTCTGAAGCTTCCGATATCGACCATCGGCACCGAATTTGGCGGAATTCCGTCGATCTTGCCTGCGCCCAGATTGCCTCCGGTTTCGCTCGAAAAAGTCATCGCCGTTCTGCCGGCAGCGCTCTCCTTTTCGCTGCTCGGCGCGATCGAATCACTGCTCTCGGCGGTGGTGGCCGATGGGATGACCGGCAGGCGCCACCGCTCAAATTGCGAGCTTGTCGCCCAGGGAGTGGCCAATATCGGCGCGGCACTTTTTGGCGGATTCTGCGTCACCGGGACCATTGCGCGCACCGCCACGAACGTGCGCTCCGGGGCGCACGGGCCGATTTCAGGCATGCTTCACGCCGTCTTTTTACTCCTATTCATGCTTCTGGCCGCTCCACTTGCCGCCTATATTCCGCTGGCTGCCCTCGCCGCGGTACTCGTCGTGGTGTCCTGGAATATGATCGAAAAATCGGCCATCGCCGTTCTGGCGCGCTCGGGGCGCGGCGAGGGGGCGATGCTCGCCGTCACCTTCCTATTGACCGTATTCGCCGGGCTGACCGAGGCGATTATCGCCGGATTCCTGATGGGCTCACTGCTCTTCATTCATCGAATGAGCCGCATGCTTGAGGTCGAGACAGACGCACCATTTGTCGCCCACGACCTCGCCGATTGCGCCGAGCACGACTCCGCCATCGCCGCCCGCGCCAGTGACCCCGAGATCGTCATATACCGGATTACCGGCGTTCTATTCTTCGGCGCCTCAGCCGCCATCAACTCCATTCTTGACCGGATCCATGAGCGGCATAGGGCGCTTATCATCGACTTCTCAAAGGTGCCGTTTATGGACGCAACCAGCGCAAATATCATCGTCGGAGTGGTGCAAAAGGCGACGAAACGCGGCGTGGCCGTCTGGTTAACCGGCATGCGCCCCCAGGCCCGCCACGCCCTTCTTGCTCATGATCTGCACCAACCTCTACTTGGCTATGCCGACACCATCGACGAGGCACTCGCCGATTTCCGCGACAGCCAGCCCGCTTGAGCAAATCCGCCCCGCACAGCTCCTATTCCGGCTCGATTGTGCGCGGGTGGTTGCCGCGCGCGCCAACTTCGCTAAACTCCCCGGGGCCACCTTAGGCTTTGCGGCGAAGCGCCTCACGATATATGAGTTGTGCATGAATAGTCCTGACCTCCAAAATCCCACCCGGCTTGCCAAATTTTCGGCAGCCATCTTTTTTATCGCCGCTCCCCTGCTCCTCGCTCAACCCGCGGCGGCGCAAGCGAATCAAGACGAGCTGACGCCACCGATCACCGTGGAGGAATCCCAGCCGCATACGCCCTTTGATTCCAACCGCAAGATCAACATCGAGACCCCGGTTGAAACCGACGGCGAGCAACGCGATTATAGCAAGCAATATAATGGCTCCTTCGTCGAGTATTCGCTGCGCGGGGGCGCAAGCCTATCGAGCAATGCCGACTATAATGGGTGGAATATCGACGCCGGAATGCGCCATTCCTTTCCCGCACTTTTGGGCGATTTCCGCCTCGCCTACCGCTACGACCGGCTGTCGCCAAATTCGGTGGCAAGTGAGCGGCGCGACGCAATGGGCCGATTGACGGCGTCGCCGCTTATTCAAAATCACAGCGTCGGCGGCTACCTGGGCATTCACCCCGGCTATCTGCTGCTGCTGGGAAATAGCCGCATCGCCTACGCGCTTGCCTCACTGCACGCCGAAATCGGCGTGGGCGCCGAATATACCATCGTGGATCCTGCCGAGGCCAAAGGGGGCGATTCGCGCGGTCAATTCGGACCGTTCTTCTCCATCGGCGTCGGCCTGAATATCCCCATCACAAGCCCGGATGTCGGCTACGCGCCCTGGATCCACCTTCTGTATCGCTGGCATGTCTCCGACTTTGTCGGCGAAACCGAAGACTTCGACGTGAATATGCATATCTTGCAGATCGGACTGGGCTGGCGAATCAACGGGCTGCTCTTTTAATCCGCAAAATTTAGTCCGCTCGCTTCGCGCCCCTTTTGATTTCTCGACGAGAACGCCATGGCCGCAAATTTGCTGAAAATTCTGCCCATCTGCGCGGCGCTATTTATGCTGCCCGCGACCGCCTTTGCCCAAACGTCTTCTCTGGACGATGCGCTGGTCGCCGAGGCACTGCCTGCAAGCTATTGCCAGACCCAGGCGCCCACCGGGCGCGCGCTATGCGAGCTGGCGGCAAATGAATATATCCGCGGCGACTTTCTGCTCGCGGCGGCGAATTGGGACAAGGCCGCGACGCTCTTGAGCGCGCGCTCCGAGCGACACCCTGCGCCCGGCGAAGACGCGCAGGTGTGGCCCGGCCAGATCGACCTTCTGCTGCTCAGCGCCAACGCCTGGGAAGCCGGCGAGGATTATAGCCGCGCGGGACTAACCTATTATAAGGCTGCAAAAATCGCCGATAATCTCGCGCCCTATCTTCAGTTCAAGGCCGCCCAGAATCTGGTGCGCGCCCCCAATCCACCGGCCGATATCCTGGCGCAAATCGCCAACGGCAGCGCGCTTGCGCGCGGATTTTCGGGCGCCGAACTTGTCGCGGCAAAGATCCAGGCGCACGTTCAGGATGGCCTTCCCGACACCGACAAACTAGAGGCCGCGCTCCAGAGTTCCGCGCGTGCGGAAGCCTGCCTCTGGGCGTCTTTACAGGTTGACTCACAGCCCGCAACCCCGACGACTGCGCTGCAAGATCTGCTCTACGGATACTGCCTGCCCGAGGAGCTCAGCCCGAACTTCAATGCCCTCAAACTCAACCCGTCGCCCCCGATGCGCCTTGCCCGCGCCTCGCGCTGGTTTGGCGCGGTGCGCTTTAAAAACGCTCAATCGGAGCTCGAAACCCTGGACTTCGACAAGCTCGACGCCGTCCAACGCTGCCAGGCCCAATTCCACCACGGCCGCACCCTATACCGGCTTCGCCAACGCAGCGAGGCGCTCGCGCTCTATGAGACGATCATCGAGACCTGTACCGATCCCAGAAGCGAAGATGAGCGCATTCGCGCCCTCTACGGCGCCGGCGATATGCTCTTCTGGCGCAGCAATTTCGACCGCTCAAAGCAGCATTTTACCACCATCGCCCGCGAATACCCCGCGCGCTCGCACGCCGATGATGCGCTGCTCTACCTGGCGCGTATCGCCCGAAAACAAAATGACACGACTGCCGAAAAAAACGCCGTCAACCTCGCCATCCAGAAGTATCCCGACGGCGATATGCTCCATGAAATTGTGTGGGAATATACCGAAGCCACCTTTCGCGCCGGGGAGTATTCGAAGTTCTTAAAGATGCTCGGCGAGCTGAAAATGCCGGCATTTGACGCCAATTATTATAGCCAGGGGCGCCTGAAATATTTCGCGGCACATGCCCACTCACAACTTGGAGCGAGCAATAAGGCGGCGACAATCTGGCAGGAAACCTGGACAACCTACCCCTTTAGTTTTTATGGATATCTGGCGCGCGAGCGGCTGGTCAAAGCCAACGTGACGCCCGCATCGCTCGACGCCGGCCCCCAGATGCAGGTTGTGGACTGGTTTTCAGACCCGAAGTGGGCAAACTCAGCTGGCGCAAAGCTCGCCAATCTCAGCCTCTACGCCATGGCCGCGGACCTGGAGCGGGCGCGCCAAAATCGCGCCGAACAAGCGCCCCAGGACGCTGATTTGTGGCGCTTAAGCCTGCTTGAGCACCTCGCCGGGCGCTATGCATCCAGCCATAATATCGCGCGCCGAAAGATCGTCGGGCGCCCCTGGGCCGAGCCCGCCAGCGGGCGCACCGTGCGCTGGCGCATCGCGTGGCCAAACCCGTTTGGCCGCGATATTTTGCGCGCCATCGTCGCCGAGCGCCGCCAGGCAAAGCCGGGCGTATTGGTCGAGCCGGCGCTCCCGGCGGCCATCATGCGCGAGGAGTCCAGCTTTATCGAAGATATCGAATCCTACGCCGGCGCCCTCGGCCTGATGCAACTGATGCCGCGCACCGCCGGCGACCACGACCGCGACATCCCAGGCGGCTCCAATACCGCCAACCTCAAGACCTCATTGGTCAATATCCGCGTGGGCGTCGACCACCTCAATACGCTGGCCGCGCGCTTTGACAACCAGCCCGTGCTCATCGCCGCCGCCTATAACGCCGGTGCGGGCGCCGTAAATGGCTGGCTCAAGCGCAAACGAACCTCCGATATCGCCCTGTGGGTCGAAGATATCCCGCCCGACCAAACCCGCAACTATACCAAACGCGTCATCGGCAGCTATGCCGCCTACCAGTGGCTGCGCGGGATTCAGGATCTTGACCCGACCGTATTGGTCGGCCCCTGATGTTGAGGCGCTCGATGCCGAATAAATTCCTCAGAAAAACTGCCCGCCCCCAAACCCCAGCGGGCTTGCCACCGCATCGTAGATCGGAAAGGCATAGTCCACGCGAATCACGAAATCCTGGATCTTCGGGACGATGATGCGCACGCCAAGGCCGGCACTTGCACCCGATAAGGCCGCGATATCACTGACGTTTTCTCCAACGCCCGCAGCATCCACGAAGAAAATATGCTGGAGCAAAAACCAGCGTGAATCCACCGAGGGTATGCGAAACTCGAGGTTACCCAGCCAGTAATTATTTCCGCTAAATCGGTCCGAGGCAAAGCCGCGAAGCGCGTCGAGTCCGCCCAAATAGAAGCGACGATGGAGCATTTCGGTGGACGCAAATCCGCTGGCAAGCCGAACGCCCAGGGTCGAGTGGAGCGGCAAGGTGCGGAAGAAATTCAACTCGAGCAATAAATCACGATAGGAATCGCTGGAGCCAAATTGCGCGTTTGCGTGCGTGACGCTCGCGCTTAAAGTCGTACCGTCGACCAGATAACGATTCGAGTCGAGCTGGCCGAGCGTCGCGCTCACCCACATCAGTACGGCGTGGCTGGGGTCAGGCAGGCCGCGCGCCTGCTGGGCCTCGCGCGCTGCTTCGCTGAGCAGGTCGAGGGAGAAATCATCATCCTCAAAGCGAAGGCCGACACCCGTGCGAAACCACTCACGCCATTTCTTGACCAGCGAACCCTCGACCGAGAAACGCTGCAGCCAGAAACCGCCGTTCACCTCCCCGTTCGGGGCATAGATTTGATAGACTCGATTGCGACTTCCAAGGCTGAGCGCCGGGATAAGATCGCGCCCCAGAAGTCGCTGCGGCGACACCCAGGTAAAAAAGGAGTTGGTGTCGCCCAGCCGCTCATATTGCGCGCCAAGGTTGATATAGCTGCCCATGAAATTGACGTCATAAGCCCCCAGGATCAGCCGATGAGTCCCCCCGCCCTGCGTGAAGCTGAAGATCGGCAATAAGGTCCATTTCTCGTCGACCTGAATCGCAAGGCGCACGCCTTGAAGCTGCGCACACTCCGCGCCCGCGTCCTCTGCAGGCCTAGACTCCCCGGAGACCTCAATCGCGTCCCATAAGACCTCGCGAAAGACCCCCAGATTTCGAAGTTTCTGCACGCCTTCGGCGATCTGCTCAAGCGACGCCGCCCTGCCGACCTCCACCCCGGAGCTTTGCAATTCGCCGTGAAGCACAAAAAGACGCGTGCGCTCCAGTCCAATAAAATCGATGCTTTGAATGCACGATAATTCCTGTAATGCCGCCGCATCCTCCTCGGCAGCCGCGCGCGCCGGTTGGCCCAATAGGCTAAATCCTAGGACTAAAACCCCACAAAAAATGCAAAAGACTCTGCGCAGTACACGCCGATGACTTCGCGATATAACCTCAATCTTCACGAAATCTCTCGAGCTCAAATCGCGCGACCTTGCGGATCAAATTGCGCCGGCTTACCCCCAGGATGCGCGCAGATTCCGACTTATTCCAGTCGGTCTCGCGCAATGCCTCCAATAGCATCGCCCGCTCCAATTTCTCGACCGCCTCGGGCATCTCCATGCCCGCGAAATCCGTAAAACTTTCCTCGGCCGCGACCGGTGAAATTCGCTCCGAGAGCAGTTCGACACCGATCACTTCCTCGTCGCCCGACAGGATGACCAGCCGCTCAATCTCATTCTCCAACTCGCGCACATTACCCGGCCAGGCATGCTCACGAAGTTGGCGCAAGGCGGCGTCGCTCAGCCGTTTTTGCGCGCGGTGATGGCGTTTGGAGGCGCCGCTCAGAAAATGATTTGCCAGCACCTCGATATCGTCTTTGCGCTGGCGAAGCGGCGGCGACACCAGGTTGATGACATTGATGCGAAAGTAGAGATCCTTGCGGAATTTCCCCGCGCGAACCAGCGCCTCAAGGTCCTGATTGGTCGCGCATAGGACGCGCACATTGACCTTGCGCTCCTGGCTTCCTCCCACCGGGATGAAGGTGCCCTCCTGCAAAAAGCGCAGTAATTTAACCTGCAGGTGCAACTCCATATCGCCGATTTCATCGAGAAAAAGCGTCCCGCCGTTGGCCTCCTCGACGAGCCCTTCACGGTCGCGATGCGCCCCGGAGAACGCCCCGCGCTTATGCCCGAAGAGCTCACTGGCGATCAAATCACCGTGCACCGCCGCGCAGTTCAGCGCCACAAACGGCCGGTCGCGCCGCGGGCTCTCGGCGTGCAGCGCGCGCGCAATCAACTCCTTGCCGGTGCCATTTTCGCCCTGAATCAAAATCGTGGAATTGCTGCGCGCGACCATCGAAATCGTCTCGAATAGCCGCACAACCGCCTTGCTCGCCCCGATCATCCCATAAAAACTGGTGCCCGGCACGTGAATCGTTGCGTCAAGCTGCGCGCTGCCATCATGCCCCAATAATTGGCGCGCCCGCGCCACAAATTGCGCCGCAACCGCCTGGATAAACTCGCGATCGCGGCGATCCAGGCGCGCGATGGTATCCATCATCCGGTCGGTCTCCTCGACGGAGTCCGGCGCAAGGTCATTGGCCTGCAGCAGCGCGCGAATCTTACCGAGTCTTTCGTAGGCATGCTCGGCGTGCACATATCCCGAAATATACACGCACGCGCGGCCCTCCGGCGGGTTGTTTTGCGCGGTCGATGGCGTGGGCATATCTGCATCTTCGAGCCCGAAAACCATCGCAGACAACCCGGCATGGCAATGCGCCGCAACGTCGCTTAACCCCGGCGAGTACTGCTCATTCCAGCGCCGATTGGATTGCGTGCAGGTATGCGTCTTCGCGTCCGCATCCGGCGATGCACCCGCGCGTGACGCGTTGAGTTCAAGCGAAATAGCCCTTGAGCAAAACCGCGCGCAGACGGGACGATCGAGCGCATCGACATCTTCGTCGCCCGCCGGATACGCCTTTCCGAATTCATCAATCACACCCACCCACACGCCGAATTGAGCGCGCAATAGTGCGCCCAGATTTCGGAGCACCGGGTCGGATATCAGACGGTTCCAATCAATCATGACGGCGAATATCGGGCCTGGGGAATACGAGGACGACGCGCCACATCAGTTAATCCGCGCGCACCCTAAATAGCGCGAAACGGCGCAGATGTCATCGAAGATAGCGCCGAATCGCTTGTTTATGCGCGGCGAAGGTCTTGGTGAAGTGATGCCCCCGGCTCCCGTCGCGGCGTGCGACAAAGAAGAGGTATTCCATGTCTTCGGGGGCCTGGCTCGGGTTGAGCGCGGCCTCCAGGCTGGTCTTTCCGGGGTTGGCGATCGGCCCGGGCGGCAGGCCATCGATGATATAGGTGGAGTAGCGGTTCATCGGATCTTTGCAATATTTGGGGTGCGGAATCTCGCGGTAAGTTTGCTCCCCGTACACGCAGGTCGGGTCGGTCTGCAGGCGCATGCCCCGGTCGATGCGATTGAGAAAAACCCGCGCAATGGTATCACTCTCACTGGCCAACGACGTCTCGCGCTGCACCAGGCTCGCCAGGGTGACAAAATCTCGGCGCTCGAAGTCATAGTTCTCTGCGAGCGCGGCCATCGTATCGGCGTGATCCTCGCTCAAGATATCCCACATCGTCACCCATCGCTGGTGCAGGCGCGCGATGATCTCGTGGGCGGGCGTGCCCTTGCGAAAACGATAAGTATCCGGGAAAAGATAACCCTCAAAACTTTCGCCTTGAATTCCGGCCTGCGCCAACGCCGTTTTATCGCGCGCGGCCCGCAAAAAAGCCTCACGATCCGCCAAGCCAAGCTTCTCTACCAGGTCGGCCAGATGAAAAATCGTGAGCCCCTCCGGGAAAGTGACAGTCGTCTCATCGAAGCGCCCCCCCTCGCGAAGCGTCTCGGCCAACTCGACCAAACTAAGCGGGCCGACCAACTCGAAACTGCCCGCTTTGACCGCCGACGGAAGATGGCGGCGGCGCGCCCAATACTCGAAATAGGCCGGGCGCCGGATCAGATGTTCGGCGTGCAGAATCTCCACGACCTGCGGCCACGCGCTGCCCCGGGGAATCACCAGGGTTTTCGTCTTTCCCGCAGGGAGCACGGGCGCGCTGATATAGGATTGGTAATGGGCCCAGACCGCGCCAAGGGCGACAAATACCAGGGCAAGCAGCACCGCGCAGACCCGCAATGCCATCTTTGCGCCGTCGCGCTCACCCGGCTTGGGCAGGCGTTGCTTCGGCTTTATTTTGGTTGATTTTGCCATCGCCAACGGATTCTAGAAAATCTGTAAAATGACCGGCTCTCACAGTGAATCGAGATACCCCTGGAGAATATGGGTCGCGGCAATCTGGTCGACGACTTTTTTTCGCCGACTTCGTGAGACATCCGCGCCGATCAAAAAACTCTCGGCGGCCGTGGTCGTCATTCGCTCATCCCAGTGAATCACCTCCGGGGCGTCAATGCCAGCCTGCGCGATTGCAATCATCAGTTTGTCCATGAATCGCTGCACCTTTTGAACCGCCCGCCCCTCCCTTCCCTCAAGGGTCAGCGGCCACCCTACAACGATGGTGCGGCAACCGTGCTCCAACACCAACTCGGCAATATATTGGGCCGGGCGCTCGGCGCGCCCGGCCGCCACGGTTTCTGCCGGAATCGCGATGCGGGTTGCCGCATCGGCCCGGGCCACACCGATGCGCGCCTCGCCAATATCCAAGCCCAGGAAGGGCCCGACGACTCCGTTGTCCTCAACCTCGTCCAAACCCATGATTCGCCTTATTTCTTAGGCACTTCGATCACTTCCATGCCGTACATATACGGCTGAAGCGCCTTCGGAATCCGCACCGAACCATCCTCATTCTGAAAATTCTCAAGGATCGGAATCAAGATGCGCGGGCTCGCCGCCAGCGTATTATTGAGCGTATAGGCGTACTGAATATTGCCCTCTTCGTCGCGGTAGCGAATCCCGGAGCGGCGCGCCTGATAATCATAGAGGCTGGAGCAGGAGTGGGTCTCCGAATAGCGGTTGCGCGACGGCATCCAGGTCTCCAACTCATGCTTGAGCACCTGGCCAAGCCCAATCTCGCCGGTGCACGCCGCCGCCACGCGGTGGGGCAACTCCAACATCTGCATCAGCCGCTCCGAATTGCCCATCAGCATGTCATGAACTTCGCGCGACTTCGCCTTATCGGCCGGGATTATCGCAACCTGCTCGACCTTGGTGAACTGATGCACCCGGTAAATCCCGCGGGTATCGGCGCCCGCGCTTCCCGCCTCGCGGCGAAAACACGGCGAATACCCCGAATAAAGCTTCGGCAACTCATCCAGGTCGAGGATCTCATCGGCGTGGATGCTCACCAGATAAACCTCACTGGTGCCGACCAGCCACTTGTCGTCGCGCTCCAGATGGTAGGTATCCTCGCGCCCGTAGGGGAAAAACCCCGAACCCGTCAGCGCCGTCTCATTGACCATCACCGGACCGACCACCGGCGTAAATCCCGCTTCAACCATCAGGTCCATGGCCAGGCGCATCACCGCCATTTCGAGCAGTGCGCCGGCGCCCTTGAGCAAATAGGCGCGCGCGCCCGCAAATTTAATCGCGCGCTTCTTATCGATGATATCGAGCAACTCCCCGATTTCCTCATGGTCACGGGGCTCAAAATCAAATTGAGTGGGCTCGCCAAATTTGCGCAGCTCCACGTTATCGTCGTCGGTTTTGCCCAGCGGAACTTCGTCAAGAGCAACGTTGGGGACCATCATCAGCCGCGCTTCATACTCTTTTTTGACCGTCTGAAGGCTCTCGTCGAGTTCCTGCAGGCGATCTTTGAGCTCGCGCCCCTCCGCGACAAGCGCGGGGCGCGCCTCGTTGGATGCCTTCGGAATTTCGGCGGCGACCGCATTTCGTCTCGCCCGCACCGACTCGTTCTCCTGAATCAACGCGCGCCGCTGGTCGTCGAGCTCGAGTAGACGGGGAATATCGACATCAAAACACTTATCTTGAGCGCCCTTTTGGACTTTTTCGGCGTTTTCGCGAATAAAATTGATATCCAGCATTTCACAAGCTCCAAGATGTTTTATGTTCCCGAGAGAATTCACGGTACTTTGGACCAAACTGATCGCCTTAACCGGCACAGCACGGGTCTTAGCAAGTGCCCCAAAACATCGCAATCCGCTCGCGCGTGAATTGCCCGCCTTTTATGCTATATTTCGCCCGCCGGGCGAGTCATGCCCCCAAACCTGCTCTCCCAAACTCACAGCCCAGCCTTCAAGCCTATGAGCACGCGTTCCAAATCGAGCATCCCAACCGCATCGATCGACCGGGCGCGCCAGATCCTGCAGAATGCCGTGGCCCCGCAGCGCGCAGCGATCGGTGACACCCACGTCGCCTCGGCCATCCAGGCGATTGTATGGCAAGATGGCGCACTGAAGCTCAACTTCGCAGGGGGGCAGCGCTACTTTTCGAGCGCGGATTTGCCCGTCACCCCCGACACGCCCATGGATATCGCCAGCCTGACCAAGCCGCTGGTCACCGCCACGCTGCTGATGCAGGCAGTCGACGCGGGTCTGGCGAACTTCGATGATCCCATCTCGAAGCATCTTCCCCAGTGGAAGAACGGCGCCCATGCGCGCGACTCGGCGACGCTTTTGCACCTGCTCAATCATTCTTCGGGGCTGCCCGCCTGGGATCGATTCTACCTTCGATATCCGCTCAACCCGACGCCCACGCTCGCCAAAATGACCCGCGCGGCGATCATGGAAAGCATCGCAAATACCCCGCTGCAGGCGCGCCCGGGGATGCGTCATTGCTATTCGGATCTTGGCTATCTCTTGCTCGGCCACCTCATCGAGCACATCTTCGGCGCGCCCCTTCACACGCTGGCCGATGCGCGCATCTTTGGCCCGCTGGGCATGACGAAGACGCGCTACGTCGCCTCCTGCGCCGGCGATCTTCCGCTCGACCGTGCCGCCGCGACCGAGGACTGCTCGCTTCGCGGGCGTCTGGTCATCGGAACGGTGCACGACGAAAATACCGAGATTATCGGCGGGGTCGCCGGCCACGCAGGCGTCTTCAGCACGGCCGGCGACCTGCTTGAATTTTGCGCGCACCTGCTGGCCATCGACCGTGGCACGCTCGCCGAGCCCGGCATCATTTCGCGCGAGACGCTGCAATTGTGTCTCTCCGAGCAGGCCCGAAGCGCGGGTAATACCGCCCACCCCGGCCATCACCTGGGCGGCTGGGATACCCCGAGCGGCCCGGCGACCAGCGCCGGGGAGGGATTTCGCCGCGGCAATACCATCGGGCACCTGGGCTTTACAGGAACTTCGATCTGGCTGGAGCGCGACCTTGGAATCATCGCCATCCTGCTCAGCAATCGGGTCTACCCGACCCGCGAAAACCAGCTTATAAAGGGCCTTCGCGTCGCGTTTCACGAGGCGATCCTGCCGGGTTGAATCCGCGTTGCGCACTTGACGCTTATGCGCGCGCGCGACTATCTGTTCGGCGTATGAACCGACGCGCATAGCTTTTGAAAGCGATGTCTCGAACGCCCACACATATACCGTCGTCCGGGAGCCCCCAATGTCCAAATACCTGCTCGAACAACGCTGCGCCGAGGCTCTGGCCCGACAGGCCGGGAAAATGATCCTGCGCGCCAGCCGGGGCGAATTCGAAGTCTTCGCCAAGGATGGCAACGACGTGGTGACCGAAGTCGACCGCGCCATCGAGGTCTTTATCGCCGGCGAGCTCAACGCGCTTTTCCCCGACGACGAGATCCTCGGCGAGGAGTATGGAGGGGTTGAAGGACACTCGACGCAGCGCCGCTGGTTGATCGATCCGATCGACGGAACTCTCAATTTCACCTGCGGCGTGCCGATGTCATGCGTGTCCATCGCGCTGCAGGAAAACGGCGTCTCACAGGTTGGCGTGGTCTACGAGCCCTACCGCAACGAGCTCTTCAGCGCGCGACGCGGTGCCGGCGCGCTGCTCGATGGCCAGCCCATGCGCGTCAGCCCGCGCACCCGCATCGATGAATCGGTGCTGGTCACCGGCTTTCGCCCCATCACCCGTGATGATCTGCCCGATAACCTCGAGAACTTCGTCGCGATTAGCAAAGAAGTGCGCGCTGTGCGACGCTTTGGCTCGGCTGCGCTCGACCTGGCCTATGTGGCCGCCGGGCGCCTGGATGGATTCTGGGAGTTCGGACTAAGCCCCTGGGATACCGGCGCGGGCTACCTGCTGGTCGAAGAAGCCGGCGGGCGGGTGAGCGATGTCAAAAACGGACCCTATACCGGGTTTGAGTTGAGTATTCTGGCGACCAATGCCCATATTCATGATTCTTTGAGCAAGCGATTAAATCTATGAGCCATTTCGCAGGCTATTCGAACAAATTAAGCCGTCACTTTCGCCCTTTCGCGGCGCTCGCGCTGGCCGGCGGGGCGCTCGCTATTTCAGGCTGCAGCGACGATCTAAAAGTCCCCAATCAAGGCGCGCGCATCGTGCTTGTCGGCGACCTGAGTACGGCGGGCGAAGCCTGCGGTTTTCATCAAACGAACGCGCAGTCGCTCGACGGCGACGCGGGGACGCTTGATGGGGGCACGAATGATATTAGCGAGCCCGATCATGATGCGAATGGACCTCCCGCCGACAGTGATGCCGGCGATGTCGGCCTCGATCCGGCGGATGCCGGCGATGTCGGCCTTGATCCGGCGGATGCTGGCGATGTCGGCCTCGACCCGGCGGATGCCGGCGATGTCGGCCTTGATCCGGCGGATGCCGGCGGCAGTGATGCCGGCGATGTCGGCCTCGATCCGGCGGATGCCGGCGATGCGGATGCCTCAGATAGTGCGGATGCTTCAGACAGTGATGCCGGCAACGCCGACCCGCTGCCCTCCTGGCGCGCGGTACTCGAGCGCGACGCAGATATGCTCGCCATTCCCTATCTTATCTTCGATCGCGAGGCCGACACTCAATCGATCCACGTCGAAATTTGCCTGTGGGACGCAGATGCGGACGCCGCCACCGAGTGCGGCGTCGCCATTGCTGGAATCGGCGGTGCAGGCGCCAGTGGAATCTCGACCACGCCCGGGGGCCAATGTGTGCTCCAGGTCTTTAATTGGGACGTCGGTTGTGGCAGATTCACCGGAGTCGACTCCCAGGGCGCCACACCGGCGCGCGCATCGGTGGATGTCGACGATGAGATTATCGTGCGTATTTCCGTTGTTGGCTCAAAAGAAACCCCGGGCCAGTCGGCGCCCTTCACATTGAAGGCGCTGGGCTTTGACGCCCTGCCCCACTGCGAATAATTCGCGATGAAGTGTCCCAACTGCACACTGACGATCCCCGACGACGCGCATTTCTGCGCCTTCTGCGGCGATCCAATTCGGCGATGCGTTCCGTGTGAGCGAGCTTACGCCAGGGATGTCGCGTTTTGCGGTGAATGTGGAAACCCGCTACTCGCCGTGGTCGAGCCGAGCTTTGAGCGCGCCAACTCGGTCTTCGAAACCGCGCCCGGCCACCCGGGGCGCCCCGAAAGCCAGGACACTCAGGATAGCGAAGCAAGCCCCACTTTTATGCTGCCCGCCGGCCCGCAGGTCGCCGATGACACCCTTTATGGCTATCTCTACGACCCGGAATCCCCGTCGCGCCGCTACGGCCTTCACCAGGGCGATAATACCCTCGGCGCCGGCCATAATAATGATATCATCATCGAGCGCGCCGCCATTTCGTGGAATCATGCCCTGCTCATCTGTCGCAATGCGAAGGTCTTTTTGCAGGACTCGGCGAGCACCAATGGCACCTTCGTCAACCGCCAGCGCATCGACCGGCCGCATCAGTTGCGCAACGGCGACTCGGTGCGCTTTGGAAATGTCGAGTTTCACGTCTGGCTGAAGGCGCGCTTTCGCTAAGCGCGTATATTTGATTAAACGATTCGATTTGAACTCAATTTTCTCTAAACTCTTATCCCTTTTGTGCCCACGACCAAATTATGACTGAATGGCAAAACCGTGAACTCGCAAGCGCCCAGGAACTCGCCAAGCGCGGCAGCGAGCTGCTTCGACAAAATAACTTCGACGCCGCCGAGCATATCTTCAACGAAGTCGACGCGCTGCTTGATATGTCCCCGGACACCACGCGCACCCAGCAGGAGCAGGAGGGCACGCTGCGCCTGCGCGCCCAGCTTTATAACGAGCTCGGGGTGCTCCATCAGCGCAAGAACGACGTCGCAACCTCGCGCGACTATCACCGGCGCTCCATCGATATCTGCAACGCCCTGCGCGAGGCAGGGGTCGAATTTCGCGCCAACTCCGCCGCCACCCACCTCAACCTTTCCAGCGTGCTTGCCGCCGCCAACGAGCTTGATGAGGCGCGCGAACTCGGGCAGACCGCCGTCGCGCTTATCGAAGAGTTGCGCGCCGAGGGGAATAAGGAAATCGACTCTCTGGCGCTGGGCGCCTACCAGAATATGTCACTTCTATACGCACGACTCGCCGATTTTGACGCCGCCGCCGAGCAGATGGCCGAGTCGCTAAAGATCGTCAACGAGCTGGTCGAGGGCGGCGAGAAACGCGTGCTGCCCCAGGCCGCCCAGACCGCCCAACGCCTGAGCGTCATGCAATTTGAGGCCGGCGAGCACGAGCGCGCCCTTGAGTGGGGCCAGAAGGCCGAGACCCTGGCCGAGGCCGCCTATGAGGGACTCGGAAAAGACGTCCTGAGCATCTATGTCGTCAGCCAGATCAACCTGATCTCGTATAACCAGCGACTTGGCTACTTCGCCGACGCCGAAGACGCGCTCTGGAAGGGGCTGGAAGTCAGCTCGAATCACGTCGATATCCTGCGCCGCGGACTCGCGTTTTATGACGACATCCGCAAGCAGGCTGACGGGCGCCTGGAGGAAGGAAACCTGCCGCGCGAAGAGGTCGAGGATGGGCGAAATGACCTGCTCGCGATCATCGAGAAGATCGGCGGGCTGCCCGAGCCAGACGCCACGAGCGCCCCGGTCTGAGTCGCCAGGAAAACAAAAAGGCCACGCTCGGCAAATTTACCTGAGCGTGGCCTACACCGGCCCGACGCGCTGGCTTTAAAACCAGCCGTCGGGCCTTTTTATGAGCTATTCCTCGGACTTCTCAGCGTCCCCAAAGGCCTCGGCATCTTCGCGCCCCGCCACATGCGCCGCATCACGGATGCGGTCTCGCGCAGCATCCACGGCCTGCTCAGCCTCGGCATCGTGCGCGATCCCGGCCTTCCAATCATTGCATGCATATTGCCCGACGCCAAAGACCACCCCCAGCACAACCACGGCCACCATATGGCGCCATGTGATCTCAAAATCTTCGACTTTCATGCGCGACATCCCTGCGATAAGCGAAGGTGACCCGGGCAAATCTACCCCTTAGGCGTCACCACATTTGCCGGATTTGATATCTGATTTGTGCTTGCGCGCCTCACCCACCCACTTCGACTTGCCATACTCTTCGAGCAAAAGATCAAACCACGCCCCGGCTTGATCGCAGCGCCCCATCTTCATCAATGCCACGCCAATATGATAGCTGGCATCGGGCACCTGCGCCGACTTTTCGTGGGACTTCACCACCTTCTGAAACTCAAAGACCGAGGTCACCCACTGGCTCTCGCGAAAATAGGTCATTCCAAGCAAAAACTGCGCCTCCGCGGCGTGCTTGCCCGCGGCGAAGCTCTTCAAATATTGCTCGAAAGCCTTGCGCGCCGGGCGAAACTGACTGGCGTCATAATCGCGCTTTCCCTGAGCAAAGAGCGCCTCGGCCTCCTGGGGCAACGGGGCGTTGACCCCGCTGCCCTCAAAGCGAAGATCGACATCTTCCTTGAAGAGTTCAAGGTCCTGCTCCAGGCGTTTAATCTTGAACTCAAGCTCCTCGATTTTACCCGAGACCTCGCTGAGCCCCTCGCGATTATTCTGAACCTCCACCCCGAGATCGGCGTTATTTCGCTGCAAGAGCGCGCGCGCCTCGGCCATGATCTCCTTTAATTCGCTGACATCCTTGCGCGCCGAGGCAATCATCTCGGTCATGCGCTCCTTCTCGGCGCTAAAGCTCTCTTTGCTGGCCTGCTGCTCGGCCTGAATCGCCGCGATATCCTCGCGCATTTCATCACCGGTCCACACCGGCACACACCCCGACAGTAGCACGGCGAGTGAGAGCAAAATTAGCAACCCGCCGCGTGTGGGGATAATTTTATAATTCATCATCTTCGCCTGAACATAATCATTAAAGTGGGATGGAAATGGGGCGTTGCATAAAGTTGCATAAAAATGCGCGCAAAAAAGCCCGGCGCAGGTCATTGCGCCGGGCCCGGTGTTAGCGCGAAAGCGCCTCATACGTCAAACTTATTGCGCGTTGAACTCCGCGCGACGATTCTGCGAATGGCAGCTCTCCGCGCCTTGCTCGCCGCACTGATTGGCCAGACGCTGATCCCCATAGGAGATGGTGCTCATCTGGCTATTCTTGACGCCAAGACGATTCAAATACGACTTCACGCTCCTGGCACGACGCTCGCCAAGGGCGATATTATACTCGGTGGTGCCACGCTCGTCGGCGTTGCCAACGATCTCGACGCTAAGATTCTCGTCCTTGATGCACTGCGCGTTGGCATCCAGGGTGCTGCGATCATTGGACTTAATCGCCGAGCTATCATAGTCGAAGTAGACCGTCTCAAGGTTGCAGCCCGCGGCCACGCTCTCGACACATTGGCCGTTCATGCAGTCCCGACCGTCTCCGCAGTCCGCGTTGCTGGAGCACTCCGGTTTGGCGACGCAATTTCCGCCCTCACAAATCTGGTCTGCCGAGCACTCGTCATTGGACAGGCACTCCGAGCCGCAACGGTTATCGCGGCACTTCTGATTGCCCGGGCAATCATTGACCGAGGCGCAATACCCAACGATTTGCTCGCAGACACCGGCATTACACTCCAGCGAGGGATCTCCGCAGCTCGCGTCGTCACGGCACTGCTGACACAGGCCGTTGACGCAATAAAGGCGGCCTTCGGCCTGTCCTTCTTCACTGTCGATACAGTGGTCGTCGGTTTCACACTTGGGATAATCAGGACCGCAACCCAATTGTAAAAATAACATCGCGGTCAAAAGAAGAAACCCATATTTCAACACAGAATGCTTCAAGTTCATCATCAGTATCGCCTCTATCGAAAAAACGGTAAAAATCTAAAAAAACCAACTAAATCGGACGTTTGACGTGGGCGACGTTAGTGTAACGCGGCGCATATCGTCAAGTCGGTCGACCCTTTTTAGCGATGTGGGCCGTTGAAATTGCTCAGCGTGGGCGCGCGGACGCCTCCCGAACAATAGAGCGTTGCACATTAAGGCATCCTCACCTAGAAGCGAGGGGTTTGAGGCGCAGAACTCAGAAGCCGCGCCCTTCCATAAAACCTCGTTTCAACGCGAAATCCGCCTTCAGTATCCGAATCTGAATAAGAAGCTGGCACAAGAATATGAGCGCTTTCGGCATCAATATTAAGCGGTCCCGACAAATCGTCGCGCTGGCCGCCCCTATCATGATCGCAATGCTCACCCAGACTGGCGTCAACGTGGTGGACACCATCTTCGTGGGCACCCTTGACCCGAGCTATTCCATTCCCGGCCAGGCCGCGCTGGGGTTTAGCCTGCCAATTTTCTGGTGCATCGGCGGTTTTCTGGCCGCCATCGGCGTGGGAACCCAGGCCATGGTCGCGCGCCGAGCGGGCGAAGACCGCCCCGAACAAGTCGGCGCAGTGCTGGCAAACGGGGTGCTTCTTGCGGTGATCTCCTCGCTGATCTTCACCGTCATTGGATGGTATAGCATCCCCACGCTCTTCCGGTTTTTAACCTCCAATGAGTCCGTGCTGGCCCTTGGCATTCCCTATGCGCAGATTCGGATTCTGGGCATCGTCGGGATGGTCGTCACCACGACCTATAAGGGCCTCTTCGACGGACTGGGGCGCACGCGCGTGCATATGTACGCCTGTCTGGCGATGAACCTGGTCAATATCGGCCTCAATTTTATCTTCGTCTACGGCGCGGGGCCCATCCCTGCGATGTATGTCAGCGGCGCGGCCATCTCCAGCGTCATCGCCACCGGCGTCGGGCTGGTCGCCATGATTGCGTGGACCTTTCATCGCGAATTCCGCGGCAAATTCCGCGCCTATCGCGTCTCGAATTTCCGCCCGTCAGTGATGTGGCAGATGCTCAAATTAAGCGTCCCCAGCGGTGTCGCCCAGATCTTCGTGATGCTCGGTGTGATGATGTTTCTGAAGATTATCGCGCTGCTCGACGAGCGCGCGGTGATGGAGGCGCTCAATCATAGTGCGTTTTATGCCGGCGAGGCGGGAAAAATTGCCGCCTCGGTGCATACCTCGATCACCCATACCAGCGACTTTGCCGGCCGCATTTTTACGGTCGATTGGGCGAACTCCGTGCTCGGCAGCCGACCGCCCATCTACTCGACCGCCGCCAAGCTTATCATCGACCTGCTGAGCATCGGGTTTGTGACCTGCATCGCGTTCGGCCAAGCCACCGCGACGCTGGTTTCCAAATCAATGGGCAAAAAGGATTTCGCCGAAGCCGAAGCCTTCGGCTGGGACTCGGTAAAACTCGGCATGTATTTCTTCGGTGCGCTCGGCATTATCATCCTCATCTTCCCCGAATACCTGCTGGGTCTGCTGAGCAACGACTCCATCGTCATCGATGCTGCGGTCCCCGGAATGCGCATCATGGCGTCGCTTCAGATGTTCATTGCGATGGCGCTCATCTTGACCCAGGCGCTTTTCGGCGCGGGCAATACCAAATTCGTCATGCTCGCCGAGCTCACGCTTCACGCCATCTGCCTGGTCCCGTTGGCCTACCTATTCTCGGTGGTGCTCGACCTGGGCTTTTTGGGCGTCTGGCTGTCGGCCACCGCCTATGTGGTGCTGCTGGGGGTGGCGATGGCGTGGAAATTCTGGGAAGCTAAGTGGAAGAATATCGTCGTCTGAATCGGGACTTCTTTCATGCGCTTGAACACAGCAGTATCGGAGCACGGATTGTGGACGGCTCGGCGCAGCGCAATCTTCTGGGTGCTCATTTTGGCGAGCGCATGTGTTCCGATCGAAGCGGAACCACTGCTGGACTCCGAGGGCAAAGTGCTCGAGCTGCCCGGTGCGGCCGACCGTTGGCTTGAGGTTGTCGAAACCTCACCGGCTCCGGGAGAAGTCGAACTGCGCCCCACTTTTGCCTTCACCTTCAATGATTATCTGGATGAGGACTCGTTTAAGTCCTACGGATTCGCGACGCTAAGCGCTGGTGGGATCACCGCAAATGGCCGGGCGTTCTATCGCATGAGCGACAAGACAGTGGTCTGGCGGCCAAACTCCGATCTTGTGCCCGGGCTAATTTACCGCGTGCAGGTCGCCGCATCACTCAAGAGCGCGACCGGCGCACCCTTTTTGCAGCGCGCCTCGAACGCCTCGGACTCTCGGGTCTTTGTCCCCACGAGCGACGCGCTCCCCAAAGTTGACCCGGCACCCACCGCCCCGCTCCCCGCCCCGACCTGGGCCCAGGTCGAAGCCATCTTCGACGCCTCCTGCGCGCACTGCCACGCCGACCCGGACTGGCGGCTCAATCCGCTGAGCTACGACGCGCTTTTCGGCGCAAGCTCCGAGCAGGTCGACCTGTTTTTGATTCAGCCCGGCAACCCCGCCGGCTCCTATTTGATGCGAAAAATCCTGTGGGATTATCCCAATATCAAGTTCACCCCCCAACCCCCGCCGTGGTCGGCGGGCGCCCAGGAGCTCTCGCGCGAAGACCTGCTCACCATCGAGGGATGGATCGCGCACGGCGCGCAACCCTGAAGCTTGAAGACCTACTCCTTGGTATCTTCCTCGGCATCTCCCGAAGCAATCGCTCCATCTTCTCCTGCGGGCGACTCACCCTCTGATACCGGATTTTCAGGCTCCGGCGCGGTCACCGGCGCCGATTCAACCGGGGCATCCGATTCCCCCTGAGATGCTTCGCGCTGGCGCTGCGCCGCTTTCGCTGCCCGCGCGGCGCGCAGGGCCGGACGAATATTGGAATCATCCGTCTCAGCGGGCGGGTCGGTGGGCGTGCCGGGGCCGCCGGGGCCGCTCGGGCCAGACGGCGCACCGGGGCCCAACGGACGTGGCGGTTTGCTGCGCCAGATGCCACCGCTGCTAAACGCGCGCCAACCCCACGGAATCCAGTTCAAAAGCCGGCTGACCAACCACAACGCCCAGCCCAACATCAGCAATCGCCAGGCCAGTATCGGGACCGAATAGATCGCCGGCGTCGCCAGCTCAGAGCCGCTTCGGTCCACATACCACTTCAGCAATCGGTCGCTGGAATGGGCGCCTTGCACCTGCATATCCATATCGACCAAGAGGTTGATATGAATCGCCGCATAAAGTGTTCCGGCGGCGAGCAATGTCAGAAATATCAGGCCGACCTGGGTCAGATCAAAGGTCCACCAGGCGGCCATTCTATGTCTTTCGCGAAGCTTCAGAATCACAAACCACCCGACGATCGGCAGCAATGCGAAATAGGGCAACTGTGACAGGCCAAGCATCAAAAGAATCCACTCCGGGGTCTTCAGCGGCAAGCCCCGCAGTCGGCTCAACAAGAGCGCAATAACCAGCAAGATGACCAGATGACTCCAGAACAAAATCGCCGGCCCCCAGGCGGGCCCCGCGGCCCACAGAAGCCAGCGTTGCTCGGAGCGAATAATATGAATATTAACGTTGACCGCGTCGCTGCCGATATCGATCTTCGGCACCCGCTCCAAGACCCCTCGCTCCCAGGGTTGCTGCCACGCCAAAAGATAGACGTGCTGACCGGGGCGAAGAGGAAGATTCACCTTTGAATCGCTTATCCGAAGGCTCTGCTCCTCCCCGTCGATACTCGCCGTCTGCAGCACCGCGCCCGCAGGAAGCGTCACCGTCTGCCAGCCGCCCTGGGAGGCGCGGATGGTAAGACTCAATTTTGCCTCCAATAGTCGCTGACCGGGGGTTACCAGATATTGAACTTCCTCAACCGTCGAGGACTGCCCGTCTGCGCCGGCGGGTCGGGTGACCTGGATGCTGAGCTTCTCGCCCGGCCACGGCTTCCAGGTCGGTTGGGCGATGGCGCCTTCCTGGGCGCCCTGGGCGGGCGCACTGAGCAGCGAAAGCGGCGGCAGACCCGAGGTTTCGCAAGACCAGATTCGGCTGCACTGCAGCATCCAGGTTTCGGTCCAGGGTTGCCCGGTTGGTGCAACCAGCTCAATCGTCTCCTGGATCGGAAGCTCGCCGATAAAGAGGATATTTGAGACGCCGCGCTCGAAATTCACAAGAATTTCGCCCTTCTCCACCCGAAATCCGTCGCTGATGACTTTCTCGCCGCTGAGCAGCGGAATACTCACCATCTGCGGGCGCGAGGTGTCCTGGCGGGTGACCGAGGTATAGACCTTCCAGGGAAGACCCAGGGCGATGCGCCGGTCGACCTGGAACCAGGGCAGCGCGCCGGTGCTCTCGCCAGCCGCGCTCGCGCTCGCTATTTCGGGCGCGCCGGCGACGTCGCGGGCGCGCGTCCACTGCAGCGAATTCTCCGGAACCCCCTGGGAGTCGATGCCGTCAACTGTCCAGTCCGCACTTATGAATTCCACGAATTTCGGGCGCGTACTCGGGTCGAATTGCAGAGTTGCGACATTCACATTCGGCAGGATCGCCCGGACTTCCACGCGATGTTGTCCGCGCGGAATCCGAAGCTGAGTCAGCCCATTGAGCTCGCGCCGAAGCTGATGGCTGGGCGCGCCGTCCAGGTGAACCGACTCGATCTGCAGGACATCCGCCGGACCCGGAATATGCCAGATCGCATCCCGTTGAGCGTGCACCTCCGCGGTCATTTTAAGCGCGGAATCCTCGAGTTCGAAAATCGTGCGGCTCACCACGACGCACGGGCCCTCACAGGTATTGGCGGCGACGATGCGCTGGCGCAACTCACCCAAAAGCTCGGGCCCGGGAATCGCCGAGGCGCCGGCCGCCGGCAAGGTTTGTGCCACTGCCACGGAACGCGTCGGGAAGACCGCCGCGAGGGTCAACAGAACCAGCGAGACATGGAATAATGGCTTCCAGAATTTCGCCCGTTTCGAGGTCTTGCCGCCTCCCTCGTCATCGTCGTCCTCGCGTTTTC
>Ga0209075_1000745_pt1 | contig 31435 bp, 26 predicted proteins | sample Stecom2011_FD_187523 | JGI IMG/M metagenome (GOLD analysis project Ga0209075, IMG submission 187523) | Agricultural soil microbial communities from Utah to study Nitrogen management - Steer compost 2011 (SPAdes) (version 2) | ecosystem: Environmental > Terrestrial > Soil > Agricultural land...
ATACTACCCCAACATATTAGCATTATTGATTCAGGTAAAGCAGTCGCAAGACAAACCAAAACGGTATTGAACAACTTAGATTTCCTCCGAACGGAAACAACATCGCCAAGACTGTCATTTTACACCAACGATGATCCTAAAACCCTGGAAGGTTTGTTAGAAGCGTATTCAGATAAGATAGCTATTGAAGTATTGGATTTTTAAAGCAACCCTACTTTAGAAGGATAGCAGCCTTTACTCTTTAAACCAACTCGAATACAAGACATAATTATTCGCAATTCGTTCAATCTCACCTTTTGTGAGCTCAGGGCTCACCTCTTTGATCTTTTTTGCAGGAACTCCGGCATAAATACTACCACTTTCAACGCGCGTGTTTTTTGGAACTACCGCACCAGCTGCAATGATACTATTGCTCTCTATGATGCAATCGTCCATTACGATGCTTCCCATACCGATCAATACATTATCGTGAACTGTGCATCCGTGTACGATCGCGTTATGGCCTATGGAGACATTATTTCCGATAACTGTTGGCGAGACTTTATAGGTGGCATGAATCACTGCTCCATCTTGAATATTCACTTGATTTCCGATAGTAATTGAATTTACATCACCGCGAATCACAGCCTGAAACCACACGCTACACCTCACGCCCATCGTCACATCTCCGACAATTGTTGCATTTTCAGCGATAAAGCAATCGTCAGGAATCTTAGGATGGATTCCGTTTACTGGTTTGATAATCATGATTCTTTAAAATTGAATTAAATAAAAAAAGGGAATAGAAACGCGCTCTTATTCCCTATGCAATCTTATTAAGATAATTTTTTAGCGATTAAGTAAAAAGCTGTCCGCCATATTACTTAGTTCACATTAGGGCAATTACAATCATATCGTCCACCTCTTCCGCCATCGAATGTATAGCCCAAAGTTATTTGATGATATCCGCCACTGTCGAATTTAGCACTGCCAGTTTGGTAGCTATACGTATAGGCAAACATAAACTCGTGGAGATTTACCCCAACGATAGGTGTAATCCACTGTAATTTTTGATCCTTAATTTTATCCCCACTCATGTATTCAGCTCCGTCAAAACTTCGTCTATATGATAATCCAGCCCAGAGACCTCCAAAATCCATATTTCGAAAGGCACGAAAGTTTAAGTCGATCGCTTTTTCGCTCGTACGTTCGGTAAGTTGAAATAGTACTGATGGTTCAAAACTCCAAGCTTCCATATAATCTCCGAAGGCATAACCTGCACCCACAATATATTTCCGTAGGTTTTTTGATTCATATTTATCTGAATAAAGTGATCGATTCGAAAACAAAATATTTTTAGCAGCGAAATGAACCGACAAATCCTGATAATTATAAGCCACACCAACATCTGCGTTAAAATAGGATTCGCTTTGCATAATCCCTGCTATAATGGGATCGAAATCATTTAGGTCAAATCGAGTCTCATCCAATCTTGATTGGGTCATTCCGGCACTTATTCCAAAGGAAAGTTGATGAAGTTCACCTTGATATTTTGAAAGTGGAATATGATGCGCATAGGTCAGATATCCCCCAGTTTCTGAATGGAAACCATTTCTATCATTATAAGCGATAACCCCCACTCCGGAGCGGCCACCAAGCCTGCTTGTAAAATTCAAAGTCTGTAAATTCGGAGCATTTCGTTGATCAAACCACTGTTGACGCGCTGTTATCCGAATTCGGGTTGTAGGTGCAATCCCTGCCATCGCTGGATTCATCAAATACATATTATCCGTTAAATAATCTGCATAAACGGGAATTCCCTCTTGCGAATAGCCAAAAAGAGAGGTTAAAAACAAGAGAATTAGTAGGGGATTCTTAATATTCATAGTATTCGGATGTCAATTTAAGTCAAAAAAACCAATATGCCATATATGCATCAACTTATTTATCTCTCAAAGCAAATTCTTAATTTTTCGGCTAGCATGATAAGCACCAGTATTAATTCTCAGCATTACTTTGGTTATAAAAACCAAATCTATCAAAAATATTGGTCTTTTTATTGTTCCGATAGTTAATACTAAAAATAAATGTAATAAGGCCGTTATTTCAATCACTAATCCCGACCTTTAAAATCGAAAAACAATCATTAAAACATACCCTAATACGCTTTCCGCCTCAAATATATCAAATACATTGTTTTTCTTTTTATATTTTTACAAAAAATAGTAAGCTATGTTCCAATATACCGTCGACATTACTTCGACATCGAATGAAAATATCATTAAATTCAATATTAATTCGTTTTTGACACGAGCACAAAGCTATGAGTTTAAGAACATGCAAGAAGCTAAATTAAGCCCATTAGCCGAACAGCTTTTTCAGTTACCGTTTATTAAAACGGTTTTTATCTCACAAAATTTTGTTGCTGTCGAAAAACATGATGTTATCGATTGGAAATCTGTACAACAAGACGTAGCTGAGCTCATTTCAGATTATCTAAATACCGGGAAGCCAGTGATTACTCCTGAGAAGCCGGCTGAAAAATTACCAACATCGATTTATGCCGAAAGCACTCCTAATCCATCGGTCATGAAGTTTATTGCCAACCGTTCGTTGGTAGACACCATTTTAGAGTATAAGCACGTTAGCGAAGCACGCCAATCGCCTTTGGCCATGGAGCTTTTTAGTTTCCCCTTTGTCAAAGAAGTATTTTTTAACCAGAATTATGTTTCTATTATGAAATACGACATGGTGGAATGGGAGGAAATCACAATGCAACTTCGAGAATTCATTAAAAACTATATCGAAAATGGAAAGCCCATTACGAATGATATTAGTTCCAGTGCAAAAGAGGATGTTGCGACCTCCGATCAGAATCAATCTGAACTATCGGCAAAACCGCGCTCTGAATTCGAAAATAAAATTGTTTCCATATTGGATGAATACGTCATACCTGCTGTAGCCCAAGATGGGGGAAATATTCTATTCGAATCTTTCGACACAGCGACGAAGACAGTGCGCGTAGTGCTTCAAGGAGCATGTAGCGGATGCCCCTCGTCTACGGTTACCTTAAAAAATGGAATCGAACGCCTATTAAAACAGATGTTAGGATCTGAAATAGAAAATGTTGAGGCTATAAATGGGTGAGCATCATTCTCTTTCTGATTCATTAGATTAACGCCTCCACCTCAAGGTTTTAACGTAACTTTTATATTTTTCGCTTTTCAATACTGTACTTTTGATGTTATTAATCAACTTATTAAAAAATAAATCATGAAAGTACTAAAAGTAATTGAAGTATTAGCAGAGTCAAGTAAGAGCTGGGAAGATGCAACACGTAATGCCGTAAAAGAAGCATCGAAAACAGTTAAGAACATACGATCAGTATACATCAAGGATCAAAGTTGCGTGGTAAAAGATGGAGGTGTTTCTCTGTTTAGAGTGACCGTTAAAATCACCTTTGAAGTTCAATAAGATCAAAACCTATAAATTAAGTGCGCTATAGGTTTTTTTCTATAGCGTATTTTTATTTCTGCAAGGCTTCATCCTTTCCTTCAAATCACATCAATTGAAAAACAAGAGCTTTACAAACGAATTAATCACCGAAACCAGCCCCTATCTACTGCAGCATGCGCACAACCCAGTGGAATGGAAACCCTATACTTCAAAAACGCTGGAACAAGCGAGAAAAGAAAAAAAGCTGATGATTATCAGCATCGGATATGCGGCGTGCCATTGGTGCCATGTGATGGAGCACGAAAGTTTTGAAGATCTTGAGGTAGCCACCGTTATGAATCAAGACTTTATTTCGGTAAAAGTAGATCGGGAAGAAAGGCCCGATGTCGATCAAATCTACATCAATGCCGTTCAGCTCATGACCGGAAGCGCGGGTTGGCCATTAAACGTGGTAACACTCCCCGATGGCCGTCCCGTTTGGGGTGGCACCTATTTTCGCAAACAACAATGGATAGGCGCTTTACAGCAAATCCAAGAACTCTATATCCGCGAGCCAGAAAAACTGGTCACTTACGCGAACCGTTTGGAATCAGGGCTAAAATCAATGGATTTAATCTCGTTAAACAAATCGGATTTCGACTTTAAAAACTATCCGATTCAACCTATCATCAATAAGCTAGCCTCTAGTTTTGACCACGAAAATGGTGGTTTTGGCGACGCTCCTAAATTTATGATGCCAAACAGTCTGAGTTTTCTACTCCGATATGCAAAAACATCAGACGATTTAACCACGCTCGATTTCGTGGAACACACCTTAAACAAAATGGCATTCGGAGGGGTCTATGACCACATCGACGGCGGGTTTTCACGTTACAGTGTAGACGAGCGGTGGCATATCCCTCATTTTGAAAAAATGCTCTATGACAACGCCCTATTAGTTTCTTTATATGCCAACGCCTATACTGCGACACAAACAGCACATTATAGAGAAGTTGTAATTGAAACCTTAGATTTCATTAAAACACATTTAACCGACAAAACAGGAGCTTTCTATTCGTCTCTCGATGCCGATAGCGAAGATGAATCTGGGCGGTTGGAAGAAGGTGCGTTTTACGCGTTTACGCAACAGGAAATTGAGGATTTAATCGGTGACGACTTCAATGTTTTTCAAGAATATTATAATATCAATTCTTATGGTGAATGGGAAAACAGGCAGTATGTCTTAATCCGAAAGAAATCTGACCTTAAAATTGTTCAGCAATTCAATCTCGATCTCGACACACTTCGCACAAAGAAAAAACGATGGAAGTCAGTTTTATCAGCTTATCGAAACAAACGACCCCACCCTAGATTAGACGACAAAAGCCTGACTTCTTGGAACGCCTTAATGCTGACTGCTTACATCGATGCCTATAAAGCGATTGAGGATGATGACTATTTAAAAACCGCCATTACAAGTGCTGAGTTTTTAGTTACCCATCAACTGCAAAATGACGGTTCTTTAAATCACATATACAAAGCTGGCAAGAGTAGTATTCACGGATTTTTAGAAGACTATGCTTTTTTAATCGAGGCCTTGATCAATCTCTATCAAGTTACCTTTGACTGGAAATGGATTGCTGTTTCGAAGCAATTGACCGAACATGTTCTGCAGCATTTTTTCGATACGAAAAAACAAATGTTCTTCTTTTCATCAAAGCAATATTCAGCGATTATTCATCGAAATTTTGAATACTACGACAATGTCATCCCTGCATCGAATTCAGTAATGGGGAAAAATCTATTTTTGCTTTCAAAATTATTGGGAAAATTAGAGTATCAGGAAATTTCAAAACAGATGCTCAAAAATGTTTTGAATCAGGCAGAAAACCATCCCAGAGGATTTACAAACTGGATGGATTTATTGCTCAATTATAAAAATGATTTTTATGAAGTAGTCATTACGGGTCCTGATGCATTTGACAAAGCCACAGAATTAAACACTCACTATCTTCCCAGCAAGGTGGTTGCAGCCATAAACCGAGAGGATGACAAACCCCTTTTCCGCAATCGATTTAACCCTGACAAAACATTGCTATTTGTATGTGTTGACAACACGTGTCAACAACCGCTGGAAACAATTGCAGAAACTCTTAAAACAATACATTAAAAACAAACAATTTTAAATTACAACATGGACAAACTTAAAGATTTAGACGTTTACATTGAAAGGTATGGAGCCCAACTCATCGACTTCATCCCCACACTATTAAGTGCCTTACTCATTCTAGTATTAGGATGGTGGTTCATAAAATTCGTCAATCGAGTGATCCGAAAATACTTTGACGGCAAAGACTTCGACCCCACACTTTATAGTTTTATCAAGCTGCTTATCGATCGAAGTTTGAAAATCCTCCTTTTCGTTTTAGTAATAACCCAATTGGGTGTTGAGACGGCATCCTTAATTGCAATGATTGGTGCCGCCACACTTGCTGTTGGTTTGGCCTTACAGGGATCGCTCGCAAATTTCGCAGGTGGAATCCTGATTCTTATTTTACGACCCTTTAAAGTTGGCGATTGGATTGAAGCTCAGAGTGTTAGCGGTACTGTTTCCGAGATTTCTATATTTAATACGCGAATAACTACTTTTGGAAACCAAATTGCTATCATTCCAAATGGAAAATTAAGCAATGAAAAGATTGTCAATTATTCCATTTTAGGAGTTCGTCGCGAAGCTCTAAGCTTTGGAATTAGTTATGATAGCGACATTAGAAAAGCTAAAAAGATACTGCTTGATTTAGTCAACAGTCAGGAGAAGGTATTAAAAGACACAGACAAAACCCCGATGGTTGCTGTTGCGGGACTCCAAGACAGCTACGTTGAATTAACGTTGCGCTATTGGGCTAAAAGCGAAGATTTCTGGGCATTGCGCTGGTATGTTTTAGAGGAAGGAAAAGTGAGGCTGGACAAAGCTGGAATTGAAATTCCATTTCCACAACATACAGTACATCTTAAAAACAACAATAAATAACAATACCTGTTATCTGGAATTAATTTCGGTTAAAGAAAAATAAATTGGATGAATGAAATGAGACTGATTTTATTAAAGTAATTGAATACTTTGATTCGTTACAATAGCATTTTTCTCAATTCGACTTAAATTCCTTAAAATAATAAGGCTCAAAATAAGCGACATCTTCGATGTCGCTTATTTTGTATTTATCCTCAGCCAACCTTGCCATATCGGCAGCACTGGGAAAACGATCTTCTAAAAAATGAGCGTTTTTGTGTTGGCATATATCTTTAAATTTGGATGCTCCGTCGCCAAGAAAGAGTGTTTTCCCTTCGGAAAGGAAGCTTGAAAAAGAATCTTCGGTTAAGATTTCTGCGCGGGTTTCTCTGACCTTATTATATGTTGCATCGTAAACAGCGGCATACACTTCCATTCGGCGTGCGTCTATCATAGGCACAATAAAGCAATCCGAACACGAAATTTGATTTGCCAAAGATTGTAGTGTAGGAATAGCAATCAGTGGAATACCCAGGGCAAAAGAAAGTCCTTTAGCTGCAGAAACGCCAATCCGCAATCCCGTATACGAACCTGGCCCTTTACTCACTGCAACAGCACTTAATTGAGTCATCGCTACTGAGTTCTCCTTCATCAATTCTTCTATAAAGACATGGAGTTTTTCGGAGTGGGTGTATTTATAATTGTTCACTTCACGTAAGCCTATAACCTCGCCATCAACAGAAAGAGCAACCGAACAGTTGGTAGTAGCAGTTTCAAGACACAATATCGTGGCCATTGATTTTTGAGTTTTAATTTTTATCGGCTTGCTGTACTTTATCGCCAGGCTTAAGTATTTTGGTTACGGTAGTGTACGGACCAGTTATCACGGTTTCACCTTCTTTTAGACCCGAAACGATCTCGATGTTAGTTTCATCTTGTATTCCTGTTGTAACAGGCTTTAAGACGGCCACATCGCCTTCTTTGACATATACTGCTTCGAACCGATCTCCTGGTTTTATATTTTTTTCTGACAGGAAGGATTTGTCAACTCCCGTGGTGTCTGATCGGACGACAATAGCACTAATTGGCACCCCGACAATACGTTCTTTTCTGTTCGTAATAATATCGACTGTGGCGGTCATTCCAGGTCGGAATGGCGAGTAACTCTCTGGCTTTCCTTCTGTGAGATCTGCATAAGAATCTGGCAAAATACTTACTTTTACTTTAAAATTTGTCACCTGATCGCTGGTTAAATCACCCTGTGCACTGTTGGCAATTTCGTTTACAACTCCACGAAACTCCCGTCCGAGGTAGGCGTCTACCTCAACTTTCGCAGAATCACCAATAGCAACTTTTACGATATCATTCTCATTCACGTCTACCACTACTTCCATATTCTTAAGGTTTGCTACGCGAACGATTTCAGTTCCCGCCATTTGCGCTGTTCCCACAACACGCTCTCCCAACTCTACCGAGAGTTTGGATATTGTTCCGCTCATTGGAGCGTAAATAGTGGTTCGATATAAATTTTCTCGAGCCTGCTTTAAACTTGCCGCCGCACTCTGTACATTGTAATAAGCGGCTTGTCTGTTTGCTTGGGCCATTTCGTAATCTGCTACTGCGTTATCCCATTCTGACTTAGAAATCACGCCTTTTTCAAAAAGCGTCTTACTGCGATCGTAATTCAATTTTGCATTATTCTCGCTCGCTTTTGCTTGGGCAAGTTGTGCCCTAACATTATCTAATCCCGCTTGCGACTGACTTACAGCAGCTTGAATTAAGTCTGGATTTATCTTGACCAACAAATCGCCTTTTTCAACGGTTTGACCTTCCTTTAATGGCAATTCTATGATCTCTCCCGACACTTCAGACGAGAGAGCAACTTCCACTTCGGGTTGAATCTTCCCCGTTGCAGCCACTGTTTCTATAATCGAAATAGGGGTTATATCGGCTAATTCAACTTTTTGATAATTACTTGAATCACCAAACCAGCCCATTTTTTTCCCCGTCACTAAGAGAATAACCAATACTATGGATACGACCGAAATCCAGGTCAATGTCTTTTTGTTCATAATTAAAGTTTTAATTGGCTTGGTGAAATTCCAAAATATAATTCCAAGACTTTTAGCTTAAAAATGTATTCGAATTTTGTTCTGTTCAGTTCAAATTTTGCATTGTCCAACCGCATTTTCGACTGGCTAAAATCGAAGGCATTGGTCAGGCCAACATCGAATCGATCATTAGCGTATTGATAGGCAAGTTCTTGCGATTCTAAAGCGACAACCGCAGCTTCATAGGCCTTAAACGCCCCTTTAACATCGACAAAGGCTTGATATACGTTCGACTCTAAATCGAGCTTGGCTTGTTCTAACTGATAGCTGGTATTTTTTAATTCAATTTCTCGACGCTTTACATTGTTGCGCGCTGCGAATCCGTTAAAAATTGGAATGTTGAGCTGCACCCCGTAAGAAATCCCATCGTTTGCCGATAGTTGGTCAAAGAAAGGTAGCGGTGGCTCGGCGACATAGACATAGTTTGGACTGACTACTACTTGCCCAGTTTCTTCTACAATCCCAATAGGATATGTAGGATTATCAGGATCTATTCCACCTTGTATAATTCTGTCTGAACCAGTTTCTCTTGTGTTGTAATTAAAAAATCCTGTTACAGAGGGATAGTATTCACTCTTTGCCAACTGTAAGTCCTTCTCGGCCAATTCCAGTTGTTTTTCCGCAAGTTTTACTTCATAGCGTGATTCTTGGGCAGCTTCAATAATCTCACGCACAGGTTTTTCCATCAACTCATTTGGAAAAATTTCGTAATCGTCATCGGCTATATCGAAATTCTCATAATCTTTAATCAATAACAATTGCGCCAAGCTTATCAGCGAGACTTCTACGGCATTTTGAGCGAGCACCATATTTTGTTTCTCGCTAGCATTGGTCGCTTCAATTTCCAACAAGTCGCCTCTTGGCAGTACCCCGGCATCTACAAGTTCTTGAGTGCGCTCCAACTGCTCTATCGTGATTTCGTTTTGCGATCGGGACACCTTGAGGTTTTCCTTATTCAACAGCACCTGTAAATAAGCATTCGCAACATAAAGGGCGATATCGTCCTTCATTTTATCTAAATTATACTGAGCTGCAAGTTTTTCAATTTGTGCCCTTTGATGCGCGCGAAGATTTCGAAGCCCATTAAAAATAGGTACCCCGGCAGTAATATTATAAGAGGAATTCCGGGTAGTCTGAGTCTGCAGCACACCTGTGGTTACATTTTGTGTCAGTCCCGTATTCCACGAGTTAGTTGCCGAAGCGTTTAAGGAGGGCAGAAAATTACCAAATGCATCTTTTTCGCTCAATGCAGCCGACTCCAATTGCAACTCGCTCTGCTTGACCGAAATATTATGTTTTAGGGCATGTTCAACACATGCTTTTAAGGTCCACTTATTGTTTTGTGCAAACAATGGAACCGAGCATATCAAAAAAAAGTAAAGGATGTTTTTTCTCATATATTTATGAATCGTCATGTGTCTTTAAGTTTGTATCGGGGTGATTTACGCTTCATAAAAGCTTTGGTTGTTTTCTTTGTTAGTACTTCCCTTATCCTAAACAGAGAGCACGTTTCATTATCCATATTCCTTTTATCCAGTGACGTCACCATCGTATACGTAGCGAACTAAAACGATGTAAGATAATAATTTTTTGCTTGCTCTATTCACATGACTACTACAAGCAGAATTTGTTACAGTTTAAACCCATAAACCGTAAAAAACTACAGCTCGCCTCTTTCTCTTGCCTTCTTCCGGCTACGGTAAACGGCAAAACCAACACCACCAACCAATAAATACGGGAAAATCATCAGATACATTATTCCGTTATTGATTCCTTTGGCTGCGCCACCTGCCTCTTCCGTCTCCAATACTGCACGACACATCGAACACTGTGCTTCTGCGGGAATAGCCACAAGCAACAAGAGTACTGTTAATAGCAAAAACGCTTTTGTTTTCATAGCATCACATTTCAATTAATAATAAGGTGAAATCATCAGGTACACAAATACACCGCTCACAGCTACATATAACCAAAGCGGGAAAGTAATTCGCGCAATTTTTCGATGCTTATAAAACTGACCTGAAATAGCTCGAATGTACGTTATTAAAACGAACGGAATTACCACAACCGACAATAGGATATGGGTGATTAAAATAAAATAATACACATATTTCAACACTCCTTCTCCGCCGTACGTAGCCGAATCAGAGGTTATATGGTAAGTCATATAGAGCACCAAGAACAAAACCGACAGACCTATGGCAATCTTCATCAAACGTTCGTGTGCCTGCCTGTTTCCCTTTCTGATTTGATTTACGGAAACCACAAGTATAATGGCTGTAGTAGCATTGATCGTTGCGTAAATTGGCGGCAAATACCACAATCTTTCAACACCATCGATTTTCACATTGAACAAGATGACAACTGCCAATGGAATTATGATAGACAGCAGCCAAATCCAAATGGTGTATTTTTTATTGATTTGATTTGAATTCTTCATCGCACTACAGTAATTTTCGAATATCTTCCATGAGCATCTTGATATCTTTATCTTCTAATCCGTTGTAATAAATAAGCGGATTTCCGTGTTCGTCTTCCCGCGAGCGGATTTTTCCATCTTGATCGATTAATGCAAATAAACCAGAATGCTCAAAGGAAACCTCTGGACTTTGCGATTTCCCAACATAAAGTTTGAATCCTTCGTTGGCGAGTTTATAAATTTCATCGCGGTCCCCGGTCAACAAATGCCATTGCGGTTTGGTGATTCCAAAATCCGCAGCGTAGGCTGTCAACACTTCCGGAGTATCGTGGGTGGGATCGATCGTAAATGATGCGATTCCTACCTTTGGATTTCCCATAAACTCATTCTGTATTTTCACCATATTGTCATTCATCACGATGCAAATATCTGGGCACGATGTGAAGAAAAACTCCACCACATAGACCTTCCCTTCATAATCTTTGTTCGTAATAGTCTCGCCGTGTTGATCGGTGAAAGTAAATTCAGGCACTTCTCCTATGGTCAATAGATCACTCCCACCATAGCGGCTCTGAAGCTCATAAACGACAAAGATTCCAAAAACCAGAATCACTAAAGAAATTCCGATATATGAATATTTATTCTCTTTCATTATTCACTGAAATTATGCATTTATTTGGTAATTATTTTTGTTCCGCCTTAAATCTCACGTTGAGAATCATACTTTTTTAGGGCTCTACGATATTCTGCCAACAACACTTTTACATCATCATCCATTTTGTTATTGATCTCTGCTATAATGCTCGAGTTAAACCCTTTCATCACCCCTTGTTCGTCGTCGTCATCCCGACCGCGTAGGTTTCGATCCTTATCGATAATAAACACATAAGGAGTTGCGAGGTTGGCATCCAAAACATATGGCACATCAAGTGCATCGAACGTTCTAACAATCTCCTGTTCATTTCCAAAGGCAAAGTGCCAGGAATCCGTAGGTGCTATGGGTTGAATTTTTTCATCGATATCTTTCGCTTGCTCTTCTGTGCCTTCTGGCAATAGAATGATGAACTGAAAGTCGTGAAATTGGTGGTATTTTCCATAAATTTTATGCGCAAGATTGTAAGCATATGCCCGGTTAGACTCGAGATTGCTTCCGAAAAAGCCCAATATGGTGATGTGCCCTTCGAGCTTCACCTCTTCTCCCTTGAGATTGACAAAGCCGGAAATCTCGCTGACATCTTCCGTCAATACGGGGAGAGGTTTAAAAAAATTAGTGCTCATCGAAAAGAAAACATACGCCGCAATGGGCAGGATAAATAGAATAACGAGCACCACATACTTTTTCACCATCGTTTCAATTTTTAAAATACAAAAGTACAGGGTTCTGCACCACTAGACAATCTTTTACATTTAAATTTCAACAACCTTGTTCCATAAAAAAACCCTCATATTAGAGGGTTTTTTTGAAATTTTTCAGAAACTAAATGTTAGAAGTTTGTCTTAATGAATCCGTGTTTTAACACTTCATAAATATAATCTCCTTCGATAAGGATTAGCGCAGCGAGGTATCCGATCAAAAATACTCCTGACCAAACCACAGCTCTTCGAAGTCCGACGGACTCGTCACGCATGTGCATGAAATCCCACGTAATGTAATATGCTTTAACAATAGTTAGAATGATAAAGATCCAGTTTAAAAGGTGAAGCGATAAAAACGATTGCGACACCAATGCATCGGGTCGGAATATTCCTAAAACTACCTCTATCGCCGTAATTATGGATAGCACGATAAATACGCCCCATATTTTCGACTTATTGGATTTAAACTTTAATTTTCCTCTAAAAATTGCCAGATTTTGTGATTCTGAATTTGCCATTGTTCAAATATTGAATTCTTAAACCAAATAAAAGAAAGTAAATACAAATACCCATACTAAGTCAACAAAGTGCCAGTATAGTCCAACTTTTTCGACCATTTCATAGTCACGCTTTTCTTCATATCTTCCTAATACCACATTAGTAAATGCGACGAAGTTTAGCATCACACCGATGGAAACGTGGAACCCGTGGAACCCGGTAATGAAGAAAAAGAAGTTAGCAAACAACGGATGTCCGTATTCGTTATGTCTTAAGTTAGCTCCCATAACCACTTCCCGACCATCTCTTTCTAATTTACTAAGAGACTCTTCTCGTGAAAGGATGATATGCTGTCCATGTTCATCTTTCTCTTGGATTCTAATCAGTACGTTTTCATGAGCCAACATTCCAGCGTGGACTTGCTCCATGGTCATACCTGTATAGAATTGTTTTTCAGATTTATACCAAACCCCTTCACTAGAGGTGTGTTCTATTCTTTCGGTTGTAGGTGCTCCAACGAAATCGGCTATTGCCACTCGTTTTCCATCCGTATCGACGAACTGCAGGATAGCGCCACCGTTTGTTTCAACAGCGCCATAATTACCTTTAATAAAAGTTGACCACTCGTATACTTGCGATCCGAGGAACACAAATCCACCGAGCAAGGTTAGTGCTAGGTATACAGCTACTTTTTTTCTTTCCAATCTACTTCCAGCATCAACGGCCAATACCATTGTAACAGAAGAGAATATCAACACGAAGGTCATAAAAGCTACGAAATACATCGGGGCTTCTACCCCATGTAGAAATGGCACGTGATTGTAAACCTCATCGGGGATGGGCCACACATCAGCGAATTTAAATCGCATTAATCCATAAGAGGCGAGAAATCCGGTAAATGTTAACGAGTCTGAAAGGATGAAGAACCAAATCATCATCTTCCCATACCTTGCTTTTAGAGGCGATTGTGCACCACCCCATAATTTTCCTTCAGTACCTGTTTTTGCAACAGTTGCTTCCATAAAAAGTGATTGCGTTAGTAATAAGAGTCAAAAATACGTTTAATTTTTATTTAACGAAATATAAAAACAAAAAGAGGTAAATCCAAACCGCATCAACAAAGTGCCAATAGGTTGCAGCTTGTTCTATTCCAAGGGTTTTCTCGCTATTATATTTTTGTTTATAATGATTATAAATTACAACAAGCAGTGTTAACAACCCTCCTACTACGTGGGCAACGTGTAAAATCACTGCTAAATAAATAAAAGACGTTGTAATCGTACTGGTTGGTCCTGTAAAGTTATATCCATCGGCTATAATTTCAGCAAAACCTTGAAATTGGAAAAACACAAATGCAATGCCCAATAAGAATGTTGTAATCAACAACATCATTACACGACTTTGCAGGTTTTTTTTAATAGAAACTTTGGCCATGTGAATGGTCAAGCTACTGATTAAGATGATGCCTAAACTGATATAAAAAGCTGGTGGAATTTCAAAATCCGAAATCCAATCCGGTCTTTCCTTACTCACGACATAGGCACTCGTTAAACCGGCAAAACTCATGGTTAAACTAATGATCCCGAACCAAAGAAGATTCTTTTTGGCTCGTTCTACTCTTTTCTGTTCTAACTTATCTATTTCCATAATCATCATTGAAAAAAATATTTTGTAGCACTATCAGCGCACGAATTTGTCAATCACATAAATAATCTGCAGCAGGGTAATATAGCTTACACTTGCCAACATCAAGGCTTTTGCGGCTTTTGCTGTTTGTTCTTTATAGAGTCGCAGTGCATAATATAGCAAGCCAATTCCAATTACACCTATAAGTACGGCAGAAACGGTACTCAAATAAAGCGCACCTGTAATTCCAAAAGCTGGAACCAATGATGCCACTACGGTCCATAGCGTATATAAAACCACTTGTGTGGCCGTTCCTTTATCTCTCTTTCCATTGGGCAACATAAAAAAGCCTCCCTTTTGATAGTCGTCATATAAGAACCAACCAATTGCCCAGAAGTGTGGAAACTGCCAAAAAAACTGGATCATAAAAAGGGTTCCAGGCTCTATTCCAAAACTGCCACTTGCAGCGACCCATCCAAGCATAAACGGAATGGCTCCGGGAAATGCACCCACAAAAACCGACAACGGTGTTCGGGTCTTCAGTGGGGTGTACAAACTCACGTACATAAAAATGGAAATCGCTCCGAAAAAGGAAGTCATTGGGTTGATAGCATATAGCACCCCAATTCCAATTGCGGTTAAGATACAAGCTAAAATAAATGCTGCCCGGACACTGATATTACCCGCGGGCAAGGGTCGGCTTTTTGTGCGGTCCATCAAAGCATCTAAATCTCGCTCCACAATTTGATTAAACACGTTCGAAGCGCCCACCATAGCATAACCTCCAACACATAAAAGTAACAACACGAAAAAATCTATTGTTGTAGCACCCAAAAGATAGCCAGCCACCGATGAGAACAATACGCTTATGGACAGCCTAAACTTGGTAATATCCATAAATATCTGAACGAAGGAGGGACTTAATGAAGAAGTTTTTGTCACAGACAAATTCATTGTAAAATTTATGCGCAAAGATACGTTTTCATTTGTACTTCACGCAACTGCAAATACACAAAATTCAGGTCGATTTATATTCCTTTTCCCTTTCAGAAAAACAGCCTCACTTTACGCTGATAATTACATATCGTAATACCAATTGAATAAATCCGTACGTATTCCAAAGTTGACCCAAGTTGTTCGATTTTCAAAGTGTAATGGGGTATTTTCCAGAGGTTTGAAGTCCCTGAAAATCAGATTGGCATACACTTTTAAACTGGTTGCAGGATTGATGAGATACCCGACTTCTAATTCTGCGTGAAAAAAATCGGTTGTGTTTCCTTGTCCCACGTAGTTGCCATCTTCTCTTGGACGATCGTCGTATTCGGTGCGATAAATATCGCCGCCATAGTAGAGATTGTCTGTTTCGGTGTTAAAATCGAAGCCTCTTTTTGCTACAATCACCTTGGCGTCACCAAAAATCCTACCCGACTGATACCTTGCAATTGCGATAAATTCAGAAAAGTTAGCCCCGAAAGTATGGGCCATAGATTGGTTTAAGTGACCGTAATTAAGTGTAATGGTATTGTGCGAATACGTATACGGTCTAACGCGATTGTATTCGGTTTGCAAATACAATCCATCAAGACCAAACGCATCATAATATTTGAGTCCCACTTGATAGCCTGTTTTATTTTTCCAGTTGCCCTTCCCAGCAAAAACGTCTGAAGATGAAAACTCATCGATAATAAACTGCCCATACAGGTTGAGCTTATCGCTAAATTTATACTTACCAGCCAAACCTATAAGGGCATTTCCTCCTCTTGGTCCGGTTGAAAACTCGATGGCTCTATAGAAAATAACGGGGTTCAGATAGTTTACATCGAAGCCACGACCATTGTCGTTTTCCCATACCACTGCTTCAAAAAACCCAACATTTAAACGTTTGGTTATATTGTAGCTCAAATAGTGGTTTGCCATATATTTTGTCCGAAAAGATCCTTGAGCTGCTACAGCAGGACGCACATCTCGGAGCGACATCCATGTATTGGTGTATTTCAGCTTCCAGAAACTGGTGTTCAGCTTGAGAAACGGATAGGAACTTGCATTGTCGCTTGTTAGAAGAGATCGGTATCCATCACCGATAAAAGTTTTGCCGTGCCCGAATTGGACATTGAAGTGTTCTGAAAGTGTATAGGAGAAGTATCCTGTTCCCACGGGAAAGTCATAACTATCCGACTTGTGCCTTTTGGCCACTCCCTGGCCTGGAATGATTCCAGGATTCCCACCGGCCGGGGCCATCGTCTCTGCATAGCGATTAAAGTAGTCTGCAAACCTGCCCTGACTTTCATAAATCACTCCGTGAAAACTAAGCCTTTTCCCTATGCCTCCTTGGACAAAAACAAGACGTGTGTTGTTATAAGTATCGATGTCGGCGCCAAAATCTTTTCCTACCTGTAAATCGACTCCAGGATCCAAGGTCATCCAATAACCTTTTCCTTTTATCCTGACCATGTGCTCATTCCAAAACTTCCTGCCAAACCAACTCCTTTTATTCTTCATTAATTTTGCGTGCTCACCTTCAAAATCGTAATACTTATTTACTTCTTCATACGTATATGGTTTTTGTGCGGTATGATTATTAAGTCCAACACGATTTAAAGCAGGATCAAAAAGACTGTAATTGTGATGCGAGAGCGGAATGTTGACGTTGCTTTTGTATATATCATTATCATAAGGCAAGTTTACGATAGCATCGTACTCATTGATCAACAAATCCCTTGGTTTTTGCACCTTGGCAGTCATTGTGGTCGGTCTTACCAAATCGCTAGGTTGCGCCAACGGAATATGGATGCTGAATGTAAACTGCATATAGCTTGGTTTTCCGTTATACGTAGGCGGATCGATTATTGGCAATGTCTCGAAAACCCTTCGCGCTTCTAGTTTAAGCGATTCGTAGGCACTATCGACATAAAGCACTTTAAACACACCGGAGTTATCCACTTCAAACAAGACGTTAATCTTACCCTTAAAGTTTTTCTCAACGACATCTTCGGGCATTTCGAAGTTGCTATAAATAAAAGTTTGCAACGTGCGATTAAAACAGTATTCCCTTTCTGCATGTTCAGTTTCCTGACATTCGGGAAATACTGGATACTTCGCTAAATCACCATAAGTAACTTGTGCTCTTCCCAAAACCGCAGTAAAGAAAAAGCACATTATTATAATACGTTTCATATTCAAGGAAGCTTGAAATTTTGGACGAGGAAAGATACTGAATTTAGATTGGGAAGAAGTTCCCTTATTCCAATTATTTTGTTTCGTACGGTCAAACTTGAAGCAGGTTTATTTTCTTGCAATCATAAAAAAAATCCCGTTCATTATTACGAGCGGGATTCAACTTTTAAATTAGTTATATTGTATTCTTCTATTGTATATCGAAAATAATTGGCAATGAATAGAGTACCGCAACAGGCTTTCCACGTTGTTTTCCGGGCGTCATACTCGGCAGTGATGACACTACAGAAAGCGCCTCTCGTTCTAGTCGCGGGTGAGGTGCTCTTGCACGCACATCAACAACTTTTCCGTGTTGGTCAATTTTAAATTGGACCATAATTCGCTGCCTTCCAGATAGTCCTAAATCTTGAGCCAAATCGGTATTAAACTTTTTGTTGATAAAAGCAGCAACCTTTTCAGACATACAAGCTTTTCTTGCGTCGTTTGTTCTTTGACTTTCACATCCAGGATAGATTGGCACATTTTCAATCACCGCAAATGGAACTTCCTCAATCTCTTCATCGATAATCTCCTCTACGAGCTCCTCGATTTCAACAATTGCTTCTTCTTGATCTGCCTCAGTAGATTCAATAATGGTTTCTTCTTCTTCATCATCATCATCAATAATATCGATGACTTCCGGTGCTGGTGGCGGTGGTGGCGGCGGTGGCGGTGGTGGCGGTGGCGGTGCTGTAATTGGCACGACCTCCATCAGATCATCTTCAACATCAAGCTGGTAGCCATCTGCTAAAGATCTATCGTAAGTCTTCCACTCAATCGCTCCCCACGACAGGAGAAGCATAGCTATCAAACCAATTTGAAAGAAGAGCATACTTCTTCTACTAACATCGGCTTTGGGGTTTTTCTTAAGTTCCATAATTTTCGGTTTAACTTGTGGCTAAAATATAGAATTATCCATTCTTCCAAAAACAAATTAGGGGGTTTATGTTGAAAAAAGGTGTTTTACTTTTTGAAAAACTAAAACGCCAATTCCTGCACCCAACAAATCTGCTAACACATCATAAAAATTCGCGGTTCGCGATACGGTTACTTCTCCTTGTAACACTTCAATTAATATGCCAAAAATAAACATGGCTCCTAAAAGCAAGAAGCTCATCTTAACGTTTAGCCTATCTCCTCTTTTTTTAAAAACAACCAACTGCCACATGATTGCCAAAAAGAAGAATATAACGATGTGCACAATTTTATCTATTCCCGATACGCCCACTGAAGGCAGCTGACTTGTAGGCATGAGAAACAATACGGTTATAGCAATACTGTACAGAACAGCAAGCCACAAGACTGTTTTACTTCTCAATATGGGCTTTATACGCCTCATGGTCTAACAGATCGTCTATTTCTTCAGGATTGGAATATTTCAATTTAATCATCCACCCTTCACCATAAGGATCTGAATTTACGTTTTCTGGTTCAGACTCCAAGTTTTCGTTGAATTCTATAATTTCCCCAGATAGTGGAAGAAATAGATCCGAGACAGTTTTCACGGCTTCTACAGTTCCAAAAATCTCATTTCTTTCTAAAGTCTCATCGACAGTATCGACCTCGACATATACAATATCACCAAGCTCGCTTTGCGCAAAATCTGTAATTCCAATAGTAGCGATATCACCATCTATTTTAATCCATTCGTGATCTTCGGAATATTTTAAATCAGTAGGTAAATTCATAATCAGTATTTTTTAAATTAATTTTCTTTTAGTTTCCAAAATTATAACGCAAGGTAAATCCACTTCGGATATTTGTCTGCGGGAATGCCGTTGATATGGCATATTTAGAGAACGTGTGATCGTAGAAAAACAAGGCTGTTAGGTTTTTCGACAACGCATAATCTACCGTAAGCTGAGCTCCGTAAATGGTTTGACCCGCTGTTGTTTGGTTGTTTTCCATATCCAAATAGCGAATGATAGTTATGTTATCTCTTAACGACAAGTCTACTTTGAAGTTAAGGTCGCTCACCATTACAGACTGTGTTCCGCCAACATTAGTACCGATACGCAAATCCTTAATTCGATACCCCAATCCTATAATATACTCATTTCCTTTGATCTCGGTCAGTAGATTGTTCGCCAAACTCAAGGAAAGCGCCCTATCTTTTCTGACCTCGGCCAATATCTTAACCGAATTGTTCATTTCAAAATCCACACGCAAAAGCGGTGAAAATTGCTCGGTTAAATTCACATTAGACAACAAGGTCTTCGACTTGAAGTTTCCAGCCTGGTCTATGGCTTCTGGGTCTAACGGGTTGTAGTCCAAATTAGATTGAAATTGGTTCACCGTATAGGCTGCTCGGTATCCGTGATTGATTGAGAATCGCTTAAAATTGTTTTTAAACCATTGGATATTCATCAGACCCGTATATTTTATATCCCAATTTGGAAGTGGAACATCTCTAAAGATTCCCGTCTTTTCTTTCCCAGCATCTTTCCCACTATAAGCCGAGAGGAATGCGGGCAACAATACATCTTGACTCGTCCTTCCAAATCCAACAGGGAATCCATCTTCTGTTCGCGGGATTTCCCCGCCGCCATAATGTGCTTCAGCTAATCTATTGGCAATCACCAAACGATTGTTTCTAAAGTCATCGAATGTTGTCGAACTCATTGCATCGCTACTTCTAAACGCTGTTTTAATAAGCAACGTAGAAATATTGAAGTTCCCGAAAGTGTGTGGGGTCATAGATTGATACAGTCCGTCGTGAATCAAGAAATTCTCAGCATAATTCTCAGAGTAAGACCTGCTCCCCACCACGTCTATTGTGAGCCCTTTTATCGGCTCTAGATTGGCTTGAATGTCCATCTGCTGGTTATGAAGCTCGGTGTACTGTTCGTTGAATTCAGGATACAAGGTTAACCAGCCGTTACGTGCTGCAAGGGCTCTAACATCCGACTGGCTTCCAAAAATAAATCCTGCTGTGGGTTTTGTAGTTCCCATAAAGCCAACAGACGGCATATATCCAGGAAGGAAAATACCATTGTTTTCCTGATAGTTAAATTGAATTCGCTTTAAAGATGTCAATAGGTCTATCAACACATTCACCGTTTTGTCTCCAGCATCTAAGGTTACCGCTCCAGAACCTGTTACTCCACCTTGGCTAACACTTGGATCTCTTGTCGAAATCAAACTAGGATTACCTAAATCCTTGGGTTCTTCACCAGATTTTATACGCTCATTTTGCGCTCTGCGCTCATTGGCGCCACGATTCACCATTTTGGCTCTTTTCGAGTTTGGCGTAATTTTAGTCAACCCGACATAGCGATAAAACGTACGCATGTCAACCGATGTGTTTATCTGGTGAGTACTACCGTTCTGTATCGAATTTCCAAGATTGTACGTTTCAGTTTCACCGTTAGACATCTCAATGGTCAACTCACTATACTGGTCACTACTTTTTTGCCATTGATAATCACCCGTATAAGAATAAGTGGATCGGATAAATCTTAAGAATGGAAACTTACTAAATGGCAAATCATAATTCACCTGTAAGGATTGTGTGTGGTTGTTTGGCACTCCTACATTAAAGAATCCATCCCAAACCCCTATGGCGTCGTTTGCATTCCCATCTGCGTCTATGTAATTGTTGACAATTCGATTGTTAGACGAAGTAAAGTTGAATCGCAACGAACTCGTCAGGTTATAGTTTAACGTGTATTGCCAATCAAACAAGTAATTACGTTGGTATAATGTCGGCAATCCGATGTTTCCTTGAAGCAAATCGACATCGCGGAATTTTTGTTGATTGTACTGTCGGGTAATATTGGAATTTACCGCAAGATTGGTCGGCAAATAATTGATATTAAAATCTTTTAAGAACCTCCAATAGCGACCTGTAAAGATAGAATCGTTTTTCTTAAACGGTTCGTAAGTCGAGTTTCCAAAGTTATAATTATACGTAGCACCTACCCTTACAGTTTGCTCTAAGGCATCCTCCACTTCGAAATTGTGATGGTCGATTTGATTATAAGAGAAAGACCCGGTTAGGTTTTCAACATCGTATATCTTAGGTTTAGCATCGGATGTACGTTCTTTTCTAACACCGATAAAGTTGACGCTCTGACGTCTTGTATAATCGACCGATTGCTCTTTTATCTGTTTTCTATCTTCACTGTTTGCAGCATTATCCAATCGGCTTTGCAGCTCGACATCTCCGTATTGAGGGTCGTATTTTGGCGTAATCAATTCCTCTGAACGGCTGTAATTGAACGGCAATTGGATTCCCCATTTCGGGGGTAACAGCTGCCCTAGGTTTACGTTGGTCAACACGTCGTAAAGCTGAACGTCTTCCATACTTCTTTGATTGGGACCTTGTTCCAAGGATCCAAAACCAACAGTACTCATACTTCCCATTGCATTTACCGTAGCAAAATCTGCCATGTTCGCATCTAAACTGACCACTGCTGCCCAACCCCCTTTATTGTCGAGTTCGGTTAATCGCAGTTCGTTGACCCAAACTTCACCACAAAGATCATCTCCGGTTGCGTTTTTCACACCGATCATAATGGTACGGACATTCCCAAAGTTCGGATTTCCTTTGATTCCAATTTTCAACGGATTGCCTCCTCCAGAAACACCACCATCCAATTCTTCTTGATCGTAGAATATCACTTCAGTTGGGTCGGCATTTGGATTCGATCTATAGTAAGCCAATGCAAGGGTTTTCACTTCTTGCAATTGTGCTAGCGGAAGATTCAATCGGTTGGCCAAAGGCCAAATGGCTTCCGGATTTGTCTCTCCAAAATTTGTTGGATCCAACGGAATCTGAACCTCGTAGAAGTTATTGGTAAGGTCGTTCCCCAACCTGATAAAGGCCATGAGTTCACCATCGCCCAAGGCACGTTCATTTTCAAGAGATTCTGCGTGAATAAACATCTCTAGGTTTTTATACTGACGCATATCCACACTAAAGTTTTTATATACGGCTCTTCCGTCGTTTGGTTTCAATCCGCACACCTTCATCGAAAGCGACTGTTCGTTTTGACGAATAATATTGTTGTTCTGATTGAGGCGTTCCCGCTCCATCCCCGGAGGTAATCTGTAGGGAATTGGCTGTCTGTTTTCGTTCTCTTCAATGCTCACCGTACTCACTTCAAAAACTGTATTGCTGTTTGAAGGTTCTTCGAACGTTACGTCGTTCAAAGTTTTGTCGAACCTGCGGTAATCACCTCTTACCAAGTCGAGCGTTCCGAAACGAAGCACCGTGTTTTCTGAAAACTCAGACAAATACATGCGCATAAATCGAATGGAACGGAAGTCTCCAATACCACCAATGGCTTTGTCTGGATCACTGATCGGGACCTTAAACTGAACCCAGCGAACTGGAATCCTACTATTATCTGGTGTTGTTACTTCGATTTCTTTAACATCCGATACGTATTTATTGTTGTCGGTATCGAGCTGACCATTGACCGATCGGAATGGGATGTTGTATTCAAAATAGCTATTGATCGTGTTCATGGTATTGTCTCGGTTAATATCCTCGACATCGGGAAGCGTTGTACTTCCTCTGTTGGTATCGGTAACTTCTACGGGAGAGTTTCCTTCTGTTCCATTATACCGTAAATACCTTTGAAGAATATCTCCTTCTGCTTGAAGGAAATACTCATAATCATCATTTGCTGGATCTTGAAAATGAGCAAAATCCGGGAACATTGCTGCTTCTTCAGCATTGTTTAATCCGTCTAGACCAACATCTTGATTTTTACGCTCTTCGCCTTCCGTGCTAAACGTATAAACTAGAGACTGTTGCGATGGCACTTTACCCCAAATCGTCGGCGTAGTATTCGCTGTAGATCCATCTATCGGCAATCCATTTTCATACTGCTTCCGGCCATCTTTTAGAATGTCTTCCGAAATATTTCCTAGGTTAAAGTTCAACATTCCTCCTGGGTTGTTCTCATTCTCTTCATAAATAAAAGGGTCCATAATCCAGAATTGGATGTATTCCACATTCGACCTTTCGAAATCCGTCGTATTTATGGCTCTGGATATCCCTCCAAAATTCTGATTCGGATTTGGCAACTTCCCATCCGCTGCGGCGGCTGGATTGAAGTTGTACGGTCCTCTTTCGCCGGGATAATAGGCTAAGTCTAACGTAAATAACGCTTGTGTTTGGCCTTGTTCTAAATCTTGTTGCGGGAAAATCTCATTTCGCAAAACTCTTCTTGTGAATGGCGAAGAAATATCCTGTTCGTTAATACCACTTGGCCGTCTTGAGCTATAAAAAATCGGGTCGATATTATACCACGCTAATTTCGCCCGTTTAAAATTGTAAGAAAGATCATTTGCCTCTCCGTTAAGACCCACTTCTACTGGAGTACTCGATATATACCAGCTTTGTGGATTGCTAATGCTGTTATAGGTTTGTGAGGCTTCGAAATCATCTACATAAGTGGTTGTTTTTCCATCGAAATCGGCTGTTTTTGGAGACCCTGGCATGAGGTAGGCAAATTCACCGCGCACCGATAAATTAGACTCCACGTCTGTGTCTATGTTAGGCAACTTATTGACTAATCGGGTCAAGAACGGAACTTCTGTGGAATAATTGGCATTCACTCCAAAAATGCTATTGTTGACGGATTCTCCTCCATAAGCAGATTTATGCGTCAGAGGTCGTTCATTTAGGTTGAGGTAGGTGGCTCCCATCATAAAATTATCGCTAAACTTATGCTCCACATTTAACCCTGTGAACCTTCTGGTCTGTTGCCCAAACATGGTGTTGTTTTCCGTACTGACCGATATTGGAGTTTTGCTATTTAACAAACCTGGATCCAGTATTTCTACCATTCCCATTTCGTAATTAACCGTATAGTCCACCCCCTCTACTAAGGTCCGTCCTCCTGCTGTTACTGTAACAGAACCACGGGGCACGTTAAAGGCTCCGATTGGAATTCCACCAGCACCGGTAGACTTATAACTACCGACTAACTGGAATTTATTTTTTTCACTTTGCTCCTGTTCTGCTCTTGTTTTCGTGGTCCTATACAGGCTTCGGAAAACGTATTTTTCTTGGTTGGCGTTGTACGTTTCGGGAATATCATAAACCCCACGAGGCACACCTTGCGTTGGCGTTTCATTTAATCGGTTGAACAGAAATTCACCAAACGGTTCTACCGTAGTAAATATAATTCTTCCATTATTTTGGTCTACGGTAAGTCCCGGAATAAAGTCGAAGAAACCGTCGCCTCCTGTTTGTGGGTCATTGTTAAAGTTTAATCTATCCAAGTGAAATACTTTAAGAAGTACCTCATCTTTTACCGATGCGGGAAGCTCGGCAAAAGGATGGCCGGGTGTCTCCCGTGCTGCTTCGATATAGTTGAGCGGTGACGGATCTGAATAGACAATATTCAGCTTAAAATCTTCTGGCTCTAATTGATACGCTCCAATTGGGTAGATGTTCTTCATCATCAAATCCCAAATAGGTTGGTTTACGTTTGTCGTCGTACTCTTTAACATCTTCACCACTAAGTTCTCTGTCGATCCCACTCCTTGCTGGCCTGGGTCAAATCCTCCACCGGGAAGACCTCCGCCTCCGCCTGGATCTCCTTGTCTGCCGCCACCCATTACACCATCACTGGAAAACTCACCAACTTGATATACTTTTCCGTTTGCAGTGAATTGGAATGAAACTGCCAGAACCTCATCGTTTTCAAGACGTTGGTTCAAAGAGATATATCCTAATTTTGAATGCAACTGATATTCGTTCTGATTTAAACGCCTTGCATTTTCTAGGCTCACATAATCTATTCCATCTCTTACATTAACTCCGTCGAAACCTTGGCGGACCGTTGCGATATCTCGAATGTTTGGATTCAACAACGAACGTGCGCCACCATTGATGCCAAAGGGGTTAAACAAGTTGTTTTTATTGTCGGGATACGCATTCGGACTCGCATTGATAAATCCTCCGGGTGGGTTCATTAATCCGATGTTCGTCGGATCAGCCTCACCTATATCCTGTAACGCCACGAGATTTCGAACATCGTTTGTATGACTACTTCGGTTCGTAATCCACACTTCCACTCGTGTAACCTGAATATTACTATTGATAAAAGGATATTGCTCTAAGGCACGATCGTAATTATCGCGAAAATAATGCGACAGGAAGAAGTGTCTATTTTCGTCATAATCGAGCGCAAAGACCTCAAAATCTGTGACGGTAGCTCCACCTTCGGCCATGACCGTAGTGGTTTGGGATTTCTGTTCTGAGAAAACTCCTGTAATCGTTGTTTTACCGAACTGTAGTTCTGTTTTCACCCCAAAGAGGCTTTGTGCGCCTTGAATCAACGAACTGTTGAGTGGCATACTCACGTTACCCACTTCTATCTTCCGAATAATATCATCTTCAGTAGGGGTGTACTCTAACTTGATTTGATTTTGAAAATCGAACGTGCTCTGGGTATCGTAGTTGGCATTTACCTCCAAACGCTCTCCCACTCTAGCCAATAAGCTCAAGCTAATCCGTTGGTCGAAATCGAAGGTAAAGCTACTTCTGTTTCTGGGTGAAAATTGCGGGTTGTCTTGTTTTGTATAGAGGAGTCCTAAGTCCATTTCTACCGATCCTTGTGGAATTACCTCGATGGTATTTCCTCCAAAAACCGATTCAAAGAAGCTCGAGTTTACATAGAATGTAGGCAACAGGTTTTTCTGATCTTCCTCCGATCCCTCTCGCCTTCCATCAGCAGCGGCAATTTTCTCCTTAAAGTAGGATTTCATCTCCTGCTCTTGGATGAGTTGCTCGTATTCTTCCCGAGTTAAAATAAGCGGGTAGCTGATTCTGAAATCACCTAATTTCTTAGTGTATAAGTATCGATCGGTGATTGGATCATACGTATATAAATCCTGAATACTCTGAGGGTTGGGAAGGTCAATTCTCCCCATTGTAGTGCCTGTTGCAGTTGTATCTTGTCCGTAGGCCAAACTACTGATGCCAATAAACCCAAAAATCAGTAAATATCTCAGATAACTCTTGTACTTAACGTTTTTTTTCGTCCCCAATTCTCACAATTTTTTTAATGCTAATTTTATAATCATTTCTGCCGATGCCTGAGGATTTTCTTTCACGATAGCATCACACACTTTTTCTGCCTTTTTACGATTAAAGCCGAGCGTTTCCAATGCAGATAACGCTTCAATTTTATTACTATTGCTCGAATGGCTAGAAATTGATAACACGTCGTAATCTTTTAAGATTTTATCTTTCAAATCTAAAACCATCCGTTGCGATGTTTTGGTCCCAATACCTCTAACTGATTGAATCGTAGCAAGGTCGTTTGTAGCAATAGCATCTACCACTTGCTCTGGCGTCAAAGAGGATAACATCGTTCTTGCTGTACTCGCACCGACCCCAGAAACAGTTATCAGCAAACGGAACACATCGCGTTCTTCACGAGTTACAAACCCGTATAATGTATGAGAGTCATCCTTGACAATCAAATGTGAATAAAGTTTTATATTTTCAGAGGTTGGCAGCTGAGAGTATGTGTGTAATGAAATGTTGAGAAAATACCCCACCCCATTACAATCGATCACTACATCCGTTGGATTTTTCTCTATTAGCCGCCCCCGTATGTGGCCAATCATCTATTAACAAATATTTAAGCGTCAAATATAGTATAATTATTTGCAACTGCCACTGCGGTTTTAAGGAATTTAAAGCAGTGAAATTGGCTTGCAAACCATATTAAACCAAAAAGCCGACTCGGCGAAATAATAATTACGGTTATTTAAAAAACCGTCGGATTGTCAACTAAAAAGGAAAGATCCAAACCACTGAGCAAAGCAATCGGTTACAGACAAACCATGCAGGATAATACTTAAGACATCGATATTTTTATTACATTTGATATCTTGAACTCAAGCCAAAATCATTCTAACCAAGTCATAACACATTGAGCTCTATGGAGGAAAAAAAAGTATTTGAAGCAAGCGCAGAAGCAAAAGGAAAGGCAAAACAGCTTCGGCTTTTTGCATTCTTAGCCTGGTTTATTGCTATAGCCGGAGAAGTTTTTGCCATTTTAAAATTATTGAGCAATGAGACCATGGTTTGGCTCATCGTCACTATTGTCGGTATCCTGATATTAGCGATTACAGGATCAATGCTATGGAAGAAAGCAAACCGACTGGACCCCGCATCGGAAAAGGACAAGTTTAAATTCTTTGTTCAAAACCAATTAGGGGCTATTATGGCTGCCTTGGCATTTCTGCCATTGGTTATCCTCATTTTCACCAACAAAGATTTAGACAAAAAAACTAAGGGGATTGTGGGCTCTATAGGCGTAGTTGCCTTATTGATCGCCGGTATTTCGGGAGCAGACTTCAACCCGCCTTCTGTTGAAAAATACACCGAAGAAATCAATGCCCAAACCGCAACGGTTAAAGACCTGAATTTCGACAACGACAATGTGTATTGGACAGAGCACGGGAATAAGTATCATATATTCGAGGATTGCCAACACATTCGAAATCGAGAGATTGTTAATAGCGGAACCGTTCAAGAGTCTTGGGATGATAAAGGTATCTCCGAACTCTGCAAAACATGTGAGAACAACGCCAGAAAAAAGAAGGAAAACACACTTTTAGACAACGTAGACGACTTACCAGGGCTCGACGAGCTTACCGATGAAGAATCAAATTAAATGAAAGACGAAATCCGTTTTTACAATTTTCACAGTCTATTTTGATAAGGCTTTATGAAAAAACCGCTATTGGGGATCGATCTAATAGCGGTTTTTTTAATACTAACTGGGGGTTATTTGACCTTTACCTCTCCTTTCATCGGCGGATGAATCGTGCAAAAATAATCGAAACTGTTTTCGACAGCCATTTTCCACATGGCATCCGTCTCAATATTACCCGAGGTCCACTCTTGATTTGGAAGAGCGGTAACATTGTGAGCTACGATATCTTTGTTAACCCACACAATCGTATCACCCTTACTTACTTCAATAACTGAAGGTTCAAATTTCAATCCAGTCATCCAAACGGTATCAGGAACATATTTTCTACCCATCTCCTGTTCGTCAGTTGGATTGCGAACAACGTCATCCTTGCAACTAGACGCAATAAAAATCAATATTAGGACAGGTAGGATCTTGCTAAACAAAACATTCATAATTGGATCTTATTTATACTTGGCTTGCAATTGTTTGGCATGTTCTAGATGCATTTCCAAAACAGGCATTACTTTTACTAGTAGTGCTTTGAGCTCTTTGTTTTCCGTCTGGGGAATGAGCACGTCTTTTACGGCGCCAATGACAGCTTCGTGATAGGCGACTTCATTATCGACATAGGCTTTCTCGAAGTCTTTGCCTTTCAAAGATTTTAAATTTACCTTAGTTTCTTGCTCCCCAGCCAACAATTGTCGTGTTAAAGCATTGTCTTTTGGCGTAACGCCTAATTTTGTAGCAAGATCAACAGCCATATCGATAACGGAGCTATGGTCCTTTATCATAGAATTGGCAAATTGCTTCACTTCTGGACTAACATTTTTCTCTAATGCAATTTTTGCATAGTTCACATCAATCTGATTGGCCGTAACTGCTACGGAAGCTATTTCAGGATCGGATAGTTCAATTGTCTCTTGGCCGAAAACAAAGACCGGAAACAGCATGATAATTCCCATTATCAAGCCAGCAATCCTTCTCGCATTTTTATTTCTTGTTTCCATCATAGTATAGTTTTAGATATTAAAAAGATTTTATGTACTACTTGGATTGGATTTTGAAATAAAGGTTACAAGAAAATGGAACTGTTTTTCTTTTTTTAAAAGGTGAAAAAAGATATTTATTGTAATCTACTCAGCAAGGGATTTCTCTGAGACTTCCTTATCAAAATCAAAAAAAATGCCTAGAAGCTGAGCCTCTAGGCATTTTAAAATTTAAGAATAATCGATTATTTTCTCCTTCTGTTGAGTTCACCTCGTGCGCGTCTTTCCTTTTGTTGTGCATCGACTATCGATACTGCCGCCATATTCACCATTTCTTCTACACTTGCACCCATCTGAACGATATGCACTGGTAGTCGCATTCCGAGTGTAATCGGCCCGATAGACTCTACACCATTCAACTCTTTCAACAACTTATAGGTACTGTTGGCCGAATCTAAATTTGGAAAAATCAAAGCATTGACTTTCTTTCCCGCCAATTTCGAGAATGGAAATTTCTGTTTCAACAGTTCAGGATTCAAAGCATAATCGGTTTGCAATTCGCCATCCACAATCATATCGGGATTGCTTTTGTGCAACATCTTGACTGCTTCGCGCACTTTAGAAGCCTTTGGATTTTTTGAAGACCCATAATTTGCATAAGAAATCATAGCTATGTGGGGTTTCAATCCGAACATTTTCATCGTATAGTTGGTCATTTGCGCAATCTTCGCCAATTCTTCTGCTGATGGGTCGATGTTGATTGCCGTATCTGCTATAAACAAAGGTCCTCTTCGGGTGAGCATTAGGTTGGTTGTCGCTACCTTATCTACTCCTTCAAAACGTCCCACAGTTTCAAAAATAGGTTTAACCACTAATGGGTATGATCTAGAGTATCCTGAAATCATCGCGTCTACATCACCTTCATTGAGCATCATTCCTGCGAAATAATTTCGTTCGCGCATCAACTTTTGTGCATCGTATAGCGTTACTCCCGAGCGTTTTCTCATCTTCCAGAATTTCTCGGCATAAATTTGGAACTTCTCTGGTTCTTCATCACTTTTCGGATCAATAATTTCGAGGTCTGCATCAAAATCCAATTCGCGCATATACGCTAAAATCACTTCTTCTCTTCCGAGCAGTATTGGTGTTCCCATACCTTCATCATAGACAATCTGAGCTGCTTTTAAAACGTCCAAATGATCGGCTTCAGCAAAGACAATTCGTTTGGGTTCCATTTTTGCACGATTGATCAGCAAGCGGATGATCTTGTTATCACTGCCCATGCGCTCATACAACTCGTCGCGGTATTTATTCCAATTCAGAATCGGATATTTTGCCACACCACTATCCATAGCCGCTTGTGCTACAGCTGGAGGTACAGCAACAATCAATCGAGGATCGAAAGGCTTGGGAATGATATAATCTTTTCCAAAAATTAATTTTGTCTCCCCATAGGCGATATTCACCTGCTCTGGGACAGGTTCTTTGGCCAAGTCGGCTAAGGCTTTAACCGCCGCCATTTTCATCTCTTCATTGATTTTGGTTGCCCGCACATCCAATGCACCTCTAAATATAAAGGGAAATCCTAATACGTTATTTACTTGATTGGGATGATCGCTTCTTCCCGTGGCCATAATGACATCATTCCGAGCGCTAATCGCCAAATCGTAATCTATTTCAGGCTCTGGATTTGCCATTGCAAAAACAATTGGATTGTCTGCCATGGTTTTTATCATATCGACAGTCAAAACACCACCTACCGAAAGTCCGATAAACACATCGGCATCAACAATAGCTTCTTCTAATGTGTTTATATCTCTATCGGTAGCAAATTCGACCTTTTCTTTTTCTCTCGGATCTGAAATGTTGGTTCTATCTGTTCTGACCACACCGTCCCGGTCGAGCATCACAATGTTTTCCGATTTTGCTCCAAAGGCCTTGTATAACTTCGTACACGAAATAGCTGCAGCTCCAGCGCCACTCACAACAATAGACACTTCATCTATTTTCTTCCCGGCTAACTCCAGGGCATTGAGCAAAGCAGCCGCCGAAATAATTGCAGTTCCGTGTTGATCGTCGTGCATTACCGGAATATCGAGTTCTTCCTTCAGCCTTCTTTCAATTTC
>Ga0209075_1000746_pt1 | contig 31370 bp, 33 predicted proteins | sample Stecom2011_FD_187523 | JGI IMG/M metagenome (GOLD analysis project Ga0209075, IMG submission 187523) | Agricultural soil microbial communities from Utah to study Nitrogen management - Steer compost 2011 (SPAdes) (version 2) | ecosystem: Environmental > Terrestrial > Soil > Agricultural land...
CTGCTGTGTCTGACCCTACAGAAATCAAGAAAAACCTAATTATCCAACTTACTGCTCCTGTAAAATGGACGCAATCTGTTCAAAAAATGATTGCAGACGGAGGCAAAGAATTTATCGAAGTAGGACCAGGAAACGTTCTTCAAGGACTTATCAAAAAAATCGACAAAGAAGCTCAAACGGCTTCAGCTTAAAATAAAAAACCTCCAAGTTGGAGGTTTTTTTTATTTAATATATTTAGCTATTAGTGAATTACAAATTTATTTAGAGCCCAACCACAAATAATAAATGTAACAATCACAGCAGAAACGTTCACATAGAACTTTACATCTTTCTGTTGCTTGAAATCATATAATCTATATTTGAAAATATTTCTTACCTGAACTAAGGCAGCAAATACTATGAATACAGCTATAAATGTTTTCGGGGACATTCTAAAAAAATTTTACTTATTAATTGCTTCTTCATATTTCTTAGCTACCGCATCCCAATTCAAGATATTGAAAAAAGCTTCAATATATTTTGGTCTTTGGTTTTGGTAGTTTAAATAATAAGCATGTTCCCAAACGTCAATTCCGATAATCGGAGTTCCTGAAATACCTACATTGGGCATAAGCGGGTTATCTTGATTCGGAGTGCTCCCAACTTGAAGTTTACCATCTTTGTTTACCACAAGCCAAGCCCAACCAGAACCGAATTGTTTTGCTCCTGCTTCAGAAAGTTGAGCGATTAAAGCATCTACAGAACCAAAATCAGCATTGATTTTCTCTAACAAAGCTCCGCTTGGTTGTGTTTTTTCCGGCGATAATATTTCCCAATACAAATTGTGGTTATATAACCCTCCTGCGTTGTTGCGAACTGCTTTGTTTTCCATATCTAAACCGGTTAAAACCTCTTCTAGAGTTTTAGATTCAAGGTCTGTTCCTGCCACCGCTTTATTCAAGTTGTTAGCATAACCTAAATGGTGTTTAGAATAGTGAATCTCTACCGTTTTAGCATCAATATATGGCTCTAAAGCATCATACGTATACGGCAATTTTACTAACTGAAACTTCCCGTCTGCCTTTACTGAATCCGGACTTGCGAGTTCTGATTTCTGTTCTTGCTGTTCTTCAGGAAGTGTAACTTCCACTATATTTTCCGGCTGATCTTTACACGAATACAAACTCAAACCAGCAAACAATAAACCTAAAAAAATTCCTTTGTTTCTCATACTATAACTATTTTTTGTTCCTCTAAACGAAAACCTTGAGACCTTCTCAAGGCTATTTTGACATAGAAGTAAGCAACCTTAAAGTTTGCTATGCAACTCGTCAATTAACTTTACGTATTCCATTTTAGCTTCATCAACACTCATTTGTCTGACCTGCATCCATGCATTCATCTTAAAGGCATTGATAAGCTCATGTTCGTGAGCCGAGGTGGTATTAATAGGTTCTTGAGTAGCTTGTTTGTAATAAGCATACAAACGTAATCTTGTATCATCCGGAAGTGGATATGTGATTTCGGTAGCTTTCACCAAAGCTTCTTTAAACAATTCGTCTATGTTTTTTGGTATTTCCAAAATCTGAAAAATTATTTTTTTGCAATAACTGTGATTCCTCCTACTGCTTTATCACCTAATTTTACGTTTAATTCGGTTCCTAGTGGCAGGTATAAATCTACTCTTGAACCAAATTTAATAAATCCGGCATCAGTTCCTTGTAGTACTTTGGTTCCTACTTTAGCATAGTTAACGATGCGTTTCGCCAATGCTCCGGCTATTTGTCTATACATTACTTCACCAAAAACTTTGTTTTCGATTACAATAGTCGTACGTTCGTTTTCTTCACTAGCTTTTGGGTGCCAAGCTACTAAATATTTACCCGGGTGATATTGGCTGTATTTTACTTCTCCTGATAGCCCGTAACGAGTTACATGAACATTCAACGGACTCATAAATACAGACACCATTAACCGTTTGTCTTTAAAATATTCTTTTTCAAAAACCTCTTCGATAACCACGACCTTCCCGTCAACCGGAGAAAGGATATGATTGTCATCTCTTTCTATCTTTCTCTTTGGGTTTCTAAAAAACTGTAACACCAAAATCAACAACACTAACGCTGCTACCTGAACTGTTTTTTGGAGCCATGCCAATTCTATAAATGCATCCGCCAAAAATATAACGGCTACTACTATAGCCAAAGTTACTAAAATAATTTTTGCTCCTTCTTTATGAAACATAATTTAAAATTTGATAAAATAAATATACAAATGGTGCTACAAAAATAATACTATCTAATCGATCTAGAATCCCTCCGTGACCAGGCATGATGTTTCCGCTATCTTTCACGTTGGCAGAACGTTTGAACTTCGACTCAACTAAATCACCTAAAGTGGCAAAGATAACAACAATTAGAGCCTGAACAATCCAAAAGGTAGGAATAAATACATACTCCGTGTTGGCCGGGCCAAAAATTGCTTCATATTTCCTTCCAAAAAGCAAACCAACCGCCACCGTAAAAACTGCTCCCCCTACAAAACCTTCGATGGTCTTTTTAGGAGAAATTCGTTCTAATAATTTATTTCTCCCAATAGTCTTCCCTACCAAATACGCAAATGTGTCATTCACCCAAATCAACATAAATATAGAAAAAATGGTAGCAGGATGATAATCCCCTACAAAAAGAGGAATTTTGACAATGATGATAAACGGCAAGACAATATAGCCTACAAAAAGCAAGTGTTTATAAATATCATTATGGATAACCAAACTATCAGAACTGAACAGTTTTTTGATAAGCCAAACACTCGTTAATACAGCAAATGAAGTAATGAATATATCAGGATTATTCCCCAAATTATTAAAAAAACCAAACACTGTATATAACCCAATCGCTAAAAGAAAACCTACAGAAGGGTTAAAGCGAACCAGTCTTGAAAATTCGACTGTGGCAAGCACAAGAAAAACCCCCATAAGTATCTTAAAGCTGACTTCAGAAAACCAACAAGCAATTAGTAAAATAGCTACATAGATAGCTCCGGATATGGCTCTAACAAAGGTTTCAGACATTATTATAAGTCTTCTAATAGCAATAAATATAAGTTTTTCGGAACACTTCCGTATTGCATAAAACTTTCGTCTTTTGCTTTTTCAAAATATTTAAAGGTGGTAATATTCGTAGGATAGTCTGTTTTATACTTGTTTTTGATTTTGCGCAACCCTTCACTCTTGTTCGTTACAATTTGACTCATGGTCGCAAAAACTACAATATTTACCGGAAGATCATTGGGCTTATTCTGCTTGATTTGCTTAGACGAAAATAACACCGAGCCTTCATCAGCAATTAGGTTCTCACAACCGGTAAACAAAAAAGTAGGATTTTTCACGTCTTTATATGGAAGTTTGTTTTCATCCAACAAACTAAACAAATGCGGCTCCAAACAAAGCACTTCGTTTTCAAACCAATCATTTTCTTCAAGTATATTCTCAAACTGATTCCTCACCTCGTCCATATTTTCACAATAAATGAATTTACCTCCATTTTTGAGAAAATTAGACATAAAGAGCTCATCAGCTGGTAAATTGTTTTCAGGCAAATACGGATTGTAATCTTCTTGATTTTGATCATCAGAAGACGAAGAGCTGCCAAACCATTTTTTAAAAATACTCATAAAATATAGAGTGACTACGGTTAGTTCTTTCAGTAATTAGTCAAAGGTAAAAAATATTCGGATTACTTTCACCATAAAAGCAGAAAAATATACGCAGAATGTCAAAAATAAAAAACCCGCAAATTACTTTGCGGGTTTTTCGAAGTTTGTGGGCGATGAGGGATTCGAACCCCCGACCCTCTGGGTGTAAACCAGATGCTCTGAACCAACTGAGCTAATCGCCCTTCGTTTATTGTGGTGCAAAGATACGACGAGTTTTTAAATCCGCAAGTTTTTTCAAACATTTTTTTCGCTTTTTTTTCATCTTTTTTCACCCCCAAAAGCTAACCATTTGATAAATTGAATTTTACATCAGAAGCAATTTGAAAATTTTTTTTCTGCATTTTACTTTTCGTTTTCGCTCCTTATTGTTTTATCTTTGTAGCCTTTTAAAAAATCACTCAATACAAAATGAAAATATCCTATAATTGGCTTAAACAATTCATTAAAACCAACAGACCTTCTGATGAAATTTCCGTTTTACTAACAGATTTAGGTCTAGAAGTAGAAGGAGTAGAAAAATTCGAATCTATTAAAGGAGGATTACAAGGTGTCGTTGTCGGACACGTGCTCACTTGCGAAAAACATCCTAATGCAGATAAACTTAAAATCACTACGGTTGATATAGGTACTGAGGCTCCTCTTCAAATTGTATGCGGAGCTGCCAACGTAGCCGCAGGTCAGAAAGTAGCTGTAGCAACTATAGGAACTACTCTATATGATATAGAAGGAAATGCCCTACAAATCAAAAAAGGAAAAATCAGAGGTGAAGATAGCTTCGGAATGATATGTGCCGAAGATGAACTTGGTTTGGGTACCAATCATGACGGAATCATGGTTTTGGATGAAACGGCAGTTGTAGGAACCCCTGTGAGTGAAATTTTTAATATCGAGAACGACGAAGTGTTCGAAATCGGGCTTACCCCAAACCGCGCTGATGCTATGAGTCATTGGGGAGTTGCTCGCGACCTGAAAGCAGGTTTACAACAAAAAGGAATTACACAAGAAATCGTGACTCCGTCAGTTACTAACTTTAGAGTAGACAAACGCATATTAAAAATAACTGTTGACGTAAAAACCCCAAAACTAGCTCCAAGATATTGCGGAGTAACACTGTCAGGAATTACCGTAAAAGAATCTCCGGAATGGCTTAAAAATAGATTAAAAGCCATCGGACTGACTCCAAAAAACAACGTAGTAGATGTTACTAACTATGTACTTCATGAGCTAGGACAACCTCTACATGCTTTTGATGCTACCAAAATCAAAGACAACAAAATTATTGTTCAAACAGCTACCGAAGGCGCAAAATTCACTACTCTGGATGACGTAGAAAGAACCTTGAGCAGTGAAGATTTAGTAATTTGCGACTCCGAAAACATCTTGGCACTTGCCGGAGTGATGGGAGGCAAAAACTCTGCTGTGACAGAAAGTACGACATCTATATTCCTAGAAAGTGCTTATTTTGATCCTGTGGCTATCAGAAAATCTGCTAAAAGACAAAGCTTGAGCACCGATGCCTCTTTCCGTTTCGAAAGAGGAATAGATCCAAGCATCACAGAATACGCTCTAAAAAGAGCTGCTATCCTTATTAAGGAATTAGCCGGAGGCGAAATCACCTCAGACATCACAGACCTGTATCCTAAAAAAATTGAAGGATTCTCTGTAATTCTCAATTACGAAAACTTGAATCGAATTGTAGGCCAAAAAATTGCGCCCGAAACCGTAAAAAACATACTTACTTCTTTAGAAATCAAAATCGTAAGTATCTCTGAAACCGGTTTAGGACTCATCATCCCTCCTTATAGAGTAGATGTTCAAAGAGAAATTGACGTAATCGAAGAAATTTTACGTATTTACGGATATAACAACATCAAATCAGGACAAAAACTGAATGCCTCCGTATCGATTTCTTCAAGAACAGAAGAATACAAACTGCAGAACATTACTGCAAATATGCTTACTTCTCTCGGCTTTCACGAAATCATGTCAAACTCGCTGACAACTCCTGACTATATCGGGCTTTCTGAAAACCTGAAAGAAGAACATAATGTCACTATCATCAATCCGCTGAGTAGTGATTTGTCTGTGATGAGACAATCGCTATTATTTAGCGGACTTGAAGCGATTTCTTTCAACATCAATCGCAAAAAAGACGATTTGAAGTTCTTCGAATTCGGGAAAACCTATAAAAAGCAATTTACGGAATACGAAGAGAAAAAACACTTGAGCCTATTTATTACCGGCAATCAAACTCAAGAAAGTTGGATAGAAAAAGCCCAAAAATCTAACTTTTTCCACATGAAAGGTTACCTAACAGCTATTTTTGAGCGTTTAGGAATTAACGATACCTTCTCTTCTACAGTAACAGACGATGTGTTTTCTGAAGGAATTGCCCTAAATAAAGGCAACATCCTTTTGGCTGAATTCGGAGTCGTAAAAAAATCGATTTTAAAACACTTTGACATCAAACAAGAGGTGTTGTATGCAAACATCCGTTGGGAGAACGTGATTAAATTGGTTACTGATAAGATTAAATTCACCGAAATTGCTAAATATCCTGAAGTAAGACGCGATTTGGCGTTGCTTTTAGACGAAAGCGTGAATTTCGAAAACGTTTATCAAACCATAAAACAAACCGAAAAGAAACTCATCAAAACGATTGATTTGTTTGACGTGTATCAAGGAGACAAACTTCCTGAAGGGAAAAAATCGTATGCAATTAGCCTTGTGCTTCAAGACAGCGAAAAAACCCTTACGGATAGTCAAATCGAGAAAACGATGTCTAAAATCATTAGTGAATTGACTGACAAATTAGGAGCGGTTTTGAGGAATTAATAGAAATAAATGAGTAAAATACAGGTTTTCGATTTATAAAAAATCATCGAAATTCTATTGGAGTACAAATCGAGTAGTCTATCCAATATTATTCATTTGTTTCGGTCTGATTTTCATACTTGAAAAAAATAAATATATTCAAAGTCCTTTAGGGAAAACCTTAGCAATTATCGGTCTTGCATCCTGGGGCTGCGGTTTACTGTTGAAGTTAATTAATATTCCTAAAACAAAACCTTTAAAAGGAAAAATAGAAGGTTTTATAACTTTTGAAAATGATAAAATTCTCATAGAATCCAAAGAATTTCTGCTGAGTGAAATTAAAACCATTTCTATATCAAATGAAGATTATTACGGAAAAATCACTTATGCAGGCAAAGGTGATTTAAATAGTATACGTTCTAATGGTGTTGACAATTCTATAATTTTAGAATTAAATTCAGGTAAAACAATAAAATCTCAATTTCAACTATATAATGCTTGGGATTTTGAAAATATAAGAGGAATTTTAATCAAATATTATAGTGAAGGAAAATTAAGTTTCGAAAATTTAGCGAAAGTTTTAGGTGTTACATCTAAACAAGAAAAAGCTAAATTCAAAAATCACATAGACAAGCATTATTTATAATTTAAAAACTACAAATATGGAAAAAGCAACATTTGCAGGCGGGTGTTTTTGGTGTACGGAAACTGTTTTTTCAAGTCTTGAAGGAGTTGAGAGTGTAACGTCTGGTTATATTGGCGGAACTACTATCAACCCAACCTATAAAGAAGTTTGCACAGGAACAACAGGTCATGCAGAAGCCGTTGAAATCGTGTTTAACCCACAAGTGATTTCTTATAAGGAATTATTAGAAATCTTTTTTGCGACTCACAACCCTACTACATTGAACCGCCAAGGAGAAGATGTCGGGACACAATATCGCAGCGAAATTTTCTATCACAACCAGGAGCAGAAAAAACAAGCAGAAGATTTTATTGCCTTTATGACTTCAGAAAAAGTTTTTGACGACCCAATCGTCACAAAAATTTCTCAAGCGACAACTTTTTATAAAGCCGAAGATTATCACCAAGATTATTTCAACAATAACCCAAATCAACCTTATTGCCAAGCGGTGATTAATCCTAAAGTGAAAAAATTCAAACAGACTTATATTCAGAAATTGAAAAAGTAAGTCTTTAATCTGAAAATACTTTTGAGATGAAAGATTTTTCCAGAATTTACCGAATGCCTTTTGCCAGTGTGTATCCGCACTACATTACTAAAGCGGAGAAAAAAGGTCGAACGAAAGAAGAGGTTGACCAAATTATTTTTTGGCTCACCGGATATGACCAAAAAACACTGCAAAAGCATTTAGACGAAAAAACAGACTTTGAAACTTTCTTCAAAAACGCTACTATTCACCCGAATGCTTCAAAAATTACAGGAGTGATTTGTGGTTATCGAATCGAAGAAATCGAAGAGGAATTGATGAGACAAATCCGATATCTAGACAAATTGATTGACGAATTGGCCAAAGGCAAAAAAATAGAAAAAATCCTAAGAAAATAGTTAGTTCATTCACAAAACAAAAAAACCGAAAATCTGTTGATTTTCGGTTTTTTGTTGAAATATAAATTCTATTAAATATCGTCAAAGTCAATATCTGTAAAACTGCTTGTTGAAGTTGATGATTCTTCAGAAGAATGGTTAGTTTCTCTTTTAAAGTCTTTTTGGTGTCTCTCTGAGATTACTTCTTCTCCTTTTTGATCAATAACATAAGTCATCATTTCTTCTAGGATTTGTTTGAACTCAGAAAAGTCTTCTTTATAAAGATAGATTTTGTGTTTTTTATAATGGAAAGATCCGTCTTCTTCTGTGAATTTCTTGCTCTCTGTGATAGTGATATAATAATCATCTGATTTTGTTGCTCTTACATCAAAGAAGTAGGTTCTTCGGCCTGCTCGCTGCACCTTTGAAAAAATCTCATCTTTTTCTAATAAATCTCTTTCGCTCATGTTACTTGTATCTTTTTAAATTTTTACAACGCCCAAAATTCTGAAAAAAAAAAGTATAAAACAACACCCTCAGGATAATTCTTTTTCAGAAAGTTGCATTTCATAAAGCTCCTTATAATATCCGCCTTGGCTTAACAGTTCATTATGAGAACCCTGCTCAATGATTTTCCCCTCATCAAGCACAATGATTTTATCTGCGTTGCGGGCAACCGATACTCTGTGGCTTACGATAATGGTGGTTTTGTTTTCCATCACCTTGGTCAGATTGTTCAATATCATTTCTTCGGTTTCTGTATCTACTGCAGAAAGACAATCGTCCAACAACAGTATTTTTGCATCTTTAATCAAGGCTCTAGCAATCGAAACTCTTTGTTTTTGACCCCCGGATAATGAAATACCTCTTTCTCCCAAAATGGTTTCATACCCCTTCGAAAAGCCTGCAATATTTTGGTGAACCGCTGCCAATTTTGAGACCTCGATAATTTCTTCGTCCGATGCATCTTGCTTCCCGAATCGGATGTTGTTTTTAATGGTATCCGAAAACAAAAATGCATCTTGAGGTACTACAGCCATACTCTTTCTAAGGCTGCCTAAGTGAATCTGATCTATCGGAATTCCGTCTATCAATATTTGTCCCTCTTTCACATCATACAACCTCGAAATCAAAGAAAGTATGGTCGACTTCCCGCTTCCCGTTTTCCCAAAAATAGCAATGGTCTCTCCTTTCTTAACCGAAAAACTTACATTTTTCAAAGCCTGAATATTAGTATCGTCATAAATAAACGATACGTTTTTAAATTCAATATCCCCTTCGATTTCTACAGGTTTATCCGATTTGTTTTGAATGTCGGGAATGGTTTTCAAAAACTCATTAATCCGCTTTTGAGAAGCTTCTGCCTCTTGAACCATAGACGAAATCCAGCCTAATGAAGCCACCGGCCAAACTAGCATGTTCACATATAATATAAACTCCGCAATCACCCCTATATGAGTGATTTTCCCTTCTATATACATCATTCCTCCAACAAGAATCACAATCAAGCTACTAAGCCCAATCAGGAAGATCATCAACGGGCCAAACATAGCATTCAACTTAGCCAATCGCATGTTTTTTACTTTGCTCTCTTTCGATAATTCTTGAAAATCCGCTTGAATGCTCTTTTCTAAGTTGTTGGCTTTAATCACCCGAATGCCCGAAAACATCTCTTGAGTAAAAGTTGCCAAACTCGACAAATTTTGCTGATATGCCGTACTTTTTTTATTGATTTCGTTACTCAATCTAAAAATGCTATACGACAATAACGGCAAAGGAATAAGTGTATAAAGTGTAAGCGTAGGCGAAACAATATACATCTGAGTTATCACTACTATAAACGTAATGCCCGTACTGATTCCGTACATAATGGATGGTCCAATGTACTGACGAACCTTATCCACATCGCTGCTAATCCGGCTCATCAAATCTCCGGTTCTGTTTTTTTTGAAAAAACTCTGAGAAAGGCTTTCGTAATGCGTGAATATTTCATTCTTTAAGTCAAACTCAATATGTCGAGATACAACTATAAGAGTTTGTCGAGTTAAAAACAAGAAAAATCCGGCTACAAGCGTGGCCCCTACAATAAGTAAAAAATTCTTCAAGAAAACAGAATTAGCTGCGTCTCTTTCGATACTCCCCTTAAGAAATTCTTCTACTACAGACATCGAATCCCCAACCAACCTAGGAGTGTACAAAGCAAAAATTCGGGCTATGATAGCAATGAGAATTCCACTTATAAAATAGAACTTATACTTGTAAAAATATTTATTTAGGTATCGTAATTCTTTCATTAACCGATTCTTATAATTCTTAAATTTTAGAGAAAATAACTCTTTACCAGGGTGTTGATTGAATAAAAAACAGAAATAGAGCAATAATTTAAGATATTCATAATTAAAGACGGTTTTTTTGCAAATTCCTAAATTTTAAACTATTTTTGTCGCTCAAAATTTCATATATTCAATTTATGACTATTACTACTAACCCCGAAGATTTGAAAAAAGTTGACCCTGTTTTTGGTCAAGTTTCTTTCAACGAACACGAACAAATAGTATTTTGCCACGACAAAGATACAGGTTTAAAAGCAATAATCGGTATTCATAATACGGTTTTAGGTCCTGCTCTAGGTGGAACACGTATGTGGCACTATGAAAACGAATGGGAAGCCCTGAATGACGTATTGCGTCTGTCAAGAGGTATGACATATAAATCTGCTGTTTCTGGACTTAACCTAGGTGGTGGAAAAGCAGTTATCATAGGTAACTCAAAAACCGATAAAACTCCAGAAATGATCCGCAAATTCGGAGAATTCGTTCACTCTTTGAGCGGTCGCTACATCACTGCAGAAGACGTAGGAACCACAACTCCAGACATGGATTTAATCAGAGAAGTCACTCCTTATGTAACCGGAATTTCTGAAAGCAAAGGTGGTTCAGGAAACCCTTCTCCTGTAACCGGATACGGAGTCTATATGGGGCTTAAAGCCGCTACTAAATTCCACTTTGGGTCAGATAACCTTGAAGGTAAAAAGATTATGGTTCAAGGAATCGGAAACGTAGGCGAAACTTTAGTAAGCTATTTGGCAAAAGAAGGAGCTTTAGTCCAAATCACAGATATTAGCGAAAGCCGCCTCGAAGAAGTAGCTAGCAAATATGACAATGTTACTATCTACAGAGGTAGCGATTTATACAGCGAAGATGTGGATATTTATGCTCCTTGTGCTCTCGGAGCCACTATCAACGACGAAACTATCCATAAACTAAAAGCTAAAATCATTGCCGGAGCTGCTAATAACCAATTAGCAAACGAAAACGTTCACGGACAAATCCTAAAAGACAAAGGAATTGTATACGCTCCGGACTTCTTGATCAATGCGGGTGGAATCATCAACGTTTACGGAGAAATCGCAAACTACGGAAAAGAAGAAGCTCTTAGAAGAACAGAAAACATCTACAACACTACACTAGAAATTTTGAATTTTGCTAAAGAAAACAATATTACTACTCATCAAGCAGCCTTCTCGGTAGCTCAAAAAAGAATTGACGCCAAAAAAGCAGAGATGAAAAAATAATTTTTGTAATCGATAGAAAATAATAACTATTTTTGCAAAGCGAAAGGACTTGTATCTTTCGCTTTGTAATTTTAAATCCATAAGTTCTTTTAGAAGTGTTAAACAGAAGACATATTCGAGTTAAAGTGATGCAATCCATCTATGCGATGCATCAAAGCAATTCTGATGCTATTGACAGGGAAGAAAAGTTCCTTTATACCAGCATAGAAAACATCCAGAACCTTTACCTTACTGTACTTTCGGCTCTTATCGAAATCAGAGAATACGAAAGCTCCTACATTGAAAAAACTAAAAAGAAATTCCTGAAAACTAAGGAAGAATTGAATCCGAATATGAAGTTCGTAAACAATGCCGTTTTCAACATCCTGTCGGAAAGCAGTTCTTTAAGCGAAGCCTTAGCTGACAAGAAAATTAACAACTGGAAACTCAACGACGACTACATCATTATTCTTACGAACGAAATCAAAGCCAGCGATATTTATAAAAAATATATGGCTCAACCCTCACAAAGTTTCGAAGAAGACAAACAGTTTGTTCTCGATATATTCTCAGAAATTATCGCTCCTAATGATAAGTTCTATGAGTATTTAGAAGACTATAAACTCACTTGGGTAGATGATATCCCGACCGTAAATACCAATATCATCAAACAAATCAGCCGTCTGAAATCCCCAAACGATACGTTTAAAGTCGCTAAACTCTATAAAGACGAAGACGACAAAGAATTCGTAAGACAACTTTTTAGAAAAACCATTCTTAACGAAAAAGAACTCGAAAAAGAATACGAAGACAAAACTCCAAATTGGGATAAAGACCGAATCGCAGAAATAGACACTATCATTCTGAAAATGGCTATCTGTGAATTCCTGAAATTCCCTTCTATTCCGTTTAAAGTAACTATTAACGAATATTTAGAGATTGCCAAAGAATACTCTACTCCAAAAAGTAGTATTTTTATCAACGGAATATTAGACAATTTGTCAAAGAAATATATTGCTGAAAACAGAAACCTCAAATCAGGAAGAGGACTTTTATAAACAGAACTTAAACCCATAAAGACGATGAAAAAAACATTATTACTTCTGACTTTCGCTGCCTTATTTAGCTGTCAAGAAAGTGCCGTTAATAAGTTGGACGAACAAAAATTAGTAGAAACTGCCAAAGCGAGCGCTTATCCTAAAATTGCTTTCGAAAACCCCATTCACGACTTCGGAACCATCCCGATGGGAGAAAAAGCAGAAACAGTTTTCCGTTTTAAAAACGAAGGAGAAGCAGACTTAGTAATCATTGATGCCAAAGCATCTTGCGGCTGTACAGCTCCGGAATATACCAAAACCCCTATCAAACCGAACGAGTACGGAGAAGTGAAAGTCGTATTCAACCCTTCTAGTGCTGGTATTCAAGAAAAAACGGTAACTCTTTCTACAAATACCGAAAAAGGCGCAGAAATTTTAACTATTAAAGCAAACGTAACTCCTAAAAACTAATAATCATGCAAGGATTAATGCAATTTTTACCCTATTTATTGATTTTTGCTGTGTTTTATTTTCTGATTATCAGACCACAGCAACAAAAAATAAAACAAGAAAAACAATTTGAAAGCCAGCTTAAAGTGGGTGATAGAATCATTACTAAAAGCGGAATCCACGGTAAAATAGCCGAACTTTATGACGATTCTGTTGTCATCGAAACCATGTCAGGAAAACTGAAAATGGAACGCTCTGCTATCTCAATGGAGCTTTCAAAAAAACTTAGCGAAAAAAAATAATTTTTTTAGAAATTTATAAATAGTTTCTTAGCTGCCCGACCGTAATAGTCGGGCATTTTAAGTATCTTTGCACCCTTATAAAAATGAAATTATGAATCAGGAAATACGAAATTTAGAACCCAAAGCCCTTTGGAATAAATTCGCCGATTTGAATGCTGTACCTCGTCCGTCAAAAAAAGAAGAAAAAGTAATTGCTTTTATGATGGAATTCGGACAAAAACTAGGTCTTGAAACCATAAAAGACCATGTCGGGAACGTAATCATCAAAAAACCGGCTACTCCCGGAATGGAAAACCGTAAGACCATCGTAATGCAATCGCATTTAGACATGGTCCATCAAAAAAACAACGATACCGTTTTCGACTTTGACACACAAGGAATCGAAATGTATGTAGACGGTGACTGGGTAAGAGCCAAAGGAACTACGCTCGGAGCAGATAACGGACTTGGAGTAGCTACTATTATGGCTATCCTAGAAAGCACCGATATCCCTCACCCTGCTATCGAAGCCCTTTTTACTATCGACGAAGAAACCGGAATGACAGGAGCTATGGGGCTACAAGGCGGAATGCTTGAAGGGCAAATCCTTCTCAACCTGGATACTGAAGAAGATGACGAAATCGACATAGGATGTGCCGGTGGTGTAGACGTTACAGCTACAAGAACCTACAACTCTGAAGAAGTTCCCGAAAACTCCATAGGATATACCATTACCGTTAAAGGACTTAACGGAGGACACTCCGGAATGGACATCCACAAAGGATTGGGAAATGCCAATAAAATCATGAACCGCCTCCTATTCGACGGATTCGAAAACTTCGGTTTACAAATTGCCGAAATCAACGGAGGAAGCCTGCGCAATGCAATTCCGAGAGAAAGCGTAGCAAAAGTGATTATTTCAGACATTTTCCAAGAAGCTTTCTTATCCGAAATGCAAGAAGTAATCGCTGAAATCAAAGCAGAATACAAAACTACAGAACCAAAACTGGAAATTCTCATCCAAGAAGCTCCCCTGCCCGACTCTGTAATGGAATTAGGTGTTCAAGAAGGACTTCTTAGAGCTATCTATGCCGCTCACAACGGAGTTTACAAAATGAGCGCCGATTTTGAAGACTTAGTAGAAACTTCAAACAACATTGCTAAAGTTGTCGTAAAAGACGGTCAAATTTCAATTCAATGCTTGACTCGTTCTTCAGTAGAAAGCTCAAAATTTGACTTGGCTAATGCTCTTCGTTCGGCTTTCGAACTATTTGGAGCAGAAGTGACCTTCTCAGGTTCTTATCCCGGATGGACACCCAATCCAAATTCAGAAATCTTGGATGTTTTGGTTTCGCTATACGAAAAACAAAACGGTAAAAAACCTAATGTAGTAGCTTGTCATGCCGGACTCGAGTGCGGAATCCTAGGAACCAACTATCCGGGTATGGATATGATTTCCTTCGGGCCAACCATCAAAGGTGCCCACTCTCCTGACGAAAGAGCCAGCATCTCATCTGTTCAGAAATATTGGAAGTTCGTGTTAGAAATCTTGAAAAATATACCTGTAAAATAATTTTAAACAATAAACAATAATTTTTTGTAATGAAACAATATTTTAATCCTTGGCATCACGTAAATCCTAAAACAAAAGAAAAAGGAGTTGTAAACGGAATTATCGAAATCCCTAGAGGATCAAGAGCAAAGTATGAGTTAGACAAAGACAGTGGCCTTTTGATTCTAGACCGTGTACTTTATTCTTCAGTTTATTACCCCGCTAACTACGGATTTATTCCTCAAACCTATTGTGATGACAAAGATCCACTAGATATCTTGGTAATCTCTCAAATCAAAGTAGTTCCTATGTGTATGACTCCTGCCAAAGTTATCGGAGTAATGCGAATGATGGATAACAACGAGGCAGATGACAAACTAATCGCCGTATCAGCCGGAGACCCAACATATAATCACATTAACGATATCTCTGAACTTCCACCTCACGCAATTGCTGAATTACGTAGCTTTTTTGAAGATTACAAAAAACTAGAAAACAAAGTGGTTGTGGTTGAAGAATTCTTGGGCAGAGACCTTGCTCTTGAAATTTTGGAAGAAAGTTATGCTATGTATGATCAACATATAAGAAATAAATAATATATTGCATAAAAAAATTTATGTGATATGAAATCTAAAATTATTTTCTGTTTTTTTTTAGTGTTCTTTTTGGCTTTTCAATCTGCAAAAGCACAACTTATTGTAAATAATAATGCCTATTGGGAAGGTGAGATTATGCTTAAAGACGGAACACTAAAAAAAGGTTATATTCAAGTTCCTAACACTACTAAAGAGAGTAAAATAAATTTTAAAACAGGATCTTTAAGTGGTACGAAAGAGAAATTTAAAAGAAAAGAGATTGACTATATAATAGTAACTTCTGATAAAGGTTTTTCTTATCGGTTTGAAAATATTGCGGTTGTATGGAATTTAGAAGGAAACAAATCTATGGGAACCTCTTTATATTTAATAATGGGTCAAAATAATTATGTTACCTTTTATATAGAAACACAGCAATATATAACCAATTCTAAAACAGGAAAAATAGATTTTCTATATGTTTATAATCAAGGTCAAGATTTTCCTAGCGTAACCTACGTAATGAAAAAAAGAGGTGAAGAAAAAGCTCGTCTATTACATACAACTGGTATTATAGGAGGATTAATTAGGAGAGCAAAAGTATATCTAACAGAAACTCCTGAGCTTTTAAAAAGAATAGAAGAGAAGGAGTTAAAGATTCCTGATTTACCTGAAATCATTGAAACTTACATTAAGGAAACCAAAGACTTATAAAATTTAAGGAGGCCGTTTTATTAAAAACGGCTTCTTTTTTATATCTAGTCTAAATTTTAGCCTTATCTAAATTTATTTTTACTTTTAAGTAAAATCGATTACTTTTGTTATCAAATAATAAGAGCTAAAAAGCTTAATATGACACATTCAGAAGAAAATTATCTAAAAATTATATATCATCTTTCTCTAAAATCAGAGGCTGTAGTAAGCACGAATGCTATTGCAAATGTGATGGACAGCAAACCCTCTTCTGTAACCGATATGGTTCAGAAATTGGCTGAGAAAGATTTGGTTTCTTATAAAAAATACCAAGGAGTTTCTCTTACGGAACAAGGGCGAAATGCAGCAATAAACATCATCCGAAAACATCGGCTGTGGGAAGTATTTTTGGTTGAAAAACTCCACTTTTCTTGGGATGAAGTACACGATATAGCCGAACAACTCGAACACATCAAATCTGAACAACTCATAAATAGATTAGATAAATTTCTGAATTTCCCGACAGAAGATCCTCACGGAGACCCAATCCCAAACAAAAACGGAATTATCCCAAAACTCACTCGACAACTTTTGGCCGATGCCCCTCTTAACGAAAAATTGATTTGTGTAGGCGTAAAAGACAGTTCTTCAAGCTTCTTGCAATATCTGGATAAACAAAAGATTTCGTTAGGAACCGCTTTACAAATCATCGAAAAAGAAGCCTTCGACAACTCTTTAAAAATACTCATAGACCAAGAAAAAATCACTGTTTCTCACATAGTGGCTAATAATATTTTCGTAAAACAGCTTTAAATATGTTTGATAGTATACTCAGCTATATGGAATCCGTTGGCCCTGTCTGGGCAGCTCTCATAGCAGGACTTTTCACTTGGTTTCTGACCGCTCTTGGAGCTTCGTTTGTATTCTTTTTCAAGAATATGAACCGTACCCTCCTTGACGGAATGCTTGGATTTACAGGCGGAGTTATGGTAGCCGCCAGCTATTGGAGCTTGCTCGCTCCGGCTATCGAAATGAGCGAAGGCGAAGGTTTTACTAAAGTGATTCCGGCTGCCTTAGGCTTTGGTTTGGGAGCTTTGTTTTTGTTTGGTTTAGACAAAGCCTTGCCTCACTTGCATATCAATTTCAAAGAAAAAGATTCCGAAGGAGTAAAAACCCAATGGCAAAAAACAACCTTGCTCACTCTTGCTATTACATTACACAACATCCCCGAAGGTTTGGCCGTAGGAGTACTTTTCGGAGGTGTAGCGCTGGGAATCCCGGAAGCTAGTATGGCCGGAGCAGTTATCCTTGCTATAGGAATCGGAATCCAGAATTTGCCGGAAGGAGTCGCAGTTGCTATCCCTCTTCGACGGATGGGAATGAGCCGTAAAAAGAGTTTTTTGTATGGCCAAGCATCTGCTCTGGTAGAACCTGTAGCAGCAGCTTTTGGCGCGCTAGCAGTTTCGTTTTTCACCCCTATACTCCCTTATGCTTTGGCCTTTGCTGCCGGAGCTATGATTTTTGTGGTTATCGAAGAAGTAATCCCCGAAACACAACAAGATAAAAATACCGATATCGCTACCCTCGGCTTTATCCTCGGTTTTGTGATTATGATGAGTTTGGATGTTGCTTTGTCTTAACTTCCAAATAAACAATAAAAAAACGGGCACTTCTCAGTGCCCGTTTTCATTATAACTAAAAATATGATTACCAAATTTTCACTCGGTTTTCAGGAGCTACATACATTTTGTCTCCTTCTTTAATATCAAACGCTTTATAGAATGCATCAATATTTTGAAGAGGTACATAAGCTCTATACATTCCCGGAGAGTGAGGATCTGTTTTAACTTGATTTTTAATATACTCATCTCTTGATTTAGTTCTCCAAATCGTAGCCCAAGAAATAAAGAAGCGCTGCTCCGGAGTAAATCCGTCAATCAAACCAGGTTTTCCGTTTTCTGCATAATAGAGTTGTAATCCGTCAAAAGCAGCATTTACACCACCAAGGTCTCCAATGTTTTCACCCAAAGTGAATTTTCCGTCTACAAAAATTCCAGGTAGTGGCTCTAAAGCGCTATATTGATCCGCTAATGCTCCCCCAAGCTCTGTAAATTGTTTTAAATCTTCTTCTGTCCACCAGTCTTTTAGATTTCCGTCTGCATCATAACGAGAACCGGAATCGTCAAAACTGTGTGAGATTTCGTGCCCGATAACAGCCCCAATACCTCCATAGTTTACAGCTTCATCAGCTTGGTAGTCATAGAAAGGTGGTTGAAGGATAGCCGCAGGGAATACAATTTCGTTATACGAAGGGTTGAAATAGGCATTCACCGTCTGAGGAGACATAAACCACTCTTCTTTATCTACCGGCTTATAAAGTTTTTCCAAGTTTTCTTGGAATCTCCATTTTGCCATATTTTTGCGGTTCTCAAAATAAGTTCCTCCATCCTCAGGACCTTTGATAACCAATTTCGAATAGTCTTTCCATTTGTCAGGATATCCGATTTTTACCCTTGTTTTATGGATTTTTGCAATCGCATTGTCTTTGGTTGCTCTTGTCATCCAAGGCAAATTGTTAATTCGGTTTTCAAAAGCTTTGAAAACGTTTCTCACCATGGCTTCTGCTTTGGCTTTGGCTTCCGGCGGGAATTTTTTCTCTACATATAATTTACCTAAAGCTTCTCCAAGAGCCCCATTCACACTTTGAAGCGCTTTTTCGTCTCTTGGTCTTTCTTTTAAGGCTCCTTGAAGTGTCTTGCTGTAAAATTCCCAGCTCGCTGTTTCGATATCTGTAGAAAGAGCACCTGCAGAACCGTTAAGTAATGTCCATCTCATGTAATTCTTCCAGTCTTCTACATTTGCTTTTTTTAAGATGTCTTCAAGAGCTGAAATATATCTTGGTTGAGTAACAATAATGCTGTCTAGTTTAGTGAAACCAACCGTTTTCAAATATTCACCCCATTTGATAGAAGGTGCCAATTTTTCTAAATCAGCAATCGAATACGGATTGTAAGTTTTTCTATTATCACGTCTTTCTACTCTGTCAAGCATCGGAACAGCCAAAGACGTCTCAAAAGCTAATATCTTTTCGGCATTTACTTTAGCAGTGGCTTCTTTTTCGCCTAAGAATTGAAGCATTTTTGCCACGTGAACCACATACTTCTCTCTTTTCTCTACGTTATCCGGAGTATCGGATACATAGTACTCTCTATCAGGAAGTCCCAACGAACCTGTTCCTAGATAAACCACATTGCGATTTGAGTCTTTAGCATCAGTACTTACACCTACTCCAAAGAAACCTAGTCTACTACCTTCTCTTTGTACTTCAGCAAGAAGTTTTTGAAGATCATCGACGTTCTTTACTGCATCAATTTTTTGAAGATACGGTTTTAGCGGAGCAATTCCGTTTTTGTTTCGAGTTACCGTATCCATAATCGTTTTGTAGTAATTGATGGCTTTACCTTGATCTGTATTCGGACCATATTTACCACTTTTTATGGCTTCTTCCAAAATCGCTTTTACGTCTTCGTCTGTGTTTTTGCGAAGTTCGTCAAAACTACCCCAGCGAGTCCTGTCTGCCGGAATTTCTACTTTGTCTAACCATGCTCCGTTTACGAACCGGAAAAAATCTTCACTCGGTTTTACGCTTCTATCCATGTAGGATGTATTGATTCCGTGAGACTCTTTCGATTGTTTCTCTTGAGCATTTGCGGAAGTCAAAACAGCTGTGCTTACCATCATAAGTCCTAGTGTTTTTAGTTTCATTTTCTCTTTTTTTAGGTTGAATTCTACAAATGTAACTAAGTTTCATCGAAGACAAAAGCCTAAAACCTATCAAAAATGTTAGATAATTCATAAAATTTTTATACTAAATAGGTTTACCTTGACTTTGCTACCCAAATAAAGTACCTTTGTTTCTTCTTCTTTATCCTCTTAATTATGAAAGAGATTTTCAGAGCTTATCGAAAGTTTTTTATACTGATAGCCCTTTTATCTGCCCTTATTGTGTTTTTGTTCTACAGAGCTTTAACTCCCAAAAAAACATTGCCGATTTATTCTCCTGCCGATGTGAATCCGGAACTGGTAGACAGTCTAGTAGAGCATATCAAAATCAACCATAAAATTGCAGACTGGGAATTCACAAATCAAAACGGAAAAAAGATTTCTCATAAAGAATACGAGAATAAAATCTACGTGGCCGATTTCTTCTTTACCACCTGCCCTACCATTTGCCCGATTATGACAGACAATATGGTTTGGCTTCAAGACCAAATCAAAGATTTTCCTGATGTCATGCTCCTTTCACATTCTGTAACGCCGGATATCGACACTCCCGAAGTACTGAAACAATATGCCGTCGAAAAAGGAGTCAACGACAGCATCTGGAATCTGGTAACCGGAAACAAAAAAGATATTTTTTATATCGCCAGACAATCCTATCTAGCTGTAAAAACCGGTAGCCCCGACGAACTCTATGACATGGTGCATACCGAAAACTTTATTCTGGTAGACAAAAAAAGACGTATCCGAGGATTTTATGACGGAACCAAAAAAGAAGATATGCAAAAACTTCTGGAAGACATTTCATTTTTAGTAAACCACGAATAGCTGTTGAAAAACATTAACTTTGCAAAAAAAAATACAAACCGATGAAAAAACTAATCATGGTAGCTTCTGTAGCTACACTATTATTCTCTTGTAACAAACAACAAGACGGATATCACATCACCGGAACCATAGACGGGGTAGAAGACGGAAAAAAAGTCTTAATTCAAAAACAAAATGAAGTCGGAATGGTTTTCGTCTTGGATTCTGCTTTCGTAAAAAACGGAAAATTTGAATTCGAAGGAGTAAGTGATGACATTTCGATTGTAACATTCCAATTCGAAGAAATCCCGGGATTTGTTCCTTTCGTGTTAGAAAACGAAAAAATCAATGCCGTTATCTATAAGGATAGTTTGAACGCCAGCAAAATAACCGGTTCCTACAACAATGACGAACTGAACCGATACAATAAAGAAGTCAAAGGACTTTATGAAGCCCTCCAAAAATTTGAGATGGAAAACTCTCAAGCTTATACAGATGCCAAAGCAGCTAATGATACAGAAACCATGGATAGACTGCTCGAGCAACACAAAGCCTTACAGCAAAAAACTATCGATTATAACGAAAAATACGTGGCCGAAAACCCGAAATCATATATCGCCTTGTTGATTTTACAAGGAATGTTAAATCAACCCGACGCCGATTACGGAAAAATCAGAAAGTATTTCGATGCTTTCCCGGCTGAACTAAAAGCTACAAAAACAGGAAAAACTTTAGCTGAAACACTTAACAAAGTATCGGCTGTGGCCGTAGGGCAAATCGCTCCGGATTTCTCTGCTCCAACCCCCGAAGGTAAAATGGTGTCACTTAAAGAATCTTTGGGTAAAATCACTTTAATTGATTTTTGGGCTTCTTGGTGTAAACCTTGTAGAATGGAAAACCCTAACGTAGTAGCTTTATACAAAGACTACCACGACAAAGGTTTAAATATCATCGGGGTTTCGCTTGACAAAGAAGGCGATATGGAAAAATGGAAAGAAGCTATTGCTACAGACAACCTAACTTGGACTCAGGTTTCTAACCTAAAGTTCTGGAACGACCCGGTAGCAAGACTTTATAACATCGAAGCCATTCCTGCTACTTTCTTGCTTGACGAAAACGGAAAAATCATCGCAAAAGACCTTAGAGGCGAAGAGCTAAGAGCTAAAGTAGCCGAACTTTTGGGCGAGTAATATTTCTATTTGTTAAAATTTAATCCGTCTCGTTCCTTAGCGAGACGGATTTTTTTGCTACCTTTGCAACTATCAGAAAAATAGCTACTTTTTTGATTTTTTAGATTATTCACTTTAAGATTTATAATGGTTATGAAATTAAGTTCAGAGCAAGCCATCGCATTAGAAGATAAATACGGAGCACACAACTATCACCCTCTTCCCGTAGTATTGAGCAAAGGAGAAGGTGTTTATGTATGGGATGTAGAAGGAAAACAGTACTATGACTTTTTATCCGCTTATTCTGCCGTCAACCAAGGACACTGTCACCCAAAAATCACCAAAGCCCTAATCGACCAAGCACAAACATTGGCGCTCACTTCAAGAGCTTTTTATAATGACAAATTAGGAGTTTACGAAGAGTTTATCACGAGCTATTTTGGTTTCGATAAAGTCCTCCCGATGAATACAGGTGCCGAGGCTGTTGAAACAGCTATCAAAATCTGTAGAAAATGGGCCTATGAGAAAAAAGGAATCGCCGAACAACAAGCCAACATCATCGTTTGTAAAGGCAACTTCCACGGAAGAACAACAACTATCATTTCGTTTTCCAACGACGAGAATGCTCGTAAAAACTTTGGCCCATACACAGACGGATTCATCACCATAGAATATGACAATCTCGAAGCATTAGAAAACGTACTTTCTACTCACAATAACATTGCAGGTTTCTTAGTAGAACCTATTCAAGGCGAAGCCGGAGTATTTGTGCCAAGCGAAGGTTATCTGGCCAAAGCCAAAGCTTTGTGTGAAAAACACAACGTACTTTTCATCGCAGACGAAGTACAAACCGGAATCGCCAGAACCGGAAAACTATTGGCTGTTCACCACGAGAATGTAAAACCGGATATTTTAATCTTAGGAAAAGCCCTCTCTGGTGGAGTGTATCCGGTATCGGCTGTTTTGGCCAATGATGATATCATGAATGTTATCAAACCGGGACAACACGGTTCTACCTTTGGCGGAAACCCAATTGCTGCAGCCGTGGCGGTAGCAGCTCTAGAAGTGGTAAAAGATGAAAAATTAGCCGAAAATGCCGACCGCCTCGGAAAGATTTTCAGAGAAAAACTGAACGAGTACATCCAAAACAGTACTATTGCTACCTTGGTAAGAGGAAAAGGGCTTTTGAATGCTGTCGTAATTAACGATACCGAAGAAAGCGACACCGCTTGGAATATCTGTGTTCGCCTAAAAGAAAACGGATTATTGGCCAAGCCAACTCACGGAAATATCATCCGTTTTGCTCCGCCACTTGTGATGAACGAAGAACAACTTTTGGAGTGTGTTTCGATTATCACCAAAACACTTCAGGAGTTCGAAAAATAATCGATTTACTCACTCCGACAGAGTTTAAAACTCTGTCGGAGTTTTTTTTACTAAAACCCTTCAAATACTCCTAACCCAAAAAGGGCAAAGTCATATTTCACCGGATCTTTTGAGTCAAGTTTTCTTAGGTTCAAATCTAATTCCGTAAGAGCTTTGGCATCGTTTTGTTTTCGAGTCAGTAAGCCCAACTTGCGGGCCACATTCCCGGAATGTACATCCAGCGGACAAGATAGTTGAGCCGGAGAAATGCTTTTCCAGATACCGAAATCAACTTTGCGGTCGTCTCTGACCATCCACCTCAAATACATATTTATTCGTTTGGCTGCCGAACCTTTCATCGGGTCAGAAATGTGTTTTTCTGTTCGTGGCAAATGACTTCCATCAAAAAAGTCATGCTTGAAGTGATGAATAGAGAGCTGCAAATCATCATATCGGTTAAAGATGTTTTCAAGTGATTGATGTTTTTGATACACATTCCTCAAACCCTTGACAAAACCTATAAAATCATCCGCATTAAAAGTGCGATGCACAAAGCTTTGAAGCCGCTCTAAATCTTTGTCAGTATGACTCATCACAAAATCATAGGGCGTATTACCCATGAGCTCCATCATTTTTTGAGCATTCCTGATAATCATCTTGCGATTGCCCCAAGCTATCGAAGCCGCCAAAAATCCCGCAATCTCTATGTCTTGCACAACAGTGAATTGATGCGGAATCAGAATCGGGTCGCTCTCAATAAAGTTCGGGTGATTGTATAACTCTACTTTTTCTTCCAGAAAATCAAACAGTTCGTTATGTGTCATTTTTTTATCTTTATACTGACAAAATATCCGAAAAACAAAAATGGATATGTTTTTGACAAAGGTAATCGTCTGAAAGTCGAATGGCAAAAGTCTTAACGTCTTTTTCTGAACGATGATACTTTAAACAAATCAACGATTAACCATCTTGAAAATAGATTACAAAATATTCCGACTCCCATTTGTAGCCATCTTTATCATTTGGTTCGTGTTTTGGCTGGAACTAAAAACCGGACTCCACTTTACTCGCTTTGGCATTTACCCGAGAGATGTTTCGAGTTTGTTTGGCATTTTGTTTAGCCCGTTCATTCACGGGAGCTTAGAACATCTGTACAACAACTCCATTCCGCTGTTTGTGTTGCTATCTATGATGCAGTACTTCTACAAAAAACAAACGCTTTGGGTGCTGTTTTTTTCGATTGTCTTCTCAGGATTGTTCACTTGGCTCATCGGAAGACCATCCTATCACATCGGAGCCAGTGGAGTGATTTATGCCCTAGTGAGCTTTATCTTTTTCAAAGGTATTATTGCCCGAAATTTTCGCCTTATGGCTCTTTCATTTATTGTTGTTTTCCTTTACGGTGGAATGATATGGTATGTTTTTCCGGATATGAAAGAAGGAATGAGCTGGGAAGGTCACCTTGGCGGGTTCATTGCCGGAATTCTTCTCGCCCTACTTACAGAAACTCCCGAAGAATACAAAAAAACCTATAAATACGATTGGGAACGGCCTGACTTTAACCCTTATCAAGACCCGTTTATGAAGCATTTTGACGAAAATGGCAACTTTGTTTCAGACCCTCACACTCATACCACTACCGATGAAAACATCAAAATCAAATACGTTTTGATAAAAGAGAAAGAACAAAAAAAGGAGGAAAAGAAATAACACCTCTCTAACCCGTCACAAAAATTTCTTTCATATATTTGGCAACAGAAGAATCTCCAATAACAACAAGAAATGGACAGAAGAAAATTCTTTAAAATCGGGTCGGTTGCCACTGTCGGAACCGGACTTTTATATCCGTTAAACGGACTGGCACAACCTCTTGACATTCCCACTTATTCCAATAAAAAACCAAAGAACATCATCATGATGGTTTCAGACGGAATGAGCTCAGGAACCCTTTCGATGACTGACATCTTCTTGAATCGCAAATACGGAAAACCATCCAATTGGATGAGCCTCTATCACGAAAACAAAGTGTCTAGAGCCTTGATGGATATGGCTTCTGCCAGCTCTATTGTTACAGATTCGGCCGCTGCCAGTTCTTCTTGGGGTGGCGGACATCGAGTATCAAACGGGTCCTTAAATGTCGGTCCCAACGGAGAAGCACACACCCCTATTTGGGTAAAATTCAAAAAAGCCGGAAAAATGGCCGGTTGTGTGACTTCGGTGGCTATTACTCATGCTACTCCGGCCGGATTTTGCGCAAACTCCAACAAACGAAATGCGCAAGACGACATCGCCGAACAATATTTAGAAAGAGGTTTTGACGTGCTGATGGGCGGAGGCGATAACTTCTTTAACAAAGACAAACGAAAAGACAAACAAGATTTATATACGAAATTCAAAAACAAAGGTTATCAGATTGCCAAATCCAGGGCGGAACTGAAAAATCTTCAGGCCAAAGCTCCTGTACTGGGAGTTTTTGCCGATGATGCCTTGCCTTATTATATCGACAGAAACTCCGATACAGAATTACAACGCCACGTCCCTACCCTAGCCGAAATGAGCGCTAAAGCTATCGAAGTGTTGAGCCAAAGCCATAACGGGTTTGTACTCCAAATCGAATCCGGAAAAGTAGATTGGGCAGCCCATGCCAATGATCTGGGCGGACTCATACATGAACAAATCCAATTTGATGAGGCTATCAAAGTCGTAATGGATTTTGCTGAAAAAGACAAAGAAACTTTGGTAATCATTACCTCAGACCACGGGAATGCCAATCCGGGAATTATTTACGGAAAATACGCCAATGACAATTTTGATGCTGTTCAAAAGTACAAACAAACCAACGAATGGATTCTAAATAGCTTTTCAGAAAAGAGCACCATAAAACAAATCATCGAAACGGTGGAATACGCCAACGGAAGCATCCTGTCTGAAGAAGATGCTAAACACATCTTGAACTACTATGCCGGACTCGAAAAACAAGAAGATGGCTTATACAACTACAGAAAACTTCCCTTCAAAACCTTAGCCGAAATTCAATCCAAGACGAATTCTGTAGGTTGGATTAGTATGGACCACTCGGCTGACTACGTAGAACTGGCTATGTTTGGCCCGGGAAGCGAAAAACTAAAACCCTTTATCAAAAATACCGATTTGCATTATTTTATGCTAGAGGCAGCAGAGGTTAGTGCTCAATAAATAGTTGTCAGTTTACAGTAGTCCGTAAAATCTGAACACTGTAAACTGAAACTAAAAACAGGTATTATTTCACTTTCAACGTCCATTCAAATTCAAAAACAGAGACTTGCTCTCCTTTTTCGTTGACACCTATAGAAGTCATCCAGCAGGTCTGCCCCTCTCCTGTCTCAATCGCCTTTTCAATAGCAGCCGCTATTTTGTCTCCGTCTGTACAAGTAAAAGTAATTCTTCCGGTTGCTTTTTTCGTAAAACTACTCTTATTCGAAAACACCAACATCGATATCTTCTTTTGGCTCTTCTGAATCTGATACATCACCAACGCCCCGGTAGTGAGCTCTGCTGCCATGGCCTGAACGGCAAAATACATCGACTTGAACGGATTTTGGTTAATCCATTTGTGTTTTACGGTGGCTTCGCACGATTTCTCAGAGATGCTCTTCACTCTTACGCCAGAAAAATAAGCCGAAGGCAATTTAAAAAGCAAAAAAGCATTGAGCTTTGACGGTGTAAATTCCATTTTTTTGAGTTTGAGGCTAAAATAATACTTTTTTATGTAATTCCACCAAAAATCGCTCTAAACCTTATACAGTAAGGATTTCCTCAATTTCACATCACTCTACTAAACCATTATTTTGTTAAAATAAAGTTAATATCAGGTACTTTGTATTGCATAGTATCTGTTTTTAGATATATATTTGCATCGTAAAGTATTATATACTTCATCTCAAAATAAGAATAGAATTTAAACCTAATACTAACTTTAAATACTCAAAGTCATGGCACTCAAGAAATTATTAATTCTGGTACTGATTATTTTTAACTTTGTATGTCTATACATTGCGACAGACAAATCGGTTTATGATCAAATAATGAGTCAAGGCAGTGGAATCCTGTATCAAGCTCCAACAATCATCATGCTGTGTACGTTCATCACCAACTTAATCGTACTGACATTGGTGGATTTTAGAAAAAGATTATACTAACCCTTAAAACCCTTAAACTAAATATGAATATCGAAAACACAAGAGCACAAATGCGGAAGGGAGTTCTGGAGTTTTGCATCTTGTCTGTCCTTAAACAGAAAGAAGCTTATACATCAGAAATTCTCGATACGCTCAAAGACGCAAAGCTGCTCGTAGTTGAGGGTACCATCTACCCCCTTCTGACAAGGCTGAAAAACGACGGATTGCTCAACTATCGTTGGGAAGAATCTACAAGCGGCCCCCCGAGAAAATATTACGAACTAACCGAAGAAGGAAAAGTATTTCTTGAAGGGCTAGCCGAAACTTGGAACGAACTCTCACAAGCAGTAACCATAATCACAAATCAAAACTCTCAAAACCATGAATAAAACTGTAAACATCAACTTAGGAGGTACATTTTTCCATATAGATGAAGAAGCCTATCTAAAGCTCTCCAGATATTTTGAAGCCATAAAGAAATACCTTTCGGATTCTGACGGAAAAGATGAAATTATAAGCGATATCGAAATGCGTATTGCGGAACTCTTCTCAGAAAGACTAAAGTCAGAAAGACAAGTAATCTCGATGAAAGATTTAGACGAAGTGATAGACATCATGGGAGAACCAGAAGATTATCGCATTGATGACGACGGTGCTGCGCCAAGACAAGCCGGCTATTCGAACACTCAAAAAACCTCTAAAAAACTGTATAGAGACACAGAAGAAGGCATCTTGGGCGGAGTTTTGGCCGGATTAGGTCACTATTTCGGAATCGACAAAGTGTGGGTAAGAGTCATATTTGCTATACTTTTCTTCTTCTACGGAACAGGTTTCTGGGTTTATATCATCCTTTGGATTATAATGCCCGAAGCTAAAACCACTTCAGAGAAGCTGGAGATGAAAGGTGAACCCATCAATATTTCGAATATCGAAAAAAAAGTAAAAGAAGAATTTGACAACCTTTCGCAAAAAGTAAACAATATCAATTACAAAAACTTCGAAAAAAAGGTTGAAAAAGGAGCCAACAACCTAGGTAACTTTATCGAGAATTTTTTTACCACACTGTTTAAGGCTCTCGGAAAAATAATCGGGCTCTTTATCATCATAGGAGCAATTGGAGCCCTGATCTTCTTAATCATTCTAACCTTTACTTTGGGTTCTAATGATTTGTTGGGAGTTGAATTATCGGGCTTTCTGCAAGCTTTTGCCTACTCAGAAATACCGGTTTGGGTAATTAATTTGCTAATCTTCCTAGTATTCGGTATTCCGGCTATAGCTTTGATATTCTTCGGGTTCAGAATCTTGATTTCAAACTCTCAGCCAACTAATAGAATGACGAAATATACCTTGTTGGGCCTATGGTTAATCTCGGTTATCATCCTGTCAGTGATTGGTTTCAGACAAGCTACAGAATTCAGCCATAACGAAAAAATATCACAGACAGAATACTTGCAACTTCAACCAACAGATACCCTATACATCAAACAACGTTCTCACCAAAAATTCCAACATGACAACAGTGATTTCAGTTTGATGCTAGACGAAAACGAGCAAGAAGTTATCTATTCGAGTGATGTGAGAACTTATATTCACAAAACTAAAGAACAACAACCTTATGTGATTATAGAAAAATATTCCAAAGGAAACTCACTCTTAAACGCTAAGAAAAGAGCAGAACAAATCAAGTATACCTACGAAATTCAAGGCAATCAACTGCTTTTCGACAACTATTTGATCACTGAGATTAAAGATAAACTGCGTAATCAGAATATTAAAATTCACATTTATATCCCTGAAAACAAAGTGTTCCATCTTGATGAAGAATCAAAACGTTGGTATGTTCTTGAAAATAACAGCCGTATTAGAACCTACGATTATCTAGAAGCCGGACATACATATCTACTAAAAGGTGATTCTTTTGAATGTCTAGATTGTGAAAAAGAGGAAACCGAAACAGAACAAATCAATATTAACATTATCGAAAAACGCTCAGATCTTCCTGATAAGAATCGCCTTAAAATTACGGTAGACGGAGTCGTCAAATAAAAATAATATCAACCAACAACTAACTAAATATTACAACCATGCAACAACTTATATTGCGTTTTACAAAGTTCGTTTTAGCATTGCTAACCGCCTCAATGGCTACGAGCTGTATAAAGTATGAAATTGGTACTGGCTTTAGAACCATTACAGGAAGTAAGAATGTTATTACTGAAAAGCGAAATGTAACCAGTGATTTTAATAAAATTCATTCATCTACTGTGATAGATGTAGTGGTAGAACAAGCTCCAACTCATGAAATTGTAGTGAAAGCAGACGACAACTTGATAGAGTTTCTAACCACAGAAATCGAGAATAACACACTGAAAATCTATTTTGACGATGTATCGATAAGAAATTTTAAAGAAGCGAAAGTATACGTAAAACTTCCGGAAATATCAGAACTTAAGGCTTCGTCTTCTTCAGAAATCAACGCTGTAGGAACTATAGTCTCTGAAAGTTTAACCCTAAAATCTAGCAGCACTGCCAAAATTACTCTTAACAAAGTAAGAGCCAACGATGTTGATATTAAAGCCAGTAGCTCTTCAGATATTAAAGTGAAAGAAATCTATGCGGTGAACCTTCAGGCAAAAACTTCATCAACCGCTGATTTTGAAGCATATATCGAAGCCGACAACATTAGCCTGGAGGCTTCTAGCAGCTCCGATATGGATATTAAAGGAAAAGCTTTAGAATTGTTTGCAAAAACTTCATCTACTGCTACTATCGATGCCAAAGAATTATTCGCCAACAACGTAACGGCTACTTCTTCCAGCAGTTCTTCGATTAAAACCTATCCTATCGTCTCGTTAAAAGCTAAAGCTTCGAGCACTGCCTCGATTCATTACTACAACGACCCGCAAAACCTTGAAAAAGAAACTTCTTCGACAGGAAGTGTAAAGAAAAATAAATAATTTGAGTTTAATTATTAGCTATCAGTAGTCAGGAGTAGGTTTAGTATGAGAGGCTAAACACTAAAAACTGACTACTGTTTTTTTTATTCTAAAATCTCAGAAACTTCGTTTTTCAAAAAAGCCAATGCCACGCTACTAGGCGACTGCTTATCCAACAAATCCGTAAGGATAACCTCTCTGAGCTTGTCTGCAGTATCAATCTTATCGCTCATATTGGCTTTTCTGATGGTTTGAATGAGCGTATTTTTAGCCGTGTTGATAATACTCCAACACTTGTCAGAAATATAAATTTGCTGAGTAATGTTGTGTTCGAACTCGGTTTCGATATGATATACCAAAAGAGCTTCATACTCGTGTTTGTCAGAAGATTGAGGCACAACTCGAATCAACAGCTTTGAGGGGTCTATGCGCTCTAAAAACAAAGCCATGCGTTCGTAAGCTTGTAAACGCAAGGGTAAAGTGTCTTTCTGAATATCTTTACGCAACAAAAAACGTCTTCTGCTGTCTTCGTTTTTGATATGAAGGTTAAAAAAATAATAAGAAACCGCTCCCGTAACCAATGCGGGAACCGTATAGGCTGCTAATTCGAAAAATTTTACTGTGTCCATAATTTTGATTTTCAAGGGCAAATATCCGACAAATAAATAAAACGAAAAACAATTGAAAAAATTATTTGCAAAAATAAAAAAACACACTATATTTGCACTCGCTAATCAGGAATACCGGTTAGCACCTCATACTGGAGAAATGGCAGAGTGGTCGAATGCGGCGGTCTTGAAAACCGTTGACTGTAACAGGTCCGGGGGTTCGAATCCCTCTTTCTCCGCCAGCTGAAAAGCAAATTGAAATAAACCCCTTAAAATCGTATGATTTTAGGGGTTTTTCTTTTATCACATAATCAAATTATTCATTCATACGTGAACCTAAAGGGATAA
>Ga0209075_1000747_pt1 | contig 31358 bp, 27 predicted proteins | sample Stecom2011_FD_187523 | JGI IMG/M metagenome (GOLD analysis project Ga0209075, IMG submission 187523) | Agricultural soil microbial communities from Utah to study Nitrogen management - Steer compost 2011 (SPAdes) (version 2) | ecosystem: Environmental > Terrestrial > Soil > Agricultural land...
AATGAAAAAGCTCGGCATGAACTCCCTTCTTGCCGTTGGTCAGGGCAGTGCCCAACCACCACGCCTGATCATCATGGAATACCGTGGTGGTAATGCTAAAGACAAGCCTTATGTTCTGGTAGGCAAAGGCATTACTTTCGACACAGGCGGCATCAGCCTCAAGCCCGGCGCTGGCATGGATGAAATGAAATACGATATGGGCGGTTCAGCTGCCGTATTCGGAGCCATGCAAGTACTCGCAGAGACCAAGCCGAAAATTAACGTGGTTGCGGTTATCGCTGCTGCTGAAAACATGCCCGACGGTAATGCCAGCCGCCCTGGCGATATTGTCACCACCATGTCTGGCCAAACGGTTGAAATCCTCAACACAGATGCTGAAGGCCGCCTGGTTTTGTGCGACGCCCTCACCTATGTGAAGAAATTTGATCCGGAAGTGGTTATCGACCTGGCAACGCTTACCGGCGCCTGCATCATTGCCCTTGGCCACGAGACAACAGGCCTGATGGCCAACAATGACGAGCTGGCAAACGAACTGCTGGCTGCGGGTGAACGTGCCAACGACAAGGCTTGGCGCCTGCCCATTTGGGAGGAGTACCAGACCCTGCTGGACAGTAACTTTGCAGACATGGCCAACATCGGCGGCCGCACTGCGGGTACCATTACTGCCGCCTGCTTCCTGGCTCGCTTCACCAAGGAATACCGCTGGGCGCATCTGGACATCGCCGGAACTGCATGGCATTCGGGTAAAGCCAAGGGTTCCTCTGGCCGCCCGGTTCCCCTGCTGGTCGACTACCTGATGTCCCACGCTGGAAAATAATGGAAAGTAATTCGCTCTCACAAGCCGGCAGCCCTGCTGCCGGCAACTCTCGGACTGCGTCTGCTCTGGAGGATAAAAACCAGCGTTACTGGTTTCATATTCTCCTCCAAGACACTCCCGCCGCCCGTAACCTGCACGCCACCAAGCTTGTAAGCAAAGCCTGGCAGCAGGGCGACCGGGTGTGCATCGTGTGCGACTCCCAGCAGCAAGCTGATGAACTGGACGAACTAATCTGGAACTTCAGCCCGGATGCATTCATCCCGCACAGCGTCATACCCGATGCTGCCACACCCTGTACTGATCCTGTTGGAATACTATTGTGCCCGCCAATTGCAGAGGACTGGGATACCGTAATCATCCTCTCCCAGACCCTTCCGGCAAACGCGGACCAATTCAAACGCCTCGCCCTGGTGGCCCATAACGACCCTGTCGTTCTCAACCAGGCTCGATCACATTTCAGGCAGTTGCGCGCTTTAGGTATCGAGGCCCAAGTGTATGATCAACGATCGCGATCGTGATCATACACTGCCGGGCAGCGCTGAATTAGAGCTTCCAGAGTGCGAATGCGACGTGATTAACGACAGCTCGCCGGCAAATGCTTTTCGTTCACATTCTGGCCGTAACAAGTCCAACTGATCTCGCCCTCATCGACGGCAGGTTCAAGCACGATATATTTGGACTCGCCGGAATCATCCACGCCCATTTCGACCCCGATCATGCCGTCGTCATATACATCAATCGAATAGTTCTGCACGTCATTTTCCAGGATTAACTCCGGGTACCCCAGTTCTTGCATGGTTACCGGCCAAGCCTGGTTCTCAGTGGCGTAGGAAGTGACTCGAGCCTGTACCTCCTGAGCCATGGAGTATGCAGCCGAATAACGTGCCCTTTCGACATACTGCTGGTAAGCAGGAATTGCCAGCGCAGCCAGCACACCGATGATCGCGACAGTCACCAGCAGGGATGCAGCTCCGCCCGCACCACCACCCACCCGGGGCACAAACATCGATAACACCCAGGCCCCAAGGCTGCGACGAGGATGCTTTACCTCCCTGCCCTGTGCCAGTGCCAAGGCGGTCGCCATGCGTTTGGTCAGCCACGGATAGTCGCCGGTCAGTTCGTTGAACGACATCCAGAACCCACTGGTTGCCTGAATCTGACTGAGGTATGCATCCACATTGATGGTCTTCCAACGGGTATCCCCTGCAGCAATGGCTGCTATGGCGGACTTGATATCCTCTGAAGACTGGCAACAGGCAACGCCGTAGCGATCACAGGTGTATTCCTCTGCGCGGCGCAGAGCCGGGCCAACCACCGGCAACAGCGAGCCCGGCATGACAAACGCGCGCCAGGAAAGATGCTTGCGGTGTATGTGGCCAAGTTCATGGCCAATATAGAAATCGACTGCGCCCGGCTGGTCTTCCAGGGCGTCAATGACATCGGTAAACAGCACCACGAAATGACGACCGAGAAATTTGGTGGCCAGCGCATTAAAAAAATCGGTACGAAGCAGGTATGCCTCAGGCAACTCTGTGACGCCAACTTTTTCAGAACAACGAACCAGCCGTTCATATAGATCCGGATACTGATCCTTACTTATGCGCACACCCGAGCCTTTCAGGTGGGAGATAAATGCCGAATGCGCAAACAGAAAAAACACATAACCCAAAAGCAAGTACAACAACAAAATCCCGAACGTCCCGACAAACAACGCAAGCCAGATAACCGCTGAAAACACGACCGCTATCCTGAGCAACGGCTTCTCGTTCTTGTAAACCAAATCCATGGTATTCCCTCGTTAAGATGCTTACAGAGTGACCGGCGAGTGCACAGCGCAAGACCTGAGCCAGCTATGACTGAGTTTTATTGCAGCGCACCCACGCAGCAAAGCCGGCGATTATAGAGAAAAATATCGAACATCTTCCACGACTACATGTCGATTTCGCAGGCTCGGAGGTGGGACACGCCTGCCAAAGCCGAGCTCCATGGCTCGAAGGCAAGCGACCATGTATAATCCAGCGTTTCAATTTCCCCTTGTGAATCAATTAAACGGTCGCCAGAAAAACCCATGGAAAAAACCTACCAGCCAGAAAACATTGAGCGCCAGTGGTACGAAAACTGGGAATCCAAAGGTTACTTCCGCCCCAGCGGCGAAGGTCAGGCATACAGCATTGCGATTCCGCCACCCAATGTGACCGGCAGCCTGCACATGGGCCATGCCTTCCAGCACACCATCATGGACACCCTCACTCGCTACAAGCGCATGCAGGGCCACAACACCCTGTGGCAAGTGGGCAGTGACCACGCAGGTATCGCCACGCAAATGGTGGTTGAACGCAAGCTGGCGGCGGAAGAGGGCAAAACCCGCCACGACCTTGGCCGGGAAGACTTCATCAAGCGCATCTGGGAATGGAAGGAAGAATCTGGCGGCACTATTACCGGCCAGATGCGCCGGTTAGGTAACTCCGTTGATTGGGATACCGAACGCTTCACCATGGACGACGGCTTTTACAAAGCCGTACAGGAAGTATTTATTCGCCTGTACGAAGACGGCCTGGTATACCGCGGCAAACGATTGGTGAACTGGGACCCGAAGCTGCACACCGCTATTTCCGACCTGGAAGTTGAGAACAAGGAAGAAAAAGGCTTTTTCTGGCACCTTCGCTATCCACTGGCCGACGGTGCAACCACCCAGGATGGCAAAGACTATCTGGTCGTCGCCACTACCCGCCCGGAAACCATGCTGGGAGATACCGCCGTAGCCGTTCATCCGGACGACGAGCGCTATCAGCATCTGATTGGCAAGTTTGTCATGCTGCCGTTAGTAAACCGCCGCATACCGGTGATTGCCGACCACCACGCCGATCCCGAGAAAGGCTCCGGCTGCGTGAAGATTACGCCAGCACACGACTTTAACGACTACGCCGTAGGCAAGCGTAACAACCTGCCGATGATGAACGTGCTGACTCAGGATGCGGACATACGTGAGCAAGCCGAAGTATTCAATAGTGACGGCACAGAGAACACCGAGCTGGATGCCAGCCTGCCCGCAGCTTACGCGGGACTGACCCGGGAAGACGCGCGCAAGCAGATCGTGGCCGATATGGAAGCCGCCGGTCTGGTTCAGCAAGTGGAAGACCACGTACTGAGCGTTCCCCGTGGCGACCGATCCGGTCTGATTATCGAGCCAATGCTGACCGATCAGTGGTTTGCCGATGCGAAAAAACTGGCCGAGCCTGCCATTGAGGCGGTCGAAGACGGTCGCATTCAGTTTGTGCCCAAGCAGTACGAGAACATGTACTTCTCCTGGATGCGTGACATTCAGGACTGGTGTATTTCCCGCCAGCTTTGGTGGGGCCACCGCATCCCTGCCTGGTACGACGCCGAAGGCAATATCTACGTAGGCCGCAGCGAAGAAGAAGTCCGCCAGAAGCACAACCTGGCAGCGGATTTCGAGCTGAAGCAGGACGATGACGTTCTGGATACCTGGTTCAGCTCCGCCCTGTGGACCTTCGGCACCCTGGGCTGGCCGGAAATTACCGAGCGCCTGAAAACCTTCCACCCTACCGATGTATTGGTGACAGGTTTTGACATCATCTTCTTCTGGGTTGCCCGGATGATCATGATGACCATGCACTTCATGAAGAATGAAGACGGCACCCCGCAAGTCCCCTTCAAAACTGTTTATGTAACCGGCCTGATCCGCGATGAACACGGCGACAAGATGTCCAAATCCAAGGGCAACGTGATTGACCCTCTGGACATGATCGACGGCATCGATCTTGCCACGCTACTCGAGAAGCGCACGGGCAACATGATGCAGCCCAAGCTGGCAAAGAAAATTGCCAAGCAGACCGAAAAGGAATTCCCGGAAGGTATTTCTGCCCACGGCACCGATGCCCTGCGCTTCACTCTGGCAGCCATGGCCACTACCGGCCGCGATATCAACTGGGATATGAAGCGCCTGGAAGGTTACCGTAACTTCTGCAACAAGCTGTGGAACGCTGCCCGTTACGTGTTGATGAACGTGGAAGGCGAAGACTGCGGCGTGAATGGCGAGCCGGTAGAACTGTCTCTGGCGGATCGCTGGATTATCAGCGCCCTGCAGCAGTGCGAGCAGGACGTGACCCGCCATCTGGATCAATACCGTTTCGATCTGGCGTCCCATGCCTTGTATGAGTTCATCTGGAACGAATACTGCGACTGGTACCTGGAGCTTTCCAAGCCTTGCCTGAGCGACGACACCGGCAGTGTTGAGGCGAAGCGCGGCACACGCCGCACCCTGGTTCGCGTGCTGGAAACCGTTCTGCGTCTGGCGCACCCGATCATGCCGTTTATCACGGAAGAAATCTGGCAGCGCATTGCACCGCTGGCTGGAAAATCCGGTGACAGCATCATGTTGCAGCCATTCCCGCAGGTCGATGCCAGCAAGCACGATGCAAAGGCCGTTGAAGACATTGAATGGCTGAAGGGCGTGATTGTGGCGGTGCGCAATATTCGCGGCGAGATGAACATTTCCCCGGCGAAGAAAATTCCGGTGCTGTTCCGTGGCAACAGTGCAGAAGGTCAGCGCCGGATGAATGAAAACCGTCAGTTCCTGAGCTCTCTGGCCAAGCTGGAAAGTCTGGAATGGTTTGAAGGCGATAAAGCACCCATGAGTGCCACTCAGTTGGTTGGCGATATGGAAGTGTTGGTGCCTATGGCTGGGCTGATCGATAAGGATGCGGAGCTGAAGCGGCTGGATAAGGAGCTGGAGCGTCTCAACAAGGAAATCGGGCGTCTTGAGGGCAAGCTGAATAATGAGAAGTTTACTGCGAAGGCGCCTGCGGAAGTGGTTGCCAAGGAGCAGGAGAAGCTGGCTGAGGTTCAGGGTAATCTGGGCCGGTTGCAGCAGCAGCGCGCAGATATTGAGGCCATGTAGGCATGGTGTCTGCGGGTGAGCGTTCCGGGGGTGGCGGGGTGATCGCCATTCTTGGAGCAGGTTCTTTGGGGCGGCTTTGGGCCGCCCTTTTGCCTTCGGCTCATTGTGGTTTCTTGCCTCGTCTGGTTTGCGATAGGCCTGAGGAAAATCAGCTTCGGAGAAGCTTCAGCCGTCAGAAACTCTCTCCCGAAACACGCTGTGAATACGTCCTTGTACGCTCTGTTCCGCCCTTTGGCGCTAATGCTCCTGCGTCGCGCCAAAGGTCCAGAGCAAGCCGTCCATGGCTTGCCCGTGAAGTGCTTCGCACTCCACCCATGGCTCCACAAGGTTTCGGAAAGCCCCGCCTGACGGCTTCGCCGAACGCTGGTGAAGCCCGCGCCAAAATTAGTCTTCCATGGATTCAGTCCCCTGAGAACGTGGGGCTTCTGCTTGTGACAACGAAAGCTGGAGATACGTTTTCGGCGCTAGAAGAGTGGCTCCCTCGTTTTCCGGAAAACACGCCGGTTGTTTTGTTTCAGAACGGTTTGGGTAGCCAACAGGAAGTGGCCGAACGCTGGCCGGAGCGGCCGATTTTGGCGGCCAGCACTACCGAAGGCGCGAACCGCCCTTCCCCTGAAGTACTGGTTCACGCCGGAGCAGGAGATACCTGGGTGGGCGCGCTTACGGCTAGTGCCGCTGACCACACCGCGAGTGTTGTTCAGCAACTAGCTGAAACCGGCTTGCGGGTTCATGCTGAGGAGAACATTCTGCAGCGGCTTTGGCAGAAGCTGATAGTGAATGCCGGGATAAATCCGTTTACAGCCCTGCTCGACTGCCCTAATGGAGACATTCTGAACTCACCTCTTTATCAGCAGAACATTGATGAGCTTTGCTCGGAGATATCTGTTTTGTTGGAAGCTGAGACCTCAGAAGCCATTGCGCCGGAGGTTCTTCGGGAGCGTATAGAAACTGTGGCGAGAAACACCGCCAGCAATACGTCTTCCATGCGCGCGGATGTTTTAGCGGGTCGTAAAACAGAGATTGACTATATCAACGGCTATCTAGTGCAATGCGGAAGGTGCCATAGCATTGCCACGCCGGTAAACCAAATGCTGACCGAACGAGTACAAGGTCTATAAGGCTTTTAACCAATCAGCTTAAACTACCAGGAGCAACATCATGGGCAACCGCCTTTCCAAGATTTACACCCGCACAGGTGACGATGGCACCACCGGCCTGGCCGATGGTAATCGTATTGCCAAAAACGCTCAGCGTGTTGAGGCAATGGGCATGGCCGATGAGTTGAACTGCCATATCGGCCTGTTGATCGAAACCCTGGACAGTGATGATGACATGCTGGAATCCATGCGCCGCATTCAGCATCACCTGTTTGATTTGGGTGGTGAGTTTGCGATTCCCGGAAGCAAGGCGATTACTGAAGATCATATTAGCTGGCTGGAAAATCTGCTGGATGAAATGAACGAGCCCTTGCCGCCTCTGAAGAACTTCATCCTGCCAGGCGGAAGCCCGGCTGCAGCTCAGTGCCACTTGGCCCGCGCCGTTTGCCGCCGGGCCGAGCGTGTAGTGGTGGCGCTCAGTCATGAGGATTCAATCAACCCACTGGGGCGCCAGTACCTGAACCGTTTATCAGACCTGTTATTCGTAGCTTCGAGGGTATTAGCGCGCCGGGAAGGCGCTGAAGAGATTCTGTGGGATCAAAAGAAGTCGGGAATGTAGCGCTCACGCTGGGCGTAACATTGCACTCACCATAATCAGGCAAGGTGTGGCGCAAAGGCTCCGGAAACTGTGCGGAGCCAGGGATGGCGGAGCCAAGCGTACACGGACGTATTAACAGCGTGTTTCCGGAGCCTTTGCGCCACACCTGGCCGTCTTAAAAACTAAACCTTAAACGCCTCAACAAGCCTCTGCAAAGAAGCCGTCAAATCAGACATTTCCTGGGAAGAAGCCAGAGTCTCTTCAGCGTTCGCGGCAGTCGATGCACCCAGCTCGCCAATGTGGGCAACGCTGGAGTTCACATCTTTGGATACCGCCGACTGCTCTTCCGCTGCCTGGGCAATCTGGTGGCTCATGTCCACAATCACCGAAATACCCTTGGCAATTCTGCTCAACGCCTCAGTAACCTCTCCCGACTTCTGAACGGTTGTCTGAGTAACGTCACGGCTATTGGTCATGGCCGCTACGGCATCTTTTACGCCACTCTGAAGTCGTGAAATCATGCCTTCAATTTCTTCGGTCGACTTATGAGTGCGCTGGGACAGCGAGCGCACCTCATCTGCAACCACCGCAAACCCACGCCCCTGCTCACCCGCACGGGCTGCTTCAATGGCAGCGTTCAAGGCTAAAAGGTTGGTCTGCTCAGCGATGGCTTTGATTTCAACCAAAACCTGACTGATGTTGTTGCTGTCTTCACTCACCCGGTTGATCACATCTACAGCGCCAGAAATCTCGGTCGCAAGACGGTTGATGGTTTCAACGGTATCGGAAACAACGCCGCGGCCAGTTTCCGTATCTTGCTCTGCAGCGGTGGCGCTGTCTGCAACCCGGTGGGCGCTTTCAGTAACCTCACTCACCGCCTCGACCATCTGGCTCATAGCCTCATTAATCTGGCCACTCTCGGCCATCTGACGCGTTACTGCTTCGCTGTTAGCGGCAGCCGTGTCCTTCACTCGCGTGGCCTGCTGATCAACTTCCTGTGTTGTCTGGCCTACAGAGCGTATCAGTTCAGCCATACGATCCGTCATATTGTTGAACTCACCCGTCAACTCACCAAGCTCATCGCGATTATCAAGGGAAATCCGGGTCGTCATGTCGCCAGCAGCAACCTTGCGCGCTGCTTCACTAAAGCGATTGATGGCAGTGCGCACAGACATGAAGAAGCCAACATAGAGATATACAACAAAAAGCAAAACAACAATCAGCGCGACTACTATGAGGCGACGCTGGCTTAGCTCTTGCTCCAGCCTGGCTCCCAGATTGGCATCGACCACATCAAACGCTGCATCTTTTAGCTCAACATAGCTCCCCAGCTTCGCAGAAATGCGCGAATCATAATCTGGCCATGCCATCTCCAGCCGCATTGGCGCAATAATATTAACTTCAAGCAACTCACGTGCGTTCAAAAGACTTTCATCAACATCTTTCAATGCAGTTCCCGCCGAGGCGGCAAACGCCGGCGACGCATCTGCCGCGAGGGTCAAGGCAGGCGAAAGCAGTGAACTACGATTAGTCAGCGCATCATATATTTCATTCAGATTTTCGCTGAGGGCATAACCTAACTGACCGTCAACAAGAGCGAACAGGCCATAGGAACGTGCCCGCCCCAATTCGCTGCGGGCATCTGGAAGAGTTTCACGGATAAGACCAAGAATGAGCAGGTTTTCCCTCGAGGCGCCTTGGCCCAAGCCTGACGTTTCTATCGTGGCGGGAATCAGTGCAAGCGCTTTCTGAACAAATTCCTGAAAATATTTAAACTGGGGATCAAAGTTGGTCTGATAGTTATCATCCCCACGAATGCTCTGCCACTCCGCTTTGAGCGCCTCTACCTGGTCGGCCCAAGCCCCGGAGGTATCAAAAGAACGCGGCTCTGCAGTCAGGCTATCAAGAATAGAGCCTATTTCGCTGGCGATCTTGTCGGAAAGAGCTTTGAGACTAGCTTCATCTTTGGCTACTGCTGGCGCCCGATAATCCCGATAATCAATAGACGCGTCTACAAGGCGATCGATCTGGCGCAGCTGTTCAAGACCCTCTACACCCCGGGTCATGGTCGCGACCGAGCGGTTGAGTTCTGTCATCACAAGCCAGGACAACCCACCAATCGGGAGGAGGAACAGGATGCTGATCAGGCTGAACTTGTACAGCATCGGCAACCGGTTCATCAGTGCTACTGCGGGATTAATGAGTTGCTTCACATCGACCCTCTCTTTGAAATGCAAACAAATGAATGCATGTTCTGTTCTTATTATCGCCCAAACAGGGGGAAACTTAAGTAATTTTTATTATCCAACCAGGATTCAGACAACGCCTGCGATTACGAGCAAAGCAAGTGCGCAAATCCAGACCAGCATACTCCGGCTGAGCAGGTCCCTCACCGCACTCAAACTGCGGCCACCAAAGCTGGCCCACTCATCCTGGTGAATCCGGGAAAAGCGGGCTGGATCAAGCGCATACCCGGTTAACGACCCATTGGCGGAAATCATGAGCACCTCTGACGCCTTTTTCGTGACACCCGCCATCGCAGCTCTGGATTCACGCAGCCAGCCCGACAAGTCACCGGCAATCCCAAAAGTTATTGACAGCATTCTTACCGGCACCCAGCTAAACCATTCACATGCTTTGGTATACCATGGCCTGGCGCCTGCCTGCGGCCACTGCTCAGACAGTGCGACTAATCCCCGCACAAAAATTGCCAGGCCTATGCCTCCCACCACATACCAGAATGCAATAAGGAAAAAACGCTGAAAAACTGCCAGCATCAGTGCTTTGGATAAGGCAAGGTGCATGATTTCTGGTGATGCGGCAGCGCCCCGCTCGTTCGCAGGCAGCCGCTCCTGTATAAAGTGCCAGGCAGCCTGCATGTCGCCCTTCCGCCAAGCTTCCGCATAAGGCTCAAGCACTTGCCGCCAGCCAGGCGACCCCATAAGTAGCACAAGCACCAGAATTTCCAGCGGGTAGGCAGCAAGCCGCCAGCCGTATAGCCCCAGTGCATATATGCCCAAGGCAGCGAGCAGTGCTGGTACGACGATCAAAAAAAGGCCAGCCCCAATACTTGATTCGCGTCCTGCTTTAACAACGGTGCCCTGGCGAAACCAGCGCCGCCAGAGTTCATCCCCGGATATCGCGTTCAGGCTATCAAGCCGCCTGCGAACCAGGTAGGCAATGAGAAATACCACCAGAATCATCTAAACAGCTCCTTTGGGAGACAGTTCAGCACTGTTTTTGTCCAGTCTGAACTGCCTGCAGAGACGCCTGAAAGTGTTGCCAGTCAAATGCAGGCCCAGGGTCTGTCTTGCGACCGGGCGCAATATCACTGTGGCCAGTAATGCGGTTGTTGGTTATATCGGGCCAGGCAGAACCGATCACTACCGAGATTTCTGCCAACGCCCGATACTGCTCAGCCGTGTAAGGAATGTCGTCTGCGCCTTCAAGCTCAATTCCAATAGAGAAGTCGTTGCACTCTTCTACACCCTCAAAGCAAGATCGCCCCGCGTGCCAGGCTCTTTCCAACAGGCTGACAAACTGAACCAGGCTGCCATCCCTGCGAATCAGTGCGTGAGCTGACACGCGCATCCCGGCAATTGTTGCGAAGTAGGGATGCAAATCCGGATCCAGGCAATTGGTGAAGAAGTCTTCAATATAGGTGCCACCAAACTCGCCGGGCGGCAAGCTGATATTGTGCACTACCAGAAGGCTTATGGTGGTGCCTTCCGGGCGAGGGCCGTAGTTCGGCGAAGGGCACCAGCGAGCAGATTCAAGACGCCCGGTTTCGCGAAGCGTCTCTATGTTTTCGCTGCAAATGGTCGTACTAACATGATCGCAGGCTGAATGGGGCAAGATGAATCCATTATTATCAGAGCATTACACTGTGATCTGATTGAATCACAAAGTAACACCTGTTACCACGGATCAATCTTTGCGGGTATTGCGCAGGTTGTCGATGATGGATTCCAGTGCTCTGTCAAAGATAAGCCCATCATCAAGCATACACACAGCACCTGCCGCCATTGCAGAGGCCAGCTCCTGGCGATGATACTCCGCCACCTTGGCACCGCTGCGATTAACAAATATATACTTACCCGTGGCCCTGATAACAGCCGCCAACTTACAGCGAAGCTTGGTCTCGTCGCGGCTCAGCTCAACCCAGGCGCCAACACGAAGACTGTCAGCCCGGTTCAACCACTCAGCCGCAACCTCTTCCACTGCCTGCTGTGCAGGCGCTTCAATCACGAGTTCTGACAGCACATGTTGTTGCTGCTCGTTCGTTTCAGCCTGTGCTCCGGTGTCAGACAGTCCAGTCCCGGCTTCGGGTGCCACAAAAGCTTCAACAAACGGCTCTTCGTCTTCCACCACAGGTGCGGCCCGCAAGGGGGCCGTTGCCAGTCGCTGAAACACATCCACGTGAGCCAGTTCGAGATCCCTAACTGCGGTATCTGTTGCAAATGGATCCCAGGAAATTTCCTGAAGCGCCATGCGGAAGTCATCCACAATAGCCGGGATTGCGCGAAGCAGGTCGCTTCGGGTAGAGCTTTCAACCGGTTGAGGATCCACACTCCAAACAAGGTGACCAGTCAGCTCTTTTGCATCTGCCCAGCGCTCGCTTTCTTCTCCTTCCCGCAATACCACCCACTGCAGGTATTTTGTCCATGCTTCCGTGAGCATTTCGAGCACAGGCTCAGGAATATCCCTGCCTGCTGTATGCCCTGCAATCAGCGCATCAGCAACCTGGGACGCCTGCTCCTGCCGCGCCCTGCCCTCCTCGGCATCGCGCAAACGTTGTTCTACCAATTCCCGGCGGCGGCGATCAAGGTCCGTAAAGTGGCAAAAATCCTTTAATAGCTCTTCAAAGAGTGACACATTGTTAGTGAACTCACTCAACACCCGATCCACAACTGCCTCGATCTTTTCGTGCAGGGGGTCGCGTTGACCGGCCCGCTTTTCAGTCCAACCAATGGCGGATAGTGCCAGTTCGTTCAACAACTTCCTTACCGGGTGGCCGCCACGGTTAAAAAAGTTCTTGTCGCTGAGGGCAACTTTCAGAACGGGAATCTGCAAACGCCCGATAAGCGCTTTCATAACCGGGTGCAATTGCCTGTCTTCCAGGATGAAATCAAACAACATGGAGACCAGGTTGATGACATCATTGTCTACCTGCCCGATGCTTGCTTTTTGACCATTAGCCGCCCGGAGCACCGGCTGAAGCCGCTGATCGAGAGAGGCAACTTCACCACCTTCCCACTGGCTGAAAGATGTCTGCGCCTCGCTGAGGCGAGCCAACAAGCCATCAGTATCCAGGTAGGCCTCATCAGCCCTGTCCGGCTCAAACATAGTCTGGGATGCACCTCGCTGATGCAGGAGCGCGCTCAATTCGGAAAACGTTGCATAGGAAGAACCGCCCTGGATCTGGTCATGACTGTAATACTGGCCGCCGCTGACTTCACCCGATCCTGCGCTCGCGCCTTGCTGCACTGAGCTTGGCGGCACCGGGGCAGAGGTCGCAGACCTGGCTCCAGCTGAACGGGCTGGTGGACGTTTAACGTCTGGAAGAACACCTTCTGAAACCAGCGTGCGGTTCGCTTCCTGATAAAAATCGCCAAGCGTATCTGCCAGCAGGCGATCAAACAGCTTGAGAACAATAAGCTTTGCACGGATGTCGATATCGAGATCAGCACAAGCCTCCGCAATACCGCCACAGAGCACCTCGGGACTGAGAGGCATCTGACTGCCGGAGAGATCTACTCCCGTCACCAGATGGTTCACCCGCAAAGACAAAAGCTGGATGGGGGCCTGATATTGATTTCGTAGCTTATTGATCAGGTTATCAATCGCTACCTGTTGCTCCAGATCTGAGTGTTCCAGAAGGCTCAGGGAATCCCGGTCAACTTCGTCCAGCACACTTGCGGTCTGTCGGGGCCGGAATTTGCCAATATCATTAAAAGCCTGACTGACGTACTGCAGCATTGAAACGACCATGGCTTTGCGGCGCAGCCGCAATTCGCGCATGGCATCAAAATAGACCGTCTGATCCATGTTGGAGCCGGCACGATCCGCAAGTTCAAACAAGGCATCGTCAGCACGCTCGAAAAAACGTTCGAGCACACCCTTCAAGGACTGACCGGATGAGTCTCGCAGGCGAACAAGGGCCGGCGGCAGATCAAACCGTGAAAACGATTTCTGCCCGGAAAAACTGACAACCTTGTTTTCCTGCTTCATTGACCACCCCTCAGCCAAGGTATGTGAAACGCCTGACCATCGTTTTGAAACTACTCTGATTACATATCATACGAGTTAGTAGCGTCACCTTGTGTCAGAAATTGTCACCTTTTGTGTAGAGCAGACCCAGATCACAATTTTGGCATAATTTGGCGAAACCGCTAGCGGGCTATAGAATCGTGCCCCTTAACTGATTCAGAACTCTTTGGCCCCAGACACAAGCGGATGCATGACCATGAAATTCACTGAACGCCTACGCCAGTCACGAATTGAATCCGTCGCAGCAAGCCTGCGAGAAGATATCGGCGATGGCGATATCACGGCTCAACTTATTCCATTGGAGAAGCAGGCGACCGGTCATGTTATTACCCGGGAAAGAGCCCACATCGCCGGGCGCGAATGGGTGAATGAAGTATTCCGCCAGGTAGACAGCTCAGTTACTCTGGAGTGGCTGATCAAGGATGGTGAATCCGCTTCCCCCAATCAGGTCCTGTTCCGCATGAAAGGCACAGCCAGAAGCCTTTTGACCGCAGAGAGAGCCGCTCTGAACTGGCTGCAAACCCTTTCAGGCGTTGCGACAAGCTGCGCAGGCTATGCTGAGCGAGTTGCTCACACCAGCGTACGCCTTCTGGATACCCGCAAAACGCTGCCGGGGTTGCGGCTTGCCCAGAAATACGCAGTAACCTGCGGCGGCTGCCACAATCATCGTCTCGGGCTTTGGGATGCATTTCTGATCAAGGAAAACCACATTTCCGCTTGCGGCTCCATCGCCAACGCTATTGCTGCTGCCCACAGAATTGCCCCCGGCAAGCCTGTAGAGGTAGAAACTGAAAACCTCGCGGAGCTGGAGCAGGCCCTTAGCGCCGGAGCTGATATCATCATGCTTGATGAGTTTTCCATGGAAGATCTGCGCACAGCCGTTGCCATGAACGAGGGGCGAGCTAAGCTGGAAGCGTCCGGTGGCATCAATACAGACACACTGGTTCCCATTGCAGAAACCGGTGTCGATTACATTTCCATCGGCGCGCTGACCAAAGATGTCAAAGCCATTGACCTCTCCATGCGCCTGGACTGAGCCGGGCGGCTCAGTTTGAAAGAACAGTGATCAGCTACCAGAGAGTAGCTGATCAACAGCCTCTAGCTCCTGTACCAACCCCCGCCCTGATTCCTGACGACCACGAAAGTACTCCTCTGCCATAGGCGCAATGCCTGAAACCCTGGGCAAAGGGTGGCCATTTTCAACAATGAGTTTCATGCGCTCAAGAAACACAAACTGAATCCACTGGGTAAACGCCAGGGTGTCGATGCAAAAGGGCTCGGTGCTGTCGAATGCTTCAATCGGCGGGCGCTCGACCGCCCACATATCGAGTTTGCGCAGTTCCATCTCAATACCAAGAAGGCAATCTGCCACCTGCCCTGTAACGTCACCTGTGCCTGACATAAATATCCCCCCTCAATCTGCCAAGGGCTCAAGCTCTACCGTCTCGCCGTTCAACACGCGATACAAATCTTCAAACTGCTTTGTAAGCGCGTGCTTTGGCGCCATGTGAATGAGCGGCTGCCGACACTGGTGAGATTCTTTCATTTTTACAGAAGCTGACAAGCGTACTGGCAACACTGGAAGCCCTTCTTCGATCAGTTCTCTTACCAGTTTTTTGGGGAGGCTGGCACGGGGCTGAAACTGGTTGGCGACAATCCCCTCCACCACAAGTTCTTCATTGTGATCTTCCTGCAGGTCTTTAATTTCATTGAGAATGTTATAAAGTGCCTGACGGGAAAAATCATCACAATCAAATGGAATCAGGCAACGCTGAGCCGCGATAAGTGCCGAGCGGGTGTAGAAGTTCAAGGCGGGCGCTGTATCGATGTAGATTTCGTCGAAGGACTCACCCAGCTTTTTGAGGGCTTCCCGCAACTTGTAAATCTTGTGCTTTGCTTCCAGTTTGCGCTCCAGAAAATCCAACTCTGGACTGGAGGGCAACACATAGAGGTTTCTGAACGGCGACGCGTGAACAAATTCCTCCGGGCGCCGGTTGAACACCTTGAAGGCCACCGTTTGCTCTAGCATGTCTGCAACCGTATCTTTGAGCTCGCTGGCCGGTTTGTCCAAGAGATAATGTGTTGAGTTTCCCTGGGGGTCCAGATCAACAACCAGCGTGCGCTTGCCTCTTGCCGCGCTGATCGCTGCCAGGTTGCAGGTAATACTGGATTTTCCAACTCCGCCCTTCTGGTTGAATACTACCCGTCTCATGTCATTTCTCCATCTGGCGCTTTATTCAGCGTCTTATCGTTTGATTGCTGTCTTTGTGTTTGGTTATGTCTGTGCCTTTGACTCACCATTGCATGACCGTTTTCACGAACGGAATAGTGAGACGTCGCTGTGCTTGCAGGGAATTTTCATCGAGGGTATCGAGAATACTCAACAATTCTCCGAGACGCCTTGGCGCACGGCGCATGATAAAGCCGGCAACGTCGTCCGTCATTGTTAGTCCCCGTTGCTCGGCACGGGCCATGAGAATTTTTAACCGGTCATCGTCACGGTAAATTCCAAGCTGCACCGTAACACCGTGATGCAACCGTGAGACCAGATCTGGCAACACAAAGGGCAAGGAGCCAGGAACCTCCGAGAGACTGACTACGAGCATACGCCCACCGTCGTGCAGGCGGTTATAAAGGTGAAAAACCGCCTCTTCCCAGTCTGCCTTACCGGCTATCCGGTCAAGATCATCAAGGGCAACAACATCCATGGTATCCAGCCCGGAAAGCGCTTCTGGCCCGAAAGGTTCCAGTTCTGCAATACTGATACACACGGCTGTTTTCCCTTCGGCCTCTCCATGGTGACACGCTGCCTGCAACAGGTGGCTTTTGCCCGTATCAGAATCGCCGCACACCACTACCACCGGCAGCCCTTCAGGCTGACTGAACACTGATAAAAGCCGCAGCGCAGCTTCCCGGTTGCGATCCCCGTGAAAATTATCAAAACGTGCATCATCCCGAAGGCGGACACCAAGAACCAATTGCGATGCGCTCACGACTGCCTGGCCCTCCTTGCCCGTGCACCCCAGACGACCATGTAATGGCCCCCGCTAAACACAGCTGAAGCCGCAACCAGCCAGATTCCTGCATCCAGCCACCCCGGCGGTACCGGCAAGCCGGCCATGATCACAATAATGCCCAGAATCACCAGAATCTGAACCAACGTATTCAATTTTCCGGGCATGCTGGGTTCCATTTCAAAGCGACCGATACCGTAATGATAAACCAGTGCACCACCAACAATCAGAAGATCCCGCCCGAGTATGAGCGCGAACAGCCACAACGGAAGGACAGAAGTGTAGGTCAGTACCAGATAGGCTGTAATTAATAGCGCTTTATCTGCCAGAGGGTCGGCCACAGCACCAAAGCGTGAACGCCAATTGAAGTGCCGAGCGAGGAAACCATCAAGACCGTCAGTCAGCGAGGCGACAGCAAATATAAACAACGCAAGGCGGTACTCTTGTACCAGTAACGCCCTGGCAAAAGGAGCAATCAGCAATATGCGCACAAACGTCAAAGCATTGGGAATCCAGCGCCAGGCGTAAGTGTTCAATGTGCTGCCTCCGGTTGCGGCTTACTGCCCGCCATCATTCACAATGACCGGCACAGGTTGCCAGCGGTAATAGAGGACCTGATAGAGCGACTCAAATGCCTGCTCAGCCTCTTCTTCATCTGCAGGAGATGGCTGGTAGGTAAACATAGACGGCTCAGCAGGAGCTGTTTCTGGAGCTACTTCCGGACTGTTCTGCCCGGGTTGCGTCTGAGCTGGCTTAGCAGGAGCTTCTGGTGACGTCAAACGAGGCTGCGGCATATCCTGAGCTTCACCGTCAACCGGCACAAACCTGGAATCCAGGGCAATATATTCTCTGAGCTGATCCAACTCACCGGAAAACGCCACTCTGAGCGTTAGTTGCTCACCCTTGACCCGGGACGCACCTGCACTTACAACCGGAGTCAGCCCCTCAAGAACCTGGGTAGCCTTGCCATAGTCCGTAACTGAGGTAACGCCGCGAAGAACAATATCAACCTGCGGCAAGTCTCCAACCTCGCCGGCTGCAACTGCGTAACGGCTGGCGTACAACTCTGCCCAACGATTAACCAACGCTTCCGCCAAAGCTTCCCGCGTATCGGCACTGACCGCCTCTTCACTACTATTAAGCTTTGCACCTTCAAACACCCAGCCTGCACGCCACTGACTACCAGAGCGGCTGACACGAACCAGAGCAAGCACATCGTGCTCAACGCCCTCTGAGGCAGTGCGGACACGACCGGTGAATTGCCCCCAGATGTCCGATAACAACTCTCTATTATCGCTGAACCCGGCTGGCGGCAGCGTCACCGGAAGCCCCCGCTCCTGAGCCGCGCGGGCAAATGCGGAAGTCCAGATTCCGGAGTCTCCGGTGTCGGCAAGTCCTTCACCCGTCCCAGTCACGAGCTTGCGAACACCGCGATCTTCTACGGCGACCCACGCCAAGGTCAGAGGACGGTTTGCACCCCAAACAGGGGCACCAATCGACGCCAGTGCACGGTTAACACCCACTGCACCAAATGCCATACTCAAACGGCTATCGCCATTTTCACCACGGAGCACCTGATAGGAAAGAAGCAGGGATTCGGCATCTGCCATCAAAGCCTTGGCGCCGTCCAGTGCAAGCACCTCACGGGTGCCAGAAATTCGCACAAAAACCCGGGCTAACCCGTCTGCATAGCCCTGCGCCAGAGCATCCGGGCCGGAGCCGGTCACAGGAACCTCAACAGTATAAAGCCCTGACACCGTAACGGCTGTCGCGGGTGTGGATACTGCCACCATAAGCGCACAAATAATGGCAAGCCAAAGGGCTGATAAGGACTTTAGAGCCCGGTTCTGGTCTGGTACTGGCATGAAACACCCTGCTGTTCGCATGAATGGCGCATAGGATACACCATGGCCCGGAGCCTGAGTAGCCGACCCGGGTTGCTGAAATGCAATCTTGCCCGCGCCGGACCGCCCAGTTACTCGAATCTGCACCCGCTCGCAGCAATTGCACTTGGACCCCCACACCGCACCTGCTAAAATCCGCCGCCTGACCCACTGGCCTAATGGTTAAGATCCCCATGAGCGAACAGAAGCCTTCCCTGACCTACCGCGATGCCGGCGTTGATATTGACGCCGGTAATGAACTTGTCAGCCGCATCAAGGAAACCGCCGCACGTACCCGGCGCCCTGAGGTTCTGGGAGGGCTTGGCGGGTTTGGTGCCATGGTCGCGATTCCCCCAGGGTACAAAGAGCCAATCATGGTGTCCGGCACCGACGGCGTGGGCACCAAACTCCGACTGGCCATGCAACTTGAAAAGCACGACAGCATTGGTATCGACCTGGTCGCCATGTGCGTAAACGATCTCATTGTGGGTGGCGCAGAGCCTCTGTTCTTCCTCGACTACTACGCCACGGGCAAGCTGAATATAGACATCGCCGCAAAGGTAGTGGCGGGCATCGGCGAAGGCTGCGAACAAGCAGGCTGTGCACTGGTAGGTGGCGAAACAGCCGAGATGCCGGGCATGTATGAAGGCGACGATTACGACCTGGCCGGCTTCTGCGTTGGCGTAGCAGAGCGCAGCGAAATAATAGACGGCAGTAATGTGCGCGAAGGCGATGTTTTGCTGGCGATGGCTTCTTCAGGCCCTCACTCCAATGGTTACTCGTTGATTCGCAAAATCCTTGAAGTTAGTAACGCCGACCTCAAACAAGCTGTTGGCGACACCACTCTGGAAAACGCCCTGATGGAGCCCACTCGGATCTACGTCAAGAACGTGCTGAAGCTTATCCGACAGGTGGATGTAAACGCCCTCTCCCACATTACGGGCGGCGGTTTACCAGAGAACATTCCCAGGGTTCTGCCCAAGGGTATGATTGCCGCTATCGATACCGCAAGCTGGGAGCTGCCCCCGGTATTCCAATGGCTTAAAGAAGCCGGCGGTGTTGCCATTGAAGAAATGTACCGCACCTTTAACTGCGGCATTGGCATGATCGTTTGCGTCCCGCATAGTCAGAAAGACCTGGCCCTGGATACACTGAAGGTGCTCGGAGAGACTGCCTGGCAGGTAGGCGTTATTGAGCGCGCTGAAAACGCAGAAGAAGAGGCGGTAGTGCGCTACGCGCCGGGGTTGCTTTCAGAATGAAGGCAGACCAACCAACTCTACCCAAAATTCTGGTTTTGGCCTCCGGCAGCGGTACCAATTTCCAGGCCTTGGTAGACGCTAGCCGGGAACGGGATTTCCCCGGCCAGGTCATCGCGTTGGGCTGCAACCAGCCCAAAGCATTTGCCCTTGAACGCGCAGCCCAGGCCAACATTGAGACCTTTGTCGTTGACCATAAGGGATTTGGCTCTAGAGACGAGTTCGACGCAGCCTTAATCGCCCACATTCTGCGCTACAATCCGGATGTCATAGTGCTTGCAGGCTTCATGCGCATCCTCACCCCGAGCTTTGTGCAGGCCTTCCGCGGCAAGCTGCTGAATATTCACCCGTCACTTTTACCAAAGTACACCGGCCTGAATACTCACCAAAGAGCACTGGATGCCGGCGATGATACACACGGCGTCTCTATTCACTTCGTGACAGAAGAGCTGGATGGCGGCCCCGTAATCGCTCAAGCGGAAGTAACTGTGGCGCCTGACGACACAAGTGAAACCCTTGCCGAAAAGGTACAACGCAAAGAACACCTGTTGTACCCGATAGTTGTGCGTTGGTTTTGCGAAGGCCGGATTCAGCTGGGCAGCGATTTTGTGCTGTTCGACGGCCAGGTAATGAAAACGCCCATGCGCCTCCCCGATAATTAAGGCGCACCTTACCAGACTGTCACCACACAGTGCCCACCGACCCGCTAGACTTTCATCATACTTGAAGGATTCGAGGTCAACGAAATGCTCCCAACTCGAAGTACTGTGCACGCCCTGAAAACAAGCCGAAACATCGCAGCCAGCCTTCTGTGCACGCTGGCTTTGTTGCTGACGAGCGCTGCGCAGGCGGAGTCGGCCCCGGATCTATTTCCTTTTGAGGTCAGTTATGGCGCCTCCATGGAAAAGGGCGTCTCCCTTAATGGCAGCGCGAAACGCATCCTCACCTCCCAAGGCAATGATGTATGGCTCTACCGAACAGAGGTGAAGTCTTTTATAGCAGACCTGGACGAATCCCTGGTACTGAAATGGGAAGATGGCAAGGTTGTTCCCCTCAGGTACCGGTATCGCCTGTCCGGCCTCCTTATCAAGGACAGAAAGCAGTCTATCGATTTCGACTGGAAGGCCGGAGTAGCTACGGGAGATTACAGAGGCAAATCATTCAAGGTGGAGCTGCAGGAAGGTATTCTCGACCCTCTTGGATTTCAGGTACAACTGCACCAGGATGTTCTGAACGGTAAGCGTGAGATGGAGTATCAGGTTCTGGATCGCGGCAAAATCGACAGCGAGCGGTTTGCCGTTGTGAATGATGATGCCAGTGGCACCGATGGCTCCCGCTCTTCACTCCTCAAAGCCGAGAAGATTCGTGAAAACTCCAAACGAGAGACGTTGATGTGGTTTGATCCGGACAGCGAATTCGTACTGGTGCGTCTGCTCCAGGTGGAACCAGACGGCAGCAAGTACGAACTCAAGCTCAAGAGTGTGGACCTGGGAGGTTAAACCTCCCGATCCCCTTCGGCCCACACAGCCTTAACTTCGTCCGCAATAATTCGCAGCCCTTGCGCCACCCGCTCATCGTCCTGGGAATAGGTCACGCGCAAGCATTCATCGCGATGCTTCCAGCCATCCTCAGGCAAACCGGGGAAGAAGTAATGCCCCGAAACCACCAGTACCCCACGGGCCTTTAGCCTCTGGTATAACTCCAGGCTGGTAATGGGCAACTCCGGGAACCACAACCACAGGAACATGGCACCCTCAGGCTTGTGTACGTACCAGCGGCAACTGTCTTCACCCATAGCCTCACGAAACGCTGCTACTGCCCGCTCCATCTTCCGCTTATAAAATGGGCAAACCACATCCCGGCTCAATGACAGAATTTCTCCGGAACGAACCAGCGGCTCGGCCAGCATGGCACCAAAGCTCCCTGTGGCCAGGTTCATGATCGCGTTAATTCCAGACAAGGCTTTTATGACGGGCGCTGCAGCAATCACAATCCCGGTACGAGCTGCCGGCAAGCCAAGCTTGGACAAACTCAGGCACAGGATAATCTGTTCGTTCCAGGTGGGCTTGGCATCTACAAACAACAGGCTTGGGAAAGGTGTACCGTAAGCTCCATCCACAATCAGAGGTATGTTGTGCTGGCGCGCCATCTCCTCCAACCTGGCCAACTCTTCGTCAGTCACCACGTTGCCGGTCGGGTTGGTTGGCCGGGAGACACAGATGGCACCTGTTTCTCCCGTGACTTCTACCGCGTCAAAGTCCACACGGTATTTGAATTCGTGAGCATCGGTGAACGAAATGTCAGGCTGCACAGCGTGAAACAATCCCGGCTCAATACCGGCGTCTGCGTAACCTATATACTCTGGCGCCAGCGGCAGCAGTATATGCTTGCGGTGACCTTCGCCATAATCGCCACCAAACATGTTAAACAACATGAAGAAGGCAGCCTGGCTGCCGTTGGTCAGGGCGATATTTTCCGGTTTAAGATCCCAGCCATACTCTCGGCTTAGCAGGTCTGCCAGTGACGCAATGAACTGCTTTTCTCCCTGAGGGGGATCGTATATTCCCACCAGTCGGCGAACATCGTTTTCACTCTTACTCATATCCGCCAGAATTTCCTGCACCCGCGCCTGAATTTCAGGGATGTGCCCCGGATTTCCGCCTCCCATCATGATCATATCGTCGCCCGACGCCATCGCATTACCCAGGTCATCCATCAATGAGGTGATGCCTGCGTCGGCAGTGAACTTACGGCCAAAAGTGGAGAGTTTCATGGGGTTGCTTCCATAGGTCGGAACTGAACATTTAGCGGGATTAATGTAAGCCTGTTCTGAAAACGGGAGGGATTCAGTCTCCTGGCGAGATACCAAGATTGCTCACGCCCTCATTGGCAGCCATTTCCCTGATTTCGGAGATGAACTGCTCTACTGGCGTGCGCTGGCGTTTCAGCTCAAGCACCAGGTTGCGCTGGAAGGCTTTATCTTCTTTCATCAGGGGGTGTGAGTCGAGCAAGCGAACCAGCTCATATTCTTCCAGCCCTTCACCTTCAGACAACTCAATAAAACTCATCACCGTGCTTGTTGCCAGTTGTGAGGCTTCTGTGGCCCGATGTTTTGAGGGATTCAGTCGATTCAGCAGTGCCTGCTCCAGCAACTGGCAGAAATCAAACGCCGGGTAGACGCCGTAGGCGTCGTAGGCCTCAACATCCGGAGATAAGGCTTCGAGTTTCACCAGCAGTTGCGGTATGGCAGATTCGGTTGCATCCTGCTGGAGTGTGCCCCACGCAAGATCGAGTATCTGGTGCATTTTGCCGCCGGTTTTCAGGTCAACCGCTTCGGCAAAGAGCGCGTAATTAGGAAATGATCGCTCGGCAAGTGCCAGCAGGAAGGCGCATTCACGCCATCCCTGCAACTGGGCTACAGCTTTAAGAAACTGGTTGGCGTTCATGTTTTTGGCAGCGTTACGCCGGTCTGGCCAAAGTACTTTCCGCCTCGGTCTTTGTAGCTGGTCTCACAAACTTCGTCAGACTCAAAGAAGAGCATCTGAGCGACGCCTTCGTTGGCGTAAATTTTCGCCGGTAGGTTGGTGGTGTTGGAAAACTCCAGGGTTACGTGCCCTTCCCACTCTGGTTCCAGCGGCGTGACGTTTACGATGATACCGCAGCGTGCGTAGGTAGATTTACCGAGGCAGATGGTGAGTACGCTGCGCGGAATTCGAAAGTATTCGACGGTGCGCGCAAGGGCAAAGGAGTTCGGTGGGATGATGCAAACGTCGCCGGTGAAGTCTACGAAGCTTTTTTCGTCGAAATTTTTGGGGTCGACGGTGACTGAGTGCACGTTGGTGAAGATTTTAAATTCGTTGCTGCAACGTACGTCGTAGCCGTAGCTTGAGGTGCCGTAGGAGATAACTCGGCCTTGCTCACCGTCACGAACCTGGCCGCTTTCGAAGGGCTCGATCATGCGGTGCTGTTCAGCCATTCGGCGAATCCACTTGTCAGCTTTGATGCTCATGGCGAAATCTCGTTTCTACTTGGGAAAATTGGGGCGTAGTTTACCTGTTCGATTGGGTTCTGTCGAAGCCTCGCTGTGCCGCCCAGAGGGTTCTGGTTTGGGGGGCTGCAGTCACGGGAAAGGCGGTTCAAAAACCGCTTCAAGCACATCCATGTGGGCTTGTCTCCGGCCATCCCTGGCCTACGACATTTTTGAACCGCCTTTCCCGCGCCTGCGATCAGACCACCGAGCAGTCCGCTGCGCAAACCAGCTCCCAGCTCTTATCTAGTGTGACTTCACAGACACACTTGAAATAGCCCCGCTCAGGTTTCGCTCCCTTGTGGAAAGCTCTGCCCCAACCCGGCGGGCGATGTCGCGATAACGGAGTGCCACTTCGGACTCAGGTACGGCAACCACAGTGGGCATACCGCCGTCGGTTTGTTCGCGAATGGTCATGTGCAAGGGCAATTGGCCCAGCAGGGTTGTTTCGTATTCATCAGCAATGCGTTCACCACCGCCAGCTCCGAAGAGGTGCTCTGCATGGCCACAGTTGCTGCAGATGTGCACGCTCATGTTTTCCACAACACCCAGCACAGGGATTTCAACTTTTCGGAACATTTCTATTCCGCGCTTGCCGTCGAGAAGTGCTATGTCCTGCGGAGTGGTGACGATCACCGCACCGGTAACCGGGACTTTCTGCGCCAGGGTGAGCTGAATGTCGCCGGTACCTGGGGGCATGTCGACGATCAGGTAGTCAAGTTCATCCCACAGGGTTTGCTGCAAGAGTTGCATAACAGCGCCACTGACCATCGGGCCGCGCCATACCATAGGGGTTTTGTCGGTGGTCACAAAGGCCATGGACATGCATTGGAGGCCATGGGCATCCATGGGTACGAAGTACTTTTCTTCTCGCACGTCCGGGCGCTTGCCTTCGGGGACCCCAAGCATCATGCCAATGCTCGGGCCGTATATATCGGCGTCAAGAACGCCTACACGAGCACCCTCGGCATGGAGTGCGAGGGCCAGATTGACGGCTGTTGTGGATTTACCCACGCCGCCTTTGCCCGATGCGACAGCTACGATGTTTTTGACACCGGGAACAGATGGCAGATCTTTTTGCACCTTGTAGGAGTGAATTTTCTGAGCCACATGAACCTCAGCAGATTCAACCCCGTCAACATTTTCCAGCGCATTGGCAACTAACTGCTTCAAGCCACCTGCGATCCCTTTTGACGGGTATGGCAGCTCTATCATTACCGTAACCTTGCCTGCTTCATCAGCTACCAGTGACTTTACGGCACCCAGGTCATAAAGATCCTTTTCCAGGTACGGATCTCGGTATTCACGCACGGCCGCTTGCAGGGCCTGCTCTGAAATTTGTGTCATCTGGCTCTCCGGAAATAAGCTCATGCGGGTTTTCAGCATGAAAACAGGTGTTTCGGGTGAAAATTATCTGTTCAAAAGGTATCATCTGTGCCCGTTTCTGACCATACAACCCTTACTCTGATGAAAGGTTCGGATACACCATGACGCAAGCGAGTTCAAAGCAACAGCGCGATATTCTGGTTACCAGCGCACTGCCCTACGCCAACGGCCCCATTCACCTGGGCCATCTGCTGGAATACATTCAGACCGATATCTGGGTGCGCTATCAGAATATGCGAGGCCACACTTGCTACTACGTTTGCGCCGATGATGCCCACGGCACCGCCATTATGCTCCGTGCCGAGCGGGAAGGCATCACGCCCGAGCAGCTGATTGACCGGATCCGTGAAGAACATCAGCAGGATTTCTCCGGGTTCCACATCCGCTTTGATAACTACTACACCACCCATTCGGAAGAAAACCGGTACTTCTCTGAGTACATCTACCGCCAGTTACAGAAAAACGGCAATATCGCGACTCGTAACATCACCCAGTTCTTCGATCCTGAGAAGAACATGTTTCTTGCGGATCGCTTCATCAAGGGCACTTGCCCCAAGTGTAAAACCGACGATCAGTATGGCGATAATTGTGAAGCTTGCGGCGCAACCTACACCCCGGCCGAGCTGATCAACCCGCGCTCTGCAGTGTCCGGTGCCACGCCGGTAGAGAAAGACTCGGAGCACTACTTCTTCAAACTGCCGGAATTCACCGAATTCCTGACTCAGTGGACTCGCAGTGGCGCCTTGCAACCTCAAGTCGCCAACAAGCTGGCTGAATGGCTGGATGCAGGTCTCCAGGAATGGGACATCAGTCGCGATGCGCCCTATTTTGGTTTTGAGATTCCCGATGCCCCTGGCAAGTTTTTCTATGTATGGCTGGATGCGCCTATCGGCTACCTCGCAAGCTTCAAAAACTTCTGCAACCGGGAAGACGTGGATTTCGAACACTTCTGGAAGGTAGATTCCACTGCCGAGGTCTATCACTTTATCGGCAAGGACATTATCAACTTCCACGCCCTGTTCTGGCCGGCCATGCTGCACGATGCAGGCTTCCGCACGCCAACAGCGGTCTGGGCCCACGGTTTTGTAACGGTTAACGGCAAGAAGATGTCCAAATCCCGGGGCACGTTCATTATGGCCCGCACCTATCTGGACCACCTGAACCCGGAATATCTGCGCTACTACTTTGCAGCCAAGCTGACTGGCGGCGTGGACGATATGGATCTGAATCTCGAGGACTTTGCCGCACGAGTGAATTCAGATCTGGTTGGCAAGGTAGTCAACATTGCCAGCCGCAGTGCCGGTTTTATTACCAAGCGTTTTGACGGCAAGCTTGGCCAGGTAACTGAGCACGACAAGCTGAAGAAATTTATTGAAGCGGGCGAAGAGCTGGAAGCCTTTTATGAGGCTCGTGAGTTTGGCCGTGCCATGCGCCGCATCATGGAGCTGGCAGACATTGCCAACCAGTATGTTAACGATGAGCAGCCTTGGGTCGTAGCCAAGCAGGAAGGTCAGGACGAAAAACTGCAGGCCATCTGCACCAACGCCCTGAATATGTTCCACCTGTTGATGACCTACCTCGCTCCGGTGCTGCCAGAGACGGCCAAGGCTTCGGAGGACTTCCTCAACGCGAAGCTGGACTGGAACAATCGCAGCGAGCGGTTGGAAAACCACGGCATCAACAAGTTCAGCCCTCTGATGAGCCGGGTAGACATGGCACAGATCGAAAAAATGCTGGATGCGTCAAAAGAAGAGATGCCTGCTGCCATCGGCAAACCAGCTCAGGCAGACAAGCAGGACACCAGCGAAGCTATTGCTGATGAAATCGAGTTTGATGATTTCGCCAAGGTGGATCTGCGGGTCGTTAAAATAGTCAAAGCCGAGCATGTGGAAGGCGCAGACAAGCTACTTCGCCTGACGCTTGACCTGGGGCAAGGCGAGCGCAACGTGTTTGCTGGTATCAAGTCTGCTTACAAGCCTGAGGATCTGGAGGGCCGTCTTACGGTCATGGTAGCCAACCTCAAACCCCGTAAAATGAAGTTCGGCATGTCCGAAGGCATGGTTCTGGCGGCTGGCCCGGGCGGCAAGGATATTTTTATGCTGTCTCCTGATTCGGGTGCCACGCCCGGCATGCGTGTGATGTAAACAAAGGTCGAGGCAGAGCGATCCGGTGATGCAACAATGACAGAATACTTACTGATCTTGGTCAGCACCATTCTGGTGAACAACTTCGTGCTGGTGCAGTTTCTTGGCCTGTGCCCCTTCATGGGGGTTTCAGGCAAACTGGAAACAGCCATGGGCATGTCTTTGGCCACCACGTTTGTGCTGACTCTGTCATCGGTATGCAGCTATCTTGCCTATACCTACCTGCTGGCGCCTCTGGATCTGGTGTTTCTGAAAACCATCACCTTCATTCTGGTGATTGCCGTGGTGGTTCAGTTCACCGAAATGGTTGTACGTAAAACCAGCCCTCTGCTCTACCGCGTGCTGGGTATTTTCCTGCCGCTGATTACCACTAACTGCGCCGTACTCGGCGTGGCACTTCTTAACCTGAACAAAAACAACAACTTCGTTGAATCAGTGCTCTACGGTTTTGGCGCTGCCGCCGGTTTCTCGCTGGTGCTGGTGCTCTTTGCCGCAATGCGCGAGCGCATTGCCGTGTCTGATGTCCCTGTGTCCTTTCAGGGCGCCGCGATTGGCATGGTTACCGCAGGGTTGATGTCACTGGCGTTCTTGGGCTTTACCGGCCTGGTCAGCGTTTAACGGAGACGCAGTTTTATGTGGACAGGCATTCTTATCGCCGTTCTGGTTCTGCTTGGCCTTGCCCTGGCGTTTGGTGCTTTGCTGGGTTTTGCCTCGGAGCGCTTTCGGGTAGAAGGCAATCCGCTGGTGGAACAGATCGACGCAATGCTGCCGCAAACCCAGTGTGGCCAGTGCGGATTCCCCGGCTGCCGCCCCTATGCCGAATCCATTGCAGAGGGTGGTGCCATCAATAAATGCCCTCCCGGCGGCGAATCCACTATCAAAGCGCTGGCCGACCTGCTCGATGTTGACCCCCAACCGCTGGATGCAGAACACGGAGTGGAACAGGCGCGCAGGGTTGCTGTGATACGGGAGGATGAATGTATAGGTTGCACCAAGTGCATTCAGGCCTGCCCGGTGGATGCGATTCTGGGTGCTGCAAAACACATGCACACGGTTATCGAAAGTGAATGCACAGGCTGTGATCTATGCGTGGAGCCCTGCCCGGTTGATTGCATCGACATGATCACTATCGAGCCTGATATTCGTGGATGGACCTGGTCGCAGCCCCGGATTATCACTACAGACAAACAGGAGGCCAACTCCTGATGCCCTCAACTATCAAGCTTTGGGACTTTAGCGGCGGCATTCACCCCGCAGAGAACAAGCAGGTTTCAACCCGCCGACCCATTCAAACCGCAGGTATTCCCGGGCAACTGGTGTTGCCACTGCAGCAGCATATCGGTGAGCCCGCGGAGCCTGTAGTGGCGGTTGGCGATGTTGTCCTGAAAGGCCAGAAAATAGCCGACGTAAGCCATGGCATGGGCGTTCCAGTGCACGCACCTACATCTGGCGTGATCGAGAGCATTGGTGACTACCCGGTACCTCACCCTTCCGGCATGACAGACCAATGCATCGTTTTGAAGCCAGACGGCAAGGACGAGTGGTGCGAGCGCTTCCCGATCAGCGACTACCGCACTCTTGAGCGGAATCAGGTGCTTGGCGTGATTCACTCAGCCGGTGTCGCCGGCATGGGCGGCGCGGGATTCCCTACAGATATCAAACTGAAACCACCCAGGGACCGCAAGGTTGACACGCTGATTCTCAACGGCGCGGAATGCGAGCCCTACATTACTGCCGACGACATGACCATGCGCGAGCGAGCCGACAAGGTCGTTGCCGGGTTAAAGATAATGGCCTGGATACTGCGACCCGAGCGTTGCGTGATCGGCATAGAGGACAACAAACCGGAAGCTATCGCAGCGCTGCGCGAAGCCATTCAAGGCACGCAAATTGAAATTGCGGTTATCCCGACCAAATACCCCTCTGGAGGCGAAAAGCAGCTAATCCAGGTCCTCACCGGCATGGAAGTGCCCAGTGGCGGCATTCCGGCAGATATAGGTGTCATGTGCCAGAACGTTGGTACCGCCGTAGCCGTGTCTGATGCTGTCTTCGAGGGTTCGCCGCTTATTAGCCGGGTGGTCACTGTGAGCGGTGAAGCCGCTGAAAGCCCGGGCAATTTTGAGGTATTGCTGGGCACACCCATTGCTTACCTACTGGAACAGGCAGGCTTGCAGCAAGACCGGGTCAGTCGCCTGGTACTTGGTGGCCCCATGATGGGCTACACCCTGAACACCACAGCGGTGCCGGTTATCAAGACCAGTAACTGCATCATTGCTGCGACCGCCAGTGAGCTTCCTGCACCGCCACCGGAGCAAGCGTGCATACGCTGCGGTCAATGCGCAGAGGTTTGCCCAATGGAACTGCTACCGCAGCAATTGTTCTGGCATTCCAAAGCTGCAGAGTTCGAAAAAGCAGAGCATTTGAATCTGTTCGACTGCATAGAGTGCGGTGCCTGCTCTTACGTTTGCCCCAGCTCCATCCCGCTGGTGCAGTACTATCGCTACGCCAAGGGCGAGATCCGCGTACAGCGGGCAGAACAGCTGAAAGCAGATAGAGCTCGGGAGCGTTTCGAAGCCCGCCAGCAAAGGCTTGAGCGCGAACAGCAGGAGAAAGAACTGCGCCGCAAAGAGCGCGCCAAAGCCGCTGCGGAAGCTCAGGCTTTAAAGAAAGCAGAAGCGGAGCAGTCTGCAGCGAGCGGAGAGGCTGTCGACGAGCGAGCAGCGAAATCTGCTTTGGTGGAGCAGGCCCTGGCACGCAAAAAAGCCAGCGCTGAAGCCAGCAATGCAAAGGCAGCTCCTCCCTCAGAGGCAGAGCAGGAAGCGCCCGATTTGGATGCACTGGAAAAACAGTTCTCTCAGGCGCAGTCCAAATTGGAAACCATGCAGGCCATGCTTGAAGATGCAAAAGCACAACAAGCAGACAACGTGGACAAGCTTGAACGAGCTGTTGCCAAGAACCACGACCGGGTCAAGCGGGCAGAAGAAGCCCTTGCGGATGCACGCAAAACGCTGGCAGCCCAAACTGAACCACAATCCATCAAATAATCTGAATCAGGCCCGATTTTCATGGCGTTTGTTCAACAGTCTTCACCCCATGCTCACAAGGCTCGCCCAACCTCTAAGGTGATGCTGTGGGTCATACTCGCGGCCTTGCCCGGGTTGCTGGCACAAACCCTGTTTTTCGGCTGGGGCAACCTCATCAACGTTGTCTGGTGCATCGCCATCGCTCTGGCTTCGGAAGCAGCTGTTCTCAAATTGCGCAGCAAACCGATTACGTTTGTTCTCAAGGACAACACAGCCGCCGTAACCGGGCTGCTGCTGGGGCTTTCCCTGCCACAGTTTGCACCCTGGTGGGTATCTGCTGTGGCGGTCATTTCCGCAATCGTGATTGCCAAACAGCTTTATGGTGGGCTGGGTTCTAACCCTTTCAATCCCGCCATGGTGGGTTACGCGCTGGTGCTGATCTCGTTCCCGGTGGCCATGACCACCAACTGGGCTGAACCGGCGCTGCTCTGGGACAAGGCTCCTGGCTTCGGAGATACGCTGGCAACCATTGCCTCAGGACAGCAAACCGCGGTTGACGGCTGGACCATGGCCACCCCACTTGACGAATACAAACATAAAATTGCGACCCACACTGCGGAGGAAGTTCTTGCCCACCCCACGTTCGGCAATGGTTTTGCCAGGGGCTGGGAGTGGGTTAATGCCGCCTTCCTGGCGGGTGGGCTTGTGCTGATCGGCCTCAGAATAATCAGCTGGCACATTCCAGTTGCGTTTTTGGGTTCACTGATTGTTATGAGCCTGGCCTTTGGGAGCAATGCTGATGAGTTTGCGCCACTTCCACTGCACCTGTTGGCCGGCGGCACCATGCTTGGCGCATTTTTCATCGCCACCGACCCGGTTTCTGCAGCAACCAGCCACCAGGGAAAACTGATTTATGGCGCGG
>Ga0209075_1000748_pt1 | contig 31311 bp, 29 predicted proteins | sample Stecom2011_FD_187523 | JGI IMG/M metagenome (GOLD analysis project Ga0209075, IMG submission 187523) | Agricultural soil microbial communities from Utah to study Nitrogen management - Steer compost 2011 (SPAdes) (version 2) | ecosystem: Environmental > Terrestrial > Soil > Agricultural land...
GGCGAATTGGTTGTCTTTATCGAAGTGCCCTGAAAATACTCGCAAGGTCATAATAAACAGCATGAGTGCGCCTAAAGTAACGTGCACGCCATGAAAACCTGTGAGTAAAAAGAAGGTGTTACCGTAGACACCGGATGAAAGTGTTAACCCTAAGTCTCTGTAAGCATGAACATACTCGTAACCTTGGAAAAATAAGAAAGTAACCCCGAGAGCAACAGTGAGTACTAACCAAAACTTTAATTTCCTCCGGTTGCCAGACTCCAAGCCAATGTGAGCGAAATGCAAGCAAACCGACGAAGTAACTAGAATCATAGTATTTAATAGCGGTAAGCCAAACCAACCCATGGCCTTGGTTTCCGTGCCGCCTGGGGTAAGGGTTAGTGGCCATATAGCTTCAAATGTCGACCATAGTAATTGCCCTGTCATTACGTTATTGCTGGCGCCTCCTAGCCAAGGCACAGCAATCATTCGCGCATAGAAAAGCGCACCAAAAAAAGCGCCAAAGAACATAACTTCAGAAAATATAAACCACAACATGGCGATTTTATAAGAACGGTTTAGTTGCAAATTATGCATACCCGCCCGCGATTCGCGAATTTGGTCGCCGAACCAACCGACCAACATAATGAACAACACAAAAATGCCGGTGCCTAAAATATAATGCCCAAAACCAGCCTCTTGCTTTGACCATTCAAGCGTAAAGTGGCCAGCGCCAAAGGCCATTAAACCAAGTGCTAAAGCCCCGGTAATGGGCCAAATACTCTGGTCGGGCACATAGTACTTTGAATGAGTTTCTTGTGGTTCTGTACTCATGGTTTTCCCCTAATCGGAACGTCCGCGATTTTTGGCGCGTCCTTCATTTGGTTGGTAATATCGAACATGACGTAAGACAGCGTCAGCCGATGTATACGTTCAGGTAAGTCTGGATCTAAATAGAAGCGCATGGGCATGATGGCCGTTTCTTTAGCCGCCAGTGGCTGCTGCTCAAAACAAAAACACTCAGTTTTGTTTAAATACAGTGAAGCTTCACCTGGAGAAACGGAGGGCAATGCCTGTGCCATACGGTCTTGGTTGGTATGGTTTTCAACAATGAAGTTCACTTGTTTTAATTCACCGGGGTGCATGGTAATTGACTGCACTTCAGGTCGAAAAGACCAAGGCGCACCCCGATCAGTACGTGTGGTGAATTCCACAGTAATGGTGCGCGAGGTGTCTATAACCATGCCTTCAATAGTCATTGCCGCAGTATTTTCGGTACGGCCATTGAAACCAGTAAGCTCACAAAATTTTTCATATAAGGGCACAAGAGCAAAGCCAAAGGCGAACATAATAACCACTGCAGCTAGAAGCTTAGTGATCACGCTCGAATTGTCTTGTTGCTGCTTGTTGGTCATTTTATTTTACCTCAGGTGGCGTATCGAAGGTGTGGTAGGGCGCTGGTGAAGGTACTGTCCATTCTAAGCCCTCGGCTCCTTCCCATGGTTTGGCTGGCGCGGGTTCGCCTTTTTTCATGGCGCACTTCACCATAACAACAAGAAAAATAAGCTGCGATAAGCCAAATAAGAAACCGCCGACACTAATAATGGCGTTTAAGTCTGCAAACTGGAGGGCATAGTCGGGGTAGCGTCGTGGCATGCCTGCTAAGCCTACAAAGTGCATGGGGAAAAACAAAATATTCACTGAAATAAGTGAGCACCAGAAATGTAACTTGCCTAAGCCCTCGTCGAACATAACCCCCGACCATTTGGGCACCCAGTAATAGGCGGCTGCCATAATTGAAAATACAGCACCAGTTACCAGTACATAATGGAAGTGAGCAATAACAAAATATGTGTCGTGGTATTGGTAATCAACTGGGGTGACGCCGAGCATAATTCCCGACAAGCCACCTATGGTAAATAGCACCACAAAAGCAATAGCAAATAGCATGGGCACTTCAAAAGTCATAGAGCCACGCCACATGGTGGTTATCCAGTTAAATACTTTTACCCCTGTGGGCACTGCAATCAACATGGTCATATACATGAAAAACAACAGCGCGAAGGTGGGCATGCCGGTAGTAAACATGTGGTGTGCCCATACTAAAAAAGACAAGCCAGCAATTGAGGCTGTGGCGTAAACCATGGAGGAATAGCCAAATAGAGGCTTACGGGCAAAAGTTGGGATAATGGCGGAGATAATACCGAAGGACGGCAAAATCATAATATAAACTTCAGGGTGACCAAAAAACCAGAATAAATGCTGGAACAACACAGGGTCGCCGCCGCCCGCCGCACTAAAAAAGCTAGTGCCGAAAAATTTATCGGTTAACACCATGGTGACAACACCGGCCAGCACCGGCATAACAGCAATTAATAAAAATGCGGTAATCAGCCAAGTCCAAACAAACATAGGCATTTTCATGTAATTCATGCCAGGAGCACGCATGTTCACTATGGTTACAATGACGTTAATTGCTCCCATAATCGACGACATACCCATAATATGCATGGAGAACACAAACAAAGCGGTCGAGTCGGCGCTATAGGTTGTGGAAAGTGGCGCGTAGAATGTCCAACCAAATGCTGGGCCACCACCGGGCATAAACATCGACGACAGCATAATAATAAAGGCCACTGGTAGAATCCAAAAACTCCAGTTATTCATGCGCGGTAAAGCCATGTCGGGTGCGCCGATCATTAAAGGAATCATCCAGTTCGCTAAGCCAACGAAAGCGGGCATAACTGCACCAAATACCATCACAACACCGTGCATGGTTGTCATTTGGTTGAAAAAATGAGGCTCAATTATTTGCATGCCTGGCTGGAATAGCTCAAGGCGAATGACCATGGCGAAGCTACCGCCAATGAGGAACATTAAAAAGCTAAACCATAGGTACAGCGTACCAATGTCTTTATGGTTGGTGGTAAAGAGCCAGCGTTTTATACCCGTTGGTTTGTTGTGCTGATGCACGTCGTGGGCATCTTTTGATTCAGCAACTGCAGTACTCATAGATCCGTCCCCTTATTCTTCGCCCTGAATGAAGTTGAATATATCTGCCGCTTGAACGAGATCACCCGTGTCGTTCCCCCAAGCGTTGCGCTCATAAGTAATAACAGCAGCTAATTCACTCATGCTGAGCGAGTTTTTAAACGACTGCATCGCCGTTCCAGACGAGCCATTCACGACAATATTAATATGTGCTTGTTTGTCTGTTACTGAAATACCTTCGCCAGCTAACCGTGGAAATACACCAGGAATGCCTTGACCGTTTGGTTGGTGGCAGGCGGAGCATTGGGAAAGGAAAATGTTACGACCAAGCTCCATAAGATCGTCTTTCGACATTTCCATGGCGAGCAGTTTTTCTTCCTGCTCCGCTTCTGCGGCTAAACGCTGCTCTTCCGAACGGATCCAAATGTCGAAATCGGCAGGCTCTTTGGCAATCACAACAATTGGCATAAACGCATGCCCTTGGCCGCATAATTCGGCACAAGAGCCACGGTATATGCCGGGTTCTTTTATATTGGTCCACGACTCGTTGATGTAACCAGGGTTTGCGTCACGTTTAATAGCAAACTCGGGCACAAACCAAGAGTGAATAACGTCTTCTGAGGTAATTAGAAAACGAACTTTGGTATTTGTGGGTAGTACTAAAGGGCGATCAACTTCATGTAAGTAGTTTTCCCCTTTGGGTAGGCGACCGTAAATTTGCTCGTTCGGTGTGGCCAAAATACTTTGAAACTGTACGTCGTAATCAAGGTAGTTATAGTGCCAACGCCATTGTGAACCAGTGACAACAATACTTAATTCAGAGTCGTCGGTATTATCAAGCTCAAGTAATGTAATCGTGGCAGGAACAGCCATGGCGATTAAAATTAAGAAGGGAATAATGGTCCAAACAATTTCTACTTTAACGTTTTCGTGAAAGGTTGCCGGCTTTCGCCCTCGCGATTTACGATGTCGAATAATCGACACGAGCATCACGCTGAATACGCCAACGGCGACCACCACGCATATATAAAAGACCAGCATGTGCAGGTCATAAACCTTTTGGCTCATGTCGCTTATGCCAGGTGTTAAATTAATACGAACTTCATTATTAGCAAATGAATTTGGCGTATACAGAACAGCAGCCACAGCCCCTAAAAGGCTCTTTGGTTTTACTATCACTCGACTTCTCCTCTTATTCTTCTCACCTGTACACACCACGGGGATGGTATGCATGGTAAGAAGAACAAAGAGGCCAGCAAGAACAGGAACGGCTTTCCCCTGAAATCGAAGCTCTTGCCTAACCCTTTGTTGTTACTCTGTTACTGTTATAAAAGTAGTCATTTTATTAGATATAGCAAAGTCGTTTTCTTTTTAGGTAGCCATAAAAACCACTTGCTCATTTATTAGTCTGCTCAACGTAGCACCAAAATTTGGAATAAAAAAGGGGCTGTTTATAAAACAGCCCCTGTAACACCCTACAAAGGGTTAGTGGAGCGGGGGGTTCTGTTCAGGCGAGGTAAATAAGAAGTTAATACTTTTACTGTTACGGGCTACGAGTTGTAAGCGTTTTTGTTCACGCGGACTACAGTGGCCAAGCCAAGCAATAACAAGCTGGCTATTATTTAATAATAAAGACTGCTCAGTCGCCCAAACAGCTGTTTCTGTAGAGCTTGGCATAATGCAGCGAATACGGTCTTTATTAATGCCGACACTGGCAAGCTGGTTCAAGAATTCTGCTGAAGGCTTACCAATAAGCGTTACCCATTGGTTTTCTTGGTGGCGCATACTGCTAACAGTTGCCCACAATTGGTCAGTACTAAGACCGTTTTCGGCCAGTTTTTCTGTAACCGACTCGTGGCCCCATAAACCAGGGTGTACTCGATGCTTATTTAACATTGAATGTTTCATTGTAAACCTCCATTACGGATAACGCCGACAGCCAAACCTTCAATACTGAGCGGTTGATATTCTAAGTCGACCCGAATAATGGAAAACTCTTCATTTTCTGGGTGCAATAGAACAACACTGCCTTTCCGCTCAAAACGTTTTACTGTTACTTCGTCTTCAACGCGCGCTACGACAACTTGGCCGTTGCGCACTTCTTGTGTTTTATGTACGGCAAGTAAGTCGCCGTCGAGAATACCAATATCTTTCATACTCATGCCTGAAACCCGCAGTAAGAAGTCTGCATGGGGGCTAAACATTTGTTGGTCCACTTTATAATGAGCTTCAACATGCTCCTGGGCCAAAATTGGTTCGCCTGCTGCAACACGACCAATTAACGGCAGGCCTTCGAACTCTTCTTCTTTCTCTTCGTTTAAGATACGAATACCGCGCGAGGTACCAGGTACCATTTCAATCGCACCTTTCTTTGCCAATGCCTTTAAATGTTCTTCGGCAGCGTTCGGTGAACGGAAACCAAGCTGATTCGCAATTTCGGCGCGGGTTGGCGGCATGCCAGTTGCATCGATATGAGTGCGAATAAGTTCTAAAATTTCACTTTGTCTGGGTGTTAATGGACGCATTGGGTCACCTGTTTATCTGTACAGTATGCTGTCAGTATATACAGTATTTGTCACTGTGCAAGGTACTGTGCAATAAAAATACAAAAAGAGCTTTAGAAACACATTGCTCGTAACACAAGGAACCAATGAAGTGTTATCATCGTCTACACTTATACATACACCTGCTAGCCGTATCTCCTTCGATTACAGCTTTGATAACCGCTTGGACTATTATGAATAATACCTCTTGGATTTATCACATATTACGTTTGCCATTACGCTGGGTTACGCGTTTTAAAGCTATAGCCGACGATCATGACACTAAGGCTTCGGCACCAGACCATGTGGTGTATGTGATGCGTAGCCCTTCGACAACAGACTTACTTGTGGCGCAGCGTGCTGCCGAAGAGCTTGGCTTACCTGATCCTGCTTCAATATTTCTAGTTAACGGCAAAGAGTTTCCGCGTGTTTTGTACGTGGAAGACAAACGAAAGCGCCTTGAATATGACGCTATTCAGCCCTTTACAGAATTGCTCAACTTACACCAAGCGGACAAGTCACTAAATGTGGTAATGCACCCTATAGCATTATTTTGGGGCCGTGAACCGGGCAAAGATCGTCGCGACGGGCGTGCCATGGTGGCTGACATTGAAGTACCAGGTAAATGGAAAAAGTTTTTACTCGTGCTTTTTTCGGGGCGCAATATTTTAGTACGCGTGTCGCAGCCGGTTAGTTTACGCACTATGGCCGACAGCGATCGCACAGGTAGCGACTTAGCACAGAAACTATTACGGGTCGCACGAACGCACTTTGCGCGGTTACGTTATGCAGTAGCAGGGCCCAAATTAAGTGGCCGTAAAGAAATTATTACTGAGTTATTACGTTTACCTGCGGTACGCAAAGCAATTAGCGAAGAAGCAAGAGCGAAACATATATCCGAAGCGAAAGCTGAACAGGTAGCGAGTGATTACTTGCAAGAAATTGCAGCAGACTATCGCGATAGCTTAATTCGTTTTGGGGATCGTTTCTTTAGTTGGCTATGGACCAAAATATATCGTGGTATTTCAGTGAAAAATAGTGAAAGCGTTCGTAAGCTTGCACAGCAGGGGCATGAAATCATTTATGTACCATGCCACCGTAGCCACATGGATTATTTGCTACTGAGTTACATTATTTATAAAGAAGGCCTAGTGCCGCCGCATATTGCTGCGGGGGTGAACTTGAATTTCTTCCCTATGGGGCCGTTGTTCCGCCGTGGTGGTGCATTTTTTATTCGCCGGAGCTTCCGTGGTAATAAGTTATATGGTGTGGTGTTTCGCGAATATTTAGGCCGGCTATTTCAAAAAGGCTACGCAATTGAATACTTCATGGAAGGTGGGCGCAGCCGAACAGGCCGTTTGTTACCGCCTAAAACCGGTATGTTAGCTATGACCTTACAGGGGCAGCTGCGCGGTATTAATCGGCCCATTAGCTTAGTGCCGGTTTATGTGGGTTACGAGCATGTGATGGAAGTGAACACTTACCACAGCGAGCTACAGGGTAAAAATAAAGAGAAAGAATCATTTTTCCAAGTGTTTGGTATTTTACGTAAATTGCGCAACTTCGGTACGGGCTTTGTTACCTTTGGCGAACCGGTACGTTTGTCTGACTATTTAGACAAATCGGCGCCCGATTGGCGCGATTCGGTCACTTCAGGTACGGAAGAGCCCGCGCGGCCACGTTGGCTAACTCCAACAGTGAATAAGCTGGCTGAATTACTTATGCGCCGCATTAATAATGGTGCTGCTGTGAATAGTATTAACTTAACGGCCCTTTGTTTGCTAAGTGCGGAACGAGAAACGCTGACGAAAGACGAGCTCGTGGCGCAAGTTGGCGCGTATATGAAGTTGCAGCAAGAAGTGCCGTTCAGTGGTTGCTTGCATTTGCCCGACGAAGAATTTGATGCGCAAGCCTATTGGCAACACGCAGTGTCTATGGGTAAATTTCAAGTGCAAGAAGACAGCGCAGGTGCAGTGGTGAGTTTGGCGCACGCCGAAGCTCTGAGCATGACCTATTACCGCAATAATATTCTGCACGCCTTTATTATACCGGCGTTAGTCGCGCGTTATGCGCGTGGGCACAGGCTGTTTACGCTAGACGATGTCACCACCTTTATCGATCAAGTGTATCCAGTTATTCAAGCCGAGTTATTTTTAGGCCATGAGCGAGAAGACGTTCCACTGTACGTTGCTGCTATATGTGAAGAGTTTGTTCGGACAGGTTGGTTGCTCAGCGAAGGTGATACGAGCTTTGCTATTCCTGCTCGCGACAGTAAGGCTTATGTACAGCTGGTGTTACTTGCTAACGCGGCAGGTGAAACTTTAGCGCGTTATGCGGTGGTGTTAGAGCTGCTTGAACAGTCGGCAAGCTTGTCACGAAACGAACTAGAGCGTTACAGCGAGCTAGTGGCAATTCGCTTAGGTGCTCGTCATGGTATTGATGCACCAGAGTTTTATGACAAGAAAATATTTAGTGTATTAGTTGGTGTGCTCAAACATGAAGGCTATATTTCAGTTCGCGAAGACGGTGCGTACACCACAGACGAGCGCACCGAACGCTTTAGTACAGAAGTAGAATTTCTACTTGCTAGTTCCATTCAAATGACTATTCGCGACTCGGTCCAACGCCTGTTAAAGGAACAATCGCAACCGTAACATCTACACCGAAGCCCCGAATGGAATAGGTAACCAATAATGTAACGCGAGCCCAATGGCAAAGGCCATACCCGCATAGTGGTTTTGTTGGAAAGCCACGAAACACTTGCCGGGCTCGCGCTTACGAATGAGTAGCCATTGCCAAATGAACATGGCGGCCATGGCAGCTAGCCCCACCCAATAAAAAAGAGTCGCGTCGATAACGTTACCAACCCAGGCCAGTAACGCGACTGTTAGTATTTGAAAACCAGCAATAAATAACACATCAAAACGACCGGTAATGACAGCCGTCGATTTAATACCTGCGGCTAGGTCGTCATCGCGATCCACCATGGCATATTCCGTGTCGTAGGCAACGGTCCAAGCAATATTGGCAGCAAAAAGAACCCAGCTAATAAGTGGCAAGCTATTTGTTGCCGCAGCGAAGGCCATGGGAATAGCCATACTAAAGGCAACACCGAGTACGAACTGTGGGCCGTGAGTCCAACGCTTGGTAAACGGGTAAAGTATGGCAACCCCTAGGGCAACGAAAGAAAGAATAATGGTGAGTTTATTTAAGGTCAGCACAAGTAAGAAGGCTAGTACGATTAAGCTAACAAACAACAATAGAGCTTCGGTAGCAGTTACTTGCCCCGTTGCTAAAGGCCTGCCTTTAGTGCGAGTAACATGGCCATCAATGTGCCGATCGGCGTAATCATTAATAACACAGCCGGCGGAGCGCATTAAAAATACCCCAGCTGCAAAAATAACCACTAAACGAATAGAAGGATCGCCATTAGCAGCAATTAATAATGCCCAAAAAGTTGGCCATGCTAATAACCAAGTGCCAATGGGTTTGTCGGTGCGCATGAGTGCGCGGTACGCTTCAAATCGAGTCATGTTCGGGTGTCCTTGTTGCAACATTAATATTAGAAAGCCCTAGAAATCTTTAGTTAGCATAGCAAGGGGTTGGTGAAAGAAATACTTCAGCAACAGAAATTGCGCCATGCTGCAGGTGAAACATGCGACGCCTGCCCCAGAGTGGGTTTTGCGCTCTGTAGTACTGGGTGTTTAATTGACCTGGCTTGGTGTCAGGAGAAAATTGAGCAACTTGAATGCGGCCAGGCTGAATATCAGACCGTGAAAAAAGCTGTTCGCCCAACGGGTTCGTGCCCATTTTGGCTAAGGCTTGGTCAGCATTACTTAAGGCGGCTAAGGGCAAAATAGAACGGGCATACACCCAAGGTGTGTTGTCACAAAGTAGCAGCACTTCACGCACTAAAGTAGCGTCGTTAGCAGTAATACCCAGGAAATCAGCCTCATGGGCTTGGCACGCTTGCTCTTGCTGGAAAAGGAGCTGAACACGAAAATCAGAGCTAATGGCTTTTAGCTTTGCCGTAAGCGAACTCGGGTCGAGCAGCCATTCGGTTAAAATAGAAGGCGTGGATAGCTGGGGCTCTTGCCAATCTGGTGTCATAATAGTTCTATTCATGTATTTATTTTGCTGTATGTTACCGTAGTTCGTATAAGGCTTCAGTAGTGTTGTTGTTTGCCGATAACCTGAACGTACAGGTTGTGTTTACCCGAATTTCATTTATCTCTGCTCACTGACGGAAATTGCTATGCGCGCATTTATGTTTGTTTTACTGGCTGCGGCTACGTTTGTTTTAAGCCCTGCGGTTCAGGCACAAGGCCAAGCTTACTTTGGTTTTGAACCCGATATTACCACTAACTATATACGCACAGGCGATCAACGTAGCTTAGGGTATGTTCGGGTCGCCATTGAAGTAATGGTGCCGAGCGTTGGCGATTTAAAAACCATTGAGTATCACCAAGCCTTGTTACGCGATGCCTTTATTCGTATTTTAAGTGTTCAGTCTGAAGAGCGAGTTCGGTCGCTAAATGGGCGTGAAGAAATCCGAACTGAGTGTTTGGAAGTAGCCCAAGAGCTTATGTTGCGCGAAACGGGCAAAGAATTAGTGCGCGATCTTATTTTTACAAAATATCTGTACCAGTAAGGCGCTAGCGTTTTAAACCAAAACGAACAAATGCGCCGGCAACCATACCACTTACAAGGCCTGCTAAATGGGCGTCATTTGCCATATTTACAGGTAATATATCGACATATCCAAGCAGCAACCAGCCCACCATAAAAACAAGTAGCATAGGTGGCAGCCAAAGTGGGCCACCGCGCTTAGCACTCATTACCATAGAAAAGCCGAGTAACCCATATACCACACCTGAAAGCCCGCCAAATAAAGGCCCTTGCCAGAAAAACTGAGCTATGTTTGCAGCAATCGCAGTAAATACAAAAAGGCCAAGCAGCATTTTCCAACCGAGAGAAAGTTCTATACGGCCACCCAAATACCACCACCAAAATAGGTTAAATACTAAGTGTGTTGCCGAAAAGTGAAGGAATGCTGGGCTAATAACGCGCCAAGGTTCCGACATATCTATTTGCGGTAGGTTGGGGTCTGCAATCAGCAAATATGCAAGTGTCGCTCGGAAATCGATAAGCTGAGCGAGTGCTACAGCAAGCACAGCTATAGCAACCAAGAAAGTAACTGGCCCGGCTTGTTTTGCTAACGTGCGCCACAGGGGGCTAAATATAGAATTCGATGGTTCAGGTGCATTGACGAAACGTTCAGGGTGTTCTGCAAAACGAGTCATAAGCTCGCGAGCGTGCGCTTCAAATGCTGGTTGCAGCAGCCACAAATGAAAACGGCCCGCTTCACGAGTAACCGACACGGGAATACCGTAGCCTAGCAACATAGTGTAAAGCGGTTTGATTTCTTCTTCCGCAACAGCGCTCGTCAGTTTTTTCATAATGCAGTGTTAAACCTTAAGCACCAACAATCAGTTCGTCAGCGAGTGTTTCAGCCCAGGCAGTCATGCCGCCGCTTAGGCTATAGGCTTCAGCTACACCCTGTTCAAGCATGTACTGAGCGGCCCGCTGGCTACTGACTCCGTGATAGCACACAACTAACACTGCTTTGTCGGCATTATCGTTAATGAAATCACCAAGGTTATCGTTATTAATATTCACAGCACCGGCTATATGGCCTTGCTGAAAAGTTTGCGGATCGCGAATGTCGGCCACCGCAAGCTCACCTGTGGTCAAACGTTGGTGAGCGTCGTTAATGTTTATATTTTGGCATTCACTCATTGTTTATGCTTCCCAGTCGAGAATAACTTTACCCGATTGACCTGACAACATGGTTTGGAAACCTTCTTCAAATTGGTCAACCGGAAAATGGTGGGTAATCATTGGTGTTAAGTCTAAACCACTTTGAATGAGCGACGTCATTTTGTACCAAGTTTCAAACATTTCACGGCCGTACACACCTTTAATAACAAGCCCTTTGAAAATAACCTGGTTCCAATCAACTGCCATTTCACCCGGTGGAATACCTAACATAGCAATTTTGCCACCGTGGTTCATGGTGTCGAGCATTTGGTTAAAAGCAACAGGAACACCCGACATTTCCATACCCACGTCGAAGCCTTCTTTCATACCCAGTTCGTCCATCACATCTTTTAAATTAGTTGTGGTGGTGTTCACCGCGCGTGTTGCACCCATTTGCTCAGCAAGCTCGAGGCGGTAATCATTAATGTCGGTAATTACCACATGGCGTGCACCGCAATGGCGCGCCACAGCAGCAGCCATAATACCAATTGGGCCGGCACCGGTAATAAGTACGTCTTCGCCAACGAGATCAAAACTAAGCGCGGTGTGCACAGCGTTACCAAAAGGGTCGAAAATAGCAGCCAAGTCGTCGGTAACTTCGTCGGGTAATTTAAATGCGTTGTCTGCTGGAATTACTAAATATTCAGCAAAGGCACCTGGGCGGTTCACACCCACACCTACTGTGTTACGGCATAGGTGGCGGCGGCCAGCGCGGCAGTTACGGCAATGGCCACAAGTAATATGGCCTTCGCCCGACACGCGGTCATTAACGTTAAAGCCACGAACACCGTCGCCCATAGCTTCAACCACACCAACATACTCATGGCCAACGGTCATACCAATAGGAATGGTTTTTTGCGACCAGTCGTCCCATTTATATATATGCACATCTGTGCCACATATAGCGGTTTTTTTAATTTTAATGAGCAGGTCGTTATAACCATATTCTGGTTTTTCTGCTTCAGACATCCAAAGGCCGGGTTCGGCTTTTAACTTCGCTAAAACTTTCATGGCTGACCTCTGTTCAATTAGTATTTAACACGTTAAGTAAGTCGTTTATGTGCAGGTGGCAGTGAATGCTAAGAAACAACACCGAGGTCGCGACCTACACGTATAAATGCATCAATGGCGCGATCAAGTTGTTCGCGCGTGTGTGCTGCCGACATTTGCGTACGAATACGCGCCTTGCCTTTAGGCACAACAGGGAACGAGAAGCCAACCACATAAATGCCTTCTTTTAACAAACGATCGGACATGTCAGAGGCAAGTTTAGCGTCGCCAAGCATTACTGGAATAATAGCGTGATCGGCACCGGCCAAGGTAAACCCAGCTGCCGTCATGCGCTCACGAAAATAAGTACTGTTCGCCATTAATTTTTCCCGTAGGTCATCGCCGTTGCTTAGCTTTTCAAGCACGCTAATACTAGTGGCAACAATGGTGGGGGCAAGTGAGTTAGAGAACAAATAAGGGCGTGAACGTTGGCGTAACCATTCCACCATTTCTTTACGGCCAGAAGTGAAACCACCTGAAGCGCCGCCAAGTGCTTTACCTAAGGTACCGGTAATAATGTCAACGCGGTCCATTACATTATGGAATTCGTGTGTACCACGGCCTTTTTTACCCACAAAGCCAACCGCATGAGAATCGTCAATCATCACTAAAGCGTTGTATTTGTCAGCGAGGTCACAAATGCCAGGTAGGTCAGCAATAATACCGTCCATGGAAAACACACCGTCGGTTACAATCAGCTTGTGGCGTACACCATCCGCATCGGCTTGTTGCAACTGTTTTTCTAAATCGGCGGTATTGTTGTTTGCATAACGGTAACGCTTTGCTTTACATAAACGAACGCCATCAATAATGCTGGCGTGGTTTAATTCATCACTAATAATCGCATCTTCAGCGCCAAGCAAGGTTTCGAATAAGCCAGTGTTGGCGTCGAAACATGAAGAATATAAAATAGTGTCTTCAGTACCTAGAAACTCAGAAAGTTTAGTTTCTAAGGTTTTGTGAATGTCTTGTGTACCACAAATGAAACGCACCGATGCAACACCGAAGCCGTGGCTGTCTAAACCAGCTTTTGCAGCTTGAATGAGATCTGGGTGGTTCGCTAAGCCAAGGTAGTTGTTGGCGCAGAAGTTCAGCACGTGCTCGCCGTTAACGTCTATTTCAGAACTTTGCGACGACGTTATATAACGTTCACTTTTGTAAAGCCCTTCGGCCTTCACTTCTTCAATTTGGTCACGTAATTGCTGATAAAAAGCGTTTTTCATTCCAAGCTCCTTGGCACATAAAATTCATCTTCATGCGTGTTATTTTACGCGTGTGAACGACGCATAGCACCATAAAACTGGTCTGCTTCGTCATTAGGGGCATCATTCTCGCACACACGGGCACCATGTTGCTAATTTCACCGCTGTCACCATTCATAAAAATACTGCTAGAATCATGTGTCAGTAATAAACCCGCATAGTCGTTAAGGTAGGAAGCACAATGTATACACGAGCAATTTATCCAGGCACGTTCGACCCTGTTACTAATGGTCACCAAGACTTGATCGAACGGGCGGCTAAGCTGTTCAACGAAGTCATTGTTGCCATTGCTGAGAATACCAGTAAGCAGCCATTATTTTCCTTAGCTGAGCGCGTTGCATTGGTAGAACAAGTGGTGGCTCATTTAGATAATGTGCGGGTAATTGGTTTTAGTGGCTTGCTTGCCGACTTAGCTCGTGACCATGAAGCAGGTATTCTTATTCGCGGCCTACGTGCGGTGGCCGACTTTGAATATGAGTTCCAATTAGCCAATATGAATCGCCGTTTAAATAAAGAATTGGAAAGTGTTTTTTTAACGCCATCAGAAGAAAACTCGTTTATCTCGTCTACGTTAGTGAAAGAAGTGGCGTTACATAAAGGTGACGTGTCGCAATTCACTGCGCCAGTCGTTACCCTTGCATTAGAGCAAGCCTTCGCAAAAAAAGGCCGCTGAGCAATTTTCATCCTATCTTTTTTGCTGTCGAAAAGGTATCATGCCGCCCAAATTCTGATGAGATTTTGCTTATTTAATTCAGCTTCTGAACTAAATCAGCGAAGTCTTATTATTCGCCGATAAATACGACCCGCAGGAGTCTTTAGCATGGCTGACCTGGATCTGAGCCAATATGGCATTACAGACGTCACCGAAATCTATTACAACCCCTCTTATGAGTTCCTTTTTGAACAGGAAACTCGTTCTGATCTTACCGGCTACGACAAAGGCCGTGTAACAAGTAGTGGTGCAGTGGCAGTTGACACTGGCATCTTTACTGGGCGTTCTCCGAAAGACAAATACATTGTGCGCGACGACATTACTCGCGACACCGTTTGGTGGTCTGATCAAGGTCAGAACGACAACAAACCAATTGACGGTGAAACGTGGGCGCATTTAAAAGGGCTAGTAACTAAGCAATTAGCGAATAAACCTTTATACGTTGTAGACGCCTTCTGTGGTGCGAACGACAACACCCGTTTAGCTGTCCGCTTCATTACTGAAGTTGCTTGGCAGGCGCATTTCGTGAAGAACATGTTTATTCGTCCTTCAGATGCCGAGCTAGAAAACTTCGAGCCAGACTTCATTGTTATGAACGGTGCTAAGTGCACGAACCCAGACTTTGAAAAGCAGGGCTTAAATTCTGAGAACTTTGTTGCGTTCAACTTAACGGAACGCATTCAGCTTATTGGCGGTACTTGGTACGGCGGTGAGATGAAAAAAGGTTTATTCTCAATGATGAACTACTACCTACCGCTACAAGGCATTGCTTCTATGCACTGTTCAGCGAACGTAGGTGAGAAAGGCGACGTTGCGGTATTCTTTGGTTTATCGGGTACCGGTAAAACCACCCTGTCGACCGACCCGAAGCGTCAGCTGATTGGTGACGATGAACATGGTTGGGACGACGACGGTGTCTTTAACTTCGAAGGCGGTTGTTATGCGAAAACGATCAACCTTTCTGAAGAAGCCGAACCAGACATTTACCGCGCTATTCGCCGCGACGCACTGTTAGAAAACGTCACTGTGGACGCCAACGGTGTTGTTGATTATGACGATAACTCGAAAACCGAAAATACCCGTGTTTCGTACCCTATCTACCATATCGACAACATTGTTAAGCCGGTTTCAAAAGCAGGCCATGCGAAAAAGGTTATTTTCCTAACGGCAGACGCTTTTGGTGTATTACCACCTGTTTCTAAGTTAACCACGGAACAAGCCGAATACCACTTCCTTTCAGGTTTCACCGCTAAACTAGCGGGTACCGAACGTGGTATTACTGAGCCTACGCCGACCTTCTCTGCTTGTTTTGGTGCCGCTTTTTTAAGCTTGCACCCAACGCAGTACGCTGAAGTGTTAGCGAAGCGTATGGAAGCGGCAGGCGCGGAAGCTTATTTAGTGAATACAGGTTGGAACGGCACAGGCAAACGTATTTCAATTCAAGCCACCCGCGCTATTATCGATTCGATTTTAGACGGCAGCATTGAAAACGCTGAGTTTGTACAACTGCCATACTTCAACCTAGCCATGCCTACGGCATTACCAGGTGTAGAAGACAGCAGCATTCTAGACCCACGTAAAACCTATGCAGACGTGAATGAATGGGACAGCAAGGCGAAAAACCTAGCTGAACTCTTCATTAACAACTTTGAGAAGTTTACCGACAACGAAGAAGGTAAACGCCTCGTTGCCGCAGGCCCAACGCTGTAGATACGGTATTTCCGTACGTTCAGATTGGTACGTCATGCAGTGTATGACCTACGAGTTATAAAAAAACGCCGCCTTAAACCGCGGCGTTTTTTTATGGGCGTAACCTTATCTTTTGTTTCGATAGTGCCATAAGCCAAGGGCCATTAATGTGACGGTCAGGCCTAGTAATGCGGTTACTTCCGTTTTTATATCGTGCAGGCTTGCGCCAAGTTGATTAATGCCAACGAAGCCATGAATGCCGGCGGTAGAAGGCAATAGCCAGCGCAGATAGGTAAGTAGCTCGGGCAATGCCTCGGTTGGCCAGCTATAGCCCGAAATAAACAGCATGGGTACGGCAGTCACTAATAGTAACTGCAGTCCGCGCTCGCGGGTTTTAAACAGTCGCCCAATCAGCATAGAAAAAGCAGCAATGCAAAACGAAAACAGTAACGCAAATATAAACAAGTGCGACCAATGCTCTGCTTGGGCATAATTTTGAATGCGTAAGGCGCCAAGAAAAAAATACAGCGAATTAATAAGGCCAATGGTGCTAAAAGTTAACCACATGCCCAAATAGGCCCGCCAACCAACAGGAATTATGTTTTGTTCTGCTTGGCGGCCCAGTAAAAGAGTGACGCCAATTAGCAATGTTTGTTGAATGACTAACACCATTACCGCCGGTACGATTGAATGGCCGTAGCCGTCGTGGGGGTTAAATAGTGGGCGCGTATGTAACTGTATAGGTTGCAGGTTAGCCATGGCTTGGGTTGGTGAAAGACCTAAGCTTTGGAGCTTATGTAAGCTAATAGCAGCCCCCATGGTTAAGGCTGCTTGGCTAACGTTGCTGAGCGCCTTGCTACTTGCAAGTAGGTAGCCGCCATGGCTTGCCACTTGTACTTCCGCAGTGCGCCCCGCCAATATATTTTGATGAAAATTCGGCGGAATAATGATCAACGCCATGGCATCGCCTTGCCACAGTGCCGCTTGAATACTGTTAGGGTGGTTGCTTATTTCGCGCACCTTAATATTAGGAGAAGCCATAAGTAAACGTTGTAGGCTTCGCGATGAACTACTTTGATCTTGGTCAATAAGAATAGTGGGTACTGACTCAACTTGTTCATAATGGTAGGGCAGCGGATAGAAAAACGAGTAAATAAGTCCAGCCACAAATAGCAGTAAAATAGCCCCTTTGTCATTCAAAATTAGTCGCCAAGTATTTAAACTATGTTGCCAAACTGTCATTAGCGACCCCCCCAGCTTGCAGGGTGGAAGCTAAATTGTCTTAGTAACAAGGCTGCTGGTACAGCACTAAACCACATAGCCAATAAAATGGTTAGCGGTGCTATTATTGCAGCCCAAGGAGCGCCTGCTAGCCAAACCTGATTATAAATTTTTAACCAGTGTGTAAGGGGTAGAATACTTGCCCAAAGCTGCGCTAATTCAGGCATGGCAATTAAAGGAAAGGCCTGGCCAGAATAGGCAAATGCCGGGGCACTATAAAAGCCAGCCACACTTAAGCCCATGCGAAAGTTGCGGGTAATGGCAATAATAAAAATGCTTATGCTCATTGCCGCCGCCACCATTAAAACAAAAGTAAAATAAGCCGCCCACGAGGAGCCGGCATAACTGGCGGGCGCAAGGTGGTAAAACAGTAATATGTAAATAGCCCCATATAGAGCAAGTAACATTAGGTAGGGTAACAGCTTGCCGAATAAGGCAATAAACACAGAGCCTTTGGCTACTTGCAGCCAGTTACGGGCCGAGCCGTCGCGAAGCTCGCGACCAATAGCCGACACGGTTAACACCATGGCAAGAATTTGAAACAACGCCGGTATAAGGGTAGCCGACAAAAACACCTCGTAGTTAGGCCCTTCGTTATACAGGGTGCTCACTAACACTTTAATGGGCATCATGGTCACTATGCTTTCGTCGTCGTACATGCCCAAGCGCTGTAAACGGTCGGCACTAATGCCCGTACCCACGGTTAATATAGCTTGCTGCACGTCGCGCTGAATGGTCGAAGAATAAGTGCTGTATTGAGTATTTAGTAGCAGCACAAGCTCGGCTGAGTCGCCCCGCAACAGGCTGCTTTCAAAATCATTAGGCATAAGTAATACAGCATAAACGTGCCGCTGGCGCAGCGCATCAATAGCTGGAGCGCTTGTTTGCCAATGCTGGTCAACGCTCACCCCAGGAGCCGCATTAATCATACGCGTGAGCTCTCGAGACGAGCTAGAGGGGGTTTGATCTACCACTGCAATAGGCAGGTTTAACGGCTGGCCAGCAGAAAAAATCCACCACACTAATAAACAAAGTAGCGGCAGTAATCCTACGGCAAGAAATAAGTCACCACGATTATAGCGTAGGTGTTTTAACTCACGCTGTATGCTTGCAAGCAAGGCCGACATAATTATGGCATGGCCAAAATAACCGTCATACCTGCGCGCAGTAGCGGCTCAGGTTGTACCGGCAGGGCTTCCAGTTGAAAGGTTTTTAAGTCGTAACCTGGCGTACCGCGCACTTGCTTCCAGTTCGCAAACGAAGGGAGCGCATTTAATTTGCTAACTCGGAAACTCAAGCTTTTATTAATGGCAGGAACAAAAGCGCTAAACTCCGTACCAGGCACCAGAGCGTTCAACTTGTCTTCACGAATAGTGAAAGTAACCCAAATATCATCGGGTTTGGCCAAAGTAATAACAGGGTAGCCAGTTGGGGCAAGCTCACCTACTTGAATAACAATATCGGCTACTTCAGCGTCAATGGGCGAGCGCATATAAATCTCTTGTCGGTAAGCTTCTACTTCGGCCACGGCCGCTGCAGCCCGGCGGTTTTGTGCCTGCACTGCGCGTAGTTGCTCGTCTCGAGCACCAAGGTTTGCCATGGTAAAGCGAGCTTCAGCGGCACTGGCTTGATCGGCACTCGCCCTTGCTTTTGCTTCAGTTTCGTCAAGTTGCTGTTGCGATACCAAGCCTTCAGCATACAAATTTTGCATGCGTTGTAACGTTGTGTGCAATAAATTGTGTTGCACTAACGCCCGTTGCCAATCAAGCCGCACCATTTCTATTTCTTCACTGCGTAGCCCCGCTTCCGCTTCGTCTTGCTGGGCTTTAGTAGCGGCTTCAGCAGCTTCAGCTTGGGCTAGTTTTGCGTTTAGCTCAGGGCTAGCTAGTTCGAATAACAATTGTCCTGCCTGTACTTTATCGCCTTCCTGAACATAAAGTACACTCACGCGGCCGGCTACTTTGCTTGCTAGGCGTATTTCTCGTACTTCCACTTCACCATGTAAAAACTCAGCATGAGGTTGCGGCCAAAACCACCAAATAATGGCAACTAGAATGGCTAGTACACACAGGAAAGCAGCCGTTAACGTTGTTTTTTTGTTTATTAGCATCATCAATCCTTAAAAGAGCTACATTGCTGTTCGTGCAGCAATGAAGGTAGCCACCGTGTTAGTAGCTCTGGCCGGCCGGTATATTGGGCAAGTTCGGCTAAAGCGCTAATGTATTGAAATGCCGCTTGTAATGACTCAATTTCAGCAGCCGTTAGCTTTAGCCGAGCGTCGGTAACATCTAACGAGGTTGCCATACCTTCTTCAAAACCATGGCGCTGCATACGCGCGTGCTCACGAGCAAGTTCTAAATCCTGTTCGAGTAATTCAAACTGTTCTAAGTACTGCATGACCGCCCGATAGCTACTTTGCACCGCTAATTCAATATCTGCCTTTGCTTGAGCTTGATGGAACTCCAGCTGTTGTTGCCTGCTGCGGGCTACATCCATGGTTGAACTACGATTAACCGCCGTGGTGAAATGATACCGAATACCCAAACCAATACTCCAGTCGGGTTCGGTTAAAGGGGTGGCGGAACGATTTAAGTCATAACTACCCACTACAAATACCTCAGGTAACCGCTTGCCTTGTTCTATTCGTAGCTGTTGCTTTATTTGTTGATCTTTCGCCATAAGCTGCAAAAAAACCGGGTTGTTTTCTTTGGCTTGGGCAACAAGCCAAGCTAAGTTTTGTTGCAGTGGCAAGGGCCTAGGTAGTGGAGTGCTTAGGCACGCCGGCCCCGGCAACTGTAAAAAGCTTTGCAAGGCAGACTGAATATCAGTGAGCTGACGGCTCGCCTGAATGGCTTCACGGCGGGCTTGTGAATAAGCCACATTGGCCTGCATACGATTTAATGAGGTAATTAAACCTTCTTGTTCATAGCGCACGGCTTTATGCAGGTGTTGGCCCAAAGTTTGCTCGGCCTGTTCACGTACGCGCACCACCTGCTCGAGCATTTGATTGGAAAAGTATAAATTGAATAAACGCTGGGTTAACTGTAGTTGGAGCAGGCTGTATTCTGCCTCTGCTTCCGACACTCGGGCGGCACTTTGTTTCTGTGCTGCGTCAGTGCGGCCTCCGGTATAAAGTGGCCAAAGTAAATTAAGTTGTGATCGGATACCACGGCGGTAAAGATCGAGCTCGGTGGGCTGGGGTAAAATAGGAGCTTCAAAGGCTAAATGTTTATGATAAGCAATACCAGCAACAGTAAGGCTAAGTTGTGGAATATTAAGACTTTGCAATGCTTGTTGTTGTGCGCTCCAAGCGTCTATGTCGGCCTGTTGTGCTTGCACTGTTCTAATCGAGCCCAAGTATTGCTCGGCTTTACTAAAGCTTAATTCTTCTGCGCTGACGCTGGTCGCGGTATAGCTAAATGCTATAACAATAAAAACATACATACGCAGCATAACGAACAACAACCTTGTTTTAAGTGGCCTGAAGTTTAACTCTATGTGAGAAAGGTAGTAGAATGCAACAAATCATAACTGCTTACTACCTATAGTGGGATAGGGGCTACCCCCATTCATGGCAATAAACAATTGCCCTTGAAGCACGTAGTCTACAGACATCCGCCGAGCGGCTGCGCCTAACCCTTCTGTAATTATATAAAGGCATGGACAGACCGCCGTGGCAATTCTGCCACCAGGGTGTGTTTGGAAACGAGCCCACCTCCCAAACTTGGAAAGGTGTGTATATGCTGCTTACAGACAAGTATTCTCGTCGATTCAATTATTTACGTCTTTCAGTTACTGAAAGCTGTAACTTCCGTTGTAACTACTGCCTTCCTAATGGGCCTGACTGTACCACCCGTAAAGATGAACTTACCTTGCCAGAAATACGCCGAGTAGTGACTGCATTTGCCATGGCAGGTACGAAAAAGGTGCGCATTACCGGCGGTGAACCTTCGCTGCGCAAAGACTTAACGGAAATTATCCGCACCTGCAAATCAGTTCCTGGTATTGAGCAGGTGGCTATAACCACTAACGGGTATCGTTTAGAGCGTGATCTTGATGAATGGATAGACGCGGGATTAGATGCAGTGAACGTAAGTGCCGACAGCCTGAATGAAGGCACGTTTCAAATGATTACCGGCGACAGCCGCCTACCAAGTATTTTACGCGGTATTGATAAAGCGGTTGAGCGTGGGCTGAAAAACGTAAAAATTAATGCCGTTTTATTACGGGACTATAATGCCAGCGAGCTGCCTGAGTTTCTTGACTACCTGCGCGAGCGCAATGTGGCGTTACGCTTTATTGAGCTGATGCAAACAGGCGATAACCGGGCTTATTATAAGCGTAACCATGTAAGCGGCCAGTCGGTGAAAGAACACTTGCTAGAAAATGGCTGGCAACAAATAATTCGCCCGATTACGGCTGGGCCAGCACAAGAATTTAGCCACCCTGATTATAAGGGTCGCATGGGGCTGATTATGCCCTATAGCAAAGACTTCTGTGACGATTGTAATCGCCTGCGAGTTTCGAGCCGAGGGCAACTGTTTATGTGCTTATTCGCTGAGCAGCACAACGATTTGCGTTGGTATTTGCAAGAAGACAACCCGGAAGCGCTTATTGAGCATTTACAACAAGTGCTGCAAGGTAAGGCAGAAAGCCACTATTTACATGAAGAATTTACCGGCTCTACACGCCATTTGGCCATGATAGGAGGCTAGGCACATGACGCCTTTTAGCTGTATTATCTTAGCCGGAGGCCGCTCGTCGCGCATGGGTACAGACAAAGCGACCTTGTTGGCACCAACCCAGGTCGATCTATTAACCTATATGGTGCATCAAGCAGAATTAGCCGGAGCAAGCGAAGTCATTATTAGCCGTTCACCCACTGCTACTCCTGAGCATTTACGCAATTACCAGGTGATTGCCGATCGTACGCCCAATCAAGGCCCATTAGCAGGTTTACTAAGCTGTTTAACTGCTTGCCATTATAGTCGTGCACTCGTTATGCCAGTAGACATGCCGGCTTTAGCCCCGCATTACCTAACGACTTTAGCCCAAGCCGCTGGAGCTTCAGAAGCTGTGCATTATCAGAACTATGAATTACCGTGTGTGTTACCGGCCAGCCAAACGGTGATCGACTTTCTCGAGCAAGAACTAAGCAACCCGAATGCGCGGCGCTCTATTCGAGGTTTGTTGGCGCATTTACAAGCACGGGAAATAGCCTTACCCATGTCGTCGGCGCGTTATTTTATGAACACCAATACCCCCGACGATTGGCAGCAGTTTATTCAAGGATATGGAATATGAGTACAAATACGAACAACCAACTTACGCACCTAGACAGCCGTGGTGCAGCGCACATGGTCGACATTAGCAACAAGTCAGTGACAACACGGGAAGCCGTGGCGGGTGCGCGGGTGTCGATGCAATTAAAGGTGATGGACTTACTGGAACAGGCCAGCGCCAAAAAAGGTGATGTATTAGCAACGGCACGTATTGCCGGTATTATGGCAGCCAAAAAAACCAGCGAACTGATTCCTTTATGTCACCCCTTGGCATTAAATAAAGTAGCTGTTGAGTTTGAGCTTAATCATGAGCGAGCAGAAATACTCATTCAGGCACGCTGTGTGGTGGAAGGGAAAACAGGTGTAGAAATGGAAGCGTTAACGGCCGCTAGTGTTGCTGCCTTAACGATTTACGATATGTGTAAAGCGGTCGATCCCACCATGGTTATTGGCGACATTAAGTTGCTTGAAAAAATAGGTGGTAAAAGTGGCCACTGGCTACGTGAAGCTGCAGAGAAGGGGGCGTAATGAAAGTATTGTTTTTTGCCATGTTGCGTGAACGTCTTGGTTGCGCTGAAATAATGTTAGAACAGCCGGAGCCAACCACAGTAGCTAAGGTGCTAGAGCAATTGAAATCACATTCACAAGAGTGGCGTACCGCCTTGGAAAATCAAGAATTATTGGCGGCGGTAAACCAGAGCTTTGTCAGCTTTGACGCCATTGTTCAAAAAGGTGATGAACTTGCTTTTTTTCCGCCCGTGACAGGTGGCTAACGTGATACGCATAGCTATTCAAGAGCATGATTTTAATATGGCCGAGCTCTATAATGAACTCAGCCAAAGCCCAGCGCATGGTGCCGTGGTTACTTTCACCGGCTTAGTGCGTGAAATGGCCAGTGGAGAACTGACCCACCTTACTTTAGAACACTACCCAGGTATGACCGAAGCAGCTTTGCAAGATATTGCTGAACAAGCCATGAGCCGCTGGCCATTGGGGGAAGTTATTGTTATTCACCGCATAGGCAGATTAGCCTTGAATGAGAATATTGTGTTTGTTGGGGTTGCCAGTGGACATCGGAAACAAGCTTTCGAGGCAGCAGAGTTTTTAATGGACTACCTAAAAACCCGCGCGCCATTTTGGAAAAAAGAACACACCCATGAAGGCGAAGAATGGGTTGCTGCGAAGCAAAGTGACAAAACAGCCGCGCAGCGTTGGTAAACCTGTTATTTAATCGGTGTTTGCAGTAACTCTACGTCAACCAGCTCACCCGCTTCCACACTTCCTTGCTCGGCACTTAAGCGAATAAGGCAGTTACCCTGCACCATGGAACTCAACATGCCTGAACCTTGCGGGCCAGCACTGTACACGCGGTTTTCGCCATTCTCATAACGTAAAATGCCACGCTGGAAGTCGGCACGGCCGGGGCGTTTCTTCAACGGTTCACCTGCCACAACGCGAATAGTAAGTGGTGCTTTATATACTTCGCCACTTAACTGGCGTAGCGCAGGCGCAGCTAATTGTAAAAGAGTAACTGTCGCTGAAACAGGGTTGCCTGGTAGGCCAAAAAACCAAGCTTGATCAATTCGACCAAATGCAAAAGGTTTGCCTGGTTTCATAGCAACTTTCCAAAAGCCGACTTGCCCGACTTTTTCGATAACATCTTTGGTGTAATCCGCGTCGCCTACAGACACACCACCCGAACAAACGATGGCGTCGGCTTGCCGTGCTGCGTTGCGGAAAGCAGCTTCGATTAATGCAGGATCATCAGCAACCAAGCCAAGATTAATGACCTCAAAGCCCATTCGTTCTAGCATGGCATGTAAAACAAAACGGTTACTGTCGTACAGTTGAAAGTCTTGTTTTTGCTCACCGGGTAATACTAACTCATCGCCGGTTGAGAACACGGCAACTTTAAGTGGGCGGTACACCTGAACCTGAGCAATACCAAGGGAGGCAAGCATACCAATGTCAACGGGGGTTAAGCGGTGGCCGGCATGATATACAGCCGCGCCTATTTGTAATTCTTCACCTAATATACGTATATTAGCGCCGCTTTTTGCGGGACCATTCATTTGAATAACATTCGCTTCTGGCTCAAGGGTGTTTTCTTGCGGAATAACCGTGTCGACACTTTCAGGTACTTGAGCGCCAGTCATAATGCGAATGCATTCACCAGCGCCAACAATGCCGTTAAACGGATGGCCAGCGAGAGACTGACCAATACAACGCAGCTGCGACGCGTCACTTTCGATATCTGCCGCCCGAAATGCGAATCCGTCCATGGCAGAGTTATTATAACTGGGTACATTAATAGCCGACTGTACGGGCTCCGCTAACACGCGGTCGACAGCTTGCTCTATATGAATGAGTTCAGTTTTTGTAATTGGTGTGAGGGTTGTTAGCATGTGCTCAACGGCTTCGTGCACACTTAACATTACTTAGCTCCTTGCTGATGAACGATCCAAACGGCGGCTTCAACGCGTGAGCGCAAACCGAGTTTCTTTAGTAAATGTTTCACATGTACTTTTACGGTACCGTCAGAAATACCAAGTTCGCGGGCAATCACTTTATTACTCATTCCTTTAGCAATTAAAGTTAAAATTTCATACTCGCGGTTGGTCAGGTTATTTAAATCGGCTTGTTGGCGCGAAGCAGGCTTACGAATTGCCGTCGCTAACACTTCCGTTAGTGTGTCGCTTAACACCATTTTACCGTGAATGGCGCGGCGTAATTGCTCCAATAATTCTTCTGGGTCCATGTCTTTTAGCAGGTAACCGTCGGCACCTGCGCTAATAGCGTCCACAACGTCTTCGTCGGCGTCGGAAACCGTTAACATCACAATTCGTGAGGTCACGCCTTCTTTGCGCATCGATTTTAAGGTTTGAATACCGTCCATGCCTTGCATATTTAAGTCGAGCACGATCAAATCCGGGTCGTGAACAATGGCTTCTTTAACTGCACTGGCACCGTTATTGGCTTCCGCAACAACTTCAATATCGTCTTCAAATTCAAGCAGTTGTTTTAATCCCTTTAACAATAAAGGGTGATCGTCCACTAACATGACACTGTGTTTATCCACCATTAAATTTGTCCTCTTTGCTCATGGCGCAGTTTTGAAGCAACTACCTTGGTTAATGTTATTAGCTCGCACAGAAGGATGTAAAACATTGACCTACATCATGCTTTTGTCCGATTACCTTGCCAGTTGTAAGGGTATTTGTCATAACCTTACCCTCTTTATCATAGTCTAATAACTTGAAATATATAGTCTATTTCATTTGCCGCAACACTTTCGCTGCCAAAGGGAGTACCTCTTTGTGGGTGGTGCGCCCCCCCCGTCCGATACCTTGTTACCCTAAGCCTGACAACGCACACTTTATACACCGACTATCATGTTGATACATAAAGGAAGGCTTATGCGGGACTTAAAACAGTGGGACCCGGAAAATGAACAATTCTGGGAAAAAGAAGGGAAGCGAATTGCGAACCGTAACCTCTGGATATCTATTCCAAGCTTGTTATGTGGCTTCGCCGTTTGGATGTACTGGAGCATTATTACCGTACAGATGCTTAACTTAGGCTTTTCCTACACAGCAGCGGAATTATTTACATTAACCGGTATCGCCGGTTTAACCGGGGCAACGCTACGCATACCGTCAAGTTTTTTTGTGCGAATATGTGGCGGTAAATATACGTTGTTTCTGACCACAACATTGCTAATTGTCCCAGCGCTAGGTACTGGTTTAGCATTACAAAATGCAGAAACACCGCTTTGGGTATTCCAGTTGATGGCACTCCTCTCGGGTATTGGCGGTGGTAACTTTGCTGCGTCTATGTCGAATATCAGCTTTTTCTTCCCGCGAAAGCAGCAAGGCTTAGCGTTAGGGCTTAACGCCGGCTTAGGTAACTTTGGCGTAACTAGCATGCAAATACTGGTGCCTTTATTTATGACATTTGGGGCGTTCACCTGGATAGGTGGCGGCGACTCAATGATCTTACAAAAGGCAAGTGGCACGCTAATAGGTGTTATTCCGGCAGGAAGTGAAACGTGGATACAAAACGCTGGGTTTGTTTGGTTGTTGTTTTTAATACCATTAGCCTTTGCCACCTGGTTTGGTATGAACAACATTAACACCCCGGAAGTGACCCCAAAACAGCCGCATGCATTGGTCGCTTTTATCATTATTATTGGCATGCTAGGTGTGGGTTTTGTTACGTCTGCCGGTGGTTTATGGCTTATGTTGCCCGTTGAAGCGAATGGCTCTGGTTTTGGTGTTCCTAAAGAGCTTGTCATTGTGGCGGTACTTGCGGTTACGGTATTTATTTTAAAAGTAATACCTGGCGGTGTCGGTGAAAATTTATCACGGCAATACAAAATATTTGATAATAAACACACCTGGGTTATGAGTATTTTATACGTAATGACATTTGGTTCATTCATTGGTTTTGCTGCAGCATTTCCATTATCGATTAAGATTATTTTTGGCAACAGCCATATTTTAGTCGATGGCGTGATGACCCACGACACAATTAACCCTAACGCGCCAAGCGCACTAACTTACGCTTGGATAGCCCCCTTTATAGGGGCGCTTATTCGTCCTGTAGGCGGCTGGTTAGCCGACAAGTTTGGCGGTGCCGCAGTCACCCATGTGTGTGCAATTTTAATGGTGATATTTGCTGTTGGCGCAGGCCATTACATGAAAGTGGCATACCATTCGCCCGTACCAGAAGAGTCGTTTATGGCGTTCTTCTTACTGTTTCTTGGTTTGTTTGCCGCCAGTGGTATTGGAAATGGTTCGACGTTTCGTAGCATTGCCGTTATTTTTCCACGCGAGCAAGCAGGCCCAGTGCTGGGCTGGACGTCGGCAGTTGCTGCCTACGGTGCATTCTATATTCCGCAGGTGTTTGGTGAACGTATTGCTGCTGGCGAGCCGGCTAAGGCCATGGTTGGTTTTGCTTTGTTCTATGCGGTTTGTATTGGTATTAACTGGTATTACTACTTACGTAAATCAGGTGAGTTTTATAACCCATAAACGGCTAGATTATTGAATAAAACCCGCTCACACTCCCTATGTGAGCGGGTTTTATTGTTTTAGTTAGAATGTAAAGCGTCACTCACTTCTGGGTTTTGGCGTTGCATTGACTTGGGCACAAACTTAAAGCACACGCAGGTACCGCCTTCACTACGGCGGCTAATTTCAGCTATACCGCCTAAATGTTTAGCCCGCTCTTTAATAATGGCTAGGCCATAATGATTAAGGCGTTCCGGGTCCGTTTCAATCCCCTTGCCGTCATCGTCGACGCGCAAGGTAATAAAACCTGTTGGGGTATGCTCTAATAAAATATTAACCGACTTCCCTTGGCTATGATTAATCGCGTTCTGGCTGGCTTCACGAATCATTTGCAACAAGTGAATCTCTTCGTGAGGCTCTAAAGGTATATCGGTAATGCGATAGTCAAGCTGCACGATCATGTTGGTTTGGGCTTGCAGTTGCTTCACGGTGGTTTCTAAGGCATTAAGCAAGCCACCACCGTCTATTTTCAAACGGAAGGTGGTGAGCAGCTCTCGCAGTTGGCGGTAAGCGGAATCTAAACCATGTTTCAGCTCGTTCGACACATCTTTAATCGTGTCTTGGTTATTCACAGCAATGGCTTTATTTAAACGGGCCACTTGAATTTTTAAGTAGGACAGCGCTTGTGCTAAGGAGTCGTGCAGTTCACGAGCAATAACAGTACGTTCATTGACCATGGCTAAACGCCGTACTTGGTCTTGCTCAAACTTCAAACTGAGTGCTAAGGCCAGTTGGTCAGAGACTAACTTCAAAAGGCGCTTTTGCCAATCGTGCATTACTTCATGTTTTTTACAACGCGCCACTAATACGCCAAAACGTTTTTCGTCGCGCTGCAGAGGGTAAAAATACGAGCGCACATTATTCTCGACCGTAATGGTGTCGTCGCGGCGTATACATTCTGCGCAATTTATAGCAGCACAAGGTGTTTGTTCAGGTAAGTTAGAATGAAACTGCATGTAAGGCGAATCGCCTTGCTCAGTGACTAAGCATAATTCGAGTTCACCCAGTTTTAATACGTCGCGCAGCTTTAGAGTTGTGTCGCGGAAATCGTTGTAATTTATTGTGTGGTCGTTAATGCGGGTAGATATGTCATACAGCAATTGCAGTGTGGTGTGACTACGCTGCAGCTGCTTGGTTTGTTCGTCAACACGGTGTTCTAAATGGCCATACATATAACCAATGGTGTCGGTCATTTTATTAATGGTGGCACCTAAAGTGCTTAATTCATCTTGCCGTTTACTTATGTTTACCCGGGCCGTGAAATCTCCGTGACCAATTTGCTGGGCCACCTTCTGTAAATTTTGTAGTGGCACTTGGAAGCGAACTTTCAGCCAATATAACACCACCATAGCAAGGGCAACGCTCATAAATAGGGCAATAACAAACAGTAAGCGTAATGAGCTTACTGTGTTCTCGGCATCGCGCTGCATCAAGTTAACCAAGGTATCAATACTGGCTACCTAAGTAGCTACTTGTTGAGACAATTGGTCGCTAGTGAGTTGGTTGTGTGTAATGAGTTGTTCGAGCCTATGCCAATTGTTCTTAGCTGACTGGTAGTGCTCAAAAATAATTGGTCGAGCATGCTCAAACCGTTGAAATGCATGGTGCTGCCATGAGCTATTCATTGCGGTTACAGCCTGGTTAAGCACGTCAGTGTCGTTACGGCTGGCAGCAAAAGCGACTTGGTAGGTTTGATAACGTAGCGCCCCAGCAATGTTCAAAGCTTCAGGGTCACGGTTCACTTGTTCTGACAGCCAATAGCTTGTGAGTAGCGTAACCAGTGAAAGGCCAACGATAGCAAATAGCGCAAGGCTAATATTACCCGCAAGCGAAGATTGATGTTGTTTCACGCCGCATACCCCTTTTTATCTAAAGCCGATTTTTAGCCAAGATAAGATCCAGTGAAATCCGCCAAAGGCCATGTAAATCAGTTGTTTGCTTGATTCCATGGCATACCTCTTGCGGGGTATTTCAGCCTGGTTGGGTAGAGCGTTTGCCCTAGCCGCCTTGATACAGATCAAGCACAATTAGTTCACTTTACCATAGTGTTTGCTTTGTAACATGAATGCAGTAGCTGGACTGGAGTCTGAACAATGAGTCATTTACTCGACAAACTGCGTTTCTTCAAACAGAAGAAAGAATCCTTTTCCGATGGTCATGGGGTTCTGACCGATGAAGATCGCACCTGGGAACACGGTTATCGCCAACGCTGGCAACACGACAAAGTAGTACGTTCAACGCATGGCGTGAACTGTACAGGTTCGTGTAGCTGGAAAATATACGTTAAAGACGGGTTAGTTACGTGGGAAACGCAACAAACAGACTACCCACGAACACGCCCTGATCTACCCAACCATGAACCACGGGGCTGCCCACGTGGGGCAAGCTATTCTTGGTACATTTATAGCGCAAACCGGTTGAAGTACCCACAAATGCGTCAGCAGCTAATGAAGCTATGGCGTGAAGCAAAAGCCGAACACAGTGACCCGGTTGACGCTTGGGCATCAATTGTAAACGATCCAGTGAAAGCAAAAAGCTACAAAGAACGCCGTGGTTTAGGCGGATTTGTGCGCGCTTCGTGGGACGAAGTAAACGAGCTAATTGCTGCTTCTAACGTGTACACCACCAAAGAATTTGGCCCAGATAGAGTCACCGGGTTTTCACCTATTCCGGCAATGTCGATGGTGTCTTACGCTGCTGGCGCACGTTACTTATCACTCATTGGTGGTAACTGCCTGAGCTTCTACGACTGGTATTGCGACTTACCACCAGCTTCGCCACAAGTTTGGGGAGAGCAAACCGACGTACCTGAGTCAGCCGACTGGTATAACTCGAACTACATTATTGTGTGGGGCTCGAACGTACCGCAAACACGTACACCAGACGCGCACTTCCTCACCGAGGTACGTTACAAGGGTACGAAAACCTGCGTGATTACTTCGGACTACTCTGAAGCGTCTAAATTTGGTGACACTTGGCTCGCACCACGCCAGGGTACCGATGCTGCTTTAGCCATGGCCTTTGGGCACGTTATCTTAAAAGAATTCTATGTTAACCAACCCAGCGAGTACTTTAACGACTATGTACGTCGTTATACGGACATGCCCATGTTGGTTATGTTGGACAGCGAGAATGGCCGATTAGTCCAGGGGCGCTTCCTTCGTGCAGCCGACTTAGTAGATAACTTAGGCGAAGAAAATAACCCAGATTGGAAAACCATTGCCCTTGATCGTAATGGCGACCGTTTGGTGAGCCCGAACGGAGCGATTGGTTACCGTTGGGGACAAAAAGGGAAGTGGAATCTAGAGCAAAAAGACAAAGACGGCGAAGTTGACTTGCACTTGTCGTTGAAAGACCATGCCGACGAAGTTGTCGACGTTGCATTCCCGTATTTTGGTGGGAAGCCACATGAATATGAATACTTTCAACATACGGCTCACGATGAAATTCAAATGCGTCGTATTCCTGCCAAACGTGTGCAACTTGCAAGTGGTGAAACCGCATTAGTTGCTACTGTATTCGACTTGCTGTTGGCAAACTACGGTGTCGACAATGGCATGAATGATCCAAACCGTGCTCAAACCTACGAAGACAGCGTGCCGTATACACCTGCATGGCAAGAAGCAATTA
>Ga0209075_1000749_pt1 | contig 31308 bp, 40 predicted proteins | sample Stecom2011_FD_187523 | JGI IMG/M metagenome (GOLD analysis project Ga0209075, IMG submission 187523) | Agricultural soil microbial communities from Utah to study Nitrogen management - Steer compost 2011 (SPAdes) (version 2) | ecosystem: Environmental > Terrestrial > Soil > Agricultural land...
TGCGACTGAATTAACTAAAAGAGATGTACAATAATTCTGCCGAAATGATGGAAACAAGAAATTTAAGAAAAGAACGTATAGGAATAGTTACTAGTAACAAAATGCAAAAATCAATAGTTGTTGCAGAGGTTAAAAAAGTAAAACATCCTATGTATGGAAAGTTCGTGTTAAAAACGAAAAAATACGTTGCACACGACGAAACAAACGATTGTAACATTGGAGATACAGTTAAAATCATGGAAACAAAACCTATGAGTAAATCTAAATGTTGGAGATTAGTTGAAATAATTGAAAGAGCTAAATAATTATGGTACAAACAGAATCAAGATTAAAAGTAGCCGATAATACTGGAGCAAAAGAAGTATTGACCATACGAGTTCTAGGTGGCACTAAAAGAAGATACGCATCTGTTGGAGACAAAATAGTTGTTTCGGTTAAAGACGCAACACCTAATGGAAACATTAAAAAGGGTGCTGTTTCAACTGCAGTTGTTGTACGTACAAAAAAAGAAGTAAGAAGACCAGATGGATCTTATATTAGATTCGATGATAACGCATGTGTTTTATTAAACCCTACTGGGGAAATGAGAGGAACACGTGTATTTGGTCCTGTTGCAAGAGAACTTCGTGATAAGCAATTCATGAAAATTGTATCATTAGCACCTGAAGTGCTTTAATGCAAAACAAAATGACAAAGTTTAAAATAAAATCAGGAGATACCGTTAAAGTAATTGCCGGAGACCATAAAGGATCTGAAGGGAAAGTACTAAAAGTATTAACAGATAAGAACAAAGCGATTGTTGAGGGAATTAACTTGGTTAAGAAACATACAAAACCAAGTGCACAAAATCCTCAAGGTGGAATCGTAGAAAAAGAAGCAGCTATTCAAATGTCTAACTTGTCGTTGTTAACTTCAAAAGGAGAAACAACACGTGTAGGATATAGAATGGAAGGCGATAAAAAAGTAAGATTTTCAAAAAAATCCAATGAAGTAATTTAGTTATGGCATATACACCTAGACTTAAGGAAGAGTACAAAAGCAGAGTAACTGCTGCTCTTACAGACGAATTTGGTTATAAGAACATCATGATGGTGCCTAAACTTCAAAAGATAGTATTATCTAAAGGAGTTGGAGCAGCAGTAGCTGATAAAAAGTTAATTGATTACGCAGTTGATGAATTAACAACTATAACCGGACAAAAGACAGTTGCAACTATCTCTAAAAAAGACGTTGCATCATTCAAACTACGTAAAGGAATGCCAATTGGCGCAAAAGTTACTTTACGTGGAGAAAGAATGTACGAATTTTTAGATCGTTTAATTACTTCGGCATTGCCAAGAGTTAGAGACTTTAATGGTATTAAAGCTTCAGGATTTGACGGAAGAGGAAATTACAATTTAGGAATTACTGAACAAATTATTTTTCCAGAAATCGATATCGATAAGGTAAACAAGATTTCAGGAATGGATATTACATTTGTTACCTCGGCCGCAACAGATAAAGAAGCGAAATCATTATTAACAGAATTAGGATTACCTTTTCAAAAGAATTAAGATATGGCTAAAGAATCAATGAAAGCCCGCGAGGTAAAAAGAGCAAAAACAGTAGCAAAATATGCCGAGAGACGTAAAGCTTTAAAAGAAGCTGGAGATTACGAAGCATTACAAAAGTTACCAAAAAACGCATCTCCTGTACGTATGCACAACCGTTGCAAACTAACAGGTAGACCAAAAGGTTATATGCGTACGTTTGGTCTTTCGAGAGTAACATTTAGAGAAATGGCCAACCAAGGCTTAATTCCTGGAGTTAGAAAAGCAAGCTGGTAAAAAACCAAATTATAAACTGGATTTAGGTTTAACAATAATGTTGAAAACCGATTCCGAAATTTAATAACTATGAATACAGATCCAATATCGGATTATTTAACTAGAGTTAGAAATGCTGTTCGAGCAAACCACAGAGTGGTTGAGATTCCTGCATCTAACCTAAAAAAGGAAATTACTAAAATATTATTCGAACAAGGATATATTTTAAGTTACAAGTTCGAGGACAATGCTGTACAAGGAACAATTAAAATTGCTCTTAAATACAACAAAGTAACCAAAGAACCTGTAATTAAAAAGATTCAAAGAATAAGTAAACCAGGTTTACGTAAGTATGCAAGTTCAAAAGAACTACCTAGAATTTTGAATGGTCTTGGTATTGCCATTGTTTCTACTTCTCATGGAGTAATGACAGGTAAACAAGCTCAAAGCGCAAATATAGGTGGCGAAGTACTTTGTTACGTTTACTAATTAAAAATCGAATAAGACATGTCAAGAATAGGTAATAACCCAATAGCAATTCCAGAAGGAATTACGGTTGATATAAACGATAACGTTGTAACGGTAAAAGGAAAATTAGGAGAATTATTTCAAGAATACTCTGATGTTACAATTAAGATAGAAGAAGGAAAGGTACTTGTAGAACGCCCTTCAGACTCTAAAGTTCACAAAGCAAAACACGGATTATACAGATCTCTTATCAATAATATGATATTAGGTGTTTCTGAAGGATGGACTAAGAAATTAGAATTGATAGGTGTAGGATTTAGAGCATCTCATCAAGGTCAAAAATTAGATTTAGCTTTAGGATTTTCGCACAACATCGTTGTCGAAATTGCACCAGAAGTACAGTTAGAAACGATTTCTGACAAAGGAAAAAATCCAATTATAAAATTAACATCTTTAGACAAACAGTTAGTTGGTCAAGTTGCTGCCAAAATACGTGGCTTCAGACCACCAGAGCCTTATAAAGGTAAAGGAATTAAGTTTGTAGGTGAAGTATTAAGAAGAAAAGCAGGTAAATCAGCTTAATAAGTAAGTTATGGCATTGACAAAGAACGAAAGACGAGTAAGAATTAAAAACAGAGTTCGTAAGATAGTTTCAGGAACTGAAGCTAGACCTAGATTAGCTGTTTTTAGAAGTAATAAAGAAATATATGCTCAAGTTATAGATGACGTATCTGGTAAAACTATCAGTGCAGCATCTTCTAGAGATAAAGATATTAGTTCTGCAAAAGGTACAAAATCTGAAATTGCTGCCCTTGTTGGGAAAGCAGTTGGCGAAAGAGCCCTTAAGGCAGGTGTGGAAACTATCTCTTTTGATAGAGGTGGTTATTTATACCATGGTAGAGTAAAATCATTAGCCGACGGAGCTAGAGAAGCAGGACTTAAATTCTAAGAAATTATGTATCAGAAATACAAAAGCGCAGAGTTAGTAAAACCAAGTGGATTAGATCTTAAAGATCGTTTAGTTGGTGTACAAAGAGTTACAAAAGTAACTAAAGGAGGTAGAGCATTTGGTTTTTCAGCAATTGTAGTAGTTGGTGATGAAGCAGGTGTTGTAGGACAAGGTTTAGGAAAATCTAAAGACGTTGCTAGTGCAATTGCAAAAGCTGTTGAAGATGCTAAGAAAAATTTAGTTCGAATTCCTTTGGCGAAAAGAACCATTCCACACGAACAAAAAGGAAAATACGGGGGAGCAAGAGTAAATATCATTCCTGCAGCTCCAGGTACTGGAGTAATTGCTGGTGGTGCTGTTAGAACCGTATTGGAAGCTGTTGGTATACACGATGTATTATCAAAATCACAAGGTTCATCGAACCCTCATAACGTAGTAAAAGCAACTTTTGATGCTTTGTTACAGTTAAGAAGTGCACAAACTATTGCACGTGATAGAGGTATAACATTAGAAAAAGTTTTTAAAGGTTAATACAGGAAAACGATGGCAAAAATAAAAGTAAAAAAAGTTAGAAGCGCAATCAACCGTACATTAAGACAAAAGCGTACATTAGAAGCTTTAGGTCTTAAAAAGATTGGGCAAGTCGTAGAGCACGATGCCACACCAAATATTCTTGGTATGGTTGCTAAAGTTTCACATTTAGTTTCTGTAGAGGAAACAGAATAATATAACACTGAAAAATGGATTTAAGTAATTTAAAACCTGCAGAAGGTTCAGTAAAAAATCAAGGTAAACGTATTGGACGTGGACAAGGTTCTGGAAAAGGGGGCACTGCAACAAGAGGTCATAAAGGAGCGAAATCTCGTTCTGGATATTCTAAGAAAGTAGGATTTGAAGGTGGGCAAATGCCACTTCAAAGACGTGTTCCTAAGTTTGGATTTACCAATGTAAACCGTGTAGAACATCAAGGAATTAACCTAGATACAATACAACATTTGGTTGATGAAAAGATCATTAAGGATACTTTAGATTTTGAAACACTTGTTTCTTTAAGATTAGCTAGAAAAAATGAGCTAGTTAAAATTTTAGGAAGAGGAGAGTTAAAATCTAAAATAAAAGTATCTGCTCATAAGTTTACCGCTTCAGCAAAAGCTGCGATTGAAGCTGCAGGAGGAGAAACTGTAACTTTATAATCACAAACAAGCGCATGAAATTTATAGAGACACTAAAGAATGTTTGGAAAATAGAGGAGCTAAGAAACAGAATCATTGTTACACTTGGTCTGTTATTAGTTTACCGTTTTGGCGCTCAAGTGGTTTTACCAGGTATTGATGCCTCTCAATTAGAAAATTTACAGAGCAATACAGAATCTGGTTTATTAGGTTTGTTAAATGCATTTACAGGAGGAGCTTTTGCTAACGCTTCTGTTTTTGCATTGGGAATTATGCCTTATATCTCTGCTTCTATTGTAGTACAATTAATGGGAATTGCGATTCCTTATTTACAAAAACTACAAAAAGAGGGAGCCAGTGGTCAAAAGAAAATAACGCAAATAACACGTTGGTTAACCATCGCTATCTGTTTGGTGCAAGCACCAGGGTATTTAGCAAGTTTACCAACTGCATTTGGAATTCCACAAAGTGCCTTTTTATTAGGAACTGGTGGTGTATTCTATTTTTCGTCAATCGTAATATTAGTTACAGGGTGTATTTTCGCCATGTGGTTAGGAGAGAAAATCACCGATAAAGGTATTGGTAACGGAATCTCTTTATTAATTATGGTTGGTATTATTGCAACCTTACCAAAAGCATTTTTACAAAACGCTTCTTCTAGACTAGAAGGAAACAACGTGATGTTAATTCTTTTTGAATTGGTAATTTGGTTAGTTATTATTTTAGCTTCTATTATGTTAGTAATGGCTGTTAGAAAAATTGCTGTACAATATGCAAGAAGAACGGCTTCTGGAGGCTACGAGAAAAACGTATTTGGATCAAGACAGTTCTTGCCTTTAAAATTAAACGCATCTGGTGTAATGCCAATTATCTTTGCACAAGCAATTATGTTTGTACCTAGTTTAATAGGAGGTACTTCGTTCTTAAAAGATACAAGTGCAGGCCAATGGATGCAGACAAACTTTGCCGACATATTTGGATTTTGGTATAACTTCGTATTTGCTTTGTTAATTATAGTATTTACATACTTCTATACGGCAATTACAGTACCAACAAACAAAATGGCAGACGACTTAAAACGTAGTGGTGGTTTTATCCCAGGTATTCGTCCGGGTTCTGAAACCTCAGAATATTTAGATAAAATAATGTCCCAAATAACCTTGCCAGGTTCTATATTCTTGGCTTTAATTGCTGTGTTCCCAGCCGTTATTGTAAAGTTAATGAATGTGCAATCAGGATGGGCTTTGTTCTTTGGAGGAACGTCGCTACTAATTATGGTTGGAGTTGCGATAGACACTATGCAACAAGTAAATTCTTATTTGTTAAATAGACATTACGATGGCTTGATGAAAACTGGTAAAAATAGAAAAGCAGTCGCTTAATATATATACTATGGCAAAACAAGCAGCAATAGAACAAGATGGAACCATTATAGAGGCATTATCTAATGCCATGTTCCGTGTTGAACTAGAAAACGGTCACATTGTGACAGCTCATATCTCTGGGAAAATGCGTATGCATTACATTAAATTGTTACCTGGAGATAAGGTGAAATTAGAAATGAGTCCTTACGATTTAACTAAGGCCAGAATAACTTATAGATACTAATACGATAAGATTTTAAGCTAAGTCTTAAGGTTTTAACTAACAACAAAAACAGATGAAAGTAAGAGCATCAGTTAAAAAAAGAAGTGCAGATTGTAAAATCGTGCGTAGAAAAGGAAGACTTTACGTAATTAACAAAAAGAATCCTAGATTCAAACAAAGACAAGGGTAGTTATGGCAAGAATTGCAGGTGTAGACATACCGAAAAACAAGAGAGGGGTTATATCCCTTACTTATATCTATGGAATAGGTAAAAGTAGAGCAAAAGATATTTTAGCGGAAGCTAAAGTTGACGAAAGTACAAAAGTTCAAGACTGGACGGACGAGGATATCAATGGTATTCGTGAGGCTGTTGGATCTTTTACTATTGAAGGAGAACTACGTTCTGAAACACAATTGAACATTAAGCGATTAATGGATATTGGATGTTACAGAGGTATTCGTCATAGAGTTGGACTTCCTTTAAGAGGTCAACGTACAAAAAACAACTCTAGAACTAGAAAAGGAAGAAGAAAAACTGTTGCTAACAAAAAAATGGCGACTAAATAATTAAAAGACATTAGTCATTAGAGTTTAGAGGTTAGATGAATCTGTTTGAAATAGCAATGTTTAGGATTCTAACAACTAAAAACTAACAACTTAAAACTATTTCAATATGGCAAAGTCAAGTACAAAAAAACGTAAAGTAATTGTTGAATCAGTAGGAGAAGCACATGTAACCGCTTCTTTTAACAACATTATTATATCGCTTACAAACAAAAAAGGAGACGTTATTTCATGGTCGTCTGCTGGAAAAATGGGATTTAGAGGTTCTAAAAAGAACACACCTTATGCGGCTCAATTAGCTGCTGAAAATGCTGCAGCTGTAGCAAGTGAAGCTGGCTTAAAGAAAGTTAAAGTTTACGTAAAAGGTCCAGGAAACGGTAGAGAATCGGCTATTAGATCTCTTCATAATGCGGGAATCGAAGTAACAGAAATTATTGATGTTACTCCATTACCACATAATGGATGTCGTCCTCCAAAAAGAAGAAGAGTATAATTTATATATTATATTAAATTAATATCAACTGTTTTTTAATAGTTGATATTAGTTTTTTATACGTAAATTTGCAAACTGAAAAAAAATTAATAAACAAGTATCAACGAGAGACTAACGGATATCGAAGGATAAGATTAAGACCTTAATTCATACCCACTCTTATAACAAATCAAACAATGGCAAGATATACTGGTCCTAAAACTAAAATAGCCCGAAAATTCGGTGAAGCTATTTACGGAGAAGATAAATCTTTTGAAAAAAGAAACTATCCTCCAGGTCAACATGGTGCAAACAAGCGTCGTGGAAAGAAATCTGAATACTCTATCCAGTTAATGGAAAAGCAAAAAGCTAAATACACCTACGGTGTTCTAGAGAAACAATTCAGAAACATGTTCAAAAGAGCAACTGCTGCTCCTGGAATTACTGGGGAAGTGTTGTTGCAACTTTGTGAGTCGAGATTGGATAACGTAGTTTATAGAATGGGGGTATCTCCATCTAGAAGCGGTGCAAGACAGTTGGTTTCACATAGACATATTACAGTAAACGGAGAGATTGTAAACATACCATCTTACCAGTTAAAAGCTGGAGACGTAGTTGCTGTAAGAGAAAAATCTAAATCGCTTGAAGCTATCGATAGTTCTTTAGCTAATTCAAGTCAGGTTTTCGAATGGATTACATGGAATAGTGAGAAAAAGGAAGGAACATATGTTTCTGTACCTGCTAGAATTCAAATTCCAGAAAACATTAACGAGCAATTAATCGTCGAATTATACTCTAAATAATAACTGATACAAATCTCAAATATGGCAGTATTTAATTTTCAAAAACCCGACAAAGTAATCATGATTGATTCAACTGATTTTGAAGGGAAATTCGAATTTCGTCCTTTAGAACCTGGTTACGGATTAACAGTTGGAAATGCTCTAAGAAGAGTTTTACTTTCTTCTTTAGAAGGATTTGCAATCACTTCAGTTAGAATGGAAGGTGTAGATCATGAATTTTCTACCATTGCAGGTGTTGTTGAAGATGTTACTGAAATTATCTTAAACTTAAAACAAGTTCGTTTTAAAAGACAAATAGAAGATGTGGATAGCGAGTCTGTCTCAATATCTATTTCAGGACAAAATCAATTAACAGCTGGAGACTTTCAAAAATTTATTTCAGGATTCCAAGTTTTAAATTCAGAATTAGTAATCTGTAATTTAGATCCTAAAGTAAATATCAACATGGAGATTACCATTGAAAAAGGTAGAGGATATGTGCCAGCAGAAGAAAATAAAAAAGCTTCAGCACCAATTGGAACAATCTTTACAGATTCTATTTATACTCCAATTAAAAATGTTAAGTACAGTATTGAAAACTATCGTGTAGAACAAAAAACCGATTATGAAAAATTGGTTTTCGAAATTATCACAGATGGTTCCATTACGCCACAAGACGCGTTAACTGAGGCAGCTAAGACTTTAATCCATCACTTTATGTTGTTCTCGGATGAGAGAATAACCCTTGAAGCTGATGAGATTGCACAAACAGAAACTTATGATGAAGAATCACTTCACATGAGACAACTATTGAAAACTAAATTAGTTGATATGGATCTGTCGGTTCGTGCTCTTAATTGCTTGAAAGCAGCAGAAGTGGATACCTTAGGAGACCTAGTTTCTTATAATAAAAACGACTTAATGAAGTTCCGTAACTTCGGTAAAAAATCTTTAACCGAACTTGAAGAACTAGTAAGTGTTAAAGGTTTAAACTTTGGAATGGACCTTTCAAAATATAAATTAGACAAAGACTAATATAACCAAGTATTAACGACTCATAATTTGCTCTCCGTTTATAAAGGATCTGGTAGCAAGATGATGTCCAACAACAAATGTCATGAGACACGGAAGAAAAGTAAATCATTTAGGGAGACAAACAGCCCATAGAAAATCGATGTTAGCTAATATGGCTTGTTCTTTAATCGAACACAAACGTATTAACACAACAGTTGCTAAAGCAAAAGCTTTAAGACAATTTGTAGAACCATTGATTACAAAATCTAAAGAAGATACAACTCACAACAGACGTATTGTTATGTCTCGTTTAAGACAAAAAGATGCAGTAATTGAATTGTTTAGAGATGTAGCTCCTAAAGTAGCTGATCGTCCAGGTGGATATACTAGAATTATCAAACTTGGTAATCGTTTAGGAGATAATGCAGATATGGCAATGATAGAGCTTGTTGATTACAACGAAATCTACAACGCAAATAAACCTGCTAAGAAAACAACTAGAAGAAGTAGAAGAAGTGGTGCTGCACCTGTTACACCTACTGACGCTGCTCCAGCAACAGAAACCAAAACTTCTAACGAAGAAGAATAGTAGTTAAGTTTTTGTTAATTAATAATAATTAAAAAAGGATAGACCCATTAAAGTCTATCCTTTTTTTATATTTGCAACTAAAAATTTATAAAATAATGAACAAACTCTTAGTTTTCATACTTACCCTAACAGTTAATTTAACGTTTTCACAAGCTGGTGTTAACATCGCTGGAGATAGTTTTGCCAATTCAAACGGAATTATGAGCAATGATGGAATTTGGGTTACAAACTCAACCAAAAGCTCTAGATTAAAAGGATCTCCTTATTTATTTGATTCATGGAACTCTAGCAATGCTTTAATTTACACCAAAAACAAAAAGGCGTATAAATTTAATAAGTTAAATTATAATGTGCAATTGGAACGTTTTGAAGCTAAGTTTTCTGAAGACTCCATTTTAGCATTCAACCCAGGAAATGTGGACAAAGTTGTTATAGAAGGTCGAACTTTTAAACGCTATTTGGACAGCGAGTTTCAAAGAAACTCTTATTTCGAAGAACTGGTTGTAACAAATTCTGTAGTTATCTTAAGAAAATTTGAAATAGCTATAAAAGAAGGTATGTTTAATCCGTTAACTCAGCAAAAAACTACTGACGATTCGATGATTGTAAAGGAAAAATATTTTTACACAACAGATAAAGAGGAGTTGAAACCAATTCAACTTAAAAGGTCTGCCATTTTAAAAGTAGTAGACGCTGATAAAAGAGATATTTTAAAACAGTATGCAAAGGATAATAATTTAAGTTTCAAAGAAGTAAATGATCTTAAATTAATATTTCAGCATTATAATACACTATAGTTATTTAGCTGTCTATAATAAAGAAAACATAAAAAAGGATAAACATTTTAGTTTATCCTTTTTTTTATGCAATTTTGCAAAACTTTATTTCTGTCACCTCAATATTTTTACGACGGAAATCTCATTAAGAAGTAATGAAATACAATAAAAGACAAAAAGCGATAATTCTTTTATCGGACGGGACTATTTTTCATGGAAAAGCCATTGGAAAATCCGGAACAGCTTTTGGTGAAGTCTGCTTTAATACAGGCATGACTGGGTATCAAGAAATTTTTACAGACCCTTCGTATTATGGTCAGTTAATGGTAGCTACCAATGCGCATATTGGTAATTATGGAACCCATAAAGACGAGGTAGAATCTAACTCCATTAAAATTTCCGGATTAATTTGTAAAAACTTTAGCTATCATTATTCAAGAGATGGAGCCGATGCCTCTTTAGAGGAGTTTTTAAATCAGCACGACCTATTCGCTATTTCCGATGTGGATACGCGAGCCTTGGTAAGCTATTTAAGAGAAAATGGCGCCATGAATGCTGTAATTACAACCGAAGTTGATAATATTGAAGCTCTAAAAAAGCAATTGGCAGATGTGCCCAATATGGATGGCTTGGAGTTGGCTTCTAAAGTTTCAACTAAAGAACCTTATTTTTTTGGTGAGGAAAATGCCACCTATAAGATTGCTGCTTTAGATGTTGGAATTAAAACCAACATTCTTAGAAATCTTGCTAAAAGAGATGCCTATATAAAAGTGTTTCCTTACAATGCTACTTTTGAAGAAATGAGTGCGTTTAACCCAGATGGATACTTTTTATCTAATGGACCTGGAGATCCAGAACCTTTAAAATCTGCTCGAACGTTAACCCAAGAAATATTGGATAGAAACTTGCCTTTATTTGGAATTTGTTTAGGACATCAAATTATTGCCCTTACTCATGGAATTTCTACCTATAAAATGCATCATGGACATCGAGGGATTAATCATCCGGTAAAAAACCTGTTAACAGGAAAGGGTGAAATAACCTCTCAAAATCATGGTTTTGCTATCAATAAGGAAGAAGCGGAAATTCATCCAGACATAGAAGTTACACATGTTCATTTAAACGATCATACGGTTGCTGGAATCCGTATTAAAAACAAGAATTGTTTCTCGGTTCAATACCATCCGGAAGCGAGTCCAGGTCCACACGACTCTTCATATCTGTTCGATCAGTTTATAGAGAACATAAAAAATAGATAATTGAAAAGCCTCAACGAAGACCCACTTCCTTGAGGTTTTTAAATTAACCCTGAAAATTTTTGAAACTTTGGGGCATTAAATAAATAATTAATTACTAAAACATTTAAAATGAGCATCATTATTAATATTCATGCCAGACAAATTTTTGATTCAAGAGGTAACCCAACTATAGAGGTGGATGTGCTTACCGAAAATGGTTTTATGGGAAGGGCTGCTGTGCCTTCTGGTGCTTCTACTGGCGAACACGAGGCTGTAGAGTTACGAGATGGTGGGAAACCTTATATGGGAAAAGGTGTTTTGAAGGCTGTTGAAAACGTCAATACAATAATTGCTCAGGAATTGCTAGGAACTTCAGTTTTTGAGCAGAACCATATAGATAAAACCATGATCGACCTAGATGGCACTTCCAATAAATCTAATTTAGGAGCTAATGCCATTTTAGGAGTTTCTTTAGCAGTGGCAAAAGCTGCCGCAAACGAACTTGGAATGCCGTTATATAGATATGTTGGTGGCGTTAGCGCCAATACGCTTCCGGTTCCAATGATGAATATTATTAATGGAGGCTCCCATAGCGATGCGCCAATTGCTTTTCAGGAATTTATGATTATGCCTGTAAGTGCTGTAAATTTTTCGGAAGCTATGAGAATGGGTTCGGAAATTTTTCACCATCTTAAAAACGTACTTCACAAAAGAGGTTTAAGTACAGCTGTTGGGGACGAAGGTGGGTTTGCACCTAATTTAGCTGGAGGAACCGAGGACGCTTTAGATACTATTAAAGTAGCCGTTGAAAATGCAGGATATAAATTAGGGGAAGATATTTTTATTGCTTTGGATTGTGCAGCAGCCGAATTTTATAAAGACGGAAAATACGATTACTCCTTATTTGAAGGCGAGCAAGGCCAGGTTAGAACCAGTGAGGAGCAAGCCGATTATTTAGCCGAATTAGCATCTAAGTACCCAATTATTTCTATTGAAGATGGGATGGACGAAAACGATTGGGAAGGTTGGAAGTATTTAACAGAGAAAATTGGAGATAAAATCCAACTCGTTGGAGATGATTTATTTGTAACTAATGTTGAAAGGTTGTCAAAAGGAATTGAAAATAGTATAGCCAATTCCATTTTGATTAAAGTGAATCAAATTGGAACGTTAACTGAAACCATTGCAGCTGTAAATATGGCACACAACGCAGGTTATACCTCAGTGATGTCTCATCGTTCAGGTGAAACAGAAGATAATACCATTGCAGATTTGGCGGTAGCTTTAAACTGCGGACAAATTAAAACAGGTTCTGCGTCGCGTAGTGATAGAATGGCCAAATACAATCAATTGTTGCGTATTGAAGAAGAATTAGGTGAGATAGCTTACTTCCCTAGAATGAAAGCTTTCAAACAAAAATAATAAGTAGAAAAGAGTTCGTTTTAAGCGATTATCAAATATTTGATAATCGCTTTCTTTTTTACTATCAATTTTACCAATGTTTTTATTGTTAAAACCTTTGTTAAGTGCTTTATTAATCGTGATATATTTCGTAAATTCGTCAAGTTAAAGAGCACAATAATTCATAATAATATTTATACAATATATGTCAGATAAAGCTACGATAGAAATTAACGGTAAAACATACGAATTCCCAGTAATCGTGGGAACTGAAAATGAGATTGCCATCGATATTAAAAACTTGAGAGGCAACACAGAAGGTGTTATAACTTTAGATCCAGGTTACAAAAATACAGGGTCTTGCGAAAGTGCCATTACGTTTTTGGATGGAGAAAAAGGGATTTTAAGATACAGAGGATATTCTATTGAAGAACTAGCAGAAAAAGCCGATTTCCTAGAAGTTGCTTTTCTTTTGATTTTTGGCGAATTACCAACCAAAGAACAATTAGAGAAATTTCATTCAGATATTAAAGCTCAATCTATTGTAGATGAAGATATACGAAAAATTGTAGATGCCTTTCCAAAATCGGCGCATCCAATGGGAGTTATTGCATCTCTTACAAGTGCTTTAACGGCGTTTAATCCGTCTTCAGTAAATGTAAATTCTGAAGAAGATATGTATAAGGCCATTGTAAAGATATTAGGGAAATTCCCAGTATTGGTAGCATGGACTTTTAGAAAAAAGAATGGATTACCATTAGATTATGGCGATAAAAATTTAGGTTATGTAGAGAACATCTTAAAAATGATGTTTAAGCAACCAAACGAAGAGTACAAGTTTAATCCTATTGTAGTTAATGCCTTGGATAAATTATTGATTCTTCATGCAGATCATGAACAAAACTGTTCTACATCGACAGTACGTATTACAGGTTCGTCTCATGTCGGTTTATTTGCATCTCTATCTACAGGTATTTCTGCACTTTGGGGGCCACTTCACGGAGGAGCCAACCAAGCTGTTTTGGAAATGCTTGAAGCCATTAATGAAGATGGAGGAGATACAGACAAATACATGTCTAAGGCAAAAGATAGAGAAGATCCATTTAGATTAATGGGCTTTGGACATAGAGTATATAAAAATTTCGACCCAAGAGCTAAAATTATTAAAAAGGCTGCCGACGAAATATTAAACGACCTTGGAGTTGAAGACCCTATTTTAAATATTGCAAAAGCTCTAGAGAAAGAAGCTTTACAAGATCCTTATTTTGTAGATAGAAAATTATATCCTAACGTCGATTTCTACTCAGGAATCATCTATAGAGCCATGGGTATTCCAACAGATATGTTTACGGTAATGTTTGCTTTAGGACGCTTACCAGGATGGATTGCACAATGGAGAGAAATGCGTTTAAATAATGAGCCAATTGGTCGCCCGCGTCAAATTTATGTTGGAGAACCTTTGAGGCCTTTTAAAAGTGTAGATAAGCGTTAATGCGATTTTATAATATTTGAAAGCTTCATTTTTAATTAATGAAGCTTTTTTTTATTTATAAAAATGACAAGTGTTACCAAGAAACAAATAAATTAATTAGGTTTGCAGCATGATGATAAAACTTAAAGTAAATAACGAAACATCTAGATTAAGGGCTGTTGTATTAGGAACAGCCATAAGTAATGGTCCAACTCCAACAGAAGATCAAGCTTATGACCCTAAATCTTTAGAGCATATTAAGGCAGGAACTTATCCTGTAGAAACAGATATGGTTAAAGAAATGGAAGCGGTTGCCAAAGTGTTCGAGAAATATGACGTAAAAGTTTATAGACCAGAACTTATTGAAGATTGCAATCAAATTTTTGCTCGAGATATCGCTTTTGTAATTGGCGATGTGTTTGTAAAAGCTAATATTCTTCCAAATCGTGAAGAAGAGTTAGATGCCATTCAATACATTATTGATCAAATTGATCCGGCTAAAGTTGTTAGACCTCCAGAAGAAGTTCATATTGAGGGAGGAGATGTCATGCTTTGGAACGACCATATTTTTATAGGAACTTATAAAGGAAGCGATTATAGAAGCTACATTACTGCAAGAACCAATATGGAAGGTGTTCAATATATCAAAGATTTATTTCCAAATAAAATTGTTAAAGAATTCGATTTAGTGAAATCTAAAATCGAGCCTAGAGACAATGCTTTACATTTGGATTGCTGTTTTCAACCTATTGGTAAGGACAAAGGTATTATCTATAAAAGTGGTTTTAGGGAAGAAAGCGATTATTTGTATTTAGTGAATTTATTTGGAAAAGAAAATCTATTTCATATCACTCGAGACGAAATGTATCATATGAATAGCAACGTGTTTTCTATTTCTGAGAACGTGGTTATTTCTGAAAAAAACTTTACCAGATTAAATACTTGGTTAAGAGAAAAAGGATTTACCGTTGAAGAGGTTCCTTATGCTGAAATAGCTAAACAAGAAGGGTTATTGCGTTGTAGTACTTTGCCTTTAATCCGAGATTAAGAGATAGTACGAATTTATTAAAACAGATAAGGTCTTCATTTGAAGACCTTATCTGTTTTATGATTTTATATAAATTTCAACTTAATTTACGATTAATTTCTTTGTAGTTCTTTTCGTTCCAACTTCAAAAACTGCTAAATAAACACCTTTATTTACAGTGCTCATATCTACTTGCGTGCTTGAAGTTTCAAGTGTTTTGTTAAGCACTTCTTTACCCAAAATATCAATTAATTTAAACGTACCAACTTCATTGTTTTTTAAATCAACATTAATGTGAAGCGTTTGTTGTACAGGGTTTGGAAACATATTTATCGAAGCGTCTATGGAATAAGATTCTACTTGTAAAGCATTAAAATCTACTTCAGCAAAAAACATGGCAGCTCCTAGGGTTCCTTTAGTTACTTCAAATAAATAGGTGGGATCCATATTGGCCAAAACATCATTTGGACCATGAGAATAAGGAGTTTCGTTAGATTCGTATAAACCTGTAATTACTTCCCCATTATCTTCAAATGGCACATAATCTGAGCCATAAGCATACGATATTTCCGTATTTAAACTGGAATACAATTCTATGCATGCAGCTAATTGATTAGTTGCTATGTTAGAGGCTGCATTATTGGATCTAGGGGAATTACTTTGATCTCTTTCACAAACTATACTATTATTTGTCATCCCATTTACTCCACCAACTTGATCTATATTAAGAACTAGCTTAATGTCTAAATTTTGTGGGATAACCGTGTTGTTTACATAATAATTACTTCCTATCAAACCATCTTCCTCTCCACTAAAATGGATGAATTTTATAGAATATTCTGTTGGAACATTTGCAAGTAAACGAGCCAACTCCATAATTAAAACCGTTCCAGAACCATTGTCGTTTGTGCCTGGACCATTTTTGGTGTCGTAGTGGGCATCAATTATTACATAAGTATTTGGATACGTAGTTCCCGTTTTTGTGATAATAATATTATTGCTTGTGCCTGCCGAATAAGTGAAAGTTTGCAGTTCTATATTGGTGTAGCCTAAATCTGTATAACGCGCTGTAATCCAATTTTCGGCATGGGTTAATGCTTGAGTGCCTACTTCTTTTACTCCAAAATTTTCAAAGGATGTTAAATCGTTTAAAATATTAGAAGCGGAAACGTTGTTAACTACGTTTCCAAAATACGGACTATAAGTTTGCGAAAAACTAGTGGTACTTATAAATAGTGCAAGTACAAATAATTTAATTGCTAAGTAATTTGATTTCATATTAATAATTTGGGGACTGCAAATATAGTTTAAAAAATTCGTTTAAAAGTTTCTAGGACTTTACAACACAAGTAATGGTTACCGATGCCGTTTTGCCAACACGAAAACTTCCATAATCTTCGCCTATTTTATATTCAAGACGAGGTATTTCGATCGTACCTATAAATGTGTTGTTTTTAAAAGTAAAAGGTATCGTTACCGTTTTGGTAACACCATGAATACTAAGCTCTCCGGTAGTACTATAACCATTGTTGGTTTTTGAAACAGAAACCGATTTAAAACAAATAGTAGCGTAGGTTTCCACTGCAAAAAAGTTGTCAGAGCGTAAATCGTCATCTCGTTTGGAGTTGCCCGTATCAATAGATTTTGCATCTATGCAGATATTAAAACCAGAGTTATTAACATTTGTTTCCTGAAAATCAAAATTGCCCTGCATTCCCGTAAATGTACCTTTTACATTAAAAATACCGCCACCCGTAATTTTAAAATCTACTACAGATTTATTGGAATCAATGGTTTGTGCTGAAATAAGAATTGCATTTAAACTAAAAAATAGTAGTAAGAATATTCTGGATAGTCTCATGATTTTTGCATTAAATTGTTTTAGTGAAGATGACTGTTAATTCATTTTCAAAAAGAGACTATAAGATAATTAAAATTAATTTAATTCTTCTCTAACTTAACAAATTTGTTTCTTAAATATTAAGGACTTAAAACTCTTTGAAAAGAAGTTTTTAGTTAGAAATTCATAATAAAAACCAAGGAAAAAATACTGATAAACACCCAAAGTATGGTTGAAAATAAAACGGGTTTTAGGCCGGTTTCCTTTAAATCGCTAATTGTTAAACTTGCTCCAACCAAAAACAAGGTAATTACTAGAAGTCTTTTTGCAATGTCCACAATACTAACCGAAACAATTTCTGGAATTAAATGGTAGCTATTAATTAACATGGCAGCTATAAATCCTAATATAAAATAAGGGATTTTTATTTTTTGGTTTTTAGATTTGAATAGGGCCATAGCAAAAAATGATAATGGAATAATCCATAAAGTACGTGCTAATTTTACTGTCGTGGCAATTTGCAAAGCTTTGTCTCCATACTCTAACGCAGCGCCAACAACAGAGCTTGTATCATGAATAGCAATAGCACACCAAGTTCCAAATTGTGTTTGAGATAAATTAAAGAAATGCCCAAGCGTAGGGAAAACCAATAAAGCAATAGAGTTCAATAAAAACACCACACCTATAGCAACACTTATTGTTTTACTGTCGGCTTTTATTATTGGTGAAATAGCTGCTATGGCACTTCCTCCGCAAATTGAAGTTCCAGAAGTCATTAAGAAACCTAGTTTTTTATCAATTTTTAAGACTTTAATTAGAAGTAACCCCAGGCTGATGGTAAGAAAAATAGATAAGGCTGTAATAATAAATCCATCTTTACTGGTTTTGATGGTTTCGGTTACCGACATGCCAAAACCAAGACCAATAACAGAAATTTTTAAAAGCAAACTAATGGCTTTTTTAGATTGGATAGGAAACGGATGCCCTAAAAATAAGGTGAAAAGAAACCCTAAAACAAGGGCTACAGGACTTGATATAAAATTGAGGGCAGCTAAAACTATAATAAGAAAAAAAACGCTTATTTGAATAATTCGCTTCATGGCATCTGTTTTTTATTGCGATGCGAAATTAAAAAGAAGTTATTACTTTTAAGCAATAGATATTGTGATGTGGTATAACTAAAAGTTATAATTAGTCATTATCAGTTTGTTAAGTAAATCCATTTTTTGAGATTGGTAACCAGTTCTGCATACAAAATAGAATTCGCGCTCAAAGCTGAGACCTTTAATGTCCACTATTTTTAGTTTGTTTTGAATGAGTTTTTCAGTGACCGCATGAACGGAAAGTAGCGCATAGGTATTGGAATGTTCCAAATATTGTTCGATGGCTTCGGTACTATTAAGAGTAATGACGTGATTTAATTTTTGAACTTTGTGTTTTTGTAAAATATCCTCTATAATATCTCGTGTTCCAGAACCTATTTCACGACTTACAAATGGAATTTCGGAGAGTTCCTTTTTAGTTACCGAGTTTTTGCCATTTGGATTATTGGCACTTGTAACCAGTACAATTTCATCATTTATAAATTTCGAATACTTTAAAAGCTGGTTGGACGATTTTCCTTCCACAATCCCATATTCCAGCTTCTGGTCTAGAATTTTTTGTTCAATTTCTTGCGTGTTGCTACTGGTTATATGAAACGTAATATTAGGGGCATTCTGTTGAATTTTAGCCAAAACCTTCGGCATCACATACGTGGCAATCGTGGTGCTTAAACCTAAATGAAATTCTAGATAATCGTTGTCTTCCCTTAACAAAAAGCTGTGCTCAAGCTCTTCAAATAATTTCATGATTTTATGGGCGTAATCCAGAAAAATCTTGCCTTCGTTGGTTAATGAAATGGAGTTTCTGGATCTGTTAAAAAAGGTTGTGTTATAATCTTCTTCAAGTTTTGCAATTGTTTTGGAAACCGCTGGTTGCGAGAGATTCAAATCTTTTGAAGCCAAGGTGAAACTTAAATGTTGGGCAACTTTTATAAATATATTTAATTTGTATCTCATTTTTGGACTTCTAAACTAGAACTGATAACATCTGGCATTTAAACTAAGTTACTAAATTAGATATTTTATTGCTGCTGTTTCATTTATTTTTAAATCTTTAACAGCTTTTATTCTATAGGAACAATAAGTATTGGAATTTTTGAGTTTTTAATAAGTGCTGCAGACACACTACCTACAAACGCTTTGTATATGAAATTATGTTCTTGATGTCCAGCAATAATCAAATCGATATGTAATTTTTTGGACTCTTCTATTATCATCTCAATGGTTGCGCCTTGAACAAGTAAACCTTCGGCCTCAATACCTTTGTCTATAAGTTTGTTGGCATAGGCTTGAAGCGTTTTATGTTCTTTTTTAAGTTCTGAAGCGCGACCATCCCTTATATATTTTGGACCTACGCCATAACCCACAAAATCCGGTTGTGGAGCTGCTATATGAATCAACCATATTTTCGAATGAAATTTGTTGGCCAATTCAACGGCTTTTCCAATAAGTAGATCTTCACCTTTATTGAAATCTATGCTTACGAGTATGTTTTTCATGATGTCTGTTTCTTAAATTATAAGAAATAAATAAAACTTTCTACACCTACTAATTTAATGGTTTTCAAGATACTGACAAACGTGTATTGGGAATAGTTGTGATGTTATAATGCGATGTCATAAAAAAAGAAATTATATGACTGCAATTCCTTTGATGTATTTTTTTAATATTTGGATTAAAGATATTGCAAATCTTGTTTTCTAATAATGGTCATAATTTCTACGGTGTCATTATTGGTACTGTAGTTAAAGCCTATATTGATAACGTTTCGTGCTTTATTATTTAGCCAATAGAAAGTTTAATTTGTGTATGCTGATATGAACAAGCTGCGCAACCATTTACTTCGGTTACGGCTAACTGCAAACGCTCAACAAAATGCTTGTCAACTAATTTATTTTTGTTATTTCCAATCAGTTTCGACATGGCCCTTGGAGTAAGGACAAAAGAGCGATATAATTCCCATAAACTGAACTTTCGTTTAAACTCATCACTTAGAATTACAGATTCTGATAGACTTGTCTTTTTAACCATGGCAATGTGTTATTAGTTATAATTTACGACTGCATGAACGCTAACGTATTTTATAAACACTAAGATACTTATTATCCTTATAATGTTATTTGAATATAACGAGTTTTAAGTTTTTAATGGGTGTTTTGAAAACGTCATATCTATTGTTTTTGAAACAAAAAAAGGTTCACCAATTGGTAAACCTATTAAATTTTTATGTAAAAGGATTAGTATTAAACTAATTCCACAAACAAGCCATCGTCTTTCTTTTCAACTTTAGCCAATTTACTTTTAGTTAAGCCTTTTATGGTTTTGTCCCATTTTTTATTGCTTAATCCAGATTGTGCTTTTAAGGTGTCCAACTCTATAGGTGAAGTGGTTTTAAGCAAAGCATAAACAGCTTTTTCATCTTCACTCATTTCAACCTGCTTTCTCTCTGGTCGCATTTGAGGGAAAAACAACACTTCTTGAATGGATTGGTTGTTGGTTAAAAACATAATCAATCGGTCCATACCAATTCCCATTCCAGAGGTTGGAGGCATTCCATATTCTAATGCACGAAGGAAATCTTCATCAATAAACTCGGTGGCTTCATCATCTCCTTTTGCAGCTAATTTCAATTGGTCTTCAAAACGCTCGCGTTGGTCAATAGGGTCGTTAAGTTCGGAATACGCATTTGCAATTTCTTTTCCACAAACCATTAGCTCAAAACGTTCGGTTAATTCTGGATTGTCTCTGTGTTCTTTGCACAACGGACTCATTTCTTTTGGATAATCCGTTATAAAGGTTGGTTGGATGTAATTTCCTTCACATTTTTCACCAAAAATCTCATCAATAAGCTTGCCTTTCCCCATGGTATCATCTACTTCAATTCCTAGATCTTTGGCAGCTTGTCTTATTTCGGCTTCAGTTTTACCCGTAATATCAAATCCTGTAAAGTGTTTGATAGAATCGGCCATAGTTACTCTAGCATACGGTGCTTTAAAATTGATTTTATGTTCTCCAAAAATAGCTTCGGTTGTTCCGTTTACTGCTATAGCACAATGTTCTAAAAGTTTCTCGCAGAATTCCATCATCCAGTTGTAATCCTTATAAGCTACGTAAATTTCCATTACTGTAAATTCCGGATTATGAGTTTTGTCCATCCCTTCATTTCTAAAGTTCTTAGCAAATTCATACACACCTTCAAAACCACCAACAATTAGACGTTTTAAATATAATTCGTTGGCAATTCGCATATACATTGGTATATCCAAGCTGTTATGATGTGTTAAAAATGGTCTTGCAGCGGCACCTCCGGGAATGGGTTGTAAAACAGGTGTTTCAACTTCAAAATAACCAGCATCATTAAAGTAATTACGCATGGCTGTATAAAGCTTGGTGCGTTTTATAAACACTTCTTTTACATGTGGGTTTACTACTAAATCGGCATAGCGTTGTCTAAAACGTAATTCAGGATCGGTAAAGGCATCATGCACATTTCCTTCAGCATCTGTTCTTGGTAAAGGTAAAGGCCTGAGCGATTTACTTAAAAGCGTGAAATCTTTTACTTTTACAGTTTTTTCACCTACTTGAGTGGTGAATAATTCGCCTTCAACACCAATAAAATCTCCGATATCTAAAAGCTTTTTGTAAACGGTATTGTATTTTGTTTTGTCGTCTCCAGAACAGATTTCATCTCGGTTAAAATACACTTGTATTCTGCCTTCGCTATCTTGAAGTTCAGCAAAACTGGCATTTCCTTGAATTCTACGCGACATTAAACGACCAGCAACAATCACTTTTTTACCTTCAGAAAAATCCTGTTTCACCTGTTTGGATGTGTGATTATAAGGAAATAAATCTGCTGGATAAGGGTTGATTCCTAATTCGCGTAATTTGGTTAGTTTGTCTCTACGTACTAATTCTTGTTCTGATAATTGCGACATATATATTGTAATTGTGATTTTTTTTGAAGCTACAAAGATAATTACTATTAGTTAGGATATCAATTTTATTATATTGTAAAATATTCTTGTAACAAATGGATGGATTTATCTACTAATAAGTATATTTCATCAATTAATCCTCCTTTGTTTTTTATAAATGTTGGAGCACATAAATTAAATCAAATGAGTTTTTGGCGTGTTTTACTTTCCATTATTTGTCCACCTTTAGCCGTTATAGATAAAGGTTGTGGATCTATTGTAATTGTCTTTTTATTATGGCTTTGTGGCTGGGTTCCTGGAGTTATTGCTGCTCTGGTTATTTTGAATAACCCGAAGAATTAAGTTTTAGTTTTCAGCTTCAGTTTTTTGCCATTAATTCAGGAACGATTAGTTTCTTCCCGCAAAGGCACAAAGTGATTAAGTTGTCAAGAGTTGTATATATCTGCAACAAATATTCAATTGGATCCTGTGACTGAAAACTGCAACTGATATTAAATTTAAAACTTATTATCTGCTTTCAATTCAATTTCAAAATTTAGAAGAAATTATCGTAATTTTGCAAGCTATGAATAAACATATCGAACTACAGGATTTAGGAAGTAAAGACTATAAAGATACTTGGGATTATCAGGAATCTTTATTTAAAAGTATTGTAGATACCAAGGTTAAAAATAGGCGTGAAGACGCTAATTTAGACACTTCTAATTACTTTTTATTTGTGGAGCATCCGCATGTTTACACTTTAGGGAAAAGTGGCGATATAAGTAATTTGCTTATCAACGAAGAGCAATTAAAAGCTAAAGGCGCAAGTTTTTATAAGGTGAATAGAGGAGGGGATATTACCTATCATGGTCCTGGACAAATTGTAGGTTATCCTATTTTAGATTTAGAAAACTTTTTTACAGACATCCATAAATATCTTCGTTTATTAGAAGAAATGATTATTTTAACCTTGGCAGAATACGGTTTGAAAGCTGAACGCAGCAAAGGAGAAACAGGTGTTTGGTTGGATGTTGGAACTCCATTTGCCAGAAAAATTTGTGCTATGGGCGTTCGTGCCAGTCGTTGGGTTACTATGCATGGGTTTGCCCTAAATGTGAATGCCAATCTAGGGTATTTTGATAATATGATTCCTTGTGGGATTAGAGGGAAGGCTGTTACTTCCCTTAATGTGGAACTTGGCAAAAGGGAAGTGGATGAAACTGAAGTGAAAGAAAAATTATTGAATCACTTTAAGGAATTATTTGAAGCTGAATTTCACCATTCAGTTCAGAATGTTCAATAGGATTATCCTTGACTTTGCCTATTCAAATGTAAGGTTTATATAAGTTATTTTTTATTAAACTTTTTTCAATACGTTTTCGCCGGTAATGGCCATGGCGGTTAATGCTCCAGAAAATAGGGCACCACCAACACCTGCTGTTACAATATCTTGACCTGTTAAATAAAAGTTTTTAATGGCTGTTCTCGGTTTTAAAAAGGGTTGTCTAAATCTAGAAGGTCCATGGGCTAATCCGTAAACCTCTCCTTTTTCGTAATTAACAAAATGTTGTGTGGTAAGTGGCGTAGATAATTCATAACAGTTTATTTTCCCTTCTATTTGTGGTAGTTGTTTGTATAATTCTTTCAGTAAGCGCTGAGCGATATCTTCCTTAACTTTTTCATACTCGTCACCTCTTTTTTTCCAAGAGGTATCCGACCATTTTATAAAAGTTTCATAAGGAACCAAAGTAATAATATCAATGGAGCTTTTGCCTGGATAACGATTAGACCAATCTGGGTCTTTAGCACAAGGAAAAGATAGGTAAACGACAGGAAATGGTTGTGATAAATCTTCTAAATAGTTTTTTACGCAGGTGTCATGGTCGCCTTCGGCTGGATAAATCCAATAATTTGTTTTTGGAATTTGTAGTTCTTCAGGAGAACCTTCTAGTCCAATATATAAACTAACATGTGCAACCGAAGGTTTTACTTTTTTCAAATGCTTATGTAGCTTATGTTTTTTTACAATACTTGAAGGTAATAATTTGTTATAGGTAGTAATAATACCAGCACTACTTACTATGTTTTTAGCTAGAAATTTCTTGCCGTCTGTCATCTTTACACCAATGGCCTTATTTTTTTCTATAATAATATTTTCAACTTCGGCACTAATTAAAATGGTGCCTCCAGCCGATTCTATAACTGGGTCTATGGTTTTAACAATTTGCGAAGAGCCTCCAATAGGAAAGTTTCCACCGCCAAAATAATGTCTGGCAACAGATGCATGCATGGAAAAACTACTTTGTTTAGGAGGTAATCCATAATCGCCATATTGCCCCGTAAGGACTTTTATTAATTTCTCATTATCTGTCAACGCTCGTAGTGCTTGGTAAGTGGTTTTATCCGAAAATTCGTGAAATGGCTTCTTTAAAAATTTACCAATCAAAGCATTCCAAAATGGAGAAATAGCTTTGCTCATATAAAAATTCTTACTTGTTTTAATAGCTTTAAAGACCAAATCGACGTAGTTGTTTATGGCTTGTTCTTCTTCGGGGAAATAAGCAATCATTTGTTCTTTAAAGTTTTTAACACCTTTTACAAAATCGTATTGTTCTTCTCCAATGATTATTCGGTCGTAAACATCCCCCATATCGGCCCACTTCAATTCACCATTACTTACGTAATCGAACAGTTTTTTTATCATGCTGTTTTCTCTTTGGACTTCACCTATATAATGTATGCCCACATCCCATTCATAGCCTTTACGTTTAAAAACATGTGTAAAACCGCCGGCGGTATAATGTCGTTCTAACACCAAAATTTTCTGACCTTCTTTAGCTAAAATCGCTGCAGTTGCAAGTCCGCCCATTCCAGATCCAATAACTATAGTATCGTAAGTGTGTTGTAAAATTAATTTTTGCTTGTAAGATTGAATCATGGAGTATATTTTCAACCAAAATACAAAATTAGAGCAACTTATTTTTTTAAAATTTAGTAGCTTGTTTTATTGGTAAGGAAACAAAAAGGCAAGCAATTTTGTAGAAAAAGATGAGTTAGCATATTAAATAACTCCTTTATAATGGAGTGCTTTCTTTATTAAGCTGTTCTCTTTTAGCCAAACGTGTAGCAATAATGCTAACTATGAATATTTGTACCGCATGAAAAACCATTAAAGGAAGCAAAATAAAGCCTATAGACATCGTACTTGGAAATAAAATTTCAGCAAAAACAGTACCGTGTACTAGCGATTTTTTAGTTCCGCAAAATTGTGCAGTTATCCGATCTTCAGTATTAAAATGAAGTTTTTTAGAGATAAAACCAGTAATGAAATACACCACATAAAATAGAGCAACTACCATGGTGAAAAGCAGGAGTAAATCGCTAATGCTTACCGAACTAAAAATATCTTCATCAAAAGATTCGGCAAAGCTTTTATAAATAATAAGTAAAATAATAGTTTTATCGAACAGCGTCAGTTGGTTTTTATATTTTATGGCGAACTTGCCCCAATATTTTTGTAAAAGCATTCCTATAATTACAGGAATTAAGATCTGGATAATGAGAGAAATATAAATGGACTCTATATTAAAATCGCCGGTGGTATGTTGTAAAAAGAGGCCTATCCAAAGAGGTGTTATTATAATACCCATTAAACCAGAAATACTGGCATTAAATATGGCTGCTGGAATATTGCCTTTTGCTATAGAAACCATAACCACCGATGAGGATACGGTCGACGGCAATGCTGCTAAAAACAAAAAGGAAAGCCATAATATTTGCGACTCTTCGGTGAGTATTAAAGGTTTAAAAGCAATGATAATAAGTGGGAAAATTAAAAAGGTGGTCAATTGCACAACTAGGTGCAGTTTCCAGTTTTTTAAACCGCTTTTAATTTTATCGGGACTTAATTTTAAACCGTAAAAAAAGAATATTAACGAAATGCCAATAGTTCCAATTAAATCAAAGGGGACAGCACTTTGTTTACTGCCCAAATTAGGGTAGAGGTAAGCGATAAGTATGACAATAATGATGGCAATAACAAACCTGTCAACCTTTATTTTCATAGCTAAGCTTCTACATTAAAGAACACCTTATAGTAGTGCATTTTTTTCTCCTCGTCGTAACCACGTTCTAGGTATTCGCTTGAAGCTTCTGGCGCATCGATATCCAATTTTATTTGAATGTTGGTATCGAGCTTAATTTCGGTTTTAATTTTTTTCTTTTCCTTTTTTACAACGGCTTCAGCCACATCAAATTGGTTTCTAATAACTAGATCTTTTTCGCTTTCGAAGTTCTTTTTATAATCGTCGAATAAAGTTTTGTGTTTGTCTTCCTCGAAGATTTCATCTTTAAAACGTTCCACATTGATGGTTTCATTTTCTTTAAAAAAATCGATGGTCCTAGCTAAAAAAGTATTTTGTTCTTGATTGCCATAGGAAATTTTTAAAATGTCTTCTGAAAAATCCTTACACAGCTCAATATATTGTTGGGTGTGATTATTGGCATCATCGGCATACTTAATGTTTAAAAAATGATTGGTCCAATATTGTGCATCGTAATTGTTATTGTCTGCACTTAAAATAATGGGCCCTTCGGCATCTGTTTGGTTTAAAATTAAACAACCCTTATCTACTTTTTTAGAACTAATCCCTTTTTGAACCAACACGTCGTAACTGTTGTTTTCTAAATAGGTTTGAAAGAAATTAACTTTGTTTTCAATTTTAAAAATGCCCAGCGCATTGGTGGTTATTTCATTGAATTCAATGCCTTCAAACATCACAATTAAAACATCACCCGTTTTAATTTGCGCCGAATTGGATTGCTCGAACAAATGTTTTACAATGTGTTTTGAGGTTTCAATAAAGGCATCATCTTCGTTAAACATTTGAGAACTATAGGTGTTTATTTCGTTTAATGAAATATCGGCATGGTGATTAAAACGGTAAGATTGTACTACAGAGCCAAAAGGTCTTAATAAAAACGGTAACATCAGCTCATAACTAGCTTCGTCGAAATGGACTTCTTTTTCAGAAAAGGCATTTTTAGTATTGTTGTGCTTGTTACCCACTTTGTGGATAATACATTTTGAGATGGAAGCGTTTTTTCTAGAGATCATGGTTTGGATATTGAGATTGCAATACTAATCATTTCACAATAAAAAGGCATAAAAAAACCGAAGCTTTTAACTTGGGTTTTTAATCAATTATTTATTCTTCTAAACCAAAATGTTTCATAGCTTCCTCATAAGACATTTTAGTACTATCTAATTTGTTTTGGCCAATACGATTACTAGGGATTAAAACATATTTAAAGGTATAGTCAGGGTTATTTTCTATTTGACTAACGGTAGAATGTTCAGCATTAAGATACACATAACTCTCTATGTCTTCGCCTGGTCCATTAACAACCACGAAACTATAACTATCATCATATGGTAATGGATAAATAAATGAATGCTCTTCAACTTCAATTTTAACATACATTATAAAGACTCCTCCATTATCCATAAAATCTTGAATGTTTGGTATCTCTAATAACATGGTTCCATAGTTATCTTCATCATTAAGGTAGTCAAATTGAATTTGAAACCAGTCGGACGATTGTACATTGGCATTTCCATCTTCACCATTTGTTCCGGCAGGTCCAATTGCTCCTGGAGCTCCATCGGTTCCATCCTCTGGAGAACAGGAAAAGCTAAACGCTACTAAAAGTGCTAATAAGACATACTTTGATTTTAAAATTGTTGTTTGAATTGTTTTCATGATTTATTGATTTATAGTTATATACTATTAATGTTTTTATTTTTTGAAAGGTTAACATGGAGCATAAAAAAAACCGAAGGGTTGAGCTTCGGTTTAAATAAATTAATACAAAGAGCTAATATTCCAAATCAAGATAATCCATGACCTCGTTATAAGGCATGTTTTTAAAATCTAAGGAAGATCTACCTCCCATATTTGCGGGAATAAGTACATATCTAAATTTTTCTAAAGATACTTCATATGGTAATGGGGTGATACCATCACTAGAATCAAGAAATACAGTAATACTTCCTGTAGCGCTACATACAAAACTATAAGTTTCACCTGTGAAAGGTAAAAGTAAGGGCAGATTCCAAACTTCAGGACCTTGTTTTCCATAAACTAATATAATACCTGTGTCCATTATTTCCTGAGTCAGTCCAGGAGCAGGTATAGTAAAATAACTTCTAGTCGGTTTAATACCAATATATTGTGCCACAATCCAGTCTGAAGAAATTATATTGGCATTACCATTTTGTCCATCTGCACCAGCAGGACCAGTTGCACCATCTTGCCCATCCTCTGTGGAACAGGAAACACTAAAAGCTACTAAAAGAGCAAATAGGAAGTGCTTTGATTTTATTACTGTTATTTTCATGTTTCTAAAATATTGATTTATAAGTCTTTATAAATTTAATAAATTAATTTTAAAAAGGCTAACATAAGGCATAAAAAAACCGAAGGGTTGAGCTTCGGTTTTAAATTGTTAAAAAGGTTTTGATTAATAAGGTATTCCATAATAATCGCAAACAGCATGATAGTTGTTAATATCTACGCCAGCTTGATTGAGCTCGTTGTAGATTTGTTGTTTTCCTTGTGCTGTTCTTCCAGATGTTGTACTGGAAGATTCTATGATTACAACTTTCACTTCATCTATATCTCCTGCTGCAATAGAATAATAATTTCCATTCCAATCATTAATGTCAAAACTAAATATTCCAACTTTAATATAGACTCTTGTGATATAAGTAGCTGCATTACCTGGTCCAGGCATTGGATAATAAAATCCATTACTAGAGTTGTAAGATAAAATCACATCATTGTCTAATACATCTTGCGTAATTTCTGCTATGGGAAAAGACATAATTGAACCAGATTGTGATGAAGTATCAAATACAAAAGTTTGCACATTGGCATTACCATCTGTGCCGTCTACCCCATCTGTGCCAGCTGGGCCAGTAGCGCCATCTTCCCCATCTTCTGTAGAACAGGAAACACTAAAAGCCACTAAAAAAGCTAATAAGACATACTTTGATTTTGAAATACTTTTTTGAAATGTTTTGAAATGTTTTGAAATTGTTTTCATGATTTTTTTAAATTTTTATTGATTTATATTACTAGCTTAATGGTTGTACTTTTTAAAGGTTAACAGGTTGAAAGAAAAAAGCCAAAAACTTTATTTTTGGCTTTTTATCTTGAAGACTAATTCAAATAAAATAAATAGATTAAAAATAGCAGAAATTGTAAATTATAATTGATATAAAACCCCAGCATTAATAACTACCTGATCAAAATTACTAGCTACATATTTAGGTTCTAAATACACGCTTAACTTTTCAGAAAAGGCCCATCTGGCGCCAGCACCTATATTGGCTCCAAAAGCACTATTGCTTACTTTACTTGTGCCATAGTAATAGCCATAATAAGTAGAGGATCCGCTATTGTAGTTGGAGTAGTTAAGACCTAGTAATGGATAGATTTTTAATTTGCTTTCAATAATTTCAAAAAAGTAGTGAGCATTAGCATCTACAGATAGAACGTTTCTATTGAAACCATATAAACTACTTCCAAAAAAGTAGGTAACTCCTGGAGAAACGGCAATCTCTTCAGTAATATTGAATTCTGCCTTTCCTGTTATTCCTGGACCAGAGATTTCTGCGTTGTATCCAAGTCCTCCACCAATAGAGATTTGGGCTTGAATTTGAGTGCCAATAAAAAATAACACGGCAAGTGTTAAAAAGATTTTGTTGTTTTTAATTGTTTGAACGTTTAGTTTTTTCATGTTTTAATTATGTTATAATGTTTATGTTTTCTATTTAATGAGGTTTTAAACAAAAGGTTAACACAGACCCATAAAAAAGCCGAAGTAATAATTTTGACTTTCAATTATTTTAGACCTCTTTTTAATCAAGAACGCTATAAAATGGGAGCCGATGGTTATCAGGCAGTGCCTAGTGTCCCCATAATATGGTTCCAGAATAAGTAGCAGGTGTATTGGTTTGCATAAGATTGCCTTTAAGAGAATATTGCTCCATTGGATATTCAATTAAAAATAGGTTTGCTGTAATTACATTTCCTGATAATATCCATGTTTCAGTAAAAAGCAGGTTCTGTTAGATTACTTGCTTTTGTTTGAAAGTTTCCATAAATAAGTATTTATAAATTATATCTTTTAGTGGAGTGCTTAATTAAAATGTCAACATTTTGAGTTCAATTTTTATTTGAACATGATATATCTATAAGAAAATTAATGACTTCTACACAAAAAAAGTTAATTTCGCAGTAACGTGTTAACCTTTTATAATTTAGGATATTAAATGCATAGAGTACAAGAGAACATTACTATAACTGATTTGAAAAAAGGTTCCGATGTGTTGTTCAGAAGAATATATGAAGACAATAGGGACAAGTTTTTAAATTTTGCTAGAAAGTATCACTTGCAGCAAGATGATATTATAGATATCTATCAAGATACCTATATCATTTTCCACAACAATGTGATGGAAGGGAAGATAGAAGAATTTACAAGTTCTATTTCAACCTATTTATTTAGTATTGGAAAGTATTTAATATTTGATAAAATGAAAAAAAACAATAAGACCATAAATCCTGATTTCGATTTATCTATTATTAGGGAAAATGAAGAACTGGTTGATCCTAATTTAGATATGGATCAAAATGATTTGACTATTGAACAAGTTTTATTGAAAAAGCATTTTGCCACTTTAGGAAAAAAATGTCAAGAACTGTTAACCTTGTTCTATTTTAGAGGATATAGTATAAAGGATATTATTGAAACTACCGAATATGCAAGTGAAAATGTAGTGAAAAGCGCCAAATCCAGATGTATGAAAACCTTAAAGGAACGAATTAATAGTAACGCATAAGAGCAATGAACAATCAAGACTTACTATATCACTATTTCTCTAACAGCTTAACACCTGAACAAGAAATTATTTTTCAAAATTTATTGGAGACGGATGCTGAATTTAAAGCGCAATTTGAATTTGAAAAGCATTTAAAAAAAGCCATTAAAAGCCACGAAAACGATAGACTAAAATCAAAGCTCCAGGAGATTGAAAGCGAAATAAACCTACCCAAGCTCTCCA
>Ga0209075_1000750_pt1 | contig 31303 bp, 27 predicted proteins | sample Stecom2011_FD_187523 | JGI IMG/M metagenome (GOLD analysis project Ga0209075, IMG submission 187523) | Agricultural soil microbial communities from Utah to study Nitrogen management - Steer compost 2011 (SPAdes) (version 2) | ecosystem: Environmental > Terrestrial > Soil > Agricultural land...
ATATTTTTGTGTTACCTCCAAAAGGTTGAGCAGACTTTTCAATTACTAATGGTCCACGTGTCATATTTTCCACACCACCAGCAAGATAAACGTCTCCTGCTCCATCTTTAATTGCACGTGCAGCATTAATTGCAGAAGAAAGCCCAGATGAGCAAAGTCGATTAATGGTTTCTCCACCTATTGTGTGAGGTAATCCTGCTAAAAGCAAGGACATTCTTGCAATGTTACGGTTATCTTCACCTGCTTGATTTGCACAGCCCAGAATCACATCTTCAATTGCGCTTGGATCTAGCGTGGCATTATTTTCAACCACAGTTTTCAAAACAAGTGCAGCCATATCGTCTGGTCTTACCGTAGACAATGACCCTCTAAAATTTCCTATTGCTGTTCTTATACCATCAATTAAATATACTTCTTTGCTCATTTTTATTTCTTTTGTAAAAGCTAAATTAATAAGAATTTCACAGACAATCGATATGATGTTCTAAGAAGAATTTTAAAACAGCCCCTTTTGCTCTTTCAAATATATGAAACCACATATTTGGAGCATATAGGAAGAATCATTTCTTTCTTAACTGAACATAAAAAGTGTTTTTTAATTTTAATCGCTATCACCGACACATTTTCAATCCTCTTCATAATTCATTCTAATTTCTATGCTATCAATAGATTAAAGAAGATTTTCAAAAGTAACTGATAAAACTATAAATAGACAAAGAGGAATTTTAAAATAAAAACTCTATATTTAGTGCATGTTAAACACAAAACTATAAACAATGAAAAGAAAATTGATTTTATTGAGCCTTTTCATTTACTTTTTTGGGAATCCTGCCATTTCTCAAGAATTAACTGAAAAAGAGCAAGCCTATCGCGATTCGATTGCAGCTTTAAATGAGGAGAACGCTGCTGTTGCCGCAAGCCAAGAAGCATATAACAAAGGAATTGAATTATTTAATCAAAAGTCGTATACTCAAGCCATTGCTTCTTTCAAAGCTTCAATTCAATCTGACCCAAATTTTACTGCAGCATATTACAATAAAGGTGTAGCAGAAAACGAAGCAGATTTATTCTCGGAAGCAGTAAAGACATTCTCTGAATTACTCAAAAAAGACCCAAGTTATTCTCGTGCATACTTTCAAAGAGCTCGTGCATATCAAGGTACAGGAGAATTTACAAAAGCTGAAACAGATTACTTAAAAGCCATTGAGTTAGACCCTAAAAACCCAAATGCACACTATAATTATGGTACACTTCAGTTTTTACAACAAGACTATGATGGAGCTATAATATCATTTACTACAACTATTGATTTGGATGGTAATTTAGCTTATGCCTATAATGATAGAGGAAGTTGTCATCGTATGAAAGGTGATTACAGTAAAGCTGTCGCTGATTACGAAGAAGCTCAAAGAAAAAATCCTGAATTAGCTTTTGTATTAAACAACATTGGGACAACCAGATTGAAAATGAAGAATTATGATGCAGCAGTTGCTGCTTTTAATCGTGCAATTTCTATAGACAAAGACTTTCATTTAGCATACAATAATCGTGGAGCAACACAATTAGAAAGAAAAAGATATGCAGAAGCCATTTCTGATTTTGAAAAATGTATTGAAATCAATCCTAATTATGCACCTGCTTGGGCTAATATTGCAGCAGCTAAATTCCAGCAAGAAGACTATGAAGGTGCAAAAAAAGCAGCAGACAAAGCAATTCAATTAGACAAAGACTACGCAACAGCTTATGTCAATAGAGGGATGATTCGAGAAATGCTACGTGACATGAACGGTGCTTGCGAAGATTGGGAAAAGTCGCAGCAACTTGGTAGCGATTTAGGTGGAAGATATGCTTCACAAAACTGTGGATTCTAAAAAACATTATGACTATGAAAAAGATAAATACATACATATTATTAATTACTTTCTTGTTCTCTGGATATCTTTCAGCTCAAAACGTTGAGTTTAACAGAAGAAACTTTAGAGATGATGTAGAAGGTTTTAGGAACGCTGTAGCAGAAATTGACAAAGGAGTCCCTTTTTTCGAGCAAGGCTCAACTGCAATTTTCGAAGTAAAAGACCCAGGATTAAACTTTCAAAAGGCATTACTTCATTTTGAGAAAGCACAAGAATTTAATCCAAACGATGCTTTAAATAACTTCAGAATAGGAGTTTGTCATTTTCACTCCTCTTCACCATATAAAGCTATTCCATTTATAAAAAAAGCAGCTGAATTAGATGCTTCTTGCAATCCGTTCTTATATTACTACTTAGGCGGTGTACAGCATTTAGAACACAATTTTGAAGAAGCTGTTGCATCATATAAAAAATTTGAGGATAGCTATAGAAAGTCTGACGACTTCAGTAAGTTCGTTTCTTTAAGAAGACGTCAAGCAGGTTATGCTCAGAAATACATTTCTTCTCCAGTGCGTTGCTGGGTAGATAATATCGAAGTACTCAACACTGAGTTCGATGAAATTGCGCCCACAATTACAATGGACGGATCCGAATTAATTTTTAGTTCTAATCGTCCCAACAATAACCAACCCAATGAAGTGGGAGGGTATGATCATGACATTTATATTTCATATAATAATGATGGAAAATGGGAAAAAGCTAAATTGCTCCCTGGAAGTGTAAATAGCTCTATTGATGATATAGTGAACAACCTTGATTTCGATGGAACAAGAATGTTACTGCATAAGGACAATGGTGGGCAAACTGATATTTACGAATCAAAATTAGTGGGTGCTTCATGGAGTGCTCCGGAAATACTTCCTCACCAAATTAGTGCTAGCAGAACCAATGATATGTATGGTGCATATAGCCATGATGGATATAAAATAACTTTTGCAAGAGAAATAAATACTGCAAACAGAGGAACCAACATCATGTTCTCGGAAATTCAAAGCAAAATGAGACAAGATTACAAATCTGCTGGATTGATTGGAGAAGTGAGCAGTCAATTTAATGATGGTCCAATCTACTTACACATTGATGGAAAAACAATGTATATCGCTTCCCAAGGGCATGAGTCGATTGGTGGGTACGATATATTCGTTTCTAAACTTACGGGTAGTGGATGGACAAAGCCCGAAAATATGGGCTATCCGATTAACACTCCTTACGACGATTTTTTCTTTGCATCTACAGCGAATGGAAAATATGCGTACATTTCCTCAAATAGACCTGGTGGAAAAGGTGGATTCGATTTATACCAAGTTACATTTTGGGGAGACCCTAAGCATCCTGTAATTGATGTTGAGGATTACTTACTCGCTTCGATAGCACGACCAATTAAAGATCCACAAATTGAAGAGGTTGTAAGTGTAAATAAAGTATCATTAACCGTTTTCAAAGGAATCACGATTGATGCAATCTCTAGAAAACCGGTTGAAGCTGAAATTGAGATTACAGACAACAATACTGGGCAAGTTATCGAAAAATTCTCATCAAACAGTGCCACAGGAAAGTTCCTTCTTTCCCTTACCGCTGGTAAAAACTATGGAATCGCAGTAAAAGCTGAAGGGTATCTTTTTCATTCGGAAAACTTCAACATTCCTAACGATAGCGAATACGACCTCGTGGATAAGGTCATAGAATTGAAAAACATTGCTGTAGGAAGTAAAATTGCATTAAGAAATATTTTCTTCGATGTGGGTAAATCCACTTTAAGAAGCGAATCGAATGCAGAACTCGATAGACTTGTAAAATTGTTGAAAGATGTACCTAGTCTAAAAGTAGAAATCTCTGGTCACACTGATAACACGGGTTCTTCAAGTTTAAATGACAAGCTTTCACAAGACCGAGCTGAGGCTGTAGTTAACTATTTAAAAGGAAAAGGAATTTCTGCTGCAAGATTAAGCGCAAAAGGGTATGGTTCTTCACGTCCAGTAGCAAGTAATAATCATGCGCAAGGAAGACAAGAAAACCGTAGAACAGAATTTGAGATTATTGCAAATTAATCTCAAATAGCATTTACTTCAAGGAGTTGTCTAGATTAGGCAACTCCTTTTTTATTATATTTGTTATTATGATGACAAAAGAACAAATACAATATTTTACAGAAAATTTCAAGGAAATTGCTTCTATAAATTCTGAAGTTTTAAAAAAATATGGACAAGATGAAACCGAAGATTTATTGTTTATGCCAGAAATCGTATTGCGTCCATCAACCACTCAAGAGGTTTCTGATATTCTAAAATACTGTAATGCACAATTAATTCCTGTGACTCCTTCTGGAGCGAGGACTGGTCTAAGTGGAGGTGCCTTACCTATAAAAGGTGGAGTAGCGTTAAACTTTGAGCGCATGAATAAAATTCTCTCTATTGATGAAAATAATTTTCAAGTTACTGTAGAGCCAGGTGTCATCACAGAAGTATTGCAAAATGAAGTAAGAGAAAAAGGCTTGTTTTATCCTCCAGATCCAGCTTCAAAAGGAAGCTGTTTTATTGGTGGAAATATTGCTGAGAACAGTGGAGGACCAAAAGCAGTAAAATATGGAGTGACTTCGAATTATGTGCTCAACCTAGAAGTGGTGCTGCCTAATGGTGAAGTAATCTGGACAGGTGCTGACTCCATAAAGAATGCGACAGGATATAACTTAACTCAGCTCATTGTAGGAAGTGAAGGAACTTTAGCCGTGGTAACGAAAATAGTTTTGAGGTTAATTCCCCATCCCACAAATGATTTATTGTTATTTGTTCCTTTTACAAGTGCAGAGAAAGCATGTGAAGCTGTAGTTTCAATTATGAGTAGTGGAATTACACCAAGCGGACTTGAATTTATGGAAAGAGACGCAGTAGCATGGACTTTAGATAAATTTCCTGAAATTCAGTTTGAAATCGAAGAAAATGCGCAAGCCTTTTTACTCATTGAAGTGGATGGTTTTAATGAAGACCTATTATTTCAAGATATTGAGAAAATAAGTGAAATTTTATCGCACTTTGAGACTGGAGAAATTCTGTTTGCGGACAATCAAGCTACAAAAGATAAGCTTTGGGAAATAAGAAGAAAAATTTCTGAAGCCGTCAAAAAGCATTCTATTTATAAGGAAGAAGATACGGTAGTTCGTCGTTATGAAATGCCAAAACTATTAAAGGGAGTGAAAGAAATTGGAGAGAAGTATGGCTTTAAATCCGTTTGTTATGGACATGTAGGCGACGGAAATTTACATGTAAATATCATCAAAGGTAATTTGACTGACGAGCAATGGAACAACGAATTGCCAAAAGCGATTAGGGAAATTTTTAAACTTTCTGTTGAATTGGGTGGTACAATTTCTGGTGAGCATGGAATTGGTTTGGTTCAAAAACAATATATGGATATTCCATTTACAGAAACCTCTTTGAATATTATGAGAGAAATAAAAAAGATTTTTGATCCGAACAACATTCTTAATCCTGGAAAAATTGTGGATTTATAAGTTTATTTCCAAAACTCATCTGCTGAATTTTCTATAAAAATCATCTCGTCACGCAAGGCTAAAATTTGATTTAGCTTTTCAACGCTTGCTACTTTTTCAATGGCTGAGAAAAGCGTTCGTTCTTTAAAACGAATGCTTCGGTCTAATTCTTCTTCAATATGATTTAACGCTTTTTCTAAATCTTTCTTTTCTGCAAATAATCGTCTAAATCTTCTGTGTTCTGCACGTACTTTTTTTACCAAAGCCCCTTCCTCTGGTAATAATGGAAGAAGGAATTCTTCTTCATCATTGATTAATCGATTCAAATAGTTGTCAAAAAACCAATCACAATATCTTTTTATTCTCACAAAAGGTATATTATTACTTAATCCCTTTCTTACTTTCCATGAGAACGATAAACAGTAGTGGTATTCTCTACTAAAAGAATTAAATACTTCATGTTTTTTTGATGAAACCCCACTCTCTTTCATTGTCTTATTCTCCTATTCAATCATAAGTGATAGCACAGTCGTTGCTTAATATTATTTTCATTATTCAGTAAGGCCATTCGGTCTTTGATTCCACACTGCCATAAACAAACCTGAAGACATTCTTTTCGAGGCTAATTTTGCTTTTTCAGCTAATTCTCCTTCAAAAAGTTCATCTACTGTTTCATGCCAAATAGCCAGCCAATGTGCAAAATGATCTTGTGTTATCCCATAATCTATACTTTTATCTACACGGGCATGAGCACTCACTGGATTACCTCTAAATTTTGGAATTCCAAAAAGATTAGTTTCCCAAAAGTCTGTCATTTTCTCTAAATGAGGAGGCCAATCATCTCCTTGTAAATGCATATTAAATATAGGTCCTAGCATTTCATCTTTTACTATTTTGTCATAAAATGTGTGCACCAATTTTCTGACATCTTCTCTATCTTCTATTGCCTTCATTACCTTCTTTATTTATGCTTAGAAAAACTTCCTACATCTTCTACTCTTTCTGTAGTATCTAATTTTGAAAGAGTAAGTCGAACAATGCTATCTTCATGAGCCAGTAAATCATGAGGCACACCCCCTTCAAGTGTTAAAATACTTCCTTTTTCAAGTTGATGTATCTCTCCATTGACACCAAAATCAATTTTACCTTCAAGTAAATGAACAATAATTGGATAAGGTGTCTGATGTTCCTTCATATACTGTCCTTTTTTAAAGGTAATTCTAATTTCTTTTGAGAATGAACTTTCTAGAATAAGGGAAACCTTGACTCTATCTTCTCCAAATTCTATTAAATTTAAAAACGAACTACTCTTCATGCTTCACTTGTTTTTATTTAATCTAAACAAAGATAACAAATAAACAAAATAAAAGATGTACTTGTCCGATTTATTTTTTTATCATAAAAAAAGGAGAGTAAATATACTCTCCTTTGCAATATTAACGATTATTTCTTTTCAATTATTTCTTAATATGACGCGCATATCTATTCTTAAACTTGTCAATACGTCCTGCAGTATCCACAAATTGTTGAACTCCTGTGAAGAACGGGTGTGACTTATGTGTAATATCTAACTTCACTAATGGATATTCATTTCCATCTTCCCATTTAATGGTTTCTGATGAAGGTGCGCATGAACGTGTTACAAAACTATAATCATTTGTCATGTCTTTAAACACAACTAATCTGTAATTTTCTGGGTGTATATCTTTTTTCATTTCAGCAAAATTTCTTATTCTTTCTCAAATTGGTCGACAAATATACTTATTAAATTTTGATTCACACAACTTTGGTGAAAAAAAATCAATATATTTATTTTCTCGCCGTGATTTAAAGAATAAAAGTAATATTAATTCGTTACTTTTACAACGTAAATCAGATATTTTGAAGAGTCGTATATTTATTATCATTTTTTTAATAGTAACAGGAATTTCTGTTTTTAATTTATCCAGTTGTAAAAAGGATATTTTATTTTCTAACGAACATCTTTCTTTTTCGGCTGACACTGTATTATTTGACACAGTTTTCACTACAGTAGGTTCAACCACTAAGCGATTAAAGATTTACAACACATCAAACAAGCCTATAAAAATTAATCGCGTTAATTTAGAGGGTGGCAAGAATTCTCCATTTCGGGTAAATTTAGATGGCGTTCCTGGCACAGAGTTTAAAAATGTAGTTCTGCCTGCCAATGATAGTTTATTTATGTTTGTGGAAGTAACTATCGAAGAAAACACCTATACCAACTCTCCTTTCATCATTCAAGATTCTATTCGTTTTGAAACTGGAGGAAGTGAACAGTTTGTTCAGCTTAACGCATGGGGTCAAGACGCGTATTTTCATAAAAATGTAGTTGTAGATGATGTTTGGGATAACGATAAGCCCCACGTAATTTATGGAGTAGCCTTAGTGGATTCTTTAAGTAGTTTAACTATACTTCCGGGCACAAGAATACACTTTCACAAAGGGGCAATGCTCTATGTAAAAGGAGCGCTTCATGTGCAAGGGAGTTTTACAGATAAAGTTACTTTTCAAGGCGACCGTTTAGAAGAATTTTACAAAGATGTAAAAGGGCAATACTATGGGATTTACTTTGACCGTGCTTTTTCTTCAACAATTGACAATGCAATTATTAAAAACGGAACTGCGGGTATTCATATATATGGGAACAATCCAAATAATACAGGATATACATTAGAAATAAGCAATACTGAAATTGCTAATCATTCTAGTTATGGACTTTTTAACTATTCAGGAGGAAAAGTAAAAGGAGAAAATCTTAATATTCATAGTAATGGAATATATGCCTATTTTTTACTCGAAGGAGGTGATCACAACTTCACTCATTCTCAATTTTTGAGTTATGGCAATGAAGGTAATCACCCAGCCGTTGCGATAAAAAATTATTTCACCCGTGATGATGGGTATACATACGTGGGTGATATTAATGAAGGCAGTTTTTATAACTCAATTATATACGGTAATGGAGAATATCAAATTGGTTACGACACCTTAAGTAACGGAGTTTCTATTCACTACGAATATAACACAAACTTTATTCGTCAAGGAGAAACTTATTCAGACGATCCTAATTTTACAAATAACACTTGGAATACAAACCCAAAATTTGAAAGTGTAGCGAATAGTAATTTCAAAATCAAGTCAAACTCTCCATGTATCGAAGCTGGAAACAGTGCCTTTTACATTCCTAATGATATTGAAGGCAACGCCAGAGACACAGATACACCAGACATCGGAGCTTATGAAATCCAATAGTGTCTATATATTCATAACTGCTTCTCTTATATTTCTCTTTTCTACGTCAGTTCATTCACAACGCTGGGGAGAAGATGAGCATTGGGGAGTACAAATTGGACTTACCGCTACTTTAGGTACTCACGTCAATCGAATTGGGCTAAAAATTCAAGGTTATTATACGTATAAGTTCATTCAAATAAATGGAGGTAATCATCTTCGATTTAATGCAGAAAGTATAGGTAACAGAAAGAATTTCATTACACAGCGGTTGAATGCTGGCATTGTGTTTATGACAGGAGAACCCACTATTGAACCGCATCTTTTATTAGACGGTGTAAACCACCAAACTCGTTATGAATATGCATTAGGTTATAATTATTTATGGTATTTTGACAACATAGGAACTACTCAACAAGCGGGTGGTTTTGGCTTGCATCTACACCAATTTAGTATTTATATTGAAAATGATATTTTAGCGGGACAAGGTAAAGACAGGTTTAGAACTAGCTTTGCGGCTGTGGGCTATCATAATGATTTTTTCAACCTTATGCTCAACACTTTATTATGGACAGGTGAAACAGGAGGTGTTGTCCGAGTGAATCAATTTAGTGAAAAATATCCAGGTGGCTATAAAGATATAAGTACATTACCTTATGGAAAAACAAGTCATGGAATTGTGAGTATCAGTCTTGACTATTCTTTATTTTATGGCAATACCATTTCTACCAATATAGGAATAGACAGTGAAAATGTGAGAGATTTACTTCAAAATAAATTTATGCACAATAAGGTTTTTGTTCCTAAACCGCTACGCACACCAAATCCACATTATCCTATGATAGACCAAAAAGGCTTTCCAGCCAAATCAAAAGATGACATTCGGCCTGCTCAGTTTTTCTTTCAAGTGGGTTTAAATAGAAGTCTTAGTTATTAACATAGATAAAAAAAGGGTGATCAACAATTGACCACCCTAAAATATTTCACATTAAAATATTAACGACTAACTACCACTCTCATCGTATGAGTTAAGTCATTATTTAAAGTAACTTTAACGATATAAACACCGTTTTCTACGTTTGATACATCAAATGTTGTTTTTTGTACATTAGATGATACATTTTGACTTTCAATAAGCTGTCCTGCGATGCTTACTAACTCAACTTTACTTACTTCGTTTTTGTTGAAATCAACCACTAAAGCATCTGATGCTGGATTTGGATAAGCTTTCATTTGAATTGCTTTCTCTTGAGCCTTAATACTAACAGAAGCAGGGTCGATAAATGAAACCGCAATGCTTGGAACTGTTTCTCCAAATATAACTCCGTCCGTAAATCCATAAGGACGAAACGATCCTGACCCTATTTCAATTGGAAATAAAGGCTGTAAATAGTGGTCGTGATTTCCTGCATAAGTCATTGCTCCATCAGTTCCTAAGAAAATCTCTCCATTATATGTTGTCACACAGAAAAGGTAACGTTGATTATCCTCTAAAACAATCTGGTTTTCAACATCAAAAGGAGCGGTAACAACTTCTCCAGACGCATCCGTTTCCATCGTATAACTTTGTAAAACCAACTCTTCGTACGATCCTATTGGGTTCGGAACATCATTCATATCCACAAAGTTATCATTCCACTTAACAATTCTTAAAAAGAACTCTTCTCCTTCTATCGAAGGGTTTTCGTTATCACTTCGTTTCATTGCAGCGAATGACATTTGGTGAACAGCTAATCTACTTGCATTTTGATCTCTAAAATAAATACATTGTGAAAAAAGATTACCCGGTTCTGCAGGTTGAGACCCACCTGTGGAATTCAACTCGCCATCTTCGTTATAAGACGCATACGTAAATACAGATGAACTAATTTTAAAAGGAGTCTCAATTTCATTGTCATGCTCGTATTCATCAGTTGCTGAGCTATGAACTATATACTTCAATGTATAATCTCCTACTATCCAATCAGTAGGGTTGTATGTTGGTAAAGACAAATCCATAGATTCTCCAGACGCTAAATCTACATCACTTGAAGTTTCATTATACAATTCAACTCCATTGCTTTCAATGATAGCTTGTAGAGAAACACCAGTCTGATCTTCAGAACCATAATTATATACAGTTGCTAAAATTTCAATTGGGAACTCCCCCCCGTTTTCAACTAAAGCCAAAGGAATTGAAGAACTTACTGGGCGTAATATTTCTGATGCTTTTATTCCTAAATCATATTCATAGTAGCCCGCTTTGTTACCAATAAATACAGTCACTGGTTCGTTATCCATTGCTGCTACTAAAGCTGCCCCATCCACATCTGAAATCATCACTACTGGAATGCTGTTAATTAACTCTCCACTCGCACCTGCCGCCATTGGAATTGGACCTCCCGGTTCATTGTTAATAATAACACATGCAATTGCTCCAGCTTGTTCAGCATTTAGTCCTTTCAAACCAAATTCACAATCTCCCCTATAAAGTACAGCTATCTTTCCAGCCAAATCCCCTGGGTTAGATGCGCTTAAACATCCATAATTATTTGCATCGTCATACAAGGCAAGTTCTCCAAGTACAGAGTTAGCAGGATCCATTAAGTCATCACTCCCCCATCCGCTAGTTGGTTCCCCATAGGTCAATTCATAGTTACCAGCAATACTCGCAGGACTTACTCCTGAGAAGATTACTTGTGCATTAATTGCACTTGTAAGTAAAATACTTACTCCTAAAAATAAAATTCTTTTCATATTATTTTAATGTTTAATTGTTTCTTAAAACAATAATAATAAATTAATTGCTATATACAAAATAATTTAATCAGAATAAATTATTACTTTTTAAAATAACAAAAAACTAATTTCCAGAATATTCCACTAACTTTGTGAGACCTCCTTATTATATAATGTTCAAATGACGAGCAAGCTAAAGCAGTTTAAAACAAAAAATTTCCGTGGTGTTTTGTCTCTCCTTGCAGGAAATTCTGTGGCAAGGATGACAACCACATTAGGAGGTTTGTTGCTTGCTAATTATTACGGACCCGAGAGCTTTGGTGTATATAATGTTTTTTTAAGTTACATCTTAATTTTATCCATTCTATCTTCTTTTAGAGTTGATAGCATAATGATTTTAATCAAAGACGCTAAGCAAATACGCAACTTGTTTAGTGGTGCATTAATCATAATCTTACTCGCTAACCTTGTGATTATTTCAATAATGAGCTTGCTTCAAGCACTTGATGTTTTTCATTTTGACTTGCCTTATTATACGATGTTTCTCTGCGGAATAGGAAGTATACTCACGGGATGGAACTTAAGCCAATATTATCTTTTCACTAAATACAAACTTTTTAAACAAATTTCATTTGCCTTTGCTTTAGCCTCTATTACATCTGTTATTTTTCAAACATTATTTTACTTTTTAGGTTGGAAAGAAAATGGTTTAATCTATGGTTGGATGATAGGGCTTACCGTTTCTTTTTTATACAACATAGGTGTATCAAGAAGTAGAATTGATAAGGTAAATTTCAAATTACTTCAAAAAAGCATAAAAGAGAATTTTAAAGTTGTAAAATACACCTACCCTTCTGATTCAATTAACAGCATTGCAAATAATATTATGCCTATTCTAATCATTGCCTATTTCAGCACCTCAGAAGTAGGGGTTTATGCAATGGCTTTTAAAATTTTGAGCACTCCTTTAATTCTTCTTGCGAGTGCTGTGGGAGGAGTTTATTATCGACGTGCAGCAGATTTATATGAAATAGATAATCGAGCCTTAGAAAAGCTCACATATAAAGTGATTTTCTCAAATGTTGGACTTATAGCAATCTTTGTAATTCTTATGAATACAGTCGGTATTTACATATTAGAATTATTCCTTGAAGAAGGCTGGGAAGACCTAAGATCTTACCTCATAGCCTTGTCTTTTTGGATTATTGCAAGAAGTGCTTGGAGTGCAATTTCAGACCTTGATGCTGTTATGCGTAGAAATCAAATTTCTTTAATTTTCAATATTTATCTTCTTTCTGTAAATTTTGTAGGGCTATTTTATGGAGTATATAAAAACGACTTTATTTATAGTGCTTGGACTTTTTCAATTTTATCAGGAATTGGATACCTAACCTTAACCTGTTTTGTTTTATATTATTTGAGAAAGGACGTAATTAAGCATGCTCAATAACAGCTTTCAGTACTTACTTCAATACACTTAAACTATCAACTCCTACAATACGCTCTGAGGTAAAACCTTCACCATACTTTACTCCAATGTCTCTTCCATATTGTATCAATCGTGCTTTTAAACTATCTAAAAACGCTGGGTCTGAAATGGGAGTTTGCGGACCTTTCATTCCTTGTTGATAAAATTGAGTTTTATATGCCAATACGGCTTCCATCTTTATATCCACATAATCAGATACATCTACAATAAAATCAGGTTTGATGTATCTATCTTGAATATAGTGATATACCACACGAGGTCGCCAGTGTTGCTGAAGCTGACCTTGATCTTCAGTTTCTATTTTTAGCAAACCAGATAAAAAGCAAGCACGTGAGGCAAAGTCACTTCCTCTTGCATGATCAGGGTGTCTGTCATAAATCGCATTAGCTAAAACAATATCAGGTCTATATTTTCGTATAACTTGAATCAATTTTAATAATGATTCTTTATCGTCTTGAAAAAAACCATCAAGCAACTTAAGGTTTTCTCGATAAGATATACCTAATATTTTAGAAGCATCTTCAGCCTCTTGGTAACGCGTTTCTATTGTTCCTCTCGACCCCAGTTCACCTTGAGTTAGGTCAACAATAGCCACTTTCTTCCCCTCAGCTATACTTTTCGCAATGGTTGCACCCGCTCCCAACTCTACGTCATCAGGATGTGCACCAATAGCCAATATGTCCACTTTTTTTTCCATTACTCAATCATTATTTGAAATTGTATGTCTTCAAAGTGAAAACAACTTATGCTTTCTTGACTGACCTCGAATCTATTATATACTTAATCGAAGCGATGGCAGTAAATATACCAAACAGTACTATCGCAACGATTACTGAAGTAGGCCATTCCGTCACACCTTCTCCTTGCGCGTATGAATGTAATCCCACTAGAATAAAGTTCACCCCAAAGAAGGTAAATAAAATAGCTGAATAGCCCCACATACTCAACACGTTAAACAAGAAACGGTTACTTACTGCTGGAATCCATCTTAAGTGAAGAATTATCGCATATACGAGCATGGATACTAAAGCCCACGTTTCTTTAGGGTCCCATCCCCAATATCTTCCCCAAGATTCGTTAGCCCATACACCACCAAGGAAGGTACCAATGGAAAGCATTATTAGACCAACAATCATCGCTATTTCAGAAACAGATGTCAACTCCACAATATTCATTTGCAAACGTTTCTTATTCTTGTTATTTTTAGCAATATACAGGACTAAATTGATAATACCAAGTACTGCTGAAATTCCTAAAAACCCATAAGATGCTGTGATTATCGCTACGTGAATCATTAACCAGTACGACTTTAAAACAGGTTCAAGCGTAGTGATTTCTGGATCGAGCAAATTAAGTTCTGTTACAAACAACATAAGTGCAGAAAGTAAAGCTGTCACAGCGATAACTGCTGGGTTCTTTTTTATAAAGAATAATCCTGCCAACACAGTAGCCCATGAAATAAATATCACAGCTTCATACCCATCACTCCATGGTGCGTGACCTGTAATGTACCAACGCATTCCTAGTCCAACTCCATGTGCAATAAATACTAAAATCAATATACCTATAAAAGGATAGGATATCTTCCTTATTATACTTTCGCTTTTTAATGTAGGGTTTAATAAAGTTCGTATAAAGAATAATGCTAATAATACAAAACCTACTAAGAAGTATGATGATTGAATTTTATCAAATATTTTAAGCTTATTATAGGCTATTTCAATGTTCACATGTCTATGCGTCAATGGTCTTAAATGGTGTAAGTTTTTAGCTTCATATTTCTTTAACTCTTCCCACTGATGTTCTTTTAATGGGTCTAAAAATTGTTTTGCTTCCTTAAATTCGGAATCTCCCTGTGATACATCGAACAAGTTTCTTAACAAATTAAATGCTAAAGTATTTCCTTTTTGGTCTTTCCCTTGCAGTTGACTTGAAAAAGGCCAAACCCAAGTTCCATTATCATCCTCTGGTAAAGGCACGATTCTCAAATAACCAAATTGTAATATTTCTTTCATGATTCGATAGCGTTCTCCTAGCTTAATTAGCTCTCTATCAAATTCTGACTTTGTTCCATCCGACTTACCATAAGAAACTTCATACTCACTCATCCATTTGAAGACTCCTTGTTCGTCCTCCATATCATTGATTGAAATATGTTTTCCTACTCCTAATTCTTCTCTAATTTTACCAGAAACGAAAACAATTTCTTTGTGGTTCCATCCACTAGGTCCATACAAGTGCATAGATGTAATTGTTTGAACCGCATTCTTATCACCATACACATCACTTCTGTGAATCTTTCTTAAAAGCTTATCGGCTAAAGTATGATAAGGTATGATTCGTCCATCATAATCTTGAACAAGTAAATCGTCTAATTCTTCAGCATCTTCTACTGACAAATAGTTTACTTCGATACGCTCAATAGCCTGAGTGTGGGAATGACTATGTTGGTGTGCATGATTGTGGTCATGGTCATGGTCATGATCGTGGTCGTGGTCGTGGTCGTGGTTGTGATCGTGGTTGTGATGAGCTTCTTCAGAAGCATCATAATTATTAGTTTCAGTGGCAGAGTTCGTATCGATATCTTGCGCATAAGACATTCCTCCGAGCCCTAGCCCTATTAATAACACTATAGACTTCAACATTTTCGCTCTATTTTCTCGAGACTTTTTAATCAGGTTATTCAGTTCTCGAATTCTTCCTTTTGGATTTATGATTGAAAGGAACATACCTAGTGACATCATCGCGTAGGCAATATATGAAACAAAGGTCCCCCACCAATCATAGTTCACACTTAACACAGTCCCAGAACCATCAGGGAAATAACTTGATTGAAAGAATCTATATCCTCTGTAATCCATCACATTATTCATAAAAATACGTTGATCATGGGTATGACCTCTTTCTTCATCAATTACTGTTACTTCCGATGCATAAGAACTCGGCATTGTAGAACCAGGATAAGTATCCAACTGGAAGTCTCTACATTTCACAGAGAAAGGCAGTTCGATAGGCATAGCTCCATATCCAATTTCAAAGTTTAAGCCTGCAAATTGAAAATACTCATATTGAATGATGTAATTTGCTGCTCCATCAATTTCCACAAGTCGGGATTCATCTCCAGAAGTAAGTCTAACCGTAAGGTAGCTCGAACCTCCATCTTTATCTGGTGATTTCACCTTTTGTAGAGATACTCCTCTCCTGTATCCTCTCAACACAATACTTTCGTCACCTATATTATATAATGTATTTGCATAAAAAGGGATGATTGTATCTGCAGGAATTGTTTGTCTTAGGCTTGGATCAATATTATTACGTTGTCTATCCTCTACACTAAGTGATGTCATATCAATCATTTCAAAAGGTGATACTGATTGAATGTATAACATCCCCTCAACTTCTTTAATCTCAACGCCAGGCATTGAAGGGTTTTCTCTTTCAAACGAAAAGTTCATGCCTCCAACGATTGCTTGTTGCCCTTTAAAAACGAATCTACTTTCTCCTCTTATCACTAGCTCAAGTGCATCTCCTCCATTTACGGGGTCCTCCACAATCGAATCTATCATGCCCTCTTTAAATGAAACATACTCCACCTTCACTTTTTCATGCTTTACATCTTCACGATCAGGCAATTTAAATTCAAATTCAAATGGATTCTCCACCCCTTCTGAAAGCCAATGTGGTTTATCGTATGTATATTGATTCACTAAATCATTTGCTCTTATTGAAAAGTGTGGAGTAGCATTGTAAATGATATTGGTAGTTTCCCCCACTCCGATTCTCATTTGTCCCTCATAGCCGACATATCTTGTAATTGCAGCGCCGACCATCATAAAAATAAACGATAAATGAAACAATAGTATCGGCCATTTACTTCTTTGATACATTTTATATCTAACAATATTTACAATTAATGTAATCGTTAAATGAAGTAAAAGTATCTCGAACCAACGGGCATTATAAACAGCTATCTTTGAGGCAGGAGTTCCATAGTCAGATTCAATGAATGTCGCTTTTGCAATTGCTACCGTAAAAATAAGCATACTCACGGCCATTGCTCTCATTGAAAAAATCCCTTTTAATATTTTATCTAACATTTCTATAAGAGTTTTAGTTGCAAAAATACAAAAGCATTCCTAAACTAAGAGGGTTAAAGTGTTATTTTATTTATAATCATTTTAAATATTAATTTTGTAATTATTATATCTAATTAAAATTCTAATGTAAATTAGAGGATGAAAAAGAAAATCACTATTGTTGGGAGTGGTAAAGTTGCCACTCAAATTGCTCATCATTTAAAGAATCGGGGACATTTTATTGATGGGGTTTGGGGAAGAACAGCGGCTAAAGTTTTAAAATTAGCTGATCGTATTGAGACAAAGCAACTCTATTCACTTTCAGAAATTTCTTCTGACAGCATCGCTTTAGTTTGTGTGTCTGATGGTGCAATCCACGAGGTGATTAAACAAATAGCACCTTCAATCAAAGTGGCATACACATCTGGGAGTATCAACATGAATGAACTTGAAGACAGAAAATATTTAGGTGTTTTTTACCCATTACAAACGTTTAGTGAAGATCGACAAGTTAATATTTCTGAAGTTCCTTTTTTAATTGAGGCTAATTCAGACGACTTTGAAACTGAACTAAAGACATTAGCTGAATCAATTAGCAGTTATGTTATTCTTGCAGATTCTCAGGATAGATATAACACACATATGGCAGCTGTTTTGGTCAATAATTTCACTAACTTTCTCTATTATCTGGCTCAACAGCATCTTCAAGAACATCAATTAGATTTTGACATTCTTAAACCTCTAATTAAAGAAACTGTAAATAAGTTAGATACATTATCACCTATGGATGCACAAACGGGACCTGCCGCTCGAGGGGATATGAAGGTAATTGAAAAACATATCGCAAGCATCAAAGATCCTAAGTTTAAAGACCTATATAGTTTATTTAGTGAATTAATTTATAAAAAAATACATACAAAATGAGTTACAAAAAACTTCTGCCTTCTATTACCACATTTATCTTTGATATCGATGGAGTTCTGACTGATGGAGGGGTAAATATACTCACTCAAGAGTCATCAAGAGTAATTAACTCTAGAGATGGATTTGCGTTGCGTTTCGCTTCAGAAATGGGATACTCAATTTTTGTAATAAGCAGCGGAAATTCTGAGGCTCTCAAAAATCGCTTACTCAAAAGTGGTGTGAAAGATGTGGTTTTGAACTCCTCCAACAAGTATGAATCATATAAAGATTTAAAGGCAAAACATCACTTTTCAGACCATGAAGTGCTATATATGGGTGACGATATTCCCGATTATGAAGTCATGAAAATAGTTGGTGTTGCTACTTGTCCACAAGATGCGGCCGTTGAAATTAAAACCTTATCAGCCTATCAATCTCCTTACTTTGGAGGTCGGCATTGTGTTCGAGATGTGATTGAGCAAACTCTACGTGTTCAGGGAAAGTGGTTTAATCCAAACTAATACACTTTACTGTTTAATAATTCTAGCACTCCAAACTACGTGTGGTTCTTTAATTCGTAGAAAGTAAACACCTGCCTCAAGTGCAGACACATTCAATTTGTCAGAAATTTCTCCAGAAATTAACACAGCACCTTTAAAATCAACAACTTCAAAAGGCAAGCCTTGAACATTTCCTGGTATCATCACCTCGTCAACTACAGGATTGGGATATATAAATAAATCAGATTTTTTTTCCTCGTTGATAGACACCAAATCAACTCCTGTTTCAGGCGTTACTGTCACTTCATCATTAGGTCCTATTTTAATAATCATTACATCTGTGCCTAAATAATTACTTTCTCCTAATCGATCGCTATCACTAGAAGTTCCAACTATTGCCACACCGCCATCAGTAGTTAAGATAATCTCGTTCAACACATCATTACCCACCGAAGAAAAGCTTGCACTGAAATCATTAAAATATAAACCTGTGAAAAACTTTATTAAAAACGCGTCTATTCCATGAGGATAAGGGTTTAAATCATCTCCATTAGAAGTATAGCATAAAAATAATGAGTTTGCATCACGCACAGCAACTGTAGTAAACATATTATTTGGCAATTGAGGGGTAACCCAATAATCTTCCTCTACCCCATCAAGATCTGTTTTTAAAATTCGTTTGTATTCTTCATCAGAAGAAACTACTATTCCACCCACTGCAAAAATATTCTGTCCAAATATAGATAAGTCACGAATCACTAATTCACCATCTATATTGTATGATTCCACCCACTCTTGTGTCCCATCAATGTTGAACTTCGCTAACACTCCAGTATTATCTATTTGTCCTCCAACTACAAATTCATTTGCTGAAAGTGTATCGATTGCATACATCACATCTGCTCCTGAAGTTGAAATCGTCTTTGTCCAAAGTGTATCGCCGAACTCATCAGTTCTTACCATAAAAACATCTGTTCCTTGTGTAGTAGGCCCTTCTGTTTGCCCCACCAAGATGGCTCCTCCATCTTGTAAAAGTTGAGCGTCGTGAAGAATCTCCCAATTGCTTCCTCCATACATTTTTTCCCATTGCAACACGCCTTGTTCATCTACTTTATAAAGTACAAAATCAAATCCTCCATCTGCCGTAGATGTTGAATGACCAGCTATTAAAAAACCTTCATTTTCAATGTGCATTACCTTCACACCTACATCATTACCAGCTCCTCCATAAGATTTCGTCCATACGTGACTTCCATCCTCAGATACCTTCATCAAGTAAGTCTGACTTGAATTTTCATCAAAGCCACCAGAACTCCCGGTGACAACGTAAGAAAAGTCTGGCAGTTGCACTATCCCATTTCCTGTATCATAGGTGCTTGCTGTATATTTTTTATAAAAATACTCTTGCGTCATTCCTCCAGTGGAAATTGCAAGCAAAATACACCATAAAATTATTCCTTTTAAAATTTCCATGACATTTTAATTAATCCTGAGTGCCCATAGTGAGATTTAGAAACCATTCCTAAAATATCTTCTGAACCTACACTCACTACAAAATACTCATTTGTATAATTTAAATATAGCCCCAATCTAAAGTTTGCATATCCACCGTAAGCTCCTTGCACACCAACAGAAAACTTTTGAACAGGTTGATAATGAACTCCTGCATACACTAAAGGCTTGTACCCTTTTGTAGAATACATCCGAATTCCAAAAAATGATTGAACCTTATTTGGGTGATTAGCTGAAACCAGCTTTCCTATTTGAAAAAAACCAGACATCATGCGATACACTGTTTTAGCTGATTTATGGTGTCCTAAAGAATCTATAAAATCGTCAAAAGCTCCTGAAGATATAACTTCTTCAATAGAAAACCCGCTAAAATCTTGGTTGGTTCTTACTTTAGAAATTGCAGATTGATGAATGCTATAAAAACCCAAATTTCTTGCAGTAAGACCAATTATTCCATTAAACGTTTCTGGGTTACCAAAAGGAAAATTAAAGTCGAAATTTACAGCAGCCCCAACACCTTTAAAGTAAACAGAAGGATTTCCACGGTAAATATCCGCTTCAACTTCAGCGGTTACATTATCACCCCACTCACTAAATCCAAAATAGCCTCTTGTCACATCTATATCGAGAAAGTTTTGTGGAAGCACAAGATTTAGGGTTACAAAAGACTTTGTTTTTCTATTGTGAAGACCTCCTCCAGCCGTTAAAAACTGGTCAAATCTTACAGCCGTTCCAGCTACCGTCACTCGTTCTCCTAAATATATCTCATTTCCAACAAAACCAAGGCCTATCAACTCATCAGTAAACTCTGCAGAAAAATGTGCTTCATTTGTGAAATCAATCATCCAACTCCAATTTGGCAAAGATTTAAACACTTGTTTTTTAGCCCTGTATTCTCCTCGAATTCTATATCCTCCTCCTATGCGATTATAGTCTTTTTGTTGGCTCAACACCTTTTCTGCAAGAGGTTTATCTATTTCACCTCCGAACAAAAACTTTCTTGAAAACTCATTTCTAATGGACGTGCTACTTGTAAAAGCATTTCCTATAAGATTAATTTGTTCATTCGCTTCAGTTGTATCAAGAACTGTAGGAAGAAGTTCTTGTCCTGCAAGAAAACAGCTTACTCCAAAAGCCATAGTACATATAGCTATTTTAACCGTTTTAAAAATCATAGTGTTGTTTTTAATTTAAGATGGCTCAATAAAACAAACTTAAAGGCTGCGTTAGAATAAATTGTATTATTATTCAAGAAAGTGCTTTTAAACTTTGCCCTGACTAAAATAGATTTTGTATCGGTTAACAATTTTGCAGTGGCTTCGTCTACAATAAATCTCACCTCATTCTCTACAGGATCATGAAAACCTAATGAAGAGTTGGTTGAAGCTGCGGTAATGCTTCCTTGTGCTACTAATGATTTCATCACTTGATTCTCTTCGTCAAGTAGGTCAAGCTCTACGTCTAAACCATAAGGAAAAGTGTTGATTGACTTTAAAACAAACTCTCCAGAATGCACATTGATTAATTTATTATCGTTTTTAAAGTCGATTTTAAAAGTATCTTGTATAATCAAATTATCAGCTCCTACTTTTAGCGGAAAATCTGCTTTTAAAGCAACTCCAATCGAGCTTTTCGGAAACACCATATCATTTCCCGCAGAAGAGTTCCCATACGGATTGATTTCTATTGAATAGCCTAAATTATACTCATCTCCTAAATTTTCAAGAAAATCTTTTAAATTACCACTTGTGTTGTTAAATAAAAATTTCAGTTCTGAAGGAGTTAGCGTCTCCCACATCCCTTGAGCTGCATTCAAATTTAGATGCTGTCCGAAATAAGGATGTGTCAACGAGACTACATGATTTTGGTTATTGTTTACACTTTCAAAAAGTGTAATGTTTGCTTGCCCACTTGCCTTTATTCCATTGCTGACAATCAACTCTAAGTTTAAATCGTCTATTTCAATATTCCCTCCAATCACTTTTCTTAGCTCGTCGATTTCTGTAGTTAATGTATCTGTGAAAATTAAATTACCAAAATACCCTCTTCCGTAATCAATCTTTAAATTTTCAAAACTTACTTCAAACTTAAATTCATCTTGATTAGTTATCGTCACCTGCTGTCCTTCTGGATCAGAAGTTACAACCAACTTAGATTGCAATAGATTATATAAATTTCCGTTAACACCACGCATATCCACAGTGTAACCACTTAAATCCAAGCTTAAAAAACCAACTCCTGGATTTGCCTGTGTTCCACCTTCTACAACTTGGCTATGAGAAAATACTGCCCCGTTTTTCGTTACCCCAGGCAATGAAACTTCAAAAATCGCATTAGTAGCCACTGGATTTTCTATTCTCACCGATGCTAATCCACTTTTAATACGCGCTTCCAACAATGTCATTTCGTCAAAGACAAAGCTATGTTCCTCCACTTCATTAATAAAAGTAAAACCAGGATTAACTATCAAAGATTGTAGTTGAAGTTGAAAAGTTTGTTCAACTGTTGTATCGGGAATTGACACCAAATCAGACAAATCAATATCAAATAATTTTCTATCTAACACAACTTGTATCGACTGGTCGGGATTGACAGCAAGTGAAGAGTCATTTACATAATCTACTATTAATAACGAATCATTGATTATGGGCACGACCCAATCTGTGTTCCAAGAAGTTTGGTCTTTTCTACAACCTATCAGCAGAAGAAAAGTAGAAAAGAAGAGAAGAAACACTTTAGTTTTCATGCAATGTTGGTTTAATAAATATCCTACGAATATATAAATAAAATAAAGAAATTTGAATCTTAAATTGGCGATAACAAAAAAACTCAACCATACTAAAAGATTAAAACACTAATTTTTATACTAAGAGACGAGCAAAATAGATAAAAAGATGGTAATTTTGAGCAAAAGAATAAAAATATGGAATATTTAACGTATATAATAGTAGCACTAATTCCTGCATTATCAGTGATCTTCATAGTGGTTCATTTCTTAAAAAAGAACAATGAGCGAGACTTAATTCAGTTGGAAGTTCGCCTAAAAAAGGAACGTCAAAAATTCTTCTTGGAGCCTAGAGCTGATGCTTACCAGAGAATCGTATTGCTTTTGGAAAGAATCACACCTCATAATTTAATCATGAGACTTAACCTAACGAATAAAAATGCTACACTTTTTCAAACAGAACTGTTAAATACGATTAGAAATGAATTTGACCATAACGTGGCTCAACAAATATTTATTTCTACTTCCACGTGGGATATGGTTAAAAAAAGTAAGGAAGAAACCATAAAAATCATTAATGTGGCAGCACAGCAACTGCCAGCTGATGCTACTGCCATGGATTTAAGCAATAAAATTCTCGAAGTCGTGAGCCAACTAGATGAACTCCCAACGGAAATTACAATTAAAGCATTAAAAAAAGAGTTTCAATCACTCTTTTAAAAATTGCTAAATACAGCTTTAAATTAGCATATCATCCACTTTTTTTGTATTATTGATATAAACTCAAATTATGCGTAACATATTTCTATCATTTTTTATAATAATATTCTTTATAAATTTTTCTTTTAGTCAAGAAAAGGAACATCTTATTCAATTCTCTGGTGTTTTAGTTTCTGTTGACAGTCTTGACATGGTATCATACGCAACCATTATAGATAAAACCACAAGAAAAGGAACAATGTCTGACTACTATGGTTACTTTAGCTTTGTAACACGACCGGGAGACACCATCATCTTTGATGCTTTTGGTTTCAAGCCTAGTTCTTATATTGTACCAGACACGTTAACCGACATTCGTTATTCGATTATTCATTTAATGACGCCAGACACACTAATTCTACCCGAAGTGGACGTGTATCCTTGGCCTTCAAGAGAAGAGTTTGCGAGAGCCTTTGTTGAAATGGACCCGTATGACGATGCACTGAGAAGAGCTCAGCGCCAACTTTCAGGAGAGAATTTAGCTGCAATAGCGGCTAGAGTTCCAACTGATCCTAGTTTATCCTATAAATGGGAGGCACAACAAAATCATACAAGATTATACACTAGAGGACAATTGCCTATTAATAACTTATTAAACCCTGTGGCGTGGGGTAAATTTATTCAATCTTGGAGAGACGGGGATTTTCAACGGAAATGATCCTGAATAAAGAAATAAAACCGAGGTTCGTATAAGAATTAAGAGTGAATTTTATAACGCTTAAAAAAAGCTTCCCAATTCCACAAAAAGTTTTTCATTCCTTCGTCCATTCTTTTTAAGAATAAAGGGTTAGGCGTGTTCATTGTTCTAAAATATTCTTCTTGATAATTATTCAATTTATATTTATAAAACATTGCTTTTGACATGCTATAAAGAATCACTTTAGAAGGATGGTTTACGCCACTCATAAAAGATTTATACTCATTGTAGTATTTCTTAAAAAGAGAAAGATCCATGTCGAAAGCAGCAGCAAGACGTTGAAAAATTAAGGGTTCTAAACTTTTTTGTTGAACTGCTGAGAAGTTATCCGATAAGGATTCTATGTTACCTACAATTACAATCATCGTAAAATGTCCATTGGATGCTTTTTCTAAATTAGGCTTACGAACAAAAGCTGAGTCTTCTTCCATCATCGCTCTCACCTCTTCAAAGCCTTTGTCAACAACATTTAAAATACCATTCACAAAGACATTTGCGAGTTGATCATCAGTGAATTTCTTTTTAAATATTGAACTAAGCATATTATAATTAAATAGGTTATAGTACAAATACAAAAATACAGCGTATACAAGACCTATTTACCCACACCCACTTGAGTTTTTCAACAGGATTATTAACAATTCTGAAACAATGTATACAGAATTGAACAAAAAATGGAAACTAAGATAAAATTCACAATATTTTATTAACTTTAGATAAATTACATTATAACTTTTTTCCTTTTCTACTATTTTTGTCATCACACAATTAGAGAAAAACGTGAAATCAAAACTGAATACAAAAATCTTAATTAGCCTAGTTATTGGATTAAGCATTGCACTTTTATATATGTTCGTAAAAGATAGTAGTGCTCCTCTTCCACAAGAAGCATCTTCACCTGAAGAACAATTTCGTTTAATTGAAGTGAAAAATGCCTCAAATGTACACAACACCGAAATTTTAGGTCAAATTACACCAGAGCAAACAATAAACGTATCAATGGAAGTGAGTGGGAAAATAGATGAGAACAATATGGCACTTTCAGCTGGAAAGACGTTTAGAAAAAATGACTTTTTACTTAAAATTGAACGCACAGAAGTATTATATAAACTGCTAGCCCTTCGTTCAAACTTTAAAGAAGTACTCATTTCTTCGCTAGAAACAATTCAAGAGAAATTTCCCAATGAAGTAGAAAAATGGAAATCATACACAAACAGCATCAACAGAATTTCAAGCTTCGCGGAGTTACCTCAAACAACTCCCGAGGAAGACATGTTAATCACGGAACTTAAAATACCAGTGCTATACAACCAAATCAGAACAGTAGAAAAAGAGGCTGAAAAGTATTTCTATTTGGCACCTTACGACGGAATAATTATCAACAGCAAGGTCCAACCTAATCAAATGATTGATCAGCACAGTACATTACTTACAATCGCAAAAAAGAACTCGTTTGTTATTCAGTCTCATCTTGATATTGAACTTGCGAAACAAATCCAGGATAATAAAGAGAGAATGAATGTAATCAGTGATGGTGAAGTGATTGGTACAGCTCAATATTCGATGACAAAATCATTAAAAGACCCTTCAAAGCTGAAGGTTTTATTCACGACATCAGTGCAAGAAAGTAAGTATTTAAACCGAATAGTAGAATTAAAGCCTCTCCACTTTCAACCAGGCACATGGCTTCCTAGCTCTGCACTAAGCAAAGATGATGAGATTGTAATTTTTAAAGATAATCAAACCTACAGCACGCCTGTAGAAGTTATTGAAAAGACTCAAGATTCAGTTCTTCTAGGAGGTTTACCCAATCATTTTTTCGTAGTTACAAAATAAAAAAACTCTTCGTTGTAGAACGAAGAGTTGAGTGTCACCTTGCCTCTTTGAGGAATCATTAACCCGTTATCGGAGTAATTAGATTATGCTTTTCAATTAGCTTTCTAATATTAATCAACGCATATCTCATCCGTCCGAGTGCTGTATTAATGCTTATATCTTCAATTTCGGCAATATTTTTAAAAGACATTCCTTTAAAAATTCTCATTTCCAAAATTTTTCTTTGACTTTCAGGTAAATGATCTATTAATCCTACCATTTGATTAACCAGTTCATTGTGTATCATGTCTTCTTCTACGTTATTATCTTTTACTTCCAATAAATTAAATATTGTATAGTCCTCAGATTTAGAACTGGATTCAGATATAAATCGAACGCGATTATTTTTTCTAAAATAATCAATTGTCAAATTGTGTCCAATACGCATAGCCCAAGGTAAAAACTTACCTTCTTCGTTATAATTTCCTTTTTTAAGCGTATTCACGATTTTAATAAATGTTTCTTGAAAGAGGTCTTCAGCGACTGCTGTGTCTCTTACTTTCATTAAAATAAAATTGTATATTTTAGATTTGTGTCGGTTAAGAAGAACTTCGAATGCTTTTTCTTCTCCATTCATATATAACGCTACCAACTTTCTATCTTCAAGTTTTGATAAATCCATAATTACTCCATTAAGTTGTTAAACAACAATTCGTTATTAAATATTACTTTTTGAGTAAAAATGTTTCTATAAGCGTCTTTTTTAAGTTTCTATTATCCAAATATAAGGCTTTAATATGATATCTACAAATTTCGAGCCTTTCTTTTAACATTTAGTAAACGTTTATTATTTCTTAAAGGTTGGTTAAAAATTGTGTAGTCCTAAATAAGCGTTACACAAAAAAAAGTAATGTTATGTTAGGACGGGACAAATCTATAAAATAAAAAAAGAGGGAGCAAGTCCCTCTTTTTTGAAATATGATAATTGCTTCGTTAATTATTTAACGATTGCAGTGAAAGCAGCGTTTTCAAGATATTTGATAAACTCTCTATCTTTTGCAGCTTTAGTTTTTAATGAAGCATCTTTAGCAAATGCATTCTTAAGGTTTGAAACGATTTCAGTTAAGTTATCGTTATGTGCTGCGATTATTGATTTCAAGTAGTATCCTTGAGCTGACTCTGCATCTTCAGAATTGTCAATTGTTGATTTTGCTTGTGAAACATTATCATTTAACAACTGAGCTAAAGCTTTATTGAAAGTATCTTCAGATCCGAAGTTAGAAATAGCTTCTTCATACTCACCATCTTGGATATTAAGAATTCCTTTGTTGTATGCTACTTCGTCTCCAGCACCTGCAGCTCCTTCAAGCAATTCTTTAGCTTGCTCACGGTCACCATTTACTCCCGCTATAGCTGCTAAGTTGTTCTTAGAGATATTATTTTCTGTAATTCCGTTAGCTTTCTCAAAGTTTGCTTTTGCTTCATTCAAGTTGTTTTGTAGATAGTAAACTACACCCACATTGTTCGCTGGACGGTAATCGTTAGGGAACAAACGAGCTGCTTCTTTATACAAACGCATTTTCTCATTTAAGTCATCTGTTAATGTAGCTGTAAAAAGAATTTCCTCAAGATTTAAAGTATCGATGTTGCTTTTTGAAAGACTCACCAATTCTTCATCAGTATATCCAGTTAAATCATAGCTTACTACAATCTCAGCACGACGTTGTCCTGGGAAAATGTTTTTGTCTAAGTATAAGTATGTACTTAAGTCACGGATTGCTTGCTCTCTTTGGTCTGACGCAGAATACATTTCAAGAATTCTTAAGATTCTATCTTTATCACCTTGATCCATGTTAGACTCTACTAAAGCTTCTTTGAATCCTTTGTAGTCCTCTCCTTTACCTACAGTGTTGTAGTTCCCTCCTTCTTGTGCAAACTCGTTAGCTACTGCTCTTTTTCCAGCGATTCTCATTACTGCTTGTTTAGCAGACTCTGAACGGCTTGTAGAAAGTTCATTATTTCTACCTTCTTCACCTTCAATAGAAGCGTATGCCTCAATGTTAATTCCTGTAATTTCAATTCTAGGATTTTTTTGTGCATTGATTAAGAATTGTTCTAATTCTTTAATATCTGTACGCGTCAATTGGTTTGGTCTTACCACAGGGCTACCTTTCAAGTAGTTAATTTCAGCCACTTGAGTTTCTTTAGTAACTCGCTCGAATTGATCTGCACCGTAAATAACTCTAAAATCTTTATTTACAAGTAAAGGCGTAACAATTGTTGCGTCAGCAATTTTCATTGTCTCAACCTCACCTTTTTCTTTTCCTTTTTTATAGATTGTACCTGTTACTGTCAAATCAGCTACTTCCATATCTGGAGTATAAGCAATCACATCTTCGTAAGTAAATTTACCACCAGCTTTATGAGGAATTGTAATTCCATTAGCTGTTGCTTTTTCACCAACGATAGTTACAGGTTTTAATGCATGATCACCAAGCATAGGTTGGATTTCTGCATATACATTTTTCTTAATTCCTTTTTCTGGAACAGTTACTTCAACTGTTACCTTTACCTCATCTCCATGCATTTCTAGAGGAGAAGGTGTTACAGCATAATCTACATCTTTCAACAGGTCACAACTTGTTGTGGTCATAACCACTGCAACTGCGATTGCTGCTATACTTTTGATACTTTTTGCTCTCATTATCATAAATTATAATTCTTAATAGTTTCTACAAATTTAATATATATTTTGAATTAGCAACTTGTCTCCTTATATAAAATAAGAAAAAAAAACATTTATTGCCTGTACAATATTACATCTTTATGGTCGTTTAAATAGCTTTTAAGAACACTTATTTTTTGCTTTTTTACGGGATCAACAAAGTTAGGCAAAAGCTCTAAAAGTGGCACTAACACAAAGCTTCTCTCATAAAGTAAAGGATGTGGAACTACAAGTTCTGATGTGTTGATTATTTGGTTTCCAACATACAAAATATCAAGGTCAATTACCCGAGAAAAGTATTCGTTTTTTTGTGATTTTTTAACTCTTCCCATCTCAATTTCTATCTCTTTTAACACTTTTAAAATTGTTTCGGGTGATTCTGAAGTTTTAAAAACTACACATGAATTTAAAAATAAATTCTCCGTCTCGAATCCCCACGGCTGGGTTTCATATATAGACGAACTGCTTACCTCCGTATTAAAATAGTTTTCAAGCTGTTGGACAGCAAAATCGATATTTTCTTCACGATTCCCAAGATTACTGCCCAAACTTAGTACAACGTCATTTATAACCATACATTTACAGTTTTAACCGAACATACATTAATCACACTTTTTTTAAAGCTAAAAAATCACAAATATAACTTCTTTCTTTACCTTGTGATAAAATATTTTTACGTCACTGAATGAAAGTAATTATAAAAACCCATTGAATATAAATCATAAAGCTTTAATTTTGTGACACCAAATCTTAAAATAAACAATAAAAAACATGACGAACAAAAACTATTCATTTTGGAGAATATTCTGGCCTAGCTTACTAGCTGGAGTAGCATTAATTATCTTAGGATTTATGTTCTTCACCACAATCATTGGTTCTATAATTAGTGGCATGACTCCTAAAGCACCGAAAGAGAGTGAGATGGTTTTACACCTAAAACTCAATCAAGAAGTGAAGGAAATATCCAGCAACGATGTCACATTTGATTTTTCCTCGATAGGGGTTACACAAACCTTAGGATTAGCGGATTTATTATATGGATTTGAAAAAGCAGCTGAAGACGACAACGTAAAAGGAATTTTTATCGAACTTTCAGGTGCGAATATGGGGTATTCTACTGCCACAGAATTAAGAAATGCTATACAAAAGTTTGAAGAAAACTCAGGGAAGTTTGTAGTTGCATATCATAGCGGAGAAGCCACTTCATTAATGCAATATTATATCGCTTCAGGTGCTGGTGAAAATTATGGATTTCATTCAACTAGCTTTGAATTCTTAGGTTTAGGAGCAGAACTTATGTTTTTTAAAGGACTTTTTGACAAACTTGACATAGAAATGCAAGTAATCCGTGGGAAAGACAATGATTTTAAAAGTGCTGTAGAACCCTACTTCTTAACTGAAATGAGTGATTCGAGCAAATTGCAAATGGAAGTCTATATGAATAACTTATGGACAGAAATAAAAAACAAAATCAGCAAAGACAGAGGTTTATCAAGCGGTAAGCTACACAATCTTGCAGAATCAGGAGCTATCCGACGCATGACTAATGCTTTAGAGCATAATTTAATTGATGGACTCATGTACAAAGACGAAGTGCTTCAATTGCTTGCCGATAAAATTGAGGCTAAAGATGTAGAAGATTTAAACTTAAAAAGTTTTGAAACCTATGCGAAAAATAAGTTTTATCAACAACAAAACATAGTGAACGCTAAGAATGCAAATGTTGCGGTAATTGTGGCTGATGGAGCTATCACAGTGGATGGAGATGGAATTGCAAGTAATCGACTTACAAAGCTAATCCGTGAAGCACGAAACGACAAACACATCAAAACTATTGTTTTACGTGTTAACTCTCCTGGGGGAAGCGCTTTAGCAAGCGACGAAATTTGGAGAGAAGTAAAACTTGCTAATGAAGAAAAGCAAGTAGTCGTTTCTATGGGAGATGTAGCCGCATCAGGAGGTTATTATATTGCCGCATCTGCAGGAACTATCTTTGCACAAGAAACTACAATCACAGGATCTATTGGGGTGTTTGGAGTGATTCCTTTTATTGGTAATACGCTAGAGAATAAACTAGGCATCACATTCGATAGAATTGCTACGAACAAATACGCTTCTGCATTGAGTGTAAACAGAAAGTTAAACCCAGAAGAGTTTTCGATTGTACAAAGTGAAGTGGATTTAATCTACGATGAGTTTCTTCAACGTGTAGCTGAAGGAAGAGGCATGACTAAAGAACAAGTGAATGTGGTAGCAAGAGGACGAGTATGGACAGGTGTTGATGCACTTGAAATAGGATTAGTTGATCAGTTAGGTGGAATAAATGAAGCCATTGAGTTTGCTGCTAAGGAAGCTGGAATCGAAGAGCCTATCATTAAGTACTATCCAAAAGTAAAGAAAGAACCTTGGATGGAGTTTGTTGAATTACTCAACGAAGAACAAAATGCTTCTCAGCAAAAAAATATAAAAATATCACAAGAGTTTTTGTCTACGCTTAAAAAATTAAAAGAATTAGAAGACTTTGTAGGAATTCAAGCAAGATTACCTTATTATATCGTTTGGTAGGAATATAATAGAACTTTTAAAAGAGGTTGTTTCATTGTTGATTTTCACTTTGTTAACAACCTCTTTTTGTTTTTATAAAATAACAGCTATTTTTGTTCATTATGATTCAAAAAATCGTCAACTCATCAATCGCAGCAACCGCTTCACTTGTAGTAAGCTGGAGTTTA
>Ga0209075_1000751_pt1 | contig 31279 bp, 28 predicted proteins | sample Stecom2011_FD_187523 | JGI IMG/M metagenome (GOLD analysis project Ga0209075, IMG submission 187523) | Agricultural soil microbial communities from Utah to study Nitrogen management - Steer compost 2011 (SPAdes) (version 2) | ecosystem: Environmental > Terrestrial > Soil > Agricultural land...
GGTCATCGTGTCCAAGGTCGACCAGTCGAGCACTGCAACTGTCTTTGGCAGCATGTGCACTTGTGTTTGTCCCTGGGCATGATCAATCGTCAGCAGTTCAGCCGACTGCACGGGCGCGACCAAGCCAACCAGCAAAAGGCTGAGCAATGGAAGAGCGCGGAAGATAGCGGGTAAGTTCAGTCGCATAATCGACTCCTGATAAGTGTCAGTACGATGGATCCGAGCCCACAAGGCACGGCGCGACACATGATATGCGAATGAGTCCTATTTGCAATTGATTTTTTATTTGGGGTTTTGAGCGGGGCAGCTATTTATGATGCATGGTCAGGTGCCGCAGCCACATCCGCTATCGGCACTGATTTTTTGCAGGCGTTCGAATTCCTCAATGGGGCTTACGCCCTCATCAAACGCCTTGCGGTGGTAGTCCGGGTCTGATGAGAGCATCCATGGGCAGCAGGCGTCTGCTGCCAGGGTTTGGAGTTCGGAAAGCCATTTATCGAAGGAGATTGGCTGTTCTGCGTTGCGCACTTCAGCTAACTCTCTTCAGCTCAGTCTCTAAGGATGAGCTGAATTGGGAGGCAGCGAGGCGTCTGCCGTCTAGCTTGACCGATCCCCGAAACGTCCCCGCTCATGAGAATGTTGTGGGTTGGGGCGAGGCTCTGAGTTCAGGGCGCCAGCCTTTGCCCTACACCGGCACTCATAAGGATGTGTGCCTGATTGCCTATACATCAGGAACAACCGGCAATCCGAAAGGCTGCGTCCATAACCATCACACGATATTGGCCGCTGTTGCAGGTACGTCTGCCTGGCGTGGTAGCAGCCCGGCAACCACTGTGTTGGCGATAGCTCCGTTGTTCCATGTGCTGGGCATGCAGGCGGGGATGAATACGCCAATCTTTTGTGGCTCAACGGTGGTAGTCATGCAGCGCTGGGATCGACAAATGGCGCTGGAATTCATTGAGCGATACCGGGTTACCAACTGGTCGGGAACCCCTGCCATGTTTGTCGAGTTCTTCGCCAACCCGGCGCTGGCTGACCACGATATTTCGAGCCTCCATCGCTTGATGGGCGGTGGGGCAGCGATGCCTGAGGCGGTATCCCGCAGGCTCAACGAAGAGTATGGGCTTACTTACAATGAGGCCTTCGGGCTAACCGAAACCGCAGGCTTTGTGCTCGCCAACCCGGTGGAGCGCGGCAAGCGGCAATGCCTGGGTATCGCCACGTTCAATGTGGATGCCCGCATCATCGACCCAGCCACCCTAGAGGAATTACCCCAAGGCGAAACCGGCGAAATCATCCTCAACGGCCCGCAAGTGATGCTTGAGTACTGGCAAAAGCCCGAGGCAAACGATGACGCCTTTGTCCATCGCGAGGGCAAGCGCTATCTGCGCACCGGCGATCTCGCTTACCAGGATGAAGAAGGCTACTTCTTTATGGTCGACCGCCTAAAACGCATGATTAACGCCTCCGGTTACAAGGTTTGGCCTGCCGAAGTCGAAAGCATTATGTACGGCCATCCTGATATCCAGGAAGCCTGCGTGATTAGCATACCGGACGAAAAGCGTGGAGAAACAGCGAAAGTTCTTGTGGTTTTGAAACCTGAGGCCGGCACAGCGCATACGGAAGGGGACATTATTGACTGGTGCAAGCAGAGCATGGCGACGTACAAAGTGCCGACTCACGTTGAGTTTCTTGATGAACTACCCAAATCGGCAGCTGGAAAAGTACTGTGGCGCCAGCTTCAGGATCAGGCACGCGCAAAACACTGAATACCGTTATAGAGGACCCTGCGTTGAGTATAATTACCGCTGGCAGAATAGCCTATCCGCTGGAACGCGCCCCTGAATTCGGAGAGTTGCGGGAAGTCGCACCCAATGTGCTTTGGAGCCGTATGCCTCTGCCTGGCGGGTTAGACCACATAAATATCTGGCTCCTGAGAAATGATGACGGTTACGCCGTGATTGATACTGGAATGTACACTCAGGAAGCAGTAAGCACCTGGCAGCAAATAATGCACAGTTTGCCTGACGCTGCGCCAGTCCAGACTGTGTATGCAACACATTTTCACCCGGACCATGTGGGCATGGCAGGTTGGTTGGTGCGTGAAGGCGCAGAGCAGTTCTGGATGACCCAGCTGGAATACATGACATATCGCATCGTATTGGCTTGGTTCACTGAAAAAACTGAAAGCGGAAATACCGGATGATGTAATGGTGTTGCCCGCCCACCAGGAGTGCTTTATCGGGTTGCACGCCCGGATTGACGAATTGATGGACTCCCAGACACGAGTGTTTGCTGCGCTGCTGGAGTCACTCCAAGGACCACCGAAGCGCGCCTACGATCTGTTCGACGTGCTGTTTTCAAGGCCCATAGCTGAAGACAACCTTCTGATTCTGAATCTTGCGACCGGGGAAGCTGTAGCATGTTTGAATTATCTGTATGAGCTGGGTGAAATCACCTGTTCGGTTGATACAGAAGGTGTGCGGTGGTATCAGGCAGTTTAAGGCCTTTGTTTGCAGGTCAGGCCCTTTGCCGCCCTCAAGCTTCGCTGTGGAAATGGTGAAAACATATGACTGAAAAGCCAGGCATGCTGATTGTTGGCGCCGGAGCGATTGGTAGCTTCTACGGTGCCATTCTCAAGAAAGCCGGATGCGCTGTGAGCGTTGTGGTGCGTTCAGATTATGAAGCGATCAAAGAGCATGGCATTCGAATCGAAAGCCCGCTCGGTGACTTGTCCTTCGCGCCTGATCATGTCTATCGGTCTGGCGACATGCCAGAAACCTATCCCGACTTCCTGATTCTCTGTGTGAAAGTTCTGCCCGGCGTAGACAGGGCAGCCATGATTGCTCCCTGGATGGGTGAGAATACTCGCCTGGTACTGATTGAAAACGGGCTGGATATTGAACAAGAGTTGGTGGATGCCTACCCGTATAACCCGCTCATAAGTTGTCTGGCGTTTGCGGCGGTAAGCCGGGTGGATTCCGGAATAGTCGAGCACAAGGCCTTTGGAAAGCTGGTGTTTGGGCGTTACCCGCAAGGCATTGATGGGGGCTGCCAGATACTTGCTGCATTGTTTCGGGATGGCGGGATCAATGTTGAACTGACTGAACGCGTAGTGGGCGAGCGTTGGCGGAAATGTCTCTGGAATACTCCGTTTAACCCCCTGTCGGTCATCGCCAATGGTGCGGACACGCGAACCCTGGTGGACACAGATGGAGGCGAAGAGCTAATGCGGGCAATGATGCGCGAGGTGATGGAGGTAGCGGCGGCCGACGGCTACCCCATGGACGAGTCGTTGATCGACAAGAATATCGCGAGTACCCGTAATATGCCCGCGTACAAGAACAGTATGGCGCTGGACTACCTGAACGGTCGCCCGATCGAACGGGACGCTGTGCTTGGCAGTGTGGTGGCCATAGCCAAGCGCCATGGTATTGCAGTGCCACACCTGAACACGGTGCTGGTCACTTTGAAAATGCGTGCTGCCCTCGAAGGGCGAGCTTAAACAGCTATCCTCGCAACATGAAATTTACTTTTATTCAGTTGCTGGACGAGCTCAGTTTCCGAGATTGCCGTTATTAATGGCTGGGAGAAACCTTGCCCGTTGCAGATTGCGCTGAAGAGCGAAAGATTGCACTCAGCTTTGCAGGCAGCGCGCTAATTAGCTCTGCCATGTATTCGCTGCGCTCTTTTTTGGCCAGTTCTACAGCCTGATTGATTTCTGTAATGCTGGGAATGTGTGATGCTTGAGTGTTCATAAGGATGGTCTCCTGAGTTTTCACCACATACGTGCTTTGGTAGATAGGCTACTTAAGTCTAACTGTTCGGGAAAGCGATCGTTTCTAACGAGACTGCTGAGAAAAACTCATGATAGGTAGTAAGCCCTATGAGGCAACTTCCCCCTTTGAATGCCCTTAGAATGTTTGAGGCATCCGCCAGGAACGGCAGCTTTGCGGCCGCCGGAAAAGAATTGTTTGTCACCGCATCTGCAGTAAGTCACCAGATAAAGACTCTTGAGGAGTATTTGGGGATAAAACTGTTCAGCCGCAGCAAACGCATGGTTGAGCTAACGCCTTCTGGCAAGCAGTACCTGGTGTCTGTGAAGCATGCGCTGAACGAAATTGAAGTGGCGACTCACAGGCTCACGGCCAGCAAGGAAACGAATGTGGTCCAGATCAGCGTCGCGCCCAACTTCCTGACGCGCTGGCTTATGCCCCGTATGTCTCGTTTCAGAGAGATGTTTCCGGATATTGAGTTACGGATAAGTGCCTCGGTTGGATTGCTCGATTTCAATCAGTCGAGTACTGATATGGCGGTCTACTACGGCAATGGTGAGTGGGACGACATTGAGGTCTACTTCCTGCAAAAAGTAATGCTTGTACCTGTGTGTAGCCCCAAACTCCTGGAAGGAAAACACCCTTTGCTGGATCCGGCCGATTTGCGACATCACACATTGATTTATGTCAGCACCCGCATGTGGGAGTGGGAGAACTGGTTTCAGGTGGCCAGTTCGGAATACATTACGCCAAAAGACAGCCTTCAATTGTCGAGCAGCCAATTGACCACTGCCGCAGCGCAAGAAAATCTTGGCGTTGCACTTGCTGATCTCACATTGACCTCAAGAGAGATCAGTTCCGGGAGTTTGGTGGTGCCCTTTAATATCCCACTCGACACCCGGAAGGCCTTCTACCTTGTTCATCAGAAGCATCGCCCTTTAACGGCGGCTATGAAAGCGTTTAAAGAGTGGTTGATTGCCGAGATCCAGGCGCCGGATGTCTATGGGATAGGGGCGTGAGCTGGGTGTGTTCAGCTGGTTTTAAAGCTGTGCTGCCCATCTTCAGCGCCCTCTGACCACTACTCTAGAAACTACCTTCAAACCTTGCAACAAGGCCCCTGCCAGGGGACAGGATTTCTCCATCAGTAAGGTGTTCCCGGTAGCGCTTGTCCAGCAGGTTGTTGCCTTCCAGTGTTACCTTCAAACTGCTCAGATCACCGGTTGAGCCAAAATCCCACCCCAGTGATATATCTATTGTTGCATAGCCGGGAGTGCTGCTTTCGGTGTTGTTGGAGAAGATATCCGCCGTTCTGTCCTGTTCAGCAACAGCACGCACCTGGCCATGCCAGTTGAGGCCCGGGCGAAATTGCTGGCCCAAGCCAAGAGTGAGTTCCGGTGCAGGCATCTGATACAGCGGCTCGTTATCCTGTTTGTTCTCGCCGCGAAGCCAGGTAAGGCTGCCATCGATATCAACAGCAGGGGCGCTTGCATACAGTGCCTCAAGAGGCACGATGAACCCGGCTTCGGCACCGTAGATCGTTACTTTATCCAGGTTTTCCGTTTGTTTGGTGGGCAGGTTGTTGTTCGGGTTGTTGGTACCAGTTACTCGGCCTGCTATGTAGTCATCGATCCGGGTGTAAAATGCGGCAAGCTGATACTCACCCAAGCGACCACGCCCCTTGAGGCCTATTTCAGCGCTGGTGGACTTTTCCGGATCCAGCTGCGGATTCCCTCTATGGAAGTAACCGTCACCCCGAGCGGCGTCCTCAAAGCGCTCGCGCATATCCGCAGCACGGTAGGCCGTTCCTACCGAAACGTAAGGGTTGACCATGGCGCTCAGGTTGTAGATTGCGCCGGTCGACCAGGAAACGGTTTCGTTGCTGTTTTCCAGACCATTCGTGCGTGCGTCCGGGCCGTTACCTACCACTCGAGCATCGCCAGTAACCTTGTCATATCGGGCGCCGATCTGAATATTCCAGTCGCCAGTGACAATGTCGTCCTGCACAAACACACCCTGGCTCTGTATTTCGCCATCCCTAAATGGAGAGTTGGATATCGCGGTATTCGACATCGGAGGGCTATAGGTAAACCGCGCCGGATCTGCCGTCATTTCCCAGGCTTCCAGACCGACAGAGAACAGGTGGGCACTGCCTAAGGGCATTCTGTACTGAGCTTTGGCACCATCAGTATCGAAGCTGACGTCATTCCACACCTGGTCGCGATCCTTGAAATCCCAGAAAGCTCTTATTTGGCGCTCTACTTCCTGGCGGTAGATGCTGGCTTCAAATGTCCCGGATGCGATAGCGGCTTGATAGCCCAGTTCGGCCAGTGTCCTGGATTGTTTCGGAGAGTGAACCGTTAGCGTGCCATTGCCACCGGGGCCGGGTTTTGTTGAGCCGGGGTACCAGACGTCACGGTCTTCGTGATTTTGCAGGTTCAAGGTGAGTTTCTGGTCATCGGTAAGGCGGTAGGCGTATTTGGCCAGGAGAGACTCTGAGCGATAGCCGCTGTTCTCCACATCGCCATCCGGGGTTTCATAATCGTCTATATCTTTGACGGCAGCTCCGAGAACCAGGCCATGGTCTTTGCTGGAGAGTTGAACCAGAGCACCTCCGGCGAGGCTGCTGTCTACTGTGCCAGTGCTGCCGGAGACGCGGCCATGAGTTTCGGCTGTTTCTGTAAATTGTGCCTCCGGTGTGCGCAGGTTAATGGCACCACCCAATGCACCGGTTCCGTGCATAACAGAACCCGGCCCTTTTACCACCTCTATGCTCTCCAGCAGACTCATGGCAGCTAAGGAGGCGATCGCCCCTTGGGGTTGGGCTGAGTTGAGCCGAACTCCGTCTACCAGAATAACAACACTTTCTTTTTTTAATCCTCGGATAACCGGGTTGCTACCCCAGGCGCCGCCATCATTCTGAGAGGCAAGACCTGGCTTGCCTTTGAACAAGTCTCCGGCATTGGCCGATGCGGAGGCCTCGCCGGGGTTCAGCTTTTCGATGGCGCTGGGTGTTTCCAGCGTGTCGGATTTGTAACCTTTAGCAGTTACAACCAGCTCATCCAGTTGTATTTGTTGCGCAAAAGACGGGATGGAAAGTGTGGTGGTTGAGAGAGAAAGTATGGCAATGCTCAGACGGCTGGGCTTCATGAGTTCTCCGGGTGGTGTGCATAGAGGCATTCAAGTAATAACGGAGACAAATAGTAATCTAAATGCAAATGAATATCATTTGAGCTATATCAAGGCCCCGTGGAAAATAGTGGTTATCCTGAATCCTCAATCAAAGAGCGTTGAACTATGGGCAGTGTAATCCGCATCGGTTTGAGTTGGGGTGGCAGCCTTACCGGGATATTGTTGTTCGTGGCTCTATGGGAATGGGGCAGTCTGAACTACGGTAGTTTTCTGTTGCCCGGGCCCCGGGATGCCCTGGCGTCAATTCAAAGGTTTTGGCAACAGGGTGAACTCTGGGAAGCGGTTTGGGCGACAACCTGGAGAGCGATGACGGGGTTTGCACTAGCATCGTTTGCCGGCTTGGTATTGGGCTTGATAGCCGGTCTGTCTCGCACGCTCGGGCGGGCGCTGGAGCCTGTATCAACCGTGTTGCTGGGAATCCCACCCATTGCCTGGATTGTGCTAGCCATTCTCTGGTTTGGCAGCGGTTCAATGGCGGCTATTTACACCGTTGCGGCAACCACTTTGCCGGTCACCTTTGCGGGCGCTCAGATTGGTGCCTGCACTCTCGATAAGCGTTTACAGGAGATGGGCGACGTTTTTCGTGTGCCTGGCTGGATGCGTTTGTGGGATTTTTATCTGCCCCACATCGTCTCTTATGTGTTTCCGGCTTTGATTACGGCGCTGGGTGTAGCCTGGAAGGTAACGGTGATGGCAGAGCTATTTGCCACGGAGGAAGGCGTTGGAGCTGGTTTGGCAATGGCGCGGGTTAATCTGGATACAGCCGGAGCCATGGCCTGGATTATGGTGGTAGTGGCGCTTTTGCTGATTGCTGAACACGGCTTTCTGAGGCCCCTGCAAAAAAAGATGGAACCATGGCGCCAAGGTGTTACTCGGGAAAAAACATGCTGAATCTTCGCAATGCCTCATTGGAATTAGGGCCGAACAAAATTCTTGAGGCTGTCAGTTTGTGCGTTCAGCCCGGCGAGTCTGTATGCCTTGTCGGGCCTTCAGGGTGCGGTAAGACCAGCTTGTTGAGGCTTGCTGCCGGGCTGGTTGAGAATTCCAGCGGGTTGGTAGAAAACGGTTTTGCCTGCACGGCAGGGGTGTTTCAGGAACCACGGTTACTGCCCTGGCGGCGCATGCTGGAGAATATCGCGCTCGGGTTGAAGGCTCGGGGCGTTCCCCGTAGGGAGCGGTTGGATAAAGCTCGGGAGCTGGCAGATTCTGTCGGTCTTGCTGGCAAGTACACGCTGTTTCCCCATGAGCTCTCCGGTGGCATGCAACAAAGAGTTGCTCTCGCCCGCGCGCTGGCAGTTGGGGCTGATTTCCTGTTGCTGGACGAGCCATTCAGCGCGCTGGATGTCGGATTGCGTAATGAAGCTCAAGAGCTTGTTCAGCACCTCGTGGTTGAGCGCGGAATTGCCAGCCTTTTGGTAACCCATGACTTGACCGAAGCCTTGCGGCTGGCTCATCGGGTTGTCGTAATTTCGGGCTCGCCCGGCAAGATTGTTTATGAACATCAAGTGAATGAGCCTTTTGGGAGCCGAACCCAGACCTGGCTGTATGAGGCTGCTGCGGATTTGTTGCGACAACCTGTAGTGAATGAGTGTTTTCTTTATAAACCGCATTCGGAGGTGGCATGAATCGGATAAATCGGCGTGATGTGCTGAGGCTTGCCGCCAGCTCGGCGTTATTGTCGGCTTTGCCTTTCCAGAGAGCTTTCGCGCAGTCATCCGGCAAGCTGATTGCAGCAACACCCTACGGCATTCCGCAGGTAATTCTGGCCAGGGCACTGGAAGATCCAGCTGTGAAAAAGCTGATTCCGGAGCCGGAGTTAAAAGCCTGGAAAGATCCTGACCAGCTTCGAGCCTGGTTGGCCAGAGCTGAAGTGATGCTTACGGCAACGCCGACCAATGTGGCCGCCAATCTATATAACCGGGGTGTTCCACTCGTACTGTTGAATGTAAACGTGTGGGGTACCCTTGGAATGCTCGGGCTGAAAGAGAAAGGCCCGCTGGCATCCGTGGAGGATCTTGCCGGGCGCCATATTGGCGTACCCTGGCGCGGAGATATGCCGGACCTGGTATTTCGGTATCTTATTGGCAAGGCTGGATTGGAAGTGGGCCGGGATTTGAAGGTCAGCTATCAATCAAGCCCGTTTGAAACCGTACAAATGTTTGTTGCCCAACGCCTGGACGCAGTGGTTTTACCTGAGCCCATGCGCACCGCCACGCGGCTGCAAACTGCGCAGTTTGGTCAGATGCCGACGGAGTTGGATCTGCAGGAAGAGTGGGCGCGGCTGACCGGCGAGGAGCCGAACCTGCCGCAAGCCGGGGTTGTTTGTCGCCGGGAGTTTCTGGATCAGCATCCGGAGCAGATTGCCGCAATACAACACGCCATCAGTCGCGCGGTGGATTGGGTGGTTGCTACACCAAATGAAGCGGCTTTGATTGGCAGCCAAAATTCGCCCCTGGCGACCAGTGTTTTTGAAGGCGCAATACCTGGAACGCGGATTCATATGGCTACGGCTGCGGAGTCCCGGCCAAGGCTTGAGGCGTTTTTTACAGCGCTCACGGATCTTTCCAGTGGATTCATTGGTGGCAAACTGCCAGGCAGTGATTTTTATCTCCGCGAAACGGCCAGTAACGCTGGAGGCAAAGTATGAAGGCAGAGAGGGTGTTTTTTCAAAGCCCGTGGCTTGCTTATGGATTCCGGCCATTCTTCCTGTTAGCGGCTGTTTACGCGCCGCTTGCATTAATTCCATGGGTCGGTGCTCTGCTTCAGCAATTCACACTGCCCATGACAATGATGCCACTGGCCTGGCATGGCCACGAGATGCTATTCGGGTTCGCGAGCGCTGCTCTGGTGGGCTTCCTTTTGACCTCTATTCCTTCCTGGGCTGACATTCAGCCTATAGAAGGTAAATCTCTGGCTGCTCTTGTTATTCTCTGGTTGCTTGGCAGGGTGACTATCTGGCTGTCAGCCAGTTTGCCGGGATCCTTGGTCGCCGTGATGAATATAGCCTTTCCGCTTTCCATACTTTTCTGGGCAGCGCCTGCTCTGCTGGCTAAAGGAGGTCGCAGACACCTGAGTATTGGGTTGGTATTGCTGGCATTTGTTCTGGTACAGGGGGCATTTTATCTCAGCTGGCTTTGGCCGGAGCTACCGTTGCCGGCACCTCTTGTTCTGCTGAACACCGCCGTCAATATATTGCTTGTTCTTATCGCACTGACAGCCTCGCGCATTGTGAGAGTGATTGCGACGGTCGCGAAAAAAGAGGCCGGAGAAGCGGGCCCGCCACGCCTGACACCTGCCCGCGAACATCTGGCAGTTACTGCGCTTATCTTCTTTGTGGCCGCCGATCTGCTGGCGCCCGGGCACCCGGTCACCGGCTGGGTTGCTCTGGCAGCTGCCGCGGCTCAAGCCGACAGGTTAAGCGAGTGGCCCTGGGGCAAAGCCATGGGCAAGTTGTACATGTTGCTGCTGACTACGGCCTATTTGTGGATGGTCGTTGGTCTGATTCTGGTCGGCATCAGCGGATTGGTCGATGGCCTGCCGGGTTACGCCGGCCGCCATGCGCTATCGGCCGGGGCAGCGGGGACTGCCATACTGGCTGTATTCTGCATTGCAGGATTGCGGCATACCGGCCGCCCGCTGAATCTCCCGGGAGTTATCTGGCCGGCGCTCGCGGCCCTTTTCCTTACCGCATTGTTGCGCACATTGATTCCCATCTGGAGGCCAGAAATATACCTGCTGGCCGGCGTCGGATTGCCATTTGTGTTGTGGCTCACAGCGTATTTTCTATACCTGATTGGTTACGCCCGTTTTCTGGTCAGTGCGCGTGCGGATGGACTGGCGGGTTGAAAAAACAATCAAACTACCTGACGGTGCTTTTTTGATAGGAGGAACTGAGCCGCAGGCTTCTTCTGAGGGATGTATTCAACCGACCTGGGCAGCACCTTGGTTTTTCGGGGAGGGGTACTCGTGGACACAGGAAATTAAAAAAGGCCCTACGCTCTCACGTAAGGCCTTGAAAAATATGGCGCGCCCGACAGGATTTGAATCTGTGACCCCTTCGCATTGGTTCGAGCAAGGGGTAGCTAGTTTGGAGCGTACAGTCGGGCGGTTTGCGGCCGTTAATTACCTATAAGTCCCGTATCACGGATTAAAAAGTTCAATGCAAAAACTTAAGAAAATACTTTGCCTAATGAGGCAATAAAAGGCGTGAACTCACTACGACTCATGTCCAGGTGATGGAACATCAAATCTGCCGCCAACTTTTCATTCCGCTGCAGGATCGCCTCTGCAATAACGACGTGCTCTTGTGCAGATTCAGAGGTCATCCCTGCAACACGGTGGATTTGCCTGCGATACGGGGCAACTTGTCTCCGCGCATTGAAGACTGTGTTCACTAACTCATCGTTGCCCGTCATCTGATACATCAGTTCGTGGAACTGTTTGTTTGATTCCGAGTACTCCTCAACGCCCGTTGCTGCGCCCTCGATGGTCAGCTTCGCCAGTGCCAGGAGCTTGTGTTTGTCTTCAACGCTGCCAGAGCGCGCAGCCAGGCGTGCGCATGAAGACTCTAATACAGCCAGGAGTTCCAGTAGCGACAACACATAGCTGAGGCTGACCTCTTTTACGAAGACCCCCCGTCGCTCACGATACTCTACTAACCCGCCGCTTTGCAGACGGGCCAGGATCTCGCGAATCGGAGTTCGAGAAACACCAAACTCTGCTGCCAAGGTTCGTTCGTTCAGCCGATCACCGGAAACATAAAAGCGGTCGAGAAGTCGCTCTTCCAATGTTTTTTGTATTTGATCCCTGTCCAACTGACACACCATTCCTTTACTGCGAGAAAATATCCCTTGGGCTAAATCCCAAGGGATATTACATGTGATTACTTATTATATTCGTTAAAGATCTTAACCAACAGATCTGCATCTTTGCCGTATGATTCGGAAAACTCGCTCAAGTACTTTGCAGATAGAGCATTAACACGTTGCTCATCTTCACTATTCAGTTCGATTACGGATTTCGACTGTGCTTCCACCAGGCCGGCAAGGCGTTTTGACTCCTCGGCAAAGTTGTCTGCGGACCATTCGATGGTTTTCTGAACCGCCTTCTGAATGGCCTGCCGCTCAGGCTCATCCAAACGATTCCACTTGCGCAGGTTCATCACCAGAGCATAGGGCGTACGGACGATGGAGCGATCCAGGCGTGCCGGAGCTACCGCAGCTAAACCCAAGTTGGCGTATGATGAGTTGGTGGTGATTACACCGTCAACACCGCCGGTTTGAAGCTGTAGAAACTGCTCGGCAGCACTCATGAAAACCACCGAGGCGCCAAGGTCTTGCAGTGCCGGGTCTGTGTATCCGCCAACGCCTCGAATCCGCTTACCAGAGAAGCCCTCGAGACCATCAACCTGGTTAGACATGAACACGGTGGTGTCACCGGAGGAGTTTATAAAGCCCAGGAGTTTGACCTGTGATCTTTCAAACTGTTTGCCAAGGATTTCGAGCACGCGCGGGTCATTGGCAAACTCCAGCAGCTTGGCGTCGGACATCGACTTGGGCGGAAAGGGGGTCGTGAAGATCCGCATCAGATCCACACTGCCGACCGCGTAGCCGCCAAACAGGCTATAGACATCCACCGTGCCTCTGGCCGTGGCCATAAACCCGTCTCTGCCTTTAACAAGGGACTCCGAGGGGAAGACTTTTACATCGAAAGCCTTTGAGTCCAAGGAATCCGCAAAGTATTGGGCTGTTTTTCCCCGGAAATCTTCCGCCGGGAAATAGTGGCCTAGCCGAATAACTTCCTTTGCAGTAGCGGAGAAAGAGATGGCTGAAGCCAGTAGTACGAGAGAGAAATATTTACCTAGAGCCATTAGTTAATCCTCATTGTTTTTGTAGATCGATCACTTAATAAAAGGCTGTCAGCGAAGGGAATACCGATAGAACGACGATCGCTACAGCATACAGAACGATGAACGGGAAAGTGCCTCGGATAACCTGGGACAAGGTGAGTCCGGCAACACTATCTCGCACAACGTAAAGGCATAGGCCAACTGGTGGCGTTATCACTGCAAAGCACATGTTCACCATGATCACGACACCCAGCCAGATTGGGTCAAAACCGTAGGCAAGCATCGCCGGGAAGATAATTGGCACGGCAATGATCACCAGGGAGATGGCGTCGAGCAGCATGCCCAGGAAGAAAAGCATTACCATCACGATGATGAAGAAGGTCCACTTGTTGAGTTCTGCTGAGATGACCAACTCCGCAACTTGCTGGGGTACCTGAGCATTGCTGAGGGCATAGCTGAAGACCATGGCGAAGGCCAGAATAGCCAGTAGCATGCAGTTGGTTTTGGTGGATTTGACCAGTGCCTCCGAGAGGGTTTTAACGGATAGCGAGCCTTTCATCACTGAAATCACGAGAGCACCGAAGACCCCAATAGCGGCGGCCTCTGTAGGCGTGGCAATGCCATTGTAGATACTGCCAATCACAACAATGATCAGGAAAATAACCGGACCGGCAAGGGCTAGCGATTTGCCAAAGCTCAAGCTCTTACGCTCGTCGGCGGTCGAGTCGGCACGCATGAAACCCGGTTTTTTGCGCTCCTTCACTGAGACAAATGCAACGTACGTACACATCATCAATACGATGACAATTCCGGGCATCAGGGCGCCTGAGAACAGGTCGGCGATGGAAGTTTCAGTAACAACGCCGTACATGATCAATGGCAGGCTTGGCGGGATGATCATGCCCAAACCACTGGATGCAGCTACCGTGCCCGAAGACATCTCGTTGCTGTAGTTGCGCTTCATCATTTCAGGAATAGCTACGCTACCGATCACCGCGGCAACGCCCACAGCAGTTCCGCTAACGGCACCAAAGATGGCCCCGGCAACTATGGCGCTGATCGCCAGTCCTCCTGGAAGCCAACCAAACCACTTATCCACACTCCGGAATAGGTCTTTGCCGACGCCCGAACTATTGATGATCTCGCTCATCAATACAAACAAGGGAATTGCGACCAAAACGAACTCAGAGACAGTGCCCCAGATAATGTCAGACACCGCAAACGAAGCACTAAAGCCTCCGACATAAACGATGCCCAGTAGCGCTGAAATCCCCAAGGAGAATGCCACGGGCGTGCCCAACGCGAGTAAGATTAGCAGGGAGGCGATAACGATGAAGACCATCATGCCAGTGCTCCTTTCCTTGCTTGGCAAACACCGCTGATGTTGCGAACGAGCAGCCTGATTGCCTCGAGGGCCAGCACGGCAGCGCCAATCGGCATGAACATTTGGGGAATAAAGAGTGGCATTGCCAACGTAGTCGAAGACCGCCAGTTGAGTTGGTATGACAGCAGTGCCATGTCGTAGGTGGCGTAGCCGACCACAAGTGCGAGGCCCAGGGCCAGCACATCAATCAGTGCGAGCAAGGCAAATTTGGGCGCGCCGGATAGCATGTCGAGAAAGATCGACATGCTCACGTGACCACCTTCCCGGTACACTCGGCCAGCGGCAAGGAACAACATGGATGCCACCAGGTAGCCGGAAACTTCGGACACCCAGACAGAGGAGGTACTGAACAAAAAGCGGTTGGCGACCTCCCAGGTAATCGCCACAACAAGGAAGACAGTCACCAGCAGGGAGAGTTGGAAACTTAAGTCTCCAATTTTCCCTGCTGCCTTATCTATTGTTCTTATAATCATAAAAACCTCATTATTGTTCGCGGATTGTCGGAGGCATCATTTAAAGAGGTCGGCGTTATCCGTTCTCAGCTGGGCTTTAACAACTTTGCCCATGGCGTTGCGAGGCAGCTCGTCAACCGCTATCACGGCTTTCGGCACCTTGTAACGGGCAAGATCTTCTTTGCAGAGGCTGATGACTTTTTCAGCGATCTGCTCGGTAGGGGCGTTCAACACAACCACAGCGACAACAGCTTCGCCAAAGTCAGGGTGGGGCACGCCGATAACGGCTGATTCTTTTACGCCCGGCACGGTGTCGATAACCAATTCCACTTCTTTGGGATACACGTTGTAGCCACCGGAGATGACGAGGTCCTTACCGCGGCCCACAATATAGAGGTAACCTTCGTCGTCCAACCGTCCAAGATCACCGGTTTTAAACCAGCCATCACCGGTAAACTCTTCGGCGGTCTTCTCGGGCTTGTTCCAGTAGCCCTTCATCACTGCCGGCCCCTTGATCTCGATCCCGCCCACTTCTCCAATCGTGGCCACGGATCCATCTTCGGCTGTCACCCGGACTTCAACGCCTTCGATCGGAAGGCCAACCGAGCCGATCTTGCGCTCTTTGTCATAAGGGTTGCTGGTGATGATGGCGGACTCCGTCATGCCGTAGCGCTCTAATATCACGTGGCCGGTCCGCTCCAGGAACTGCTCGCTGGATTCCTCAAGCAATGGCGCAGAACCCGAGATGAACAGGCGCACCGTGCGGGTCACGTCTTTGTTAAAGTCAGGGGCGGCCAGCAGGCGTGTGTAGAAGGTGGGGACACCCATCATTACGGTGCTTTCCGGCAGCTTTTCCAGCACCACATTGGTATCGAATTTCTCGAGGAAAATCACTTTGCTCTGCGACAGGAGCACGCAGTGGGTCGAGATAAACAAACCATGGGCGTGGAATATGGGGAGGGCATGGAGAAGTACGTCGGAGGTCGTAAACTTCCAGCCTTCTGTTAGTGATTGACCGTTCGACGCGAGGTTGTCGTGGGTGAGCATCGCGCCTTTGGGCTGGCCGGTGGTTCCCGAGGTGTAAATAATGATGGCGACATCAGACCCCGTTCGCTCCACTGGCGCGGCCTCAGGTTCACAAACCACCTCGGTGGACAGCAGGGCGCAATTGCCGGCCTCGTCAAATGTCGCCGAGCCAAACTTAACATGGTCCTCAATCGCTTTTTGGTTGTCCTTGGCGCTGGACTCGGAGCAGAAAATTACCGCAGGTTTGCTATCGCTCAGAAAATACTCGATTTCCCGGGCTTTGTAGGCTGTGTTCAAAGGCACAAAGATAGCCCCAGCCCGTAAAGTGGCCAGATACAGGAAGAATCCTTGCGGGCTTTTATGGATCTGGGCGGCGACCCGGTCACCCGGCTGCACGCCAAGCTGCCGAAGGTTTTCGGCAAATTTTGCGGTGATTTCCAGTAGGTCGTTGTAGGAGTACTCCTCCCCGGACTGACTTACCAGGAAAGGTTTTGCACCGGCTTGAGTGGCGGATTCAAGGATTTTATTAAAGAAGTTCTTGTTCATTATTGATGTCCTTCGATTCGATCAATTATTCCCAGTTCAATGAGTTCAATTTCTTGTTTCCGGGCCGTTTCGGATGTGACGATCTGATCGACAATTCCATAAGGCAAAGCCTGCACACCTACACCTGAAGCCGCCGTGACTTCTGTAGCAGCGGCGGCCAGCGCTATGTAAAGCCCTCCTGAAACATCCTTGGAAAAGTGGCACGTGATATGGCAACCATCTTTTTGCTTTCGGTAAATGGTCTCCGATGCCGCAAAAAGCCAGTAGCTTTGGTATGCGTTTTCGTCAGCAGCATCGAGGCTGTGGCATGGCCATTCACAGGTAATGACCAGCTCATTCGAACGATCCCATTTAGCCACCTCCAAGATGAGTGCCAGCAGGTCGTTGATTTGAGGAGGTCGGGTACCTATGCAATTAATGCCGGATTGGCTCGCCTGCACTCGGGAGGAACCAAAAGGCAGCTTCGACGCTTTCACCAGCGCTGCTCCGTCAGGCGCGGAACCCGAGTGCGAAAGCGCCTGATATAGGTGCTTCTTAACGTCATCCAAGCTCTCAGCCCATACACCGAGAGCGTCGTTTCGAGCACGGTTTTCTGCGGCAATGATCGCGCGGATGTCGTGGGACTGATTTTCAGACTGCCCCTCCATTACGCGTGGGCCCGTCATGGAAACGCGGGTGGTTTCGCTGTAAATGCGCGTGTGTCCGCTCATTGCCAGCAGGCTGGCGCCACCAAATACGTTCTTGCCCATTAACACCACGATGCGGTGACCTTCGGATCGGAAGGCAAGGGCAGCATTCAAAAGCTTACGGAATGAAGCCTGAATTCCATCCCCCTCGTTGAGCCGCGCACCAGAAGAGTTCAGGTAGAGAACAACCGGCCAATGCTTTTCAGCGGCGTAGGCGAAAGCGGAACAGATCAGATCAATCTCGGCTGCGCCGAGCGCGCCTTTATTGGGAGTATCCTCAGACTGCACAAGCACGGCTGGCTGCTCAAGGAAGCGCGTGGACCAAGTGGTGATGGAATGCTCAGTGCCTGTGAAAGTAGGCGCCAGCGAATCCAGGCGTGCGAAATGCTCACCAACAAACTGTTGCATGAGATCCATGGTATGTCCTTTTTCTTGTTTGGTATACCAAATAAGAACATTGGTGCCCCAAGTGTTAACATTAGACCTTAGTCTTAGTGTGTGGGTGCGGCTTGGCCGCGGTAAGGGGAGGCCGGTGTAAGCAGCTTTGTAGCAGTTGCTCCGCTGATTAGAGTTTCCTATCTACTGCGGATGGATGGGAGGACTTAAAAAAACTGTTCGAGATTGGTTGACCACTACACCCAATTTCGCGCAGATGCGGAGTATCAAAGCCTCAGGCGGTTCTCTCATCGAGATTCAGGTTAATTTGTCATGTTTTGTGAGGAGCTTATGAGAAGGCTATTAACGAAACCTGAGGCATAGCCCTGTGCTAGGATGCGCGCTCAATTTAATTGACAGCACCCACGTCGCTGCCTTGCGGTCGAGCATGTGATAGTGCGTCTAGCTTCGGTTGACGGTGTTTTCCTCAGATCGGGTCATCCAAGGAGTGAGTATAGGTCTGAGGCGGAACCACGTGCCTGACAGGCTATGCGCTCAGAGGGTAGGAACAGTCATGTTGCTATGGCCTGAGACGTAGAGCGCTCCATCCTTTCTATATTTCCACATCATGCCGCCTCTAGTCCGTTCGGATCATCTGCACCCTCAATGGGTGAAGCTGGCAGGATCTTGGTACGGAACTTTCGGAAGAACCTCAATCCCACAGCTTGAGGTTACAGCCTTTGCTCTCATGATTTCCCAGCTGCAATGAATCATTCGGCTCCGTCCGCCCTGATCCGCTGCAAGACGTAGGGAGTCTACGAAGCCAGCGAAGGCGTTGAGTGTGAAGCGAGGCAGCAGAATGAAGCCAACTCTTAGCGGTGGGGTGTTAGACACCATAAAGTCTCTTTAGCGAAAATAGCGTTACCGCATGGTACGGCTTTGTTTGCACTTGCACATGTTCAGTTGAGCTTCTAGCGTCGTAGATCTTGTCGAGAATAGCGCCTGACACTATCGAGGTCGAATCGTTTGCTTGAGTTACGCCGGACACGCATTTCTGTTAAACGTGAGGTCTATCGGTAGAATCAAAGGCTAGGTGCTTAGCATCGAGGGAAAGCGGAATAAGTTGCGGGTGCAATTAAGGCACAATTCGGACACAGGAAATTAAAAAGGCCCTACGTTTTCACGTAAGGTCTTGAAAAATATGGCGCGCCCGACAGGGTTTGAACCTGTGACCCCAGCTCAGACATAACTTGTAGGCGTACTTTCGGATACGCCCCGTTCATCGGTGGTATTCGGGGAGATAGCAAAGCTATAAGACATGGGAGATTGAGCCACTTGGCTAGATAATAAAGACGCAGTGGATCGATAAGTCAGCGTGATTTCGGCAAGAATGGATATGGCAATTTCAATCGGTGTCTTCGCTTTTATTTCCATGCCTACTGGGCCATGTATTCTGTCAGCTACTTGCCCGAGTCCTAAAGATTGAAGTTGGACAATGCGCTGCTCATGTGTTTTTTGGCTCCCGAGTGCGCCAATGTAGAAGCATTCCGATGCCAGCAGTGCCTTGAGAATGGATGGCTCCCAGTCATGCTCGTGAAATAGCAAAACGGCTGCAGTGTCCGCATCAGCTGATGGCAGGTCAGGAGATTGAAGGTTCTTCAATACACCGGCTGTAATACCTTCGCGGGAACAGGCCTCTCGTGTATCTCGGTCCGGCGAGAACACCTCTACTTCATAGTCCGATGCAGTACCAAGGCTGGCAAGGGCGGTAGTGTTTGGGCCTTTTCCAAAAATTAGCAGGCGGCGGCGAGGCAGGTACCAGCGTCTGAATACCCCGGTTGCCATCGCCTGGGCGGAATCCAGCACTACTTGATGCTTCCCGGTTGAGATAGAAGTGTCCAGAGCGACCGGAGAGCGGGACTGCAGGCATGACTCTATCTGTTGTGCTTTTTCGTCGCACAGACCTACGTCTATATAAAGGTCGATGCCGGCGCCACAAGGCAGTTGAATGTCGATGTAGGGCGAGCCAACACCCAGACGAATCTGGCGATTATAGCCGGCACCAATGGCGGCAACCGCTTCCGAGACGATGGCCGCTTCTGCGCACCCCCCCGTCAGATAGCCAACTGAGCGCCCATCCTCCGAAACTACCATTTGAGTTCCGAGCGGTCGTGGTGAAGAACCGGTATTGCCAATTAAAGTCACCAGTGCGACTCGTTGGCCTTCTTCCCGGTACGAAATGAAGCTTGTTAACAAGTTCTCAAGGGAGTCCATCGGTCTCGGCTGCACTCTTTAACTATGGGGTACTTTTAATCCTCCCATATTGTTAGGCCGGTTGTCGGTACCCAATATAGAATTTTCAGGGTAAATCAGACTCTCAGGTAAATAGCTATACGGCGGCGCAACAATCAGTAATTAGAGGCAAGGACGCCTCTTTAATAGCCCATTATGCTTCTCTTCAATGGCCCATTACCCCTTGCTTATGGCCTTGGAGGAGAGAATGAGTTTGGCCCCGACAATGAAAACAACAACTGCGCAACAATACATCGGCACGCGGCAGGAAAGACTCGAAGATGGCGCCTTGTTGCGTGGCCAGGGTAAATATGGCGACGATGTTCCGGTACCGCCGGGCACGCTGCATGCGGCAATCGTAAGGTCGCCCCACCCACATGCCCGACTGAAATCAGTGGATCCATCGCGGGCCCTGGCAATGAAGGGCGTGCACGGCGTACTGACAGGAGAAGATGTCAGACGGTGGGCAATGCCGTTTCCGGTTGGTGTGAGGCAGCCAATGGAGCATTGGTGCTTGGCAGTGGACAAGGTGCGTTACGTGGGCGAACCCGTGGCGGTTGTCATTGCCGATAATCGCTACCTCGCAGAAGACGCGCTCGCGGGCATCGATGTTGAATATGAAACGCTTTCGGTTGCAATCGACACCGAACTGGCAATAGAACCCAATGCGCCAGTGCTTCATGAAGACGTTGGCGGTAACGTCGTCAGTGATCGTAAATTTCGTTATGGAGATCCAGAAACCGCTTTTGCTGAAGCTGACCGACACGTCTCAATCAAGGTCCGCTTTCCCCGCAGTTCATGCATGCCAATTGAGTGTTACGTTGTGCTCGCTCAATTCGACCCGGCCACCACAGCATTTGATGTTACCGCTAATTTCCAGGGTCCCTATGCACTTCATTCGGTTATGTGTCGGGCGCTTAAGGTGCCTGCAAATCGTTTACGGCTGCGCACCCCACCTGATTCCGGTGGTAGCTTTGGAATAAAGCAGGGCGTTTTCCCGTACGTTGTAATGATGGGGCTTGCCGCTCGAAAAGTCGGAGCGCCGGTTAAATGGGTCGAAGACCGCCTCGAACATCTCCAGGGTGCATCCTCAGCAACCAATCGTGTTAGCACTATTGAGGCGGCAGTCACTAACGAAGGGCGGGTAACGGCGCTCCGGTTCGACCAGCTTGATGACTGCGGAGCATATCTCCGGGCGCCAGAGCCGGCGACCGTCTATCGAATGCACGGCAATCTCACCGGCGCATACGCCATTCGTAACCTTGCTGTGCGCAATCGAATTGTCATGACCAACAAGACGCCCACTGGCTTGAATAGAGGCTTCGGCGGGCCGCAAGTGTATTTCGCACTGGAACGGTTGATGCATTGCGTAGCCGTTGAACTAGATATGAACCCTCTTGATGTAATTCGGGCCAATCTGGTTCCTAGCGGAGCCTTTCCTTATCAGTCGGCGGCGGGCGCTCTTCTGGATTCAGGGGATTACCCGGCAGGGGTGGAAATAGGCGTGAAAGAAGGAGGGCTGGATGAGCTCCTGAAGCGTCGTGATGAGGCTCGTCGAGAGGGCCGGATTTATGGCATTGGTTACACTGTAGCGGTCGAGCCTTCTATCTCGAACATGGGATATATCACCATGGCGTTCACTCCAGAGGAGCGCCGAAAAGCCGGACCGAAAAATGGAGCCGTCAGCACTGCAACCATAACCGTCGACCCGCTTGGCAGTATCAGCGTACATGTTTCTTCCACACCTCAGGGGCAGGGACACAAAACTGTCGTCGCACAGGTGGTAGCGGAAACGCTGGGTGTTTCGATGGACTCTATTAACGTCAATGTGGAATTGGATACAGGAAAAGATGCTTGGTCGATTGCGTCCGGAAACTACTCTAGCCGATTCTCGGGAGCTGTGGCTGGGGCTGTCTACAAGGCGGCACTTAAAGTTCGCGAAAGATTGGCGAACATGGCAGCTGAACAGTGGGGAGTAGCCAGCGATCAGGTTTCTTTTGCAAACGGTCGGATTTTTGTTGAGGGCGCGGAGGAGCACTCATCCTCGTTTCATCGAATTGCAGGTGCGGCTCATTGGGCACCAGCCACGACACCTGAAAGTGAGCCGGGTGGCATGAGAGAAACAGCGTTCTGGACGCCGCCGGAGCTGAAGGCTCCGGAAGATGATGAGCTGATAAATAGTTCGCTGTGTTATGGCTTTATATTTGATTACTGCGGCGTCGAAGTTGACACAGTTACTGGTGCTGTTCGGATTGACCGGTACGTTACGATGCACGATGCGGGCCGCATACTGAATCCGAAATTAGTGGATGGTCAGATTCGGGGGGGATTTGCCCAGGCTGTGGGTGCCGCACTGATGGAGGAGTTCTCCTACGGTGACGATGGAAGCTTTCAATCCGGTACCTTGGCTGATTATCTGATCCCCACGAGCGCTGAAGTCCCAGAGCCAGTCATCCTGCACATGGAGACGCCATCTCCCTTTACCCCCCTGGGAGCAAAAGGGGTTGGTGAAGGCAATAACATGAGCACACCTGTTTGCATCGCCAATGCGGTGGCAGACGCGCTCGGAGTCAAAGACATAGAGCTACCTTTGACACCTTCAAAAGTTCGCACCCTGATCGGTATTGATGAGCCACCCCGGCCCTCGTGGATGAGCGAAACAGAAGTGGAGGTACCCTCTTCCGGAGGCTCCAAACTTAGAGCAAAGGACTCGGTAGAACTGCCCGGTACTTCCCGCGAGGTATTCGAGGCACTGCTGGATCCGGAAACCTTGGCGGCCATCATCCCCGGCTGCCATGGTCTTGAGTTGACTGGTGAGAATGAGTACAGGGCTGATGTCACCGTTGGGGTGGGTATGATTCGCGCCCGTTTTGATGCTCGAGTTGGCCTTTATGATCTGGATCCCCCGCGCAGCCTTAAATTGCGCGGTTCCGGAAAGAGTGGGATGGGGTCAGCAGAGGCCATCGCGAAGGTCACCCTTACCGACCTTGAAGGTAACAGGACGCGACTGGAATACGATTACGAGGCCTCAGTGGGCGGGAAAATCGCCTCTGTTGGTGGTCGCATGCTACAGAGCGCATCCAAAATGATCATTGGTCAGGTTTTCTCGCGTTTCTCCCAGCGTATGGGCGGTGGCACTCCTCGCTTTCTGTTCCTTCAGCAAGTATGGCAACGAATCAAAGCACTGTTTTCCGGGAAGGGGGATCAGTCATGAAACCAGCACCTTTTGACTATATTCGCCCCAGCACTCGCCAAGAGGCCTGCGAGCTGTTACATGAATATGGCGATGACGCCCGGGTTATTGCTGGCGGGCAGTCATTGATGGCAGTGCTGAACATGCGGTTTGCTCAGCCCAAAGTGTTAATTGATATTGCCGGGATTCGGGATCTGCACTACATCGAACGCCGCTCCGACCACTTGGCGGTAGGTGCCGGTGTTACCCAGGCCGAACTGCTGGAGTACTCCAGTCTCAAGGAAGAAGTGCCGCTTCTGGCACAGGCTATGCCCTTTATCGGCCATGCCCAGACCCGTAATCGGGGCACGGTGTGCGGATCGATAGCCCATGCAGACCCCAGCGCCGAACTTCCGTTATGCCTGGCGGCTTTGGCAGGGGAGGTCGTACTCGAAACTCGCAAAGGGAAGACGCGCCGGGTGCCATCTAACGAGTTCTTTCAGGGCGTGCTAACCACTGCAAAACGTCCCGGTGAACTAGTCACGGAAGTACGCTTTCCGCTCAGGCTCCAGGGAGCAATTTATCGTTTTCACGAGACCTCCATGCGCCATGGTGACTTTGCCATTGTCGCTCTGGCTGCTGTGATTCAGGGAGGGCAAGTCGACCTGACGGTAGGTGGTGTTGCTGACAGACCGGTTCGCCGGAGCCTCTCTTTGAACGATGACCTGAGTTCTGCACTCAATGATTTTGCTTGGTCGCTCAATGCCCAGGACGATGCCCACGCCTCCGCGGTTTATCGCCGCCACCTGGTAAGAGAGCTTGGTGCCCGTTTCATCAAAGAACCTTTTGTTCAAGAGGAAAAAAAACATGCACCTAAAGGCTGATGAGCTCTGTCGTGTGACTTTCACGCTCAATGGGCGAGAGCGCAGCGGTTACGCCGAACCACGCACTCTCCTCAGTGACTTTCTGCGCCACGAATTGGGTGCAACTGGCACCAGAGTGGGTTGTGAGCACGGAGTATGTGGTGCATGCACGGTACTGGTTGATGGTCGCTCCAGCCGTTCGTGCCTCATGTTAGCAGCACAGGCCGAAGGCAAGAAATTGCAGACCGTTGAGTCCCTGGCCTCGGCCGAGGCGCTGAATGATCTTCAACAAGCCTTTCGTAAGCATCATGCCTTGCAGTGTGGTTTTTGTACGGCGGGCATTCTGATGTCTAGTACGGAATTTCTGGCGAATGTGCCGAATCCCACTGAACCCCAGGTGCGGGACATGCTGTCCGGACACCTATGTCGATGCACTGGTTACACCGGCATCGTTAATGCCGTCCTCGAGGTGGCTGAAGCGCGTAGCCACGAGGTTTCAAGACCATCCAACGAACAATCGGAGAACAATAATGTTTGATCTTGGTCGAAGTTTTCTCGCTTCCGTGGAGCGGCGCCCGCAAGCCATTGCGGTAGCGGACGGAGCGCTCCATAAAAGCTACGAGACCTGGTATCACGATATCCAGAGTGTTGCCAAAGCCCTGGAAGGGTTTGGTTTGAGTAAAGGCGATCGTTTGCTTGTGGTTATGCAGAACCGATGGCAAATGGCCACACTGCATTGGGCTTGTCAGTTTGCCGGTATAATCGTCACACCCGTTAACTGGCGCTCCACAGCCCAGGATATCGAGTTCTTCATTGCCGATACCGAGGCGCGGGTTATCGCCTATGACGAATCCGCACGCGAAGCCATTCAAGGCTCACCTTCAGCTCAGTTGCTTGTACGTATCATCGCGGGTGATTTAGAGGACCAGAGCGAACACCATTTTGACAGCCTATTAGGTGGTCAGGGCAGCACTGTCCTAAGGGCCACTGCTGATGATCCCTCACTGATGCTGTACACGTCGGGCACCAGTGGCAAGCCCAAGGGGGTGCCTCGTCTACACCGGGTCGAGCGTGCCGCAGCACTCGCCCACGTTGCGCAGAATCTGTATCGACACGATGAATGCACGCTGGGCGTTATGCCGCTTTATCATACGATGGGGGTGCGGTCTCTGCTTTCCATGGCGTTGATTGACGGCAAATTTGTCTGTATACCGAAATTCGATCCTGTAGAAACGCTTGATGCTATCGAAAGAGAGCGTGTCAGCAACCTCTATCTCGTACCAACGCTTTACCACATGCTGATTGAACATCCTGACTTCGCGTCCGAACGTGTCCGCAGTGTCGAGAAGCTGGGTTATGCGGGTGCTCCAATGAGTGCTGGTCTGATCGCACGGGTAGAAGAGGCATTCAGTCCCAGCCTGTTTGTGAACCATTACGGCAGTTCCGAGATCTACACCTTTACCATCGATCAGAATGCCAGCGCTAAGCCCGGTTCTTCGGGGCGTGCTGCTCTTAATCAGCGTATCCGGGTGGTTCGGGTTGGTACAGACTCGCCGGACGATGTCATGCCCATGGGTGAGGAGGGCGAGATCATTGCTGACATGAACGGTGATGAAGCCTTTCATGGATATTGGCACAGACCCGATGCTGACCAGAAATCGCTGAAGCAGGGTTGGTATTTTACCAGCGATACAGGCTATTTCGACGCTGATGGAGACCTTTTCGTCACCGGCAGGGTTGATGACCTGATCATCACTGGGGGCGAAAACGTCAGCCCGGCAGAGATTGAAGACGTTCTGTCCCTGCACCCGCAGGTGGAGGAAGTCGTTGTGGTCGGTCTGCCTGACGAGCGTTGGGGGAGCATTGTCGCCGCTTTTGTCAAAACTCGAACCACAATCGACGAAGAAGAACTCGACCGTCACTGCCTCGAACGCGAGCTGGCCAGATTCAAGCGACCCCGTCATTACGTTTTCGTTGATGAAATTCCCAAGTCCCCGGTGGGCAAGATACTTCGCCGTGTCTTGCGAGAGCAAGATGCCCCCCCGGTTACCAATCTGTCTACACAATAGGACGCTCTATCATGAATACGAATGAACTGAAGGCTTTTCTGGGATCCAGCTTCGATGGATTTGAAGTCCACATAGACCCTGCCGCAGAGCGAGCGGATATTATCCTTAACCGGCCACCGCTGAATGTAATAGAAATGAGCCAGCGAGATAACCTCCGTGCTGTTTTCGAAGCGCTCGATCTTCTTCCGGAAGTACGGGTCATCGTATTGCGTAGCGTTGGTCAGCATTTCTCCAGCGGTGGCAACATCCGGGGCTTTCTTGATGCCTCGCCTGAGCACGTTTCGAAACTGGCCGACAACGTTGCCGCGCCAGCCCGGTGTAGCAAACCGGTGATTGCCGCTAATCGGGGCTATACCTTCGGGGTTGCTTTTGAACTTTCCCTTGCCTGTGATTTCCGAATTGCTTCGGAGACAGCCCTCTACGCGCTACCAGAACAGAGGTTGGGTCAGATTCCTGGTTCTGGTGGTTCTGCCCGCCTGCAAAAAACGATAGGGATTACCCGGACCAAAGACATGGTGATGCGGGCCAAGCGCATCAGCGGCCCACAAGCCCTTGAGTGGGGATTTGTTACGGAGTGTGTTGCTGACGAAGAACTGGAGAAGGCGACTGATGCTCTTGTGAAGGAACTGAAATTCTTCTCTCCGCTCGCGCAACGTACGGCCAAGAGAATGATTAATGATAACGAGGATGCCACGTTGTCAGTAGCCATTGAAATGGAAGGTCACTGCTATAGCCGTTTGCGGTGCTCCGCAGACTTCCGGGAAGGAGTAGAGGCATTTGATGAAAAGCGTAAGCCAGCATTTCGTGGCCTATAAACGGTTTCGACCAATGCAGTTCATGACATCCAACAATAATGAGAGACCAGGTCATGCAAAGCGAAGTTTTCGAAGGCTCGAACAGCCCTGCTGCAATTGATACATCTACCCCTTGGCTGAAAAGCCTAAGGCAATCTTTGAATGTCAAGTCGGTCAGCACCGGCGTGGTCGCTGCATTATTTGGTTGCTCCGGGCCAGCGCTAATCGTTATCAGCGCTGCCGAAGCAGGAAATCTTAGTGACGGCCAGACTGTGGCATGGTTGCTTGGCATTTATTTTATTGGGGGCCTGATCAGTCTCTTTATGGCGCTGCGCTATCGTCAACCGATAACGGGAGCTTATTCCATTCCGGGTGCGGCGATAATGATTGGAGCGCTCGCGACGATCCCCTTCACAGAAGCTGTGGGCGCTTTCATCATGAGCGGTGCCATCGTTCTTCTGCTCGGTGTGAGCGGTGTTGTTGGTCGTATTATGAACTGGCTACCGATGCCAATTGTCATGGCAATGATTGCAGGTGCATTGATCCGATTCGGCACTGGAGCGGTTCAGGCGGTTGAAAGCATGCCACTGATTGCCGGTGCCGCGGCGGTGGCCTTTTTCGTCTCTGCTCGTTTAACCAAGGCAATACCGCCGGTGCTGACGGCCGCTATTGTTGGGTTTGTTGTTGCTCTGGCCACGGGTTCCATTCAGCCGGCAGATGTGGACATTGCCTTCGTCGCACCTGAACTGACAATGCCAACCTTTACCTTGAATGGGTTGCTTGCCATTGCTATTCCATTGGCGGCTTTGGTTATCGGTGCAGAAAACGCCCAAGCTACTGGTGTTCTGTTGGCTGAAGGCTATCGGCCACCGGTCAACGCAATGACAACTATCAGCGGTATTGGCGGGATGATTGCGGGGGCTATTGGTGGCCATAATGCCAATATTGCGGGCCCGATGACGGCTATCTGTTCATCCGAACAGGCGGGTGATGACAAAAGTAAGCGTTATGGGGCAACGGTGGTCAATGGCGTTTTGTTTTGTGCTTTTGGACTCTTTGCCGGCGCTGCGGTTCCCTTCATCCTTGCCCTGCCTAAGGCGCTGATAGGGTCAATCGCTGGCCTGGCTATGATCGGTGTCCTGATCGCGGCTTTCCAACAAGCCTTCTCCAAAGCGGTGGGTTACCAAATCGGCGCTATGGTTGCGCTACTGGTAGCAATGAGTGGTATTAGCCTCTTTGGCATCAGTGCTCCTTTCTGGGCATTGGTGTTCGGGATTCTTGTGTCCCAACTGCTTTCAGAAAATCCAGCTGCCGAGAAATCAAGCTAAGAAGGGTAAGGCTGAATCGCAATAAACTTCCGGATCAAAAGGATCGTGTAAATTACGACCCTTTTGATCGCTTTCGTAGATGTATTGAGCATGTGATAGAACTTGCTTTGAAGAAGTGGTAGTCTAAATTTTAACCAGCTATTGAGGTCAGTGAGTAATGTCACATGCTCTCCGAATTTTCCATGGAGCATTTGGGCGCGTTGCATTGCTTGGTATGGATGAGTCGCTCGTGCCCCATGCCCACTCAGAGTGCCATATTCTTTTGAAAGCATCGGGAAACGATACTTTTTTTTCTGTCCGAAATAAACTTCAGCCACTGACCGACAAAACGGCGGTGCTGATCAATGCGTGGGAGCCGCACTCTTACGACCATCGTGAAGGGGCCAATGACACGGTAATTTTAGCCTTGTACATTAACCCTGGTTGGCTCGCGCTTCACAAACAGGCACTGGCTCTGAGTGGCCGTCCTGACTTCTTTTCCCAGCCGTGCGTTGATCTTACGCCGTCACTCCGTGCCCAAGCAGATATCCTGATATCTGAAATTTTGTCCTTTGACACTGTGCGTCCACAGCTGCTGGAAAGTCTCCTTTTTGATCTTATGATCAGCCTAATAGAGGGCCATTCGGATCTGCAGCACTTAACTCGGTTTAGGCTGCATGCAGAAGGACGTTTTCATGATGCGCGCATCCGAAAGGCGAAAGAGCTCATACTTAACAGTCCACAAGTTGACCTGGATATGGAAGCGATCGCCCGCCAATGTGGTTTGTCCCGAGCACATTTTTTTGTTCTTTTTAAAAAAGCGACTGGAATGACACCACAAATGCTTGCGAACATTGGCAAAATGCAAACAGCTTTCCAATGGTTGTCAGATAGTCGCTCGTGCACTCTCGGAAATCTTTCTGATTCTCTTGGGTTTTCCAGCCAAGGGCATTTCACTCGATTCTTCCGAAGGCATATCGGTGCGGCGCCAAGCCAGTATCATAGATCAATTGATATTTGCCATTCAGAATCTCCCAATATTGGAAATTGAGCTGTTTTAAGTCGAACCAAGTCTAAAACCATGTTGGTGCCAAAATCTCGTGTTTATTGGCCGGAGTTGTCGGATAGTACCCAATCATTGCAAGAAATCCGCATCATTGTTCGCAATATGGTTTTAGACTTGGACTCTATACGCAACTTGGATCTTTGATATAGGCAGTAAGGTCTTGGGCGCATGTAGCAAGTGATCAGCCAGCGACCGGAGTCAGTCGGTGTGGGTAATCGGAGCTCATGTAAAATCTGCTATGCCCCAGGCGCCAGTTGTGGGAAATAAAACGGCTCTGCGTGCTCTGGGATCTCCCATCTCAGGGGAGACCGACTACTGGTTTCACTGAGTAACCCATCATCCTTTAACTGCCCAAGTAAACGGCGAGCGCTGCGTTCAGGCATCCCTGTTAACGCTATAGCGTCTGATCGTTCCAATGAGCCTGCCAAAAACGCGTTGTAGAGGAGTAACGCTGTAATAGGTTTGTACTTGCCGTCCATTCCCGGAATCCGCCCGTCATTTCGAGCGTCGATATAGCCCCGCATTCTTGATTTTAGCCCGTCAAGGGCTAGCAAGTCCGAAATGTAATGAACCTGATCAAGTGCGGTTTCGAGCATAAATTTGCAGAATAACGTTAGGCGCTCCTCGCTCAATGCCCCTCGGCCGTCATGATTTCCTTGTCTGGGGTAATCTGCTTGTGCCAGCGCTGCTTTGTAACTCGACGATTGGCGAGCCAGTCCTCGGCTGAGGCACCAGATACCGTAGCTCTCCAATCCTTGCGCCTGGAAGAGCGCGTCTGTCCATAATCGAACTACCCGGCCGTTACCATCCATGAATGGGTGAATCCATAAAAAACGGTGATGAGCACATGCGAGACTGATCAGTCGCTTATTGCCCGGATAACGAGCTGACCGGTATTCATCACAAAATCCTTCCATCAAACTGTTCAAGCCTTTAGCTTCCGGAGGAAGGTGACGCCCAACCACAACGTTCTGCTGACGCCACTGTCCCGGCTTCACTGCAGCGACGACCTTATCGCCATCGCTAACCTGCTTCAGGGACGCCGGAAGCTCTTCATAGAACCTGCGATGAAGTTCGAGTATGAAATCCGTTGAGCAAACCGTTTCCAGTGCTAGTTCTTGGCCGCCAATCCACTCTTGCACTTTTACGTGTGCAACTGATTCTAATTGATGGTCGCGTTTAACTGGATCGTCACTGTAGTGCCCACGCTGAGCCTCCCGGATTTCATGGGGGAGTGTACGGTTTCCTTCGATGAGGTTGGAGTAGTACGAGTTGATGACGGCCATGTAGCGTCGGATCGTCTCTGCGCTTAGGGGCGATAACATCCCGGTTAGTCGCGCCGCTTGGCGCTCCAGCTGAGTTGTAAGGTCAAAAATCCCATGCTTTTGAAGCGCGGACTCTTGGGGGATGAAGGGTGTGATTTCTAGTTTTGATGTCATGTTTTGGCCGGTTCGTTGGTCGCTCCAGATTTCATATAAGCGACTATAACTCGTTATTGTGCAACAAATTTAGTGAATGTTCTTGTTGTGACATATTTTAGTTTTGGCCGGACGGTTGGCCGGATCTGGATCTCCTCCTTGCCCTAGTAAGTGGGGGTTTTAAGAAGAGATTTTTCGAGCGCAGTCAGTACCCTGTAACGCTACTGCTAGATGGCCACTTTACTCTGCTGAAATGTGATGGCTTGATCGAAGAGTTGTCTACTCGTATTTTTCATAATCTTAGTGTTGGCGGCATTGTACTCCTATCGGAAGACGAAAACCTGATCGCAAGAAGGCTCAAAAGTCGCGATGCCGGTGAAATCTCTCTTGACGGCATACGAGAACATCAAGAGAGAGAAATAGCTGCGGCCCGGGCTGTTGCGAGGTCTTTGAATGTTGATTTGCATCATTCACATGGGCTAAATGCAAAACAGAAGCAGAGCCTTATGACTACATTGAGGGGGTGGCAAAATGAGGCATAAGGTGTCGCTGTGTTTAGGTGAAAACTTGAGCGGAGAAATCTGGCTTAGCTGTAATCAGAAGCTTTGATTTTGAGTCACCTCGTGGAAATTTTTAAGATTTTTAGGCATGAACCAATTTAGTATAGGGAAATTATAAAGAATGGTTGCTGCGATTATGTGTCCAAACTAAGGCCTCATGATTCTGAGGCAGAGGTCAGAATGCCACCGCCCAGAAAAGTTCTCTGAGAACCGTGGACACACCATGGACACAGGAAATTAAAAAGGCCCTACGCTCTCACGTAAGGCCTTGAAAAATATGGCGCGCCCGACAGGATTTGAACCTGTGACCCCTGCCTTCGGAGGGCAGTACTCTATCCAGCTGAGCTACGGGCGCATTCGAAGCTAACGGCTGTGCGTCAATTTCGAGAGCGCAATCTTACGTGCGCAAGCCTGTGCTGTCCAGCCCTCGGTGCGTTCGCCGGAGCTGCTTCGGGC
>Ga0209075_1000752_pt1 | contig 31262 bp, 23 predicted proteins | sample Stecom2011_FD_187523 | JGI IMG/M metagenome (GOLD analysis project Ga0209075, IMG submission 187523) | Agricultural soil microbial communities from Utah to study Nitrogen management - Steer compost 2011 (SPAdes) (version 2) | ecosystem: Environmental > Terrestrial > Soil > Agricultural land...
TCTATGCTGAGGTGACCGCCATTCTTAACATGTACGCGACCGTCCACCAGGTAAGGAACATCGAGTTTGTTCCAGCGCGCCGTTTGCTCTATGGCGTAATACTCCGAAACCACATTGATAAAATCGCTGGCGTTGCCACTGAAGCTGGAGGTGGCATCCAGAATGTGGGTGTGGTAGGCCGAAATTTTCACGGGGACCCCTTCGTTGCCGGTCACCAACAAAGCGCTGGTGCTTACCTCGGAGTTGCCGCCATTGAGTTGCAGTCCGTGTGTGCCGCCATCGCGTACGGTCAAATGATCAAAGGCCACGCGGGCATCATGAGCAACGGCTACACTGCCCTCGTAATGGGGCGACATTTCGGTAAACGCCTTACCACCTGCGTATTCGATCACGGTATGCTGCAATTTGGTGTTGCTGTTGGACGAATAGAAGATCAAGCCTCGCCAATGGCCTTTATTGGCACTGGTCCCTGTAAATACAACGGGTTCATCGGGCGTTCCGAGGGCTTCAAAACGCACCTCATCTCTGAAGTTCATTCCGGCATCGGCCTCAAAAGCAATAACCACCCCGGGTTCAATCTGAATCTGTACATCGCCACCGATCTTCATGTAACAATCAATGAGGTAATCGACGGGCCTGTCGGGATCGTTGACCAGCACCCGGTCCTGGGTAAAATAATCACAGTCCAGGGCAATGGGGGGCAGCAGAAGCTGCTCCTCTTCATCGGGCCCACAATCACATTTTTCTTCACTACAGCTGCTCATTGTAAAAGTAAGCATGCCAAATCCCAACAAAAAAAGCAGGGATGCATCTTTCCAAAACATCTTTTTCATAACAAATTGACTTAAATTGGTTTACAGTTGTCCTTACAGTTTTAAGCCAGCGCGGGGAAGTCCCTTCTTCGCGACAAGCCTTTGCTCTTTAGTGCCCATTTCACGCAGAAGTAAACATCCTTCGTGCATTTTTTTATAAATTGGGCAGCTATGTTTACTTTTTTAATCGCCCAACATTAATGAATAAGGACCAGCAGTGGATCAAAGCGCTTCGAAAGGGGCAGAGGGAGGTATTGGGGAAAATCTACCTCCACCACCGGGAAGGCTTCCTCAGCTATGCCCAAAGTTATGGGCTGCCCGGGGAGGAGCTGAGAGACATTTATCAGGACAGCATCATTGCCCTTTACGAAAACGTTCGGCAGGGCAAGCTGGAGGACCTGAAAAGCAGTCTCAAAACCTACCTCTATGCCATTGGAAAATATAAAATACTGGCCCGACTCAAAAACTCCTCCGCGTCGACCTCCAACCCGATGTTGGAGCCGGCAGCTGATGAACCTGAACCCCTGGAAACCAGCGACACGGAGGAGCGCCTACAAAGGCTGCAAAAAGCCTATGAACAACTGGGCCCACGTTGCCGCGAAATTCTGAGGCGCTTCTATTATGAAGCGCAGAAGCTGGAAGAAATACGGGAGGCACTGGACTACCCCTCCAGGGATACGGTGAAGGCGCAAAAGTCGAGGTGTTTAAAGCAACTGAAGGAAATTGTACACAGTCATGGAAAAAGACAAGCAGGATTGGATCAATAAGTATTTTGAGGGCAAACTCTCCCGTGAACAACAAGTCGAGTTCGACTTGTTGTTGCAAGCGGATGACGAACTGGCGGCGGACTTCCAATTTGAAAAGGAGGTACGGGAAGCGGTGATCCGCCAGGAACGCGCGGTGCTGAAAGCGGAATTGCAGCAGCTGGACCGGCAGCCGGACGTGCTGCGGCGATACTTTGGCTGGTGGAAGGTGGCTGCCGCCTTGTTGCTCCTCCTGGGCCTGGCCGGCACGCTTTGGCTGACCCTGCGCCCTACAAGCACCGGACAGCTCTACGCCCAATACATGGCGCCCTATCCCAATGTGCTTACGCCTGCAGTGCGTGGGGCCGATGCCGATGCGTCGGCCCTGGCAGAAGCACTGGCCCTTTACGAGGCCGAAGACTACGCGGCAGCCGCACACAGACTGGAACAATTGTATGCGACGTCGCCCCAAAAATCGATCGCCTTCTACCGGGCGCTTTGTCTTCTCTATCTGGAACAGCCGGCCGAGGCCCTGGTCCTGCTGGAGCAATGGGAGCATGAGGAGGAGGGACAACCCGTTGTGGCGGTTATGCACTGGTACCAGGCCCTGGCCCACCTGCAAATGAACCAGGCCGACGAAGCCCTGAGATTTTTCACGCTGGTCAGCCAGTCGGGCGACAGTCTGGCCACCCCTGCGGGCGAAATCATTAAGATTTTGGAGCGACTTTAAAAAAACGTCCCCAACCAAACAGCAGCAACAGTCCCACTGCCAGTCCCCCCACCCCAAACAGCCAGTCGGACACCCGGTCCTTTTGACTTACAAGTGGCCCCGCATGCCCGTTGACTACGAAGCCGGCCCAGAAAAAGGGATGGCTTTTCATGGGATGGGCAGCCAGGAAGTCGCGTTTGGCCAAGGCCAGGGCTTCGGACTTGGAGCATCCTTTTTTCAGATGCCGGTAAAAGTCCTGCATCAACACGGCGGTTTCTTTGTCGGGGACTTCCCACAAACTGTAAACGGCCGAACGAACGCCCGAGTAGGTCAAAGCGCGCGACAAACTCAGCAGTCCTTCCCCATTTACGAGCTTCCCCATCCCGGTATTGCAGGCACTCAAAACCACCATTTCGGCCGGAAAATGAAGTCCGTATAATTCGTGGTAATGCAGCTCCTCTTCGTCCTGAAAAACCAGACTGGAACGATGGGGCTGTTCTTCGTCCATCAAGGCATGCATGGCAAAGTGATAGATTTGATAATCGAGGGCACTGTCCAGAAAACGGGCCCTGGTGGCCTGCTCGCCCTCATAAAGCGTCCCCTTCCATGTGCGACTGATGGCCGCTGCTTCTCGAGCAGCACCGGCAAGGTCCTGCAGCCGCTTGTTGTCGCCCGGGCGGTTTTCGCTCCTGTTCTGAAGGTCGTCGGAGGAGTAATGGGGCGCAAAAGCAACAAAAGGTTTCTGCGGTGCGGAAACCTCCGCCGCCCTTCCCTGTAGGTACCACAATCTCAGTCCGTAGGAGTAACTGATGGGGACCCGGGCGACCAAAGGCCGGCCGTGGACCGAGTCGACCAGGGTCTCGAAGGGCAAGAAGTTCAATACATTATCGGGGACAATGACCAGGGAATGTAAATCCTCCGGCACCAAAGCCAGCGGCGCCAACAAATCCTGAAACAGTTCGCGGGCATACAAGGAGGCCTGGTTTTCTATTTTTTGAAGGGCCTTGTGATAGGCACGAACCTTTTGCAACAAGACCTGGTGGGGACCCAAATCGAACAAACGTACCGCTTCGTCGGACAATACAAAAGCATAGAGCCGCTCACTGGCCAGCAAGTAGCGCACCAGCACCTGGTCCTCCGCTAAAGCTTCCTGAATGTCGTTGGTGGTTAAGGAATCGGAGAAGAAGGGAAAATATTGTTGATCCTTTTCACGGATGCGGGCTTCCACAGCCTGAAGACCTTTCGACAGCTGCCGGTAATGGCTTTCTTCCTGCTCCGTGAGGGTGGATTTGCCCTGCAATTCGCCCATTTTAAGATGTAAGAGATTGCGCTGGACAAACAGGCTGTCGGGCACATTCAAAAAGCGCAAATACTTGGCATCAAACTCCTTGGCCAGATGCTGGGAGCGATTGCGCTCGACCAACTGCAGCAAGCCGGCTGCATCGGGCTCGCCCAAACGAAGGTGCAGCGAAAGGAGGCCCTCATTGATGCTGGTGCTGAGGGCATCGAGACTGGGATTGTACACGCCTTTTTGATAGTAAGCGTTGAAGAGACGTGCCGCCAGGTCGAAAAAGTGCAGGGCCAGTCTACCGTAAGTCTCCTCTCCCTGGCGTTCGTACTCCTGCTGATAAATCCCGCCCATTTGCTTGAGCGCCTCGATGTAATACACATCGTTGCGGTGCCTGAAGTCGTCTATTCTCAATACCGAAGCATCACCCACTGCCTGCCCCAGGAGGACCGACACCGCCTCCAACACCAGCTCCTCTGCTTCGGGAAAGCGGCCCTGCTGCTGCAAAATAGCGGCCTTTTTAAGATAGAGATTCATTCGGTTGAAAACCCGGATGTCTGTCTCCTCGCCTATTTGCAAGGCCTGGTCAAGGGCCACCAAGGCCCGCTGTGGGTCCTCTTCGGCCTCCAGATAATAGCTGCCCAAACGCGAATATGCAATCATTTGATTGTAACGATCGCCCAGCCGCACACTTTCGGCCAGGGCCTTGTCCAGATAGGCCTTACGCTGCCTGCGTTCCTCTGCCAGCGAAAAATTGGAGAAGGGGCCTGCGGCACTCTGAAGGGCCGACAGGAGGTGGCTGGAATATTGTCTTTGTTTGCCGGGATGCAGCTGCTCAAAATGCTGTAACAAGCTGTCCAGCTGCCGCTGTCCCCCTGCCTTATCCCCACTCATATCCGTGTACAACAGCTGGATGCGGTGCTTATTGATGTAATGTTCCGGTCCGGGCTTCCCTCCCCGCTCGAGCCAGTTATTAAAGTGCCGGTTCATGATTTGCAGCAAGTCCTCTGCCCCCTGCCGATCGCCGTACTGGGCGTATAGCCGCATCAAATTACCATATACCGTCAGGAGATAACGCTCTTCCAGTCCGGGCACCTGCTCCCACAGCTCCCGCGCTTTGTGATAAGCCTTTAGTCGCTCGGTGAAGAAGCCGGTGTGGGCATGCACCACCCCAATGTTGTTGTACACCAGGGCCATATCGTGCCGCAAATCCAACACCTCCGGATCGTGCAAAGCTTCGTAGCGGACCAGCGATTTTTTATAATGGTCCAGGGCGGCGACATAATCCCCATTCATATCGTAGAGGTAGCCCAAATCATAGATCCAATCGGCCTCCTCTCTGGCAGGAAGGGCTTCAGAGAGATGGGCGCCGCTCTCCAGGGCCAAATCCAGGGCGCGCGGCCAGTTGCCCCGCCCCCCCTCCTCAAGGTAGCGCGACTTGTAGCTTCGGAAAAGTTCGACTTGCAGGCTGTCGTGCGCAGTGGCTTCTTTTTCTCTTGTCTGGGAGAAAAGGGGCGACCAGCAAAACAGACTCAGAAAAATAAAGGTGCAGCAAAAATTTTTCATCATAGGGAAAGGATCTAAACCACTTCAAAGGCCGGTTGAAACACCACTTTAAAAAAATCATGTAAAAAGCTCAGCACTTATTTATAACAGCCCTTGACGGCAATGGTTGAAAATAAAGCGCGAATAACTTAACTTTGTTTAACTTATTGACCAAAACCCTATAACCATGACCCACTACGCGAAACTCTCCATCAAGGAGCTGGCGGTGGAAGACCGTCCCCGCGAAAAAATGCTCCACAAGGGCCTCACTGCCCTTTCCGATGCCGAACTGCTGGCCATCCTTCTGGGCTCGGGCAGCTCCCGTGAATCGGCGGTGGACCTGGCCCGAAAAATAATGGCGGGCTTTCAAAACAACCTCAACCTCCTGGGCAAGGCAGAAATTGAGCAGCTGCAAAACCGCTTTCACGGCGTAGGCCAGGCCAAGGCCGTTACCATTGTGGCGGCTATGGAACTGGGGCGCAGACGCCTCTTGCAGGAAGTACTGGAACTGCCTCAAATCAAAAGCAGCAGCGATGTGTACAGTTTGATGCAGCCGGTGCTGGGCGACCTGCCCCATGAGGAGTTCTGGATTCTCATGCTGAACCGCGCCAACAAGGTGCTGCAACGCTACAACGTGAGTAAGGGCGGGATGACCGGTACCGTGATTGATGTGCGCCTGATCCTGAAAAAAGCACTGAACTGCCGGGCCGCCTCCATGATTCTGAGTCACAACCACCCCTCCGGGAATCTCCGTCCCAGTGATGCCGACCAAAAAATAACCGCCAAGCTGAAGGAGGCCGGAAAAATCATGGACATTCCGGTGCTCGACCACGTGATTGTAACAGATAATGGCTATTTTAGCTTTGCCGATGAAGGCCTGTTATAAGCTCATTAATGCGTACCGTAAAGCTGCTTCGACTCCGACACCATGAAATTGACAAAAAGAGATGGGACGAGGGCATCGCCCGCTCCACCCATCCCCTGGTCTATGCCGACAGCTGGTATCTCGATATTGTGTCTCCGCAATGGGAAGCTGTGGTATCGGACGATTACAGCATCCTTTGGCCACTGACGCTCAACAGGAAATACAAACTGCCGATGTTGGTGCAGCCCATGTTCACACAGCAACTGGGTGTCTTTTCGTCGCTCCCGCTGGACAAGCAAATGGTGACTCAAATTTACAAGGCGAATCCCTACCCCATTCTTAGCCTGCAAAGTCACGCCCAAATAAAATGGCCGGCGGCCCGGCAGGTGACCGCCAAACAGAATGCCGTATTGCCGCTCCAAAAAGACTACGACAGCCTGCAAAAAGCATTTCGTAAAGGGCGCAAACACAGCGTAAAAAAGGCCCTTAAAAATCCCGGGATGAGCATATCCCATGCTTCTGCCGGGGCTTTCGTGGCATTTACGCAGCAGCACAACACTTACCACCTCGCTGAAAAGCACCTTCAGCTGCTGCAAAAACTGATTACTTCGGCCCTGGCGCAGGACCATGGCTTTATTCTCTCGGCCGGGGAAGAAGCAGAAGGCCCATTGGCCATGGCCTTCTTTCTTCGAAAATACCAACGCATCACCCATCTGTCGGGACACTCCTCTTCCGGGGGACTGGCGAAGGACGGTATGTCGCTCATTATAAATCAGGTGATAAAGGACTATGCCGGTTCGGACTACCTGCTTGATTTTGAAGGTTCGGACCTCAAAGGGGTGGCCAGCTTTTACCGCAGTTTTGGCGCTGAGATTGAATGCTACCAGAGTTACCGGCACCCCTGGTTCGCCAACTGGCAAAGAATTCGACAAGGATTAGGCAAAATAATGGGCGACTTTTAATATTATCTGTTATTTTTGTCAAAATATCGAACCGATGGAGATAAAGTACATCAATCAACCCCCTTCTATCCTCAACCAATTTATAGCAGAAATTCGCGATCAGCACATTCAGACCGATCCCCTGCGCTTTCGCCGCAACCTGGAGCGCATCGGTGAAATTTTTGCCTACGAAATCAGCAAGACCCTCAGCTACGAGGAAAAGGACGTCCAGACGCCGCTGGGTGTGGCCAAAGAGTTTTTGCCTCAGGAAAAACTGGTCATCGCCTCCATCCTGCGCGCCGGCATCCCCTTGCACAACGGTCTGCTCAACTATTTCGACCGCTGCGAAAACGCCTTTGTCTCCGCTTTCAGGAAGTACAACGAAGACGGCCATTTCGAAATCAACATCGAATACATTTCGGGGCCCGATCTCAACGGGAAGACCTTGATTTTGGCCGACCCGATGCTGGCCACCGGCTCCTCGCTCGAACTGGCCTTTCAGGCCCTCAAAGCCAACGGCATTCCCGCCCATGTGCACATCGTCTGCATCATTGCCAGTCAGGCCGGTGTTGAATATGTACAAAACATGCTGGCCGACGAGCCCGTTACACTTTGGTTGGCAGGTGTGGATGAGGAGTTGAATGCCAAGTCGTACATCATTCCGGGACTGGGTGATGCGGGCGATCTGGCCTACGGCTCCAAACTCTAGGGCAAAGGCCGTACCGCACCCTGGTCGTCGCAGCTTTCCAGCAATTGGCCCATGCTCTTGTGCAAAAGGGGGTGTTGCCAGTGCGACCAATGCTCACACAGGGGTACTAAGGTAAAGCGACGCAAATGCAGACGGGGATGCGGCAGGGTGAGTCGCTCGGTTTGAACCACCTGCATCCCGCCCAGCAACAAATCGATATCGATACCCCGGGAGGCATAGCCGCCTCCCGCCGGTCTGCTTCTCCCCAGCGCACTTTCCACCTCCAGCACCAAGTCCAACAAAGCCTCTGGCTCCAAAACCGTTTCCACTTCCACCACCCGGTTTAAAAATGGCCGGTCGGCTTCAAAGCCCCAGGCCTCACTCTCATAATCCGAGGAACTCAGCAGCACCCGAAGCCCGGCGAGGCGAAGGCGGTCCAGGGCCGCTTCCATCAAGCGGCCGGTTTCCGCTTCATTGCCACCCAGCAACAACAAAAAACGCTGCCCTGTAACTATTTCGCGCATCTTTTTCAACAAATAAAATGGGGTTGCCAACAATTTTGTAAATTAGCAGTTTGTTGGCACAAAGCTACAACATTCTGTCCTTTTCCTAAAAACACAAATTATGAGCAAGTTTTTAAAGTATTTTTTGGCGGTTCTTTTGGGCTCCATGGTTTCGGCCCTGTTTTTTGTCCTGGGACTCTTCATGTTCATCGGCATCCTGGCGGCGTCCTCGGGCGGCGAAGTAAAAGTGGCCGATAATTCCCTCCTGATTCTGGACCTCAACGGGCCCATTACCGAGCGCTCCTCGCAAGACCCATTTGAGCAAATTATTGCCGAACTCACCGGCGATGTGGCCCCGGCGGGTCTCAACGAGGTTTTGGCGGCCATCAAAAAGGCCGGTGAAGACGAACGCATTAAGGGCATTTACATGGAAAGCGGTCTGACCATGGCCGGCTACGCCACCCTGGAAGAAATCCGCAACGCCCTTATCGAATTCCGTGCTACCGGAAAATTTGTTTACAGTTTTGCCCCTGTGTACACCCAAAAAGCCTACTATCTGGCTTCTGTGGCCGACAAGGTTTACCTGAATCCTGCAGGTATGCTCGATTTTCAAGGTCTGAGCGCCGTGTACTCCTTTTACAAAGGAACACTCGAAAAGCTGGGCATCGAAATGCAGGTTTTCAAGCACGGCGAATTCAAATCGGCCGTTGAACCCTACATCCTCGAAAAGATGAGCGACGAGGCCCGTTTGCAGTCCGAGGTTTACCTGGGGTCCATTTGGGACCATATTCTGGAAAAAGTAGCTGCAGCCCGGGGCTTAGACCCCGAGGCACTGAACCAGAGTGCCTCCGGAGCGCCGGTAATGATGAGCGACGAAGACCTGCTGGCTACGGGGCTCATCGACGGTTTCCGGTACAAGGACGAGGTGCTTTCTGAATTGAAAGTACTGACCGACACCGATGAAAAAGACGACCTGGAAGCGCTCAGCGTGGGCAGTTACAGCAAAGTTTACCTCCCCGGCAAAAAGAAAAAAGGTCTGGAGAAAAATAAAATTGCGGTCATTTATGCCGAAGGGGCCATCGACAACGGCAGTGGTGGCATTCAAAGCGACAAGCTTTCCCGCACCATTCGGGAAGCCCGCCGCGACAGCAGCATCCAGGCCATCGTATTGCGCATCAACTCACCCGGCGGTTCCGGCTTGGGTTCGGAAATCATCTGGCGCGAAGTAAAACTGGCAAAAGAAACCAAACCGGTGGTGGTATCGATGGGCGATTTGGCCGCCTCGGGGGGCTATTACATTGCCTGTGCCGCCGACAGCATTGTGGCCCATCCCAATACCCTTACCGGAAGCATCGGTGTATTTGGCATGTTGCCCAACACCCAGGGCTTGCTGAACAAGATTGGGGTGACCACCGACCGGGTAACCACCAACGATTTTTCTGATTTCCCGGCCCTCGACCGGCCCTTTAATGCTTCAGAAAAAGCGCTGATGCAAGCCTACATTGAACGCTTCTACGGCATTTTTCTCCAGCGCTGCGCCGATGGCCGGAATACTACAGTGGAAGCCATCGACGAGGTGGGTGAAGGACGTGTTTGGTCGGGCGCCAACGCCCTTGAGCTGAAGCTGGTCGACAAGCTGGGCGGCATCAATGAGGCCCTGGCCATTGCAGCCGGTATGGCAGAACTGGAAGACTTTCGGGTGGTGGAGCTTCCGGAAGTACTCGATCCCTTCCAACAGATCATGAAGAGTCTTTCAGAAGGCGCCTCTACGCATCTGGGCCGGCAAATATTGGGCGAGCATTACCGCACCCTGCAAACCATCGGGGAGTGGCAGAATACCTATCCGGTGCAGGCGCGCCTGCCCTTTGACCTGGAATTAAATTAAGAACAGCGGCTCACTTATGCTCCAAGCTCTTCGCCTCCTCCTGTGGCCCTTTTCGTTGCTTTACAGTCTGCTGATGACTGTTCGCAACCGCCTCTTTGATGCAGGATGGCTGCCCGCCACTGCCTTTCCACTGCCGGTGATTTCGGTGGGCAATCTTACAGTGGGCGGAACGGGCAAGACCCCGCTCACGGAATTGCTGCTGCAGCTGCTCAGTGGCAGCTACCGTTGTGCCACGCTGTCGAGGGGTTATGGCAGAGCCACCAAGGGCCTGCGCCTGGCGAAGGAAGAAGATACGGCCCTGAGCATTGGCGATGAGCCGCGGCAATTGCAATTGAAGTTTCCCCGGCTGCAGGTAGCCGTGGCCGAAAAGCGGGTAGAAGGGATGCAGGCGCTCCTGCGCCTGCCCCACCCGCCCCAGGTCGTGGTGCTCGACGATGCCTTCCAGCATCGCTATGTAAAGGCGGGACTGTCGATACTGGTGGTGGACTACCACCGCCCCCTGTGGAAGGATTTTTGTCTCCCGGCCGGCAATCTGCGCGAGAGTTTTGCCGGGAGAAAGCGTGCCGATTTGGTGGTGGTAAATAAATGTCCCCCCAAGCTGTCGGAGCAGGAAGCCGAAGAAATTAGGAAGAAGCTGTCCTTAACGCCAAAGCAGACGCTCTTTTTTGCCAGCATGAGCTATCTGTCGCCCCGCCCCTTAGGGGACAAGGCGACGGAGGCGCTGTTGGAGGACCGGCTGCCACCACCCGGCGAGGAGCTGATTGTGCTGGCGGGCATTGCGCGTCCCGAACCTTTTTTCAGGCAAATGGAAGCCTACGGAAGACCCCTTCGAAAGCTCGTTTTTCCCGATCACCATGCTTTCAGCGCCAAAGATGTGGAACAGCTCCGGAAGGCATTAAAGTCGGACAACACAGGGCGAAGCATCATTGTCACCACAGAAAAGGATGCCGTTCGCCTCGCTGCGGTGCCGGAAATGGACAGCGACCTGCTGAGCCGTATCTGGTACCAGCCCATTCGTCTGCAAATTCTTTTTGACCAACAAAAAACATTCGAAAATTTAATATTAAGCTATGTTGAACAAAATCAAGGAAACGGCTGACTTTTTAAAAGCGGCGCAGAAGACCCAGCCCAAGACCGGGATCATCCTGGGAACGGGACTGGGCGGATTGGTCAAGGAAATTGTGATGGAAAAGACCATTCCCTACAATGAGATTCCTCACTTTCCGCTTTCGACCGTAGAGGGACACCAGGGCAAACTCATCTTCGGGACCATTAAGGGCACCCCGGTGATGGCGATGCAGGGCCGCTTTCATTACTACGAGGGCTACAACATGAAGGAAGTTACTTTTCCGGTAAGGGTAATGCAGCAGATGGGCATCAGCAATCTGGTGGTGTCGAATGCCAGCGGGGGCTTGAATCCCGACTTTAAGGTGGGCGACATTATGGTGATTGACGACCACATCAATATGTTTGGTGACCATCCCCTGATTGGGAAAAACCATAAGGAACTGGGACCGCGCTTCCCCGATATGAGCGAACCCTACAGCAAAGAACTCATAGCCCGGGCGCACGCCATCGCTGAAAAACACCAGATTGAACTCAAACAGGGCGTTTACGTCGGCACCAGCGGGCCCACCTTCGAAACCCCGGCAGAGTACAAGTTTTTCCGCATCATTGGGGGCGACGCCGTTGGCATGAGTACCGTGCCCGAGGTAATTGTGGCGCGTCATGCCGGCATCACCTGCTTTGGCGTCAGCATCATTACCGATTCCGGGGTACCGGGACAAATTGTGGAAATATCGCACGAAGAGGTTCAGGAGGTTGCGGCCAAGGCAGAACCCTTGATGACCCGGGTTATTGCCGAACTGGTAGCGACCCTGTAGCCACTGGCCGGCGGCATCCTTAGCGGCCCAGCGCCACGGCGGTCCGGTAAGCGCCGGGGGTGGCGCCGGGACCGTGCCAGTGGACCTGAAGGACGTACCAGGCGGGCGGGCAGACCCGCCCCTCGTCGTCGCTGCCGTCCCATACCCAAAAGCCTTCGCGGCCTGCCGGTGCATTGTTGACCAAACGACGCACCGGCAGGCCGCGCTCGTTGTAAATGGTCACGCTGCAAAGCAGCCCTGCTTCTTCAAAGGCATAGTGCAGGTACAGCAAATCGTCCTGCCCGTCGCCATTGGGGCTAAAGAGCTCCGGCTCCGTGCGCAGGGGCGACTTGCTCTGCACCCGGGTGGGGGCCGACTGAGAATTGGGGCGACCGGGGGTTCCGTAGCCGGCGTCGGCTGCGGCCGATTGCCAGTTGTGGGGACTCAGTGAGGGAGCCCGGACATCCAAACGCTCCAGTGCCACGCCCTTCGTAGCGTCTAAAAAGGGGTTATGGAGCCCGGCATGGTAGTCCATCCGATCCAGGACTTCTCCCCTTCGGTTGGTCAGCAACACGCTGCCGCCCTCGTTGATGTAATTGGGCAGTGCTTCCTCAGGAGCCAGCAGCAAGAAGTCGTCCAACCCATACTGCGCCCGCAACCAGGCATGGTCGCCGCACACCACCAGGAAAGTCCCTGGCATAAAGGGGGTTTTGTGCTGCGAAAGGGCAAAAAGCTTCTCAGGAAGGCCGTCTTCGCCCGCACGGGAAAGGTAGAGCGAAGAGAGATCAACAATGCGCGCGCTGCAGTTGTACAGCTCTATATAATCGCTGCCACCTGTCGGGGGCTCGTAGAGCAGTTCATTGATGACCACATCACCGGCCCGGGGGAGTTCGGGCAGACCGACTTCGAGCTGCTCGTTGCCGACGAGCAGATTGCCGGCCCAATCGTAAGGACGCTGCGCCCAATACAGGGAGAGGACCTGCCCCGCTTCAGGGGCCCGATCAAAGCTCAGCAGCAGCTCCTGATTCCAAACTTCCTCCAACCGGGTGGTAAAGGACAGTGGGCCCGTCCCAACTAAAACTTCCGCTTCCTCAAAGGCTGCGGGGGACAAATTCTTGCTGAACTGCAGGACCAGATGCTGGGCATCCTGCCAATGGAGGCTGCGTACCCGGGGAACTTCCTCATCGGGGAGCAGCTGGTCAAGACTGTTGGGATCGCCCGGGGTACCACCTTCGGGGGCCAAAGAATAGTCCCAGTTGTGGAGACTGTGGGACAGATGGTCGGTATCCTTCCTTTCGAGCGACCAGCCGCCGTCGCGTTTGAATCCGGCCTGCCCCATCGTACGCGAATACGCCAGGGCGTCGATGACTCCGCCCCGGGCAGAACGAAGGACCAGCGTACCCGAAGTGAGGGTGAGACTGCTGAAACCTTTTAAAGGAAGCACCTCCTTATGGCCCTCCCAAAGCCCGCCCTTGGCGGCAGGAACCAAAACGACCCAACTACGGGCTGCGAGCTGAAAGGAATCCAGAACACAGCTCCGTCCGTTGATTTCGAGCTGCCATCCGGCCAGCTGAAGCGACTGCTCGCTGCGGTTAAAAAGTTCGATAAAGGGCGTTTCGGGGAGACCGACAGGGGGCTGCGGATCGGCCAGGACTTCAGAAAATACGACCATCGGTCGCAGGGGTGTTTCTGCCGCTGCCGGCAGGAGTGCAGGCGACCCTATCAGGGTCAGTAAGAGGAGAAAATAGGGCTGCATGGGCTTGGGGTTAAGTAATAATTACATACCTTTGTAGCAATATAATTGCTAAATTGTTACAAAGACAGGGAGCAATTTAAGCAATTTTTCACCATTGTAAAACTTAATAGTCTAACCAGGAATGAGAGTAGCAATTGTAGGCGTTAGCGGAGCCGTAGGCCAGGAATTTCTCCGCGTTCTCGATGAAAGAAATTTCCCTATGGACGAACTGGTGCTTTTCGGTTCGGCCCGGAGTGCCGGAAAAAAATACAGTTATAAAGGTCAGGAACTGACGGTAAAGGAATTAAAGCACAACGACGATTTTAAGGGCATCGATATTGCCCTGACTTCGGCCGGGGCTTCCACCTCCAAAGAGTTTGAGCAAACCATCACCAAACACGGCGCCATCATGATCGACAACTCCAGTGCCTTCCGTATGGATGCGGATGTGCCCCTGGTGGTGCCCGAGGTGAATGCCGCCCGGTGTGCCTCCTTGCCCCGCAATGTGATTGCGAACCCCAACTGTACCACCATTCAGCTGGTGGTGGCCCTTCAGGCCATCGAAAACCTGTCGCACATTAAAAGGGTGCATGTCTCTACCTACCAGGCGGCCAGTGGAGCCGGAGCCAGTGGTATGGAAGAATTGGACATCCAATCCAAACAGCTGGCCCGTGGCGAAGCCCCAACGGTGAATAAATTTCAGTACCAGTTGGCCATGAACCTGATTCCCCATGTAGATGTGTTTACCGATAACGGCTACACCAAGGAGGAAATGAAGATGTACAACGAAACCCGCAAAATTATGGGCAGCGACATTCAGGTGAGTGCGACCTGCGTAAGGGTTCCGGTAATGCGTGCCCACTCGGAAGCCACCTGGGTGGAGACAGAGCGCCCCATTTCTGTAGAAGAGGCCCGCGAGGCCTTCCGCAAGGCCGACGGCATTGTACTGATGGATAAGCCTTCTGAAAAGGAATACCCCATGCCGCTCTTCTTAGCCGGGCGCAACGAAGTCTTTGTGGGCCGGGTGCGCAGCGACTTATCGAACCCCAATGGTCTTTCTTTCTGGACGGTTTCGGATCAGATTAAGAAGGGAGCAGCCCTCAACGCCGTGCAAATTGCCGAATATATGATTAAGGCAGGCTTGGTTAAATAGTGCACCGATTCGCTTTGGCGTTAAAAACATACAGATAAAGGCTGGTTTTTTTAAACCGGCCTTTGTTTTTTATATAATGCGCTTCCCCGGCGGGAACAGCTGCTTGGCGCCACCTAATTTTTTTTTATCTTAGAACAAAAAAAGACCATGCGCTCAGACATCGACATTGCCCAAAGTACGCAACTGCGCCCCATAAAGGAAATTGCTGCCCGATTGGGTGTTAAGGAGGAACAGCTGGAACCCTACGGCCATTATAAGGCCAAACTACCCCTCTCCTTGATCAGACCGGAAAAAATCAGGGACAAAAAACTGATTTTGGTTTCTGCCATCTCTCCCACTCCGGCAGGCGAAGGCAAAACCACCATTTCCATCGGCCTGAGTGAAGGCCTCAACCGCATTGGCAAACAAAGCACCGTAGTGCTGCGTGAACCCAGTCTCGGACCGGTTTTCGGCATTAAGGGGGGAGCCACCGGAGGTGGCCACGCCCAGGTGGTGCCTATGGAGGACATCAACCTGCATTTTACGGGAGATTTCTCGGCCATCGAAAAGGCCAATAACCTGTTGGCGGCCCTCATCGACAACAACATCCAGAGTCAGACGACTTCGCTGGGACTGGATCCGCGGACGGTGCACTGGAAACGGGTGATGGATATGAACGACCGCGCCCTGCGCCACATCATTGTGGGCTTAGGAGGTACGGCATCAGGGGTTCCGCGCGAAACAGGCTTTGACATTACGGCGGCTTCTGAAATCATGGCGATTTTGTGTCTGGCAGAAGATTTTCACGACCTGAAGGAACGCATCGGAAGGATCTTTGTGGGTTTTACCTACGACAAGCAGCCGGTGTTTGCACGGGATCTGAAGGCCGAAGGGGCCATGGCGGCGCTGCTCAAAGATGCCATCAAGCCCAACCTTGTGCAGACCCTCGAAGGCAATCCGGCCATCATTCATGGGGGCCCTTTTGCCAACATCGCCCAGGGCACCAACTCGGTACTGGCCACCAAAATGGGCTTATCGCTGAGTGATTATGTGGTGACGGAAGCGGGTTTTGGTTTCGACCTGGGGGCCGAAAAATTTCTGGACATCAAATGTGTATCGGCGGGCTTACAACCCAGGGCCGCAGTGTTGGTGGCCACCATCCGCGCTTTGAAATACCATGGCGGTGTGGCATTGAGTGCGCTGAACCAGCCCGACGCCGCTGCGGTAGAACGAGGTCTCGAAAACCTCGAAAAGCACGTGGAGAATATGCGGAAGTTTAATGTTTGTCCCCTAGTCGCCATCAACCACTTTGCCAGCGACACGGAGGAGGAAGTGGCTGCCATAAAAGCCCGTTGCAAGGCGCTGGGCGTAAAAGCAGCTGTTGCCAGGGTACACGCCGAGGGGGGTAAGGGCGGAGAGGAACTGGCCCGCATGGTGAGCGAAGTGGCTGAAGCCTGTACCTGTGAACTAAAACCACTTTACGATTGGAACTGGGAGGTGGAACGAAAAATTGAGACGATTGCCCGTGAGATATACGGCGCAGCGGCCATCGATTATACGCCCCAGGCCAGGGCCGACCTGAAAAAAATTGCAGCCCTCAAGCTGGAACACCTGCCGGTTTGTATCGCCAAAACCCAAAAATCGCTCTCCGACAACCCCAAATTACTGGGACGTCCCGAAAACTTTGTGGTTACCGTGCGTGAAATTGAAATTGCCGCGGGTGCTGGTTTCATCATCCCCATCACGGGCAACATCATGCGCATGCCCGGTCTGCCTGCGCAGCCGGCTGCAGAGCAAATCAACATCAACGACGAAGGAAAAATTACCGGACTGTTTTAATTGTTTACAGTCCCCCCGCTGAAAAACAGGGGCGGCCGGGGTCAATCCTCGATCCCATCCGTCCCTTCTTCTCCCTCCTCATTAAAGTCGGGATAGAGGAAGTCGTTGTAGGGAAAGCGCGTAACATGCACCTTCATAACGGTGTTGTAAAGGGTTTCCTTAAACTCCTCAAAATTGGTCTTTTGGAGGGCGGAAATAAAAAGACTCGGAGTCCCTTTGGCCATCCAGGTGGTCTTGAGCTCCTCCAGCGACACATTGGCCCGGGTAGCCGGGGTCAGATCGTCTGCCTCCTTTTCAATGTGCGTAAAAGCATCGACCTTGTTGAAGACGAGAATCACGGGTTTTTCCCGATCGTCGATTTCACGCAGGGTTTCGTGTACCACCTCAATCTGCTGCTCAAATCCGGGATGGGAGATGTCGACAATGTGCAGCAGTACATCGGCTTCCCGTACTTCGTCGAGGGTTGATTTGAAGGACTCGACCAAATGGTGTGGCAACTTACGGATGAAGCCTACGGTATCGGCCAGCAGAAAGGGCAGGTTGCCAATGACCACCTTCCGCACCGTGGTGTCAAGGGTGGCAAAAAGTTTGTTCTCGGCAAAGACTTCGCTCTTACTTAAGGCGGTCATGAGGGTGGACTTGCCCACGTTGGTATAGCCCACCAGCGCAACGCGGACCAATTTCCCGCGATTTTTCCGCTGGGTGGCCATTTGTCGGTCAATTTTTTTCAAATCGTCCTTGAGCTTGGCGATGATGTCGCGTATGATCCGCCGGTCGGTCTCGATTTCTTTTTCACCGGGACCGCGCATCCCGATGCCTCCACGCTGTCGCTCGAGGTGGGTCCACATTCGGGTGAGTCGCGGCAGCAAGTACTGGTACTGGGCCAGCTCTACCTGGGTTTTGGCATGGGCCGTGCGGGCACGACGGGCAAAGATGTCGAGAATCAGGTTGGTCCGGTCGAGGATGCGACGCTTAAGTACGGCCTCGATGTTCTTCAACTGCGAGGGCGAAAGCTCGTCGTCGAAAATTATGCCGCTGATTTCTTCGTGCACCTTTAGGTAGTCCAAAATTTCCTGCAACTTTCCACTGCCCACATAGGTCCGCTTATCGGCCATGGTGAGCGACTGCACAAAACGACGCCCGGGCTCTGCGCCGGCTGTTTCGGCCAAAAAGGCCAGTTCATCAAGGTGTTCCTGAACCACAGCCTCACTCAGATCGGGGGTGCGCACAGCAACTAAAATAACCTTTTCCAATTGCTTATCGGTCGTCAACAATTCGCTCATCTCTTTTATTGTTTGCCACAAAAATAAGGGAAATTTTGGCAGTAAATGCAAAAACCCGGTCTGAGTTCAGACCGGGTTATGCTGAAGGTATTTAAACCTGTTTACTGCAATACAAAGTTGATGGGTACGGTATAGGATACGCGCACCGGACGGTTACGCTGCTTACCGGGCTTCCACTTAGGCATGGCTTCTACCACACGAAGGGCTTCACGGTCGAGACTGGGATCCACTCCCCTAAGGATGGTGGCGTTGGTTACTTCTCCATTTTGATTGATAACAAACTGGATGTACACACGTCCCTGAATACCGTTCTCCTGAGCAATAACCGGGTAACGAACCGACTGGGCCAGATACTTCTGCAAGGCTTCGTTGCCACCCGGAAACTCGGGCATTTCCTCTACAATCATAAAGATTTCACCCTCGTCCCTGGTTTCTTCTTCAAATACCATGTTGGAGAAATCCACGATGTCGTCCTGACTCATTTCGGTATCCATGATTTCCAACTCCTCGTCCAGCTCCACGTCGTCTTCCACAATATTCAAAATATCGGCAACAGCTGGCGGCGGGGGCGGTGGCGGGGGCTTCACTTCTTCCTGACGGGTGATGGGGATGATCTCCTCCTCAACCTCGATGTCCTCTTCCTGGAGACTGAAGTCAACATTAACGTCGGTACTCGTCCATTCAAAGGCCACCAGGACCAATGAAAGCACTACAACAAGACCGATCTGCAGAAAGACCGTTTTTTTGCTTTCAAGGTCTGCTTTGGGTGTCTTTTTAACTTCCATAACAAATAGTTACTGGTTACTAGAAATTTACAAGGTATCAAAATTCAACAATCCGACGGGGAAGTAACGCTTGCAACCCTTGCCGTAATCGAGCGATAAAAATAAGTTTTTATCGCCACAAAACGCAAGGATTTTTATGAATAATGTCAAATCGTCCGAATTTTTAAAAAAATTAACAGTCGTATTCGCGGCGGGCATTACGTGAGCCCGGGAACAGGGAGCGCATTCTGCTGAACGTTTACAGCGGCTGGAAGGCCTTTCCTTAGCTTAAGCCTGTAATGAATATACTACCTGAAAACCCCAAAAGCAAGCGCCTTAGCATTGTTTAACCTTGCAACACATTATTATACAGAAGCCCGCAACCAGACCGGCGAAAAGAGCAAATATTTTTCCTGTTTTTGTTTGGAGGCTATAAGAAAAATGCTTTATATTTGCACTCGCTAAGAAAACGGGGGCATAGCTCAGTTGGCTAGAGCGTTTGACTGGCAGTCAAGAGGTCAGGGGTTCGACTCCCCTTGTCTCCACCAAGGCAACAACGGCAACGTTGTTGCCTTTTTCTTTTTCCCCTGCTTAGACTTTCTTAACACCGATTTTCCCGCTCTGCTTTTGCTTAAACATTGAAAACCTTAACTTTGTTGTTTTGAATAAAGCATGACAGATAACTCTGGAAAAATTCTTAAAAGTATACATCCGGCACGCATAGTCCTTCCCATTTTCATAGGCATTGCGGTAACCGGATTTATGCTGTACCGCGAGTACGAACCAGGCAGTCTGTCCCTGCTCAGTTTCAGCCTTCAATCGGTCTTTTGGCTCCTGGTGGCTTTTATGTTTATGGCTCTGCGCGATTTTGGCTACATGATTCGGCTGCGCATCCTCTCCGGCAAGGTGCTTTCGTGGCGCAAATCCTTCAACATCATCATGTTGTGGGAGTTTACTTCAGCCATTACCCCCTCCTCTATTGGCGGGACCAGCGTAGCCATCTTTTTCATCAACAAGGAGGGGGTACGCCTGGGCCGCAGTACGGCCCTGGTCATGGTTACCTCCTTTTTAGACGAACTCTACTTTATCCTGACCTTCCCGCTGGTCATTCTGCTGATTGGCCGTGCCGACATCTTTTCGCTGGATGGAAGTGCCTTTTCGGGCCCCTGGTACCACAACCAGTACCTGCTCTTTGCCCTCACCGGCTATGCTTTAAAGTTTCTATATACCCTGGTGATTGCTTACGGACTGTTCTTTAACCCACGGGGACTCAAATGGGTTTTACTCTGGATTTTTAAATTACCAATCATTCGCAAGTGGCGTCCCCAGGCCAACGAGTCGGGCTCAGAGCTCATCCAGGCCTCCCGGGAATTCAAAACCTGGCCCCTCCGCAACTGGCTCAAAGCCTTTTTGGCCACCGCCCTCAGCTGGACATCGCGCTACTGGGTGGTCAATGCCCTTATTGTCACCTTCTTTGGGGTAAGCTGGCTCAACTGGGACGAGCACTTCCTGGTTTTTGGCAAACAATTGGTGATGTGGATCATGATGTTGGTGAGTCCCACCCCGGGCGGCAGCGGTTTTGCCGAATACGTATTCAGGGGATTTCTGGCCGGCTTTATCCCTGCAGGAACCGGGGTGGCCATGGCCTTTCTTTGGCGCCTGGTAAGCTACTATCCCTACCTCTTTATTGGCGCTTTTGTCATCCCCCGCTGGGTTAAAAAACACTTCGTAACCCGACGCAAGCCATAATTTTTGACCAATTCTGCCGTTTTAGTGATTAAACAGCAGCTAAATCAAACTTGATTCCCTAATTTGTACCTGCCTAAATACGCGGGTGCAATACCCTGATATTTAGTCGGAATAACCATTCAATTAATGGGAAGAATGATTAGGATCTTGTCCTATTTGGCCAAAGGAGGGATGCTCTGCCTGCTTTTCACTGCTTGTAACCCGGGCACTAAAAGAGCAGCACCCCACCCGGCTCCTGAAATACCGGAGTTGGTGATCTACTGCGAAAACGGTATGGCTGCCCCCATTTACGAACTGGCCCGTATTTTTGAAATGCGCTACGCCTGTAAGGTCCACATTCACAACGACAACGCACGCAACCTGCTGCACACCATCAGCAACAGCAGCGATGGAGACCTTTATATACCCGACAGCGAATACGGGCTGGACTTGCTGCGGCAAACAGATCCCAAATTACTTGGGACCAGCCTCTACCTGGGGAGCAACCGCCTCATTGCCATGGTCCCGAGGAACAACCCGGAAGCCTTCGGGGGAAGCCTGCCGGAACTCACCGACCCACGCTTTGCCCTCATCCTGGCCAATCCCGAATCCAGCTCGCTGGGGCACCACACCCGCGAGCTGCTCCTGCAAGCAGGTATTTACCCGGAAGTCATTCAAAACACCCTTACCCTGTCGGCCGACAACCGAGGTCTTGTTCGGAGCATACAACGCGGCGAGGCCACCCTGACCATTGACTGGCTCTCCAGCTACTTCTACAACAGCAACCAAAACTACGTAGACACGGTTTCGCTTCAGGACTTCCATCCGGAAGCACAGGTCTATGCAGCCTTGCTGGCAAAGCCGGCACATCCCGGTCTGGCCCACACCTTCCTGGCCCTGCTCAGCTCTGCAGAAACAGTCGAACTGCTGAGCCATCACGGCCTCGTGCGCAAGAGACAGGTCATACAAACCCAACAAGAAATACCTGAAAATGATTCAAATCCGAAAAATTTGGAAAAGCTTCGGGATTAAAACGGCCCTCGGAACGAAAAAGCGACTCCTGCCCTTTCTGCACGAAAAAGTCATCCGCAAGCTCTTTGGCCTGCTGCTCATTTTCCTGTTGACCATTCTGGGGGTTTTGTTGGTCGAAAACTATTTTGACCGCCATTATACCTTGCGCTACCAAAGCATCATCCGTAACCAGGAGCAAAAACAAAAGCTGGCTTTTATTCTGAAGGAACAGCTCATGAACATCCAGTTTGCCCTGCGCAACTACCCCTCTATAAGTCACCAACAACAAATCACCAACAACCACGAGTACATTAAAGAATACATCAGACGTTGCCAGCAACTCGTTGATCTGATGAACGAAGGGGGCAGTTTCGAATACCGAAATACCGTTACCCTGGCTACTACCGATGAAATAACCGAAACCATTTACTACGAAACCGATGCCTACACCGGCACCATCAATGAATACAGCCAGCTGTTACCAGCGCTGCTGGATCTTCAGAGCATTTCGGCACGCATAGCGGACCTGCGCACCAGCAACAGAAGCAGTTTTGACGACACCTTTGCTACACTGGACGAAAATGTGGCCTTCTACCTGAAACAAAGCGACAGCATTTTTGAGCGCATCTTCGAAATAGAGCGTAAAGGGGCCTATCAGATACAGAAAAATGTGGTCTCGCTGAACAATACAAGCATCAATGTGCTTAGAAACTACAACCGCATCAAATACATCGTCCTGGTAATCTTTTCATTGGTGGCAGGCACCCTCACCTACCTCCTCATCATCCAGATTTCACGCATCATCCTTTTCCGGAACAAAACCGAAAACACCAACAAAAAACTGCTCATGGCCGTGGAACAGAGTCCTGTTGCCATCATGATTACCGATACGCGGGGCATCATAGAGTACGTGAACGAAAGCTTTGTTATAAAAACCGGCTACCAAAAAGAGGAAGTGAAGGGTACCCGCCCCTATTTTTTCAGCAACAACATCAACAATTTTTCCGACCTGGTAATGACCAGTATTCAGGCCGGCCATTCCTGGTCGGGCGAGGTCGAAACCAGCAACAAAGCAGGTCAGAAATACTGGGAAAGAGTGCAGATATCACCCGTATTCGACGAAGCAGACAGCATCAGCAACTTCATCATTATAAGAGAAGACATTACCGAGAAACAAAGACTGACTCAGCGCCTTAACGAGTCGGTGAAAAACCTGGAAAACATCACAGAAAACCTTCCGGTCGGCATTCTCATTGCAGATGCAGCGCATAAAATCATCCAAATCAATCAAACAGCAGCAAAAACCATGGGCTTCAGCGAGATGCAGGAAGCGCTGGATTACATCAACAGTCGCCCCTACGCCCAACTTTTTGAAACCCTGCACGAAAGCCATTACCACGATGTCAATTCGGGTCTGAATGTGCTGACCCTGGAAGAGCGGCTTACGCTCCCCGAAAACAATATTTCACGCATCATTCTGAAAAACATCATTCCGGTGCGACTGAACAACGCCGACGTACGCCTGGAGGCCTTTATGGACATCAGCGCCCAAAAAGCCCTTCAGGAGAAAGAGGCGGAGGCCAATCGCGCCAAATCAGAATTTTTGGCCAATATGAGCCACGAAATCAGAACTCCGATGAACGGCATTGTAGGTGCTGCCGAGTTGTTGGGCAGTACACAGCTCAATCATGAGCAGCAGCAAATCCTGTCGGTCATTTCCCGTTCATGCAACAATCTCACCTCCATCATCAACGACATTCTCGACTTCTCAAAAATTGAAGCCGGGAAAATGAAGATTGAACCATCGGCCTTTACTCTGTCCAAGACGCTCGACTATCTGAAGCAACAATTCCAGATACGCGCCAGTGAAAAAAATCTGCAAATCCATACAGAAACCGACCCTTTGCCGTCTGTATTAATTGGAGATGAGGGCCGCCTCCTGCAGATCTTGATCAACCTGATGGACAATGCCGTGAAATTTACCGACCAGGGAGAAATCACCCTGAGGATTACCCGGATCAAAGAAGAGGCACAGCGCTTAAGCCTGCATTTCACCGTTGAAGATTCCGGCATTGGGATTCCACCGGAAAAAATTGAACGCATTTTCGATTCCTTTACCCAGGTAGATGGCTCTACCACCAGAAAATATGGCGGAACAGGATTGGGAACGACCATTTCTAAGATGTTGGTAGAGTTGATGGGTGGTAAAATCTGGGTAGAGAGTCCCAACCCCGATTATGCGTGGTCCAAAGAACATCCGGGTACCATCTTCCATTTTGTGTTGCCGCTGGGCCTGCCCGGCGCCAATACACAGGCACACGCGCAGGTTGAGGGCGAAAAACCCAATGGAAAAAAATCGGCGAAGCATACCCCCACCCGCCACCAACAAATACTCCTGGTAGAGGACAATCCAATCAACCAAAAGATTGCGGAAAAGATGCTGCAACGCCTGAACTATTCGGTAACCATTGCGGCCAACGGACAGGAAGCACTGGATCTGCTGCTGGATCAGAAAGCACCCTGCGACCTGGTATTGATGGATGTGCAAATGCCGGTAATGAACGGACTGGATGCCACCCGGGAACTGCGCAGCAACAAGGTGGCCCTTCCGATTATTGCCATGACGGCCAATGTGATGAAAGGAGACCGGGAACTGTGTATGGCTGCGGGTATGAACGATTATATTGGGAAACCGGTACGGATAGAGACCCTGGAAACAACGCTCAACCGCTGGCTGTAACTACAATGACAAAAGTTGTGCGGCTGCGCTGAGACCGACCAGCAGAAGGAGGGCCAGTTCCTGCCAAAAAGGTTTTCGGAAAAGATCCAGGCCATTGGCCACCAGAACGGAGGCGCTCACAGCGGCTATGGGCAGCAATTCTACCGAGAAAAAAGGAGAAAGGACGGCTCCGGTACACAGCAGAAGCAACCAGAACAAAACCCTGTAATAACGACGAACCACAATTTTTTGCTGAGCCGTTCGGCGGGCTGAAGCCAGCATGGCAACAGCAATACCGAGTACCAGGACCAACAAATAAATACGGGAAAAAAGTTCATGCTTATATTGCCCGGGATTGGCCATCAGGTTTTCGAGCAATAATTCGTAAAACCACTGGCCTTGATCGTGAAACAGATACCATGCGCCGGAAAGGATAAAAGGAAGCAGTACCCCCAGAAGCAGGGCCACGAAGCTGCGAAAGGAAGCTTGCCGCAAAATACCGGCAGCAATCAGAAGAAAAGGGAAAAAGAAGAGCCCCTTGGCATAAAAGAGTCCCCCCAGTCCCAATAAAAAGCCGGCATCAAAACAAACAAGGGCCGGATTTTTCCGTTGCACTCCGCCAAAAAGCACCCGTAAAGCCAATACCAGGAAAAGCACAAAGGGCCAAACCGGATTCAGCTTTTGAACCGATAAAAAGCCGCTGGCCAAAAGCAGAAAAGCCAGTAAAACCAAGGGACTTTGTTTCCCGAGCAAGGAATAACGAAGGACCAGCTGATTCAGGAGCAGCCCACTGAGCACAGCCAGGACCAAAGTGGTAAAGGCAGCGGTAAAAACGGTTTTACCCGACCAGGCCCCGGTAAAAAAATCCCAAAGCGGCATAGAGGGATTGTCGAGGTGACTAAAAAACACCACCTCTCCCAAAAAGAGCCGCAACCACAATGCAGTGGCAGTCAGCAATACAAGGATTACAGACAACAAATGGTTACTGTTGAAAAGGCGGTAAAGCATGGTTTAGTTTATCAAATCAAAGCCGATGTCTTTTCGGTAATTACAGCCCTCAAAATCAATTTGAGCGGCGGCTGCAAGGGACAAGGCCCGGGCTTCTTCAATGCCCTGCCCAAAGGAAGTCAGGGCAAAAACCCGGCCCCCGTTGGTGTATACCTGTCCGCCTTTACCGCTGGTGCCGGCATGAAAAACAAGACTGTCTTTTACCTTATCGAGCCCCTGCACCGGCAGCCCCTTTTTGTAGGCATCGGGATAGCCCCCGGACACCAGCACCATAGTGAGGGCAGTACGTTCATCTACTTCCAGATGAATACTTCCCAGGCGCCCTTCACCAACGGCCCGCAACAAATCCACCAAATCGTTTTTCATACGTGGCAGTACAACTTCCGTTTCGGGATCGCCCATGCGTACATTGTACTCGATGACATAGGGATCGTTGTTGACCTTAATCAACCCAAAGAAAACAAAGCCTTTATAATCGATGCCCTCGCTGGCAATGCCGGCAACGGTGGGACGAACAATGCGCTCTTCCACTTTTTGCATAAAGGATGCATCTGCAAAAGGGACGGGAGAAACCGCACCCATACCTCCGGTATTGAGACCGGTATCGCCTTCTCCAATCCGCTTGTAATCCTTGGCCTCGGGCAGCACCACATAGTCCCTCCCATCGGTCAGTACAAAAACAGACAACTCTATGCCACTTAAGAATTCTTCGATTACCACTGTGTGGCCGGCAGCACCAAACTTACCGCCCAGCATTCGGTCCAACTCGGCAGAAGCTTCCTCGTAATCATCGATAATCAACACCCCTTTGCCGGCAGCCAGTCCGTCGGCCTTCAATACATAGGGCGGAGGCAGTTGCTTCATAAAGGCGCGACCTTCGGGCACATTGGCTGCACTTACTGAAAGGTAACGGGCTGTTGGAATGTTGTGACGCTGCATAAACTGCTTGGCAAAATCCTTACTGCCTTCGAGTCGCGCACCCGCTGCGGAGGGACCCACCACGGCGACTTTCTGCAAGACCACATCGGCTTTAAAAAAGTCAACCAGGCCCCGCACCAGGGGTTCTTCGGGACCCACAACCACCAAGTCGATGGCCTGCTCCAAAACCAGGGCTTTTATCCCCTCAAAGTCGTTGACCCCAAGGGCCACATTTTCTCCAAGTTCGAGCGTTCCCGCATTTCCGGGTGCGAAAAACAACTTTTGGGTTTGTGCGCTGTTGCGAATACTTCTGCCCAAAGCATGTTCACGTCCTCCTGATCCAACTACCAGTATGTTCATCTTCAAATATTATTTTTTACATCGTTTTTCAATTTCTGCAGGCGTCAGACTTTCCAGCCGATAGCCCTCTTTCTTCAGTTGCCGCAATATCCGCGGCAAGGCCGTCTGTAAACGGGGCCAGGCCTTTAACGAATCGTGCAGGGCGACAATGGATCCCGGTCGTACATGCCTCAACACATTGTGTTCTATGTCCTCCGACTTCAAATCGTCCCGATAATCGTAACTGAGCACATCCCACATTACAATATGGCGGCAGTACTTTCGCAAATCTGCCAACCAACCCGGATACAACTGTCCATGCGAGGGCCGAAACAGCTCCCCGGGTACATACGCACTTCCCTCTTCCACATCGGCCAGCCAGTCCTTTCTGCGCGTCCGCCAGGCCTGACGGTGGGCATAGCCATGGTTTCCTGTACCCATGCCTTTTTGACGCAGCAGGGCGTATTCCTCAGGATGTTTGCGCACATTATCGCCGACACAAAAGAAGGTCGCTTTGGCGCCCTCCGCCACCAGCATGTCCAGTATGGCGGGCGTGACTTCCGGAATGGGCCCGTCGTCGAAGGTCAGGTAAACCACCCGCTCGCCCGCCACCGGCAAGCGCCAGACAGTCCCCGGCAAGAGTCGCCGTAAAAATGCCGGGGGACGAATTTGCCATCGGAACATCGGCCTACTCTTCAAAAAAGCCCAGTCCCCGGAACAAACCTTCGTACAAACCCTCTGTATCCTGCATCAGCGCGTCGCGCTGATGACTGCGCAACACCCTTAACACCTCGCCATAAATGGCCATGGAACGCTGCATGTCGTGCATCGCCGAGTTTCTCAAACCGGGACGCAGACTGGTATAGTAACGCAGTTCCTGGTAATTTTCTTCGGCAAGACCGCGAAGCACTTCGTCCCCTTTTTCCGCAGCACCGGCCTGATAATAGGCTTCTCCGATAAACAGGGAGAAATAATTGTGCGGGATGCGCGAGGCGGGCAAAATGTCCATGGTTTTATCCAGGACCTCTTCTGCTCTTGACGAATCGCCCTCTTCAATAAGCGCGGTGGCCAAACGAGTCAGATTGTTCCGCATATTCAAAGCCATCCGTTGATGGTTTTCATCGAGATAAACTTTGGGATTGTTCCAGCCCTCAAAAATAAATACATTCATCAGGTTGTGGTACATTTTATCGGTATCCACCCTGCCAAATTGTCCATCGCCGGAACTGCCCCGTATGGGCGCGATTTGGTAACCAAAACCTTCGAGCTGGAAATAATCCTGCAGGCCCACATAGTTTTCACTACCTACCGTAACGGCATAATAGATGGGCCGTTCCCAATTGTTGTTGGCCAACATATCCAAAACCATCACCTCATTCTTAAGGATGCGCTCCTTATTCAGCTGGAAGCGAAGTTCAGGGGCAATTTCATGTGCGTAACGCGGACTCACCATATTATTGGCCATGACCCTGGCACTGTCGACCGGCACGGTGAAGGAAGAGGAGGGCAGGTGTTCCAGGCGCTGATTGTAGCCGGGAATGGTCTTGCTGCGCTCATCGTCCCTTGCCAGAAAATCGATGGCCCGCTTCAGGTCCACATCGCCCTCAATGCGGTCGAGAACGTGCACCATATCGCGCTTACCCAGCACATACTGGTCGTGCTCCATAGAAATGGGGAGCGGATCAGAAAGGTAGGCTTTGCGCTTCATCTGGTCGATGTACCAATCGGTTTGCAAATAGCTCAGGTTGGCCACCCGCACGTCGGTCCGCACACCTTCCACTTCCTGAGCATACCAAAGCGGGAAGGTGTCGTTATCGCCATTGGTGAAAATGACCCCATTTTCACCAACCGTATTCAAATAGTTAAAGGCCAAATCGCGTGCAATGGTCCGCTGAGAACGGTCGTGATCGTCCCAGTTTTCGGCAGCCATATTCAAGGGTACCAATACCAGCGTAAGTGCCGTCCCAAGGGCTACGGCCGCTTCTCCCGGCAGCAGACGACGCAGGGCCTTGATGACCGGCAGCACACCCAGGCCTATCCAAATGGCAAAGGCATAGAAGGAACCCGCATAGGCATAATCCCGCTCCCGGGGTTGCAAGGGGGTCTGATTAAGGTAGAGCACAATGGCCAAACCGGTAAAGAAAAAGAGCAACATCACCACCCAGAAATCGCGCTTCCCTTTAGTTCCTGCACCCGATTGAAAGGCCAGTCCCAATATCCCCAGGAGCAGGGGCAAAAGATAGTACTTGTTGCGGGCGGGATTGTTTTTTAATGAATCGGGCAAAAGCTCCTGATCGCCATACATCCAATTATCAATAAAGGGAATGCCCGAAATCCAGTTGCCTTTGTGTACCTCACCATGTCCCTGAATATCGTTTTGGCGACCGGCGAAATTCCACATAAAGTAGCGGAAATACATGTGCCTGACCTGATAATTAAAGAAAAAACGCAGGTTTTCTACAAAGGTGGGTAGAAGAATTTGCTGCGGGCGACCGTTCTGATCGCTCACACTTACGCGCCGGCCCCTGATGTTACCCCAGCGCTGATACTCCTCAATATGCCGGTCGTCGCGACTGTACATACGGGGGAAGAGGGTGGTGGTGGTTTCATCAAATTTGTAAGAAGGGCGGTAGTCTACAATCTCATAACGCTTGTCGCGTTTTACATAAACCGGGCGACCCTTATCCCGGTCAATAGCCTCCCAATCCAACGGCGAATTGTAATACTGACCCGAAAAGAGGGGCCGATCACCATATTGCTCGCGATTGAGGTAACCCATCAGGGAAAAGACATCTTCAGGCGAGTTCTGATCCATGGTTGGATTGGCGACCGAGCGAATAACGATCAAAGAAAAAGAGGAATAACCCAGTATAATCACGGCAATACCGGTAAAGATGGTATTCATTACCGGCTTGTTGTTGACATAGGTGTAATAGATGCCATAGATCAGTCCACCCACCAGCAAAAGAGCATACACCCCCACTCCACTGTTGAAGGGCAAGCCCCAGCCGTTGACAAACAACAACTCGAACCAGGAAGCCACCTTTACCACGCCGGGAATGATGCCGTATAGAATGACGCCCAAAATGAGAAAGGACAGCGCCAGGGCTTTGATGGTATTACGGGGCGTTACTTCATACTTTTTATAATAATAGACCATCGCAATGGCAGGAATGGCCAGGAGGTTCAGCAAGTGCACCCCAATGGAGAGTCCCATCAGGTAGGCGATGAGAATGAGCCAGCGGTTGGAGTGGGGTTCATTCGCCACATTCTCCCACTTGAGTATGGCCCAAAAAACCACAGCTGTAAAGAGGGACGACATGGCATAAACCTCACCTTCCACGGCTGAAAACCAAAAGGTGTCTGAAAAAGTATAGGCCAGCGCGCCGATCATACCGGCAGCCATAACTGCCCAAATGCGCCAGCCTTCTTCCTTGCCCTGCTCCATAAAAATTTTACGGGCAAGGTGGGTAATGGTCCAGAACAAAAACGCGATGGTAAAGGCCGAAGCCAAACCCGACATGAAGTTTACTGTGAAAGCCACATTGGAGGGATCACCTGCAAAGAGCGTAAAAAACCGCCCCATCAACATGAAGAAGGGCGCTCCGGGCGGGTGCCCTACGAGCAACTTGTACGACGCAGAAATAAATTCTCCACAATCCCAAAAGCTGGTGGTTGGCTCCAGGGTAAGGGTATATACCACGGCAGCAATCAAAAAGGCCAGCCAGCCCAGCAGGGTGTTCAAGCGATTGTAATTCAGCATATCGATTAATTTTCAATATTTTACAGGCAACAAATTGTGACGAAGGTCAAAAATACAATATTCTGCCCAAAAAATAAGCCTTTGCCAGAGAATTGCACCCGAATAAGAACCAAAAACAAATACCAAAGCACGCCCGGCTTGAAGAAAGCTGACCTTGCCCCTTGAAGTCCAGCCGACTAAACAAGACCCAACATTTTTTTACTGTTTTTTTGTCTGTTTTATTTGAAAGATATCCCGAAAGCTTCTATATTTGCATCGCTTTTGAAAACAGAAAGCAATTCAAGTTTGTCCTGTGGTGTAATGGTAGCACAGATGGTTTTGGTCCATCTAGTCAGGGTTCGAATCCTTGCGGGACAACAGTTAAAGCCGTAAATCTTAAGATAAGATTTACGGCTTTTTTATTTATGCCGGCCTTCGGATTTATAGCGGGACTGGCACAACATTTGTTCGAAAACCCTGTTCTTATAGCAAACAACAAACAAATAAAAAAATAGACATGAAGAAAATTGCAATTTTTGCCGTGGCGCTTATGCTGTTGATGCCCGCGCTTTCTTTCGGCCAGAATCAGGCCATTGGTCTGCGCCTGGGAGGTGGTAATCTGGTAGGTGCAGAAGTTTCATTTCAGACACCTTTTGGTCGCGACCGTGCAGAACTGGACCTGGGCTGGGGTGGCAACCCCGACTGGGCTTACTGGTCGCTGACCGGACTCTACCAGTGGGTTTTCCCCATCGAGAACGGCTTCAAATGGTATTTGGGTGTAGGGCCTGCCCTGGGCAATACCGTCTATTCAGGTCCCCACGATAAAACAGATGGCTTGTATCTGGCGCTAGCTTTTAATGGAGGCGCCGAGTACAATTTTGCAGAAATCCCCCTGCAGTTGTCGGTAGATACACGACCCGAATTGCCCTTAGCCAGTACAGACATCAACAATTGGTTTGGCCTGGCCATTGCAGCCCGCTACCGGTTTTAACGCAACTGTTTATCCAGCAAGTCGAACATCCGGCGCGAGTCCCAACGGGCCGCGCCGGTTTTGTGTAGTACAATACGACCGCCCGGACTGATTAAAAAGGTCGTAGGAAGGGTGGTGGTGCTGAGGGCCTCTGCCGGCTGGGAGGCCAGGGCATAAAGAGGCAGCTCGTAACCACGTGCCTCCATAAACGCAAGCACAGTCTCCGGATCCTC